>PVBE012829335.1_pt1 | contig 32140 bp, 38 predicted proteins | sample 1631181 | NCBI WGS metagenome assembly PVBE01 (sample SAMN08397723, study PRJNA350692) | Marine metagenome, whole genome shotgun sequencing project. | isolation source: water | place: Pacific Ocean | collected 2012-04
TTTGTTAAGCTTATTGTATTCGGCATTGACAGACGCTATTTGTGCTTCTCTAGTTTTCTCCATTTAAAAAGGGGCTATAAAATATTTTGAATTTTATGAATTTAAAAATTAACTGAGCTGGGTTTCGACATTGGACGCCATATTATCAAGCACACCGAAGAAATCTGTTTGGAAAGTATTCAATGTGCTGGTAATTTCATTGATTGCATTACCTTGTGTTGGTAAGTTTGGTGCAATAGATTCGATAGTGCTTCTAAGATTTTCTACTTGACCACGTAATGTATCCAATGCAGTTATGGATTCGATAACAGTGTTTGCGTCTTGGTAACCTCCGGTTTGTTTGGGTTGCTTTGGAGCTGCAAATATAGTACCAAATACAACTAAAATAACAATGGTAAGTATGACGTAGAACATTATACTTATTACTTATAAAAAAATATTTATATCTATTGAGACTGTTGCATTTGTTGAGGAGGAGCCAAGTGCTTGTCAATGCGACGCAAATAATACATACTGAAACCGCTAATGACCAAGGCAACCAATGCAGGAATGGAAGAGAAGAAGCTTCCAAAGATACCGCCAACAGCACCGAACACGTCCATCAAAATGGGAATCAAAATTTCGGAACTACACTGCTTCGCATAGTAAGCATATGGTACGTAGAAGTATGGAAATATTATACCAATGGCAATTTCTAACCAGTTGGTTTCCATATTGCACTGGTAAGCAAGGAACACGGCATACATAGCAGAAAGGACGTGCACAATACCAGTACCAATGAGGAAGCTTCCAATGAAGATAAAACCTCCTTCTTGTTCAACGTATTCAACATTTTGTTGGATAGCATCAAGCGTCTTATCGAGCTGTTCTTTTTGTTGAGGAGAGACCATAGGGATTTCCTGAGGCTGGTTTTCGTAATAGCTCTCGAATCCATCGGACACAGTGTAAGCATCCTTTGTGCAGTCGCTTTCCATGGACAAAGCAGACATAGTTACTGGTGCAGCGTTCATCTTATATAAAAGGCAAACATTTTATTTTATTTAAAAATCTGGAACACCGCTTAACATACGTTCTCCGATTTCTGGAATTACTTTGATTTGTTCTTCAAGAAATGGTACCTGTTTGGTAGAGTCTATATCTAATATGAACATTATGACCCATACTATAAAGCCTACCAAAATAGTATTTTTAGCATAAGTCATCTTAGTTTTTTTATTGTCAAAAATACGACTGTCAAGGTACATGAAAACAAAAGCTATAATAGCGGCTAAAAGAGGGTACAAGTAGAGACTAGAAAGAAACATAGTATATATTTGTATTACAAAAAGAAACGCGTATTTTTACTTATTTATGATACCAGACAGGTCGACCTTTTTATCCAATAACGTGATGTTTAAGTTGTTAGGGTCTTTTAGTTCCTTTCGTTTAAACTTCTGAATAATGTTTTGTTCTGCTTCAGGTTCTTCAGGTTCTTCAGGTTCTTCAGGTTCTTCAGGTTCTTCAGCTTCCTTTGGTTCTTCAGCTTCCTTTGGTTCTTCAAACTGTTCAGGTTCTTGAGGCTCTTGAGGCTCTTCAGGCTCTTCAACTTGTTCAGGTTCTTCAGGCTCTTCAGGCTCATCAAAGTCATCGGTATCTGTTTCCTTGAGTTCTTCGTCTTCTGACATTTTGTATGAGCTATCTTCGTCATCACTTTCTTCAATTTTTTCCTCTGGGTCATACGTTATTTCTTTAATGATTTCTTGTTCTTGCCAGTCAAGCCTGTCTGGTACGTCTTTCTGGGTTTCAGAAACATACTTATGGAAGTCTGTTTCTATTTGTTGTTCAGGTGTCTTTGGGCGTGTGTAGTAGTCATATATTTCATTTAGGTCAATACGCTTTTTAATAGCCTTTATGACACACTTACGAATGATGTCCTTTGCTTTTTCATAGTTGCTTTGCAAGCTAATTTCAGAGTATTTTGTGCAGTACAAGTTAGCTTGAGTATAAATTCCACGTGCACATTCAAGTGTGATAAGGTGTAATAGTCTTATATTGTCACGAGGCATATTCAAATAAGAAGACGGTAAATCACGTATGTCTTCGATGACATAACCTTTTTCTGCTTCTATGTAATGCTTTGCAGTGTTCCTGAAAGTGAGTTCGAAAACTCTGTCAATAAATTCTTCATCTGGTGCAGACTCTATAAGACCATTGTAGTCCTCTTCTAAATTCATTTGAGACAAGTCCTTAACCTTACGTAAGCTCTCTTGGAATACAATGATGGAATCATTTGCATTGAGACGCAAGGATTCCTTGTAAAGAGCTTTCATACCTTTATGAATATGGTTTACGATAGCGTCATTGACATATAGCTCATGCACCAATGACGCCATTTACTTTAAAAATTTATTTTAAATTTACGCTTTCAAACGATTTAGCTATAATAAGACGATGGTGACCTTGTTGATTGACGCATAACGTTATAATCGAGCTTATTTTTTATTATTTTGTTGTTGTAGTCATTACTTACTTCTGCGTCTTCTTCATCTTCTATTACGTTATTGTTTTTCCAAAACTGGTCATAACATACTCGAAACTTCGAGTGTATTTCTGCTTTATACCAAAATACCTGGTCTTCTAATTTGTCACTGTTTGTAGAGTTGTCTATGACCAAACATCCTCGGTCTTTGGTACACTCTGTAAGAACCTTGTTGAACATATCAAAGTTGGGGAACATACCCGCATAATGGTCATAAAACTTGCGTTTGTTGTTCATCTTGGTTTCTTTACAAATAAACAAGTAGTCTACTTGCGTGCGTAATCCAGGAGGAATACCAAGTAAGTACTGCATAGTAATAATGAAAGTAATTTTACCATGTCTTCCATTCATAAAAATCCATTTGATATTTTTATCGTTAATCCAAGACTTATTATCGTATAGACAATCATCAAAAATTAAAAAAGCACGAGGGTCAATATTTTCGTAGTTTTTGTCATTTTTTGTACTTTTTACTATCATTTTTTGACGAGTTAAAAAACTTTCTACAAGTTCTGGAGTAAACTCTTCGTGAATGAACATACTTGGAATATGGGGCTTGTATGTTTCGTTGAACTCATCTGTTGGAGATATGACAGTACCAACAGGGAAGTGCTGATTATGAAACAAATAATCTATAACTAACGTGGACTTACCTGTTCCACGTTTACCAATAAACAAAATTACCTTGTTATCACCTACCATGTTCATATCGAACTTTTTAATTCTGAAATCTATGGACTTGTTAGCATTCTTTGCCATTTACATTGGAGCATAAACAAGGTTTAATTTATTTACGCATTTTAGATTTTTTTAAAAAAGCTTTGTACGCTAAATAAGCTGCTGTCGTAAGTGCTATGCCTACAGACAAATAGGGTTGAACGCCTTGATAACCCATAAAATTGACGGGAATAAATCTATTGGAAAGAAGAACCAACACAGTTCCCAAAAAGACTGCTACTATGATATCGAAAAGGTTGTCATACACGCTCTTCATATAAGCTTTGTTTTTCAACATTTGTAAATAAAGCTTCTGAAGAGCTTCCTCGACAGGGTCTTGCGGGTCTTGCTGCATAGTATTATAGTCCATAAGTATATATAATACAGTTATAAAATTAATTCTTTCCCATTGCATTTTGAATAGCTCTTTCAAGCTCAGGGATAGGAGATTCTTTTTGTTCTTGTGCTTGTTCCTGTCCTTCGGACACAGGCTTCTGTGACAACATAGCATACGCTTGAGTAATCAGCTGTAGTTCTGTAATTCTGAAAGCACCACGAGTAGTAGCAAGGTCAATGGCTCCTAATAATACCTGCACAGGAGAAACCATAACCTTCTTTTCCTCACCAGAAGAAGCTGCCTCCACGGTTCCTGCTTCTTCACGTTGTTTCTCGCTCATTTATACTTTATAGTTAAATAATTTTTCGAGTGGAATTTTATATTTTAATAATTTTTCATATTCTTTGTGTAATTTCAAAATTTCTTGCCCTGTTTTACTGCTTAGCTTGGTACACCGTCCAGGTACTTTGTAATTGGGTATCTTGTCAGAAGTGCAGTTTTCGTAATATGTTCCTGATTTTTCAAGCGCTATTAGCTGCCTAATGGTTTTTTTGGAATAATTTGATAACCTGGGTGGCTGCGTCTTTTTAGGTTCAAAGAATTTTTTGATAGTATCTTCATTGCGTTTACGATTAAAGTACTTTTTAACGGTTTCTTCGATTGCTTTGCTATCAGGTATAACGTTATCCTTTACGATAAGAGGACTTGTTAGTATATCCTTTTTAGACCGCAACTTCAGCTTGAACTTCTTGGTTACCTTCTTATTACCAACAACAGAGTAAACAACTGCGTCTTTTGGTAATAAAATAATTTTAAACTGCTTGAAAAGAGGCACTAAGTTCTTTGGGAACCCCTTTTCCATAGATGGCTTTTCTTTTTCAAGTAAGTGTAACCCTGTTTCTTTGTAGACTTTGTACCCTGTTACTCTGTCTATGAGTTCATAGGTTATAGGTGTGTTCACGCGACTTTTAAGCTTTTTGTTGTTTATGTAATACTTTTTCACAAACGCTATTATATGATGGATATCGTATAGTCTATGGCGCTCTTGTGAAATACCAACGTAGGAATACCCTCCTTCGAGTATATCTCTGTGATATATGGTTCCTTTTATACACGACATTCCAAAGTCTGCAATCTTTACTATATAACGTGTTGTTATCGAGTACTTTACGTTGTCCCATTCGTAATAAAGCTTTACAGGCTTGGACTTAATGTTTATAAAAATGTTATCAAGCTTGAGGTCATTGTGACGATAGTTGCTGTTATGGTATTGTACACACGCTAATGTGAACACTATTTGAAATAGTATGCTGTCCCAGTCATTGTGTGTTAAAGAATAATTCTTTTTTCTTTCGATTAAATTTTCTAACGTGGTATCACACTGTTCCATCATAAGAACCATAAAACTTTTGCACTGGTTATGTCCTATGTATGTCACAAAATGAGGACAAATTTCAGGAAAGACAAACGTTTGATTAAGGTATATCATCATTTGTACTTCAACATTTGGGCTCGATGCATAGTCTCTTGATGCCTTTGCACTTTCATACTTAGCACGCTTAAATGAGAACTTGACTTTTCCTTGCTTGTCGAATACAATGCTGTCAACTGTACCATAGCTACCTGTACCGAGCTTTTTACGGACTTGTTTTTGCTTTTTGATTTTCTTGTTAAGCTCTTTGTCTACACACACTATTGCTTTGTTATTTCCCTTGAAATAGTCATAGCTAAACTGAGGCGCATAAAGGTCTATCAAAGCTTTGGTTTTAAGGTATTTATTTGCTGCAAGACCTTCTTTAAGATCTATGGGCGGCATATAAAATAACAAAAGAAAAATGATTTTTTATTTCTTTTAAATAAATGGATTTGACGCAAAAGCAGCAAGAAATATTAGATGCAGTTTCTGGAAAAAGAAATGTGCTTGTTACTGGTCCTGCAGGTTGTGGAAAATCTTATCTGATACAGGCTGTTATTAAAGAATGTAACAAAGGTTGTGCAGCTACTGCTATGACAGGTATTGCAGCTACATTATTGCCATTTGGCAAAACACTGCACAGCTGGGGAGGCATTGGACTTGCAAAAGGCGACGAAGAAGAAATCCTTTCGAAGGTACGTCGTAACAAAAAAATACGCGAGCAATGGCAGACCGTGGAGCTGCTAATTATTGACGAAGTGTCTATGCTGACTGCTGAACTGTTTGAAAAGCTGGATTATGTAGCTCGTAAAGTACGCAAGATTGACAAGTTTTTTGGAGGTATTCAACTGCTTTTGTGTGGTGATTTTTGCCAGCTACCTCCTGTTGGGTCCTCGGAATACTGCTTCCAGTCCGAGCTTTTTATTGACAACATAGACTGTTACTTACTCGATAAAATCTTTCGACAACAACACGACCTTGCATTTCAAGATATACTCAATGGCTTACGGTTTGGTGTTTTAAATGCGGAGCATAGAGAGCTATTAAAAGGCCGTATTGTTTCCTCTCCTGGTGAAAAGGACGGTATTATTCCAACGCAGCTCTTTCCTACTAACGTGGAGGTCAATGATATAAACGAAAAGGAACTACAAAAGCTGTTGGACATAGGTAACGAAAGTAAAGTCTATGGAGCAATAACGAAAGTGTGTGAACCTGATGGAAAAGTGTTACCGTCTAAAAATCCTTTATATAAAAAGGCTATTGAACTGTTGGAAAAGCGCTATATGACGGAAAATACACTGAAACTATGCGTTGGTGCTCAGGTTATGCTTGTGTATAATCTTAGCGTGGAAGAAGGACTTGCAAATGGCTCACGTGGTGTTGTGACTGGATTTTCTAATGCTGGTACACCTGTTGTACGGTTTCTCAATGGTACTGAACGTGCTATTGTAGTACACGAATTCACAAGCGAACTATCATTTGCTACTGTAACACGTAATCAAATTCCATTGAAGCTTGCTTGGGCTATTACCATACACAAAAGTCAAGGTCTTACGCTGGATTATGTAGTAACAAACTTACGTGGTGTATTTATCCCATCACAGATTTATGTCTCGTTGAGCAGAGTAAAAAATCTTGAAGGGCTCTTTTTGACAGGCATAAATTTTGGACGCGTTGGTTGCGATCCAGTCGTCAAAGAATTTTATGAACAGTTAAAAAATAATGATGGAACTGTTAAAAGGAAAAAAGTAAATGCTTTTTCGCAGCTTATGAAACGTAATGGCGGCTGTTTAATTTAATTTTTATGCACTGAAAATGTGCTCGTATTTTGGAATATGTTCTGGGTCTACTCGGAAATGTTCGAAGTACTTCATCGTTTGTTCTGGAGTAAAAAGTTCCAAGTCAGGTATTATGGTATCTTGACTTGAAAGATTTTTGTTATTTTTATTTCTTCTTACAGCAGTCTTTGTTACTTTGAATGTTGTTCTGTAATCAATAGGAAGGAACTCTTCCAAGAGTGATTGTATATTTTCATCTATCACCCATTCTCCATCGTCATCAATGAACGTGACGTTTACACTGTTTAAAAAGGTATGCATATCGTAATACTTATTTTTATTTGCACGCATTCCATAGCTTTCAGGGTTCCACAAATAAACTTCTTTTTCTTTTTTAGTTTTTTTATCTTTTTGTATTTCTTTTTCTGGTTTAGTCAAATTATTATCAATAATTCCTGGCAAATTTGAATGACCAAAATCAGAAATTTTTGCAAACATATTTGTATGAATTTTGTAATATTTTCCATCTATTTGGTAATAATAATCTTTTTTTTCAACTTTATCCAAGAAAACATTATCGGTACGCAAATCATTGTGTCTCCAAGCAGGGTAAATGCTTTGTATGACGTGAAGGGTAAACATTACTTGGAATATTACTATGTCCAAGTGTCGCATATAAGGCCATTTTTCGTTTCCTTCTTTGTCTTCTTCTTTGCCTATGTCATATGCACTTGACTTACATATTTCGGTCACAAGCTGCATCGAAGGTTTAGTGCATTTTAAGCATTGAGAATGTTTGATGTAAAGGAGAATATGAGGAGATATGCCTTCCATAACGAGGTCATTCAGCAAACGTATCATACGTACTTCTGCATTCACATTGTTATTTATGTCGTTTGAACGAACTGTTCCAACATTTTCTTCTTGTTCTTCTTCGTCTTCATTTTCGTCGTCCGAGTCATATTTTGAATTTTTTAAAACATATACGTTGTCTCCATAACGTTGGTCATCTGGATGGTCAATGCACCATACTTTCGCGTATGCTCCAGAACCTATGTATTCTACCTTGTTGTGGTCTTTTTTGATTTTCTTTTTTAAGCGCTTCATATTGCACGAAGAATCTTCTTTTACGTACGGTGCAGTAATGATACCTTCATGCATAGCATCCATGTACTCATTGGACCACTTGGGTTCGTAGTTTTGGTCATATATCTTGGATACACCGTAGCTTATTTTAAAGTTCGTTTCCATTTTATTTTTATAATTAGGTGTCTTTAAACAATTTTTTAATTTTATTTTTATTTTTTATCTTGTACCTATATTTATTGAGTACATCAGTTTTTTGAAGCTTGTCAATGTACGTATCATCTAAGCAATAAAAGCGCATCATCTTTATGCCTTTGTTTATATCGCCTTCTTCGTCATATAAATGATACAAAATGGTACATGCTATGTAATAAACGTCTTCAATGGAATAGAAATTATTACCGTTTAACACATTGAATAATAGATAAAGATTTTTAATGTTTGTTCGATACCTGGAGTACTTACCAAGTGTTTTTGATTTTGAAATTTCTATTATTTTGGTGTCAGGGTATTCGAGCTTACATATGGGTCTTGTTGGGAAATAACATGAAAGAAGGCAATGGATATATTGGTTTGCCCAGTTGTTCTGATTGTAAATGAGCTTGTCACATATGTCTCCAAGCATAATATAATGCGTACATTGGCTTAAAAGATTTAATTTATCTGCATAATTAGTGTTAGAGTTTTCAAAGAATGTTAAATAATTATCATTTATAAGCATTGGAAGCATACTTTTGTCTTTGTTGAATTTTAATATACACTGTTGTGCAGTTGTTTCTTTTGAAAAAAGTTCCATAAGAATTTCTTCACGTATTTTCTTTGCTGATACTTTGTCTTTTGATTTTGTGTAGTAGCTTAACAAATTAACATACGTTATGGTGTCTCCGTACATAATATTCAGCTGCTTTAGCGTATTAAGAACACTATTAAAACTATTGAAACAATTTTTAGCTATTATCTGCACTACATTGTTGCTTATTTTATAATTTTCTTTAAGTTTAACTCTATTTATCAAGCGTACTTTTTCACTTTGATTAATAAGACTAAGTTCTATGCATTCAAAGGGTTTGAATGCTTCATTGTGAACAGGATTATTGCTTATACACACGATAATATCGTCTTCTTTTAACTTTTTTTTGTTGATTATTTCTATTATTTTTGATAGCTCTACTCGGTGTTCTATGTGTTCCATATTGTCTATCAAATAAGCTGTTTTTACAGGCTTACTAAAGTACGAGTCAACACTTCTATTGAAAAGGTAATTTGAAACTAATTCATAGACGTTCTTCTTATTTTTTGTAATATCAATGTATTTTATACGGTATTTATGGTGGTTCAAAAGGATTTTTAAGCTATTTGTTTTACCCACGTCTTGTGGTCCTATTATACACAATACACTATTAAACTGTTCTTTCAATCGTTGATTTATGCACTCTATTTGCTGTTTGTTTCCGATAATTTTATCGATGGTATTAGGTATATATTTTTGTATAAATGACATTTACATTGTTTTTTATGTTTTTTTATACAAAAAATGATTTGTCCTTGTATAATTAAGTAATGGAATTCCTTTCAATATCACAAGTACAAGCGCTGGGTTGTTACATAGAAGAACAAGAACAAGAAGAAATACCTGACTTGATGGCGGAAGCGGAAGCAGGAGCGGAAGCAGGAGCGGAAGCAGGAGCGGAAGCAGAGGCGGAAGCAGGAGAACAGTTAACCAAAGACCCTATGGAGTACATTGACCATATGTTTATGGTGTCTGGGTTTGTTCGGCTTTCGGAACAAGGAAGCATTACCAAAAATGCTATTTCAAGAATGTATTCTTCTCGTACTGGTTTATGTATCTCTTTAAAATGTGGTATTGCTTACAAGTGCTGCTTTTTGTATGACAACAAAATTAATTACATTTACCCTGCAACGAACGACTTATTGGACTACGTTTCAATGGGCGATGAAGACGTAGGGTTTGCAGAATCGTATAAGCTCATAGAGCCTTCAAAAATATTACCAGAAAGCTTTGAAATTGTAGTATTTAAACAAGACACAAAACCACTAAGTGAACACACTCTTAATGTATTTGAAACAACATTTTTGAATTGCAAGAACACGAGTGTATCAGCTTCTGGGTCTACTATTATTATTACATATTCGCCTATTTGTTCTGAAGAAAATGTTGTAAGTGTTGAAAGTTTTGTAAAATTTCTTAGTCCTTCTTGGTAAATGCTGTTTCTTTCGACACTATGTATTTTAAAAATTCTTTGACGAACTCATCCATAAATGCATCTGATGAAATCTTTTTTAGTTCTTTTTCACATTCGTATCGGTTTGGACCTGTCTTTCTTACTGTCCAACCATCATTAAGTGCATTATAAATGCATATCATTTGTAATAATATTTTATTGTCATCCATCTTAAAATAAAATAGTTATAAAAAATACTTTATTTTAACGTAAATGTTACGTGTAAAACTTTTAAGCTTTGAGACTGGTAAGGAGTATGCTATGGATATAAAGCATGACGATAGCTTGGAAAATGGTCTCAAAAAATTCAATGACTTTCGGGGACCAGATAACCAAATTGTACATTTAATGAATGAACATCGTCAGAGTATACCTCTTAATTATCGCGTTAAAAGAAATATGACTTTTTACTTTTAAACAATTAAAGTCATAAAAATTTTTTCATTTGTTTCTTTTTCTATAAAAAAAGAGTTTTTTTCATATAATTTTATTAATATTTGTGTATTTTCCTTATTTTTTAAAACTGTTAAGCTTGGTTTATGCATTTTTTGTTTATATTTTTTGTAAAATATTTTTATATTTTTTAACATCATAGAACATATTCCTTTATTTCTATAAGACGGTATTACGAGTATGTTTTTGAGATTATCTTCTTTGTCTGGAGTAAGTGTTGCTATTCCGATTATAGTATCATTGTTCTTTGTTATGAACCAAAGAGTACGAGTCATAGATATACTGTTTAATTGGTCTTGTGATAAATGAGGTAACTCAAAGTATTGTTCAAGTAAAGCAACGCATTCTTTTAGTTCTTCCATAGAAAGCATATTGGAAGATTTTATTTCAAAATTTACTGTCATTTTATAATTTTGGTTTCGTTTTTTTGAAACTATTATTTTCGCGTTATTATTAAATATGGCACAACGTATAAAACGCCTCATTGAAGAAAGCTATGAACTACAAAAACAATCTGACATAATGCAACTTCTCGAACACGTTGTCATCATAAGGTTCTCTGTAGACATGAACCGTAATGAATTTGCAAACAAGTTGGAAAGTCTTTTAAGTGAAGAGCGTTTGGACTACCGTTTTAAACTGTTTGAAACATATTGTTTACCCTCGCTATTACAGCAATCAATTGTGGATTTTAAAGTCATAATGTTAGTAGATAAAAATCTTCCGTTTAAGTTTGTCAACAGGTTAAATAGGCTGGTAATCAATGAACATAACTTCTTTGTCCATTACTGGAAACAAGAAGACCGCTTGGAAAGCAACGAATGGTTGCGTGGATACCTTGATGTTTCAAAAAAGTTTTTGTGTACAACACGTATGGATGACGATGATATTATTCATAAAAAATCTAATGAGCTTTTTAAACTGTGTTTGTACGAAAAGCGGAATACGTTCAACAAAAACAGTATCTATCACTTATCGAGCGGTATTTATGTACACATAGAACAAGATGAAAGCATATTCCCTCTTGAATGTAATAATAAATCACTTGCTGTCTTTATGAGTTTGGTAACTCCTATGAATTACGAAAACAACATTTATTACTATAGCCATGACATAATTCAAAAATACCCAGAATTAAAACAATACCATATTATGTGTCCTGATGCCTCATTGTTTGGTGTCACAAACCATCCATGGGAAAACGATACACGATACAAAAGGTTTGCAAAACACAAAAAAAATTCGTGTACTTTAGAAGAAATTTATCAAAAATTTGAAATAAATAAATAAATAAAATTGATTTTTTTCTAAAATAAATAAAATGGGGGTACCGAGTTATTTTAAATGGCTGTACGATAATCATCGTTCCTCGCTTCTTACTCATAAATGCCCTTACAAAGAAGTATCTTCGCTTTATCTTGATTTCAACTGCTTGATACACCCTGCATGCAAAGAGCGTGATGGACTAAGTGAAAAAGAAATGCTACAAAATGTTGAAAGATACTTCCGAACTATTGTCGATTTTGTCAAACCATCTGACTTGATTTACGTTGCAGTTGATGGAGTAGTACCTGTTGCCAAAATGGAACAGCAGCGTAAGCGTCGTTTCCGAAGTGCTGCTGACAAAATATTTTTGGACGACTTGAAAAAGAAATACAATATGAAATGTGACAAAAACGACTACAATATGATAAGCCCGGGTACAACTTTTATGAAAAAGCTCGATAAGATGCTGCATTCGTTGAAATTTGATACCAAGATGGTTATAAGCGGTTCAGATGTACCTGGTGAAGGAGAGCACAAGATTATGGACCATATAAGGTCTTCTGGACAAGAAAAAAGCAGCGTTGTTTATGGTCTTGATGCTGACTTGATATTTTTATGTCTCGTGAACTTCAAAAAGGAACTAACACTTGTACGTGAAAGTACGTTCTTCGGGTCTTCATCAGACCAAGGCTATTTATACGTCAGAATACCAGAGCTTCGTTTGCTATTACACAACAATTTAGCTCCAAAAGAACAGCACACTGAGCTTGCTACTTCACCTTACGTTCAGAAAACAATGATTGACTATGCTTATATGTGTTTCTTACACGGTAACGACTTTCTTCCTCATATCCCATCGATGCTCATACGAGAAGGTGCATTGGACATTGCCATAGAAGCATACAAAAAGATAAGAAACAAAAGTATGTTTGTCAACCTTGTTCAAAAAGGCTGCGTAAACAGCGTTATATTATTGCAGCTTTTGCAGGAACTACAATCCGTAGAAGAAATCCAACTTAAAAAGATTACAGACGCTCGAAACAAGCGTGTATCTCGAGCATTGAAACAAAAAAGTTTTTTGAACTATGAGCAAGAAGTAAATAACTATAATTACATTGAACCTCGTGTTGATGACAAAATAATGTTTGGTTATGCAGGCTGGAAAGAGCGTTATGTTGATTCTTTGAATGAAGATGAAATAAAACAAGGGTGTCAAGATTATTTAGACGGTATGTTTTGGTCTGTGAAATATTACACTCAAGGCTGCATTGACTGGGGTTGGAAATACAAGTCGTGCTATGTACCATGCATAAGTGACTTATGTTCAATGTTAAAGCTTGGTTTTTTAAATCCAAACAAGATGAAAGACAACGAACCTGTGTTAAAAAACCCAGTGTCTACAGACGTTCAGCTGTTGTACATTTTGCCACCTCAAAGTAAAGCTCTTGTATCTGTGAAATTACGAAACCTGATGAAACCTGGCTCGGTAATAAGTCATTATTATCCAGAAACTTTTTGTATTGACACAAAAAATAAAAAATTATTATGGGAATGTGAACCAATCTTGAATGACATAGACATAGACTTATTGGTTCGAATTGTTCAAGAAAAGAACTCATAATTGCCGTTGTATTGTGTGTCATTTCCGTCTACATCACTCGTATGGAAATCTGGTCTACTATCAACATTCATTGGGTGATCATTTTGTAATTTTATTACCATCTTTTTCATATTTGCAATATGCCTTGCAAAAAGTTTGTTAAATTCTTCTAGTGCTTCTGTGAATTTTTCATCTGAGTTTTTGCTGTATGGTATGCTATGTATCATAGAATGTAAAGCATTTAATGCTTTCTTTTGACACATATGAGCGACATCAAACAATTGTGCCGGTCTTTCAGCTCCATTTTCTAAGTCTTTTTCAATTCTAAGAAGGTTATCAATGTTCTTTGAAAGACGTATGTAAACGTCTGGATTGTATTGTTTGTATTCTTTGATACTGTACAGAAGGTCAATGAGTGAGGCATCCATATGCATATTGTTTGTGTTATTGAAAATGTCGTGTTCAAGCTTGCTTTCATGTTCCATTTCAAAGTTATCTCCTAGTGATATCTCTCTTTCACGAAGATAGTAAACGATTACAAGACCTATTACTAAGCCTGCTACCATGGTAAATTCCAAACCAATACTATTGCTTATAAAGACTACAAAAACTAAGATAATAATGTAAAAGAAGAGCTCTTCATTGCCTATGCTTTCAAGATAATTGAAAATATTGCTCTTTGGACGCTGTTGGTCAAATTTGGTTTGTGGACTTGTAATCATAGCACTTACACCATCGCTAATTTTTTGTACAGCATCATTGTACCCTTTTTGTATACGTTCAAACGATGACATAATACTTTATACTTTATACTTTAAAGCATACAAAGTATTTTAAAAAATATTTAATTTATTGTTCTTTTAGCTCTTTTACAGCAGCAGCTACATTTGGTTTATTTTTGATAAGACCTTCTTTGGTGTATTCACCGGTTGAAACAAGCCTGTTCTGAGCTATCAACGGAGTTAGTTTTTCAAGCTTGTCAGTGCGTTTTAGTGCTGCTCTTATCTTTTGTCTTAGAGTTTCTACTGCGTAGTCAGGTTCCGATGCTTCTGGAACAACAAGAGCAGAAGCAGCAGGAACAGGAGCAGGAACAGGAGCAACAGGAGCAACAGGAGCAGGAACAGGAGCAGCAGGAGCAGCAGGAGCAGCAGGAGCAGCAAGAACAGTAGGTTCAGGCTCTGGAACAGGCTCGGGCTCGGGAGCAAGAGCAGGAGCAGTAGTAGAAGAAGAGGCAGTCTCTGGAGCAGCAACAACAGGTTCTTTTTTGCTCTTGAATGTCAACTTCTTAGACGGTACAAACGTTATCTTTTCAGGATTTTTGAGAGATATTTTTGGTTCCTCTTGAACAAGGTTTTCCCGTTGTTTTATGACGACACCAGTAAGCTCGGCCATAGAAATAGGCTCGATAATAAGCTTCCAATTGGAAAACACTGCAATGGCCCCATTGGGTTCCTTTTTGTCAAGTCGAAGCCTGATTATGTCCCATTGACCGTTGACAAATACACACTCTGCAATGCTGCCATTTTCAAGAATTTTATTTTCAAAAACAGGCTTACCGTTTTCGTTTACACTAAGAGCTATTTTTGAGAACTCAGGCTTATCTTTAACGTTAAACGTAGGGTATTCTTTCTTTGAAATGTATGTAAGAGTAGCATAAACCTTTGGTCCACTTGAAGTACTTATGACATTGTACTTGTTGTTATCGGTCTTATCCATTTTTAATTTAAAATCAATAGACTGCAGTTCTATGGGCTTCCACTTCAATCGAATATTTTGTATTTCATTTATGGACTCGGGGTATTTTCCCGATGGCGTGAAAATAAGGCCATCTGTTTCGTAATCCACTTCATTGTTCTGAACAAACTCAGATAAGATTGTCATATTTGTAAGACGTTTGTAGCTAATATTTCGTAGTGATGCACCATCATTGGTTACCTTGGTTTCTTTGACGAATTTCTGGAGTAGTTCATATCTTGAACCCTTTTCGTCATGGAACTTTTTGTTTCGTACATCCGTGTCTTGTGCGTAGATTATATCGAAACACAAGAATACTGTTGTATCGAGCTTAGTTTTAATTAGTTCTCCATCTACTAAATAGTATTGACCTTCTTGTGGTGGAGGACTATTCAATAAGGCTATTACTTTAACGTTCAAGTTATTGTCTATGCCATACAGGTTGTTGTCTTGACTGCGTAGGAACAACAGCATACGGTTTCCATCGGCTTTTACAGAGACACTGTATTGCTCTTTGACAAGAGCTGTTTTGCCAGCTTCCAAAACAATATGCTTGTGTTCCAATGGTCGAATGTCTGTGCCGACAAAATATTTCTTTGGGAACTTTTTCATATCCGACGTGTCTTGGTTTTTGTAAAAAATATTCAAATAATTATCGAGTACATTTTTCTTTTGCAAATCTGATAATAAAAATTCAAAAGTTGTATCATTATAAAATGCAGTAAACATTCCAAGAAACTGAATTAGGTCATCATTTTTAGTTAATGAGGAAGGACGCTGCGTATCTACCTTTCCTAAAAATTCAATTTCAATCTCATAACGCGGTTTGATTTCTTTGACTTTTGAATTTCTAAGACTATATCCACTGCCTTGACGAACATCTGTCATATCGACACGGACTTGGTAATCCGAGTTGTTATCAATGGTAATGTAAAAACTATATCTCTTTTTTAACCGGTAATACTTCTGGTACTGCATAGAGTTCAACATATTGTTGATTTCGGCTATGGATACTCCGGCTACAGTGTTGTCTTCTGGAACATACAGATTGGTCTCTGTGGATGCAGACAACCGTAAGAATGAATACTCTTTCACGTTTATGTTTGAAATACGTTTCTTTCTTTCAAACTGCGTATTATGCAGTTCGTTCAGATTATTTTGCTTACAATACGAGTTGAAATCATTTGGTCCATTAACAGTAACACGAAGACCATCCATTTCTGGTATATCTGAATTTTCAACAATAATATCGAGTGCAAGTGATGTTTCTTGTGTGTTGATACCATCTATGGGTGGATAATTAGCGCGTAAATAGCCTAACATTTTTTGAAACTGTACAACTGTATGGTCGGAATTGAAAAAATTCTGTTCTCTTTTTCCAAATCTGAATTCAACTTCATCAATGATGATATCTTGTTGATTATTTACCGAGCGTGCACGTGTAATGAGCTCGGAAAGAGATGCTCGTATGTTGGTGTCAAACGTACGTTCCATATTTCGTACTATATTATAAGCGTATAAAATAATCATTTTTTACTTAAAATATCTGAAATCAATTCAATACGTGTGCGTGATATAACCTTTGTTTTGCCTTGCTTTGTTGTTTCTATGCCGTATTCTGCTGCTGTTTTAATTAGCAAATCCTTTGGCATTGAACGTATCCAGTTTTCGCTTGGTTCAACGCTTGGTTCAACCTTGTCGTTTGGTTCAACCTTGTCGTTTGGTTCAACGCTTGGTTCAACCCTTGGTGGTTCAACCCGTTGTTCGTTGATGAACTCATAGCCTTGGAACCTGTTATCGATAACTGGATAATAAACGTTATTTTCTTCCAATATTACAATTTTTTTATTTTTTGATGCTTCGTCTGGGTATATTTCTATGTTATCGATATTCATAATGACTATTTTTAGCTCGATATACCTGCTTAAAATTTTCAAAAAATCTTTGTTTGTTATGTCTGATATGTCTAGTTCGACTTTCTGTTGTGTGATGTAAAACATCTTTTCGATGTCATTTTTGAAGCTCACAAGAAAGCGTTCATATTCTTTTGTTAGTGATTCTTCTGACAGCATAAAATAGTCTTTTTTGATAAAATATAAAATAGATTGGTAAAAAGACCATAAATGCTCTTGTATTTCTTCGTTTGGACTTTGAGATACTCGATAAATGCTGTATAATTGGTTATTTATTTTATATTTTTTACAAATATTTTGTGGTATTTCTTCGTGCTTTTTTTCTTCGCAAAGTTGGATTTTAGACTGGGAGATACCAGCTACATCCATAACCATTTCAACAAGAGCTATATCCATAGTAATGACACTAATAATATTTAATTCATTTTTTAAAATAAAAAATAGCTGTTATTTGTATAAGATGGAAGATAAAGCAACACGTAAGTCTGCCGTTGATGATGCGATGAATGATGTGCGTGCACAAGTACAGTCTTGTAAAGATACTATTAAAGAGCTGAAACAAGAACGCAAAAATCAAATCAAGCTTGTCAACGAGAAGCATAAAGAATCTGTCAAGGTCATCGATACTGCTCAGTCTCGTCTGAACCTTACGCTCAAAAAACTCAAAAGGTTCCAAAAGAACCCAGAAGTTGGGCTCAATGATATTGTGCTATTAAAAAAGACAAAGAACACGTCAAGTGCTCTTAAAAAGCCATCTAAGCTTGAACGCAAGAACTCAGCAAAGGAACTAAAGGAAGCATCTAAAGCTGCTAAGCTGGAGCGTAAGAACTCTGCTAAGGACTTAAAAGAAACTGAAAAGACTGCTAAGTTGGAGCGTAAGAATTCTGAAAAAGAACTCAAACAACTAATCAAGCTTGAGCGTAAAAATTCAGTTAAAGAAATGAAAGAAGCTTTGAAACGCGAAGAAATGGAAGCTAAAAAGGCTTCTGCCTTGTTGAAGGGTAAAACTTCCATAGAATTTACACCAAGCAATCGTGCTGCATTATTAGTGTCTACCAACGATACAAAGAAGCGCTCTGCTATTGCTACTATGCGAAGCTTTTTGATAAACAAACTCGGTTTTGAAGAAAGCAGTATTATGACACTTTCAAATATGTCAAAGGACGCCAACAAAATGAAGATTTTAGAGCGTTTGGATGAGCTTATAGAATGTGCAAATGAGAAAGGATGTGATGAAATAATGTTCTTCTATTCTGGTGATGGTATTGTGGTTAAGAATGTCAAAGAAGAAGAGTACGAAGACGCTATTGTGCCTTGTGATTACAAAGAAAAAGGAGTTATTAACTCTATGACATTCAACAGCAGAATGGAAAACATTGCAGAAGGTGTTAAAGTAAACGTGCTATTTGACTGTTGTCACAATGAAAATTTCTTAGAAAGTGCTTATGAATACTGTGGTGGAAATGATCTATTGAACAAGTATAGCGAACCAAGAAATTATGCAGCTAGTATCAGGGCATTTTCATTAAGAGATATAGAACCTGAATTTAAAACTCGTGGAATAGCAAGCAACAATTGTAGTCATATTCTTACAAGAACGTTTATAGAACACTACAACGAATGCGTTGAAGACAATTGCAGTGATGTTACAGTATTCTCAATGCTCCATGATATAAGAGACTATATGGTTTTCAACGAAATCGAACTTATTCCAGTACTTTATTCTCCTTGTGAAATTAATAACAATACTATTTTATTGCACATTGAATAATTATAGAGAATTAATTGTGTTTTTTTTAAAATTTTTTTATTTGCTATGTATATAAGCAAACAAACATGTCCGGAGGTTTAATGCAAATCGTCGCTTATGGTGCCCAGGATGTCTACCTGACTGGCAACCCTCAAATTACTTACTTCAAGGTTGTGTACCGCCGTCACACTAACTTTGCCGTTGAATCTATTGAACAAACCTTCAACGGAACCGCTGACTTCGGTCGCAAGGTCACTGCCTTGATTTCCCGCAGCGGTGACTTGATTGGCCGCGTGTACTTGCAGGCCACTCTCCCCGCTCTTACCAGTGGTAACAGCTTCAGATGGGTTGACCATGTCGGTCACCATTTGATTAAGCAGGTGGAAGTCGAAATCGGAGGACAGCGTATTGACCGTCAATATGGTGACTGGCTCCAAATCTGGTATGAACTTACCTGCGGTTTGGATAAGCGCCACATGGCTGGACACGGTTATGACGACATGATCGGTCACGGTGATGCTTCTGATCAATATTCTCTTCAATATATGAACTGGGAAGACACCGTTGAAACCACCTTGTTCGTTCCTTTGCAATTCTGGTTCTGCCGCAACGCTGGTTTGGCTCTTCCCTTGATTGCTCTTCAATACCACGAAGTCAAGATTAACTTGGAATTCAGACCTTTCTCCGAATTGGTCATCGCTGACGAATCTCTCCCTTCTTCTGTCAGCCTTTCTTCTGCTTCCTTGTGGGTGGACTATGTCTACTTGGACACTGAAGAACGCCGCCGATTCGCTCAAGTCTCTCACGAATACTTGATCGAACAGCTCCAGTTCACTGGTGAAGAATCTGTCACCGGTACCTCTGCTAAGCTGAAATTGAGCTTCAACCACCCCGTCAAGGAACTTGTGTGGGTTGCCCAGACTGATGCTCAAATCGCTGACAACCAATGGTCTAACTACACCACCGTCAATGCTGCAAACAAAGACAACGCTGTTGACCCAATCGGTTCGACTGGCCGTGCATTGAACACTGTTGACTCTGCTAAGCTTCAGTTGAACGGCCAAGACCGTTTCGCTCTCCGCACTGGCCGCTACTTCAACTTGGTCCAGCCCTACCAGGCCCACACCAACATCCCCGAATCCCCCGGTATCAACGTCTACTCCTTCGCCTTGAAGCCCGAGGAACACAACCCCTCTGGAAGCGCCAACTTCTCCCGTATCGATAACGCTACCTTGAACTTGACCATGAACGCTGACACTGGTGCCTGCAAGGTCCGCGTGTACGCTGTCAACTACAATGTCCTCCGTATCATGTCCGGTATGGGTGGTCTTGCCTACTCCAACTAAATAATTTAAATTACATAATATCATACGTATTATGACTTGAAAAATTTTTACTTAAGAAATGCCTTTCTGAAAAGGTCTATGCCAACCAAAATAATGATGATTGTTATCACTGGATTCTGTTCCGCAAAAGCTACTATATCAAATCTTGTTCCTCCTTGTTGTACAATTGTTTCTACTTTTTGTTGCATAGCTTTTATTTGCTCTTGTAATTGATTGTTTTGTTTTACTAACATGGTTATGCGCTCTTCCCACTGCTTCTTTTCTGGTGTCTGAACGTTATTATCAGGTTGGACTTTGGGTTCAGGTTGAACCTTAGGTTCAGCAGGCTTTCCATAATGTGCCTTTATTTGACCATCATCTATGGTAAATGAAGTTTCTTTAAACACTTCCGACAAAAGCGCAGGCATTATAATTTAGTACTATAAAATATCTTTGTATCACCCGAAAAATTACAGTAAGTTATGTAAATGCTTTCCCAAAGCGAAATAGCACGCGATGAAGTTTATGTTTTTAGAGAAGATTATTATCACTTAAAAGCTCTTAATTTTTTAATGAATGAAAAATCTCCTCGAAATGACGCGATAATAGCGTTTATAAAGAAATACAACATCTCGGTAGACGTTCAGTTACCTGTTCAAAATGTCAAAGGCATCTATTTTCCATTAATCTATAAATGTATGCTCGATAACCGCTTTCAAAAGGTTACAAAATATTTAATCAAGTGTGATGCAAATGTGAATCAGCTTCCTGAATCAGATAAAATAACTGAACTATTCTTTGTATGTAATCGTCAATACTTAAATTATTTGAAAAATAATGGCTGTATTTTGCAGTTATCATTAAATCAAACTATACTTGAAATACGTGAACGTATTTTACAAGGAGACATCAAGCGGTTATATGACTTGGAATATTTGAAAGTATTAAATACTAACGTTATTTTAAGTGCATTAAAAGAAGAAATAATAGGAGACTTACTCGTAAACCTTTTAAACAAAGTAGCTGTTGTATGTAATACAACAAATGAAAAAGACCACGTTGATGCTCTTCTTAAGAGTTACAAAGATACTATAAAGTTTTTGTTAAACAATGGCCATAATGTGTCTAATACTCAGATGCAAAGCGTTGTCAATATGTATCTTGTAGACATAGCTAAGACTATAAAAGAGCATTATCCTGAAAGAAATTGGAGCTTTGTGTGTCTTATAAAACACAAAGATATGAATAGATTAAAAACTGCATATATGCGTCAACTTTTTAATGATTACAATCAAACACAGCTCATGGAGCTGTTTAATAGTAACTCATCAAGCTCTGAGTCAATGGATTAGACTTGTGTGCATTTAACAAGTCAGGATTATACCGTTCTTGTTGATAATCATTTGAAAGAGAATTTTTATAGCTGGTCATAGTGTCCTTGGAAATATTTTCTGGATTGAAAACATTACCAGAACCACTGTCTTTTGCAAAAGCACGGCTATTGACACGGTCATAGTCAATCTTCTTCGTTTCCATAGTAATGGTTTCGGAACCATTGACAACTTTGACACCAGAACCAGAACGCTTAGGCATCTTGGTTATTATTTCTTTGTCATAGTTTTGCTCCATAGCATAAGCAGCCTTGTAAGACCGTGGCTTCTTGTCAACTGCACTGGCAATAGCTTTGTACTTGTTCTTTTCTGTTTGTTGACGAATAGTACCTTTAGCTCTTTCGTCAACGTTGTACACTTTTCCTTTATGCTTGTTAGAGGCTGCATTACCAAAAGCACGATGGGCCTTTGTGTATTGTTGTTTTTTGGTATCACGAGCTTTGTCGCTGTTATAAATGGAACCTTTTGCTCGATTGCCCTTGACAAAGGTACTAAACTGCTTGGTACCAGTAGTCATACGTTCATTGGGCTTCATAGACCATCCAGTCTTACCGTAATCTCCTGCCTTCTTTACATTGGCAGCAATGTTACGATAAGGTGTGTTTTCATAATTTTTGCGAGTTGATTTCTTGCTTTTGGCCATCATATTTTCAGAAAGATGATGCTTTTCCGAAGCAGGTGCTGCAGCGTTCATAGCAGCTTTGTTGTTCTTTTTGCTAGTGTCTCGAATAATGTACTCTGGAATAGCAATAGCTTCCTTCATGGTACCAGTAGTCGTAAAGTTACGTTCACCGTTGTTGTTTTCTACAAGCAATTCAGGTCTGTTTTTGTGCACTTCCATCTTGAGTGTACCCTTTTCAGTTTCACCTTTACCTGTGTTAATGCGTCCTTCTTTTTCAAACTTAGGATTAACTAAGAGCTCTTCTGTAGTCTTTGGTACAACACGCAATGAGTTATGGAAACCACCGCTTGGTTTAGCAGTATAACCATCGTTTAGTCCTGGACCTACATAAACCTTTTCAAAAGGGGTTTCATTGTTCTTTTTTCCAATGTTGTTTGGAATATAACGTGACATATCACGCTCTTTTACATAAGAACCATTTACATTTGTAAGACCAGCAGTAGGTTCAAAGTGTGGTGCTACTTCTTCTTTATGCTGTTTGTTTAGTCCTAATTGACCTGTGAAAGTTTCTACTTTGCGTAATGTATCTCCAGCATTGACATTTTGGGTCACTCTGCTGCCAAAAAAGGGTACCATGTTTGCGTGGCGCAAGTCTTTGCCTTGGTCAGGGACCATGGTATCCCAAGTGGAAGTTTCTAAAGTTGCATTGTATGGGTTTACAAGCTCTTTTGGCTTTTGTTGTTCGCCAGTGGTTAACATTTCCTTGAACTGTTCTGGGACTTTTGTTGCAAGCTTGGGGTCATAGTTGGGATTGACAATCCTTTTTTGTTTATCGTCTTCTTTAAGAGTATTAAAATAAAAAGGTACAATGTTAGTGTTTATGGTGTCATAGCTTTTCTGCCAGTTGTTGTTGACAGCTTCAAATTCAGTACGAGTAACATTATCATACTCTGTAGACTCGTAAATATTCTTACCACCAGACTGCTTGACTAAAGTATGGTCATTTGAGTTATTCTCGAAGCGCTCAGATGCTGGCTGCTTATTTTTCATGTAGAGCCCAGTACCGAGTAGGCCCAAGAAAAGATATACGGGAACTTCCATTATATAATGTATTGTAGAAAATAATGTTCAAATACGGTTATAAATATGTTTATTATTTTAAATGCGTATCTCAATAGAAACGTCGAAACCACATTTAGTCAAAGAGTTGTTTAAGTGTATGACAAAGAGCCATGAACTGCAAGAACTGGAAAACGAAGAATTGGAAGATGGACAAAATTGTGATTTTCTACACAATAATGAACCATCGTTTGCAGAGCTGTTAAACTATATGAGATTGTTATGGAATTCCGATAATAGCGTGTATGTAAATGTTATTTACAATATTGTACTGTATCCACAATTTATGCTTTCAAAAGAACGATGTACAACAAGAGAGTACTCGATATATAAGAATGTTTTCAATAGTAAAAATTATATGCCAGACATAGTAATACTATTGTATGATGAAAATACAGCAGCAATAGAAAATATGTTAAATGATCCATTCTTTAAAATACACGTATTTAAGGTTCAATTATTTGATGATATGCTCAATGAAACAGCACAGATGCTGTCAGATACACTTTTATATATTTATGGTAATTATGTAGACGATAGCTCACATTTCAGTTATTTTGAACAATGCTATGCCAACTATAACTGCATTGACAAGAAGGAGTAAGACGATAACTACTAAATAAGGAAGAGAAAGTTGAAAAATATACATACCGAAAGGCTTCAAAATAGTTTCAAAAATCATATCTTTACTACGTTGCTTGGTAAATTCTTCCATTAACTGTGCCCATAGTTTTTCTAATATCATATTTACTTCAAGTAACGTATTTACTTCAAGTAATATATTTTATGCCTCAATGTATTCGCAAAAATTGTTTACTCTGTTACAAAGGTATGCATTTTTTTTAGATAGCTCAAAACCATTCCTTCTTATAGTGTTTATTTCCTTTTGATTACAAGGTTCAAGCACGTAGTCAAACACTTCTTGCATATTTTCCAATGTACAGCTTACATAGTTTACATTGTCAATAAATCCAAGCTGTTTTAGCTCTTGTTTTACGTGTTCATCGTATGCAATCAAAAGAGCTCCAGACGCTATAATTTCAAAGAACTTAGCTACTATATATGGTCTGTCTTTTTTTGCACAGCATGTAAATGCAGCTAAATAAGTGTTGATTAAAGAATAGTATTTACTACCACAATATTTGTGCTTATTTCTGTCATTGTATCCTGGATGTCCAATGCACTGTATATTTTTGTTATCTTTTGCTATTAAAAGAGCTTTATATCGAGCTGGATAAACGTTTTCTGTTACTTGTCCTGACAGGAATATCTTTTGAATTGGTGTTTCATTGTATGTTATTTCTTTCAACAAGTTTTCGTTTACATAGTGCGGAAACCAGTATGTTTTTATGCGTGATTTGTAAAACAAATTAAAGCAGTAAGCATACGAATTAAGTATTAAATCAAAATAATTGAAAAAATTAGCACGTGTCTTGGTGTTGTTATGAATATCATCTATATACCAATACATCTTAACATTGTGCTTATATTTTCTTATGCGCCATAAAAAGGGCTTATTGCTATTTACATAGGTACCACACATCCATATAAGTATTGTGGTTGGTCTACAACCATACATACGTTCAATAATTCCAAAAGTAAGAATTGGTAACTCTGTAATACAAGCTATTTTCCATCCATTTTTTTCAAACTGTATACATGGTATCCTGTATGCAAGACTACTACCGTCTACATTTTGATTTTCTTTAAAGTTGCAACTCGAAATAAAGAGCTTCATACTATAATTAGTAATTATAAAATTATTGGAACAATCACACGATTACATGAAACAATGTACACAATGTTATCGCTTAGACGCACGTATACTTCGTTTCTTTGAAGTATAGACTGTTCCTGAGAGCTTTGGTCTTTTATTTTTGAAAGTATATTATTAATATCATCCATTGTATTTCCTTTAAATTAAAACATTATTTCTAACGCATTAAATACTGCATATATTAGTTTATAATTTTAAAAACTTATGCGTTAAAACACCGTAAAAAATAAGTTACATTAGTTTATAAATGCCTCGTACTAACACCAAGACTACCAAGGCCAAAGCCGCCGCTGCTACCCCTGTTGTCGCTGAGCCGGAACCTACTCCTGCTGCCCCCGCCCCCGCCCCTACTAAGAAGAAGACTACCAAAAAAGAAGAACCTGCTCCTGCTCCTGCTCCTGCTCCTGTTGCTGCTTCAGTCGTAGATACCCCCGCTCCTGCCGTGGTTGAAGAAGTAACTGTTAACTATGCTTCTATGAATGCTTCTCTTGTTGTGTCTCTTCAACGCGTAATCAATGAGACTAAGGATGCTATTAAGTCTGTTCGAACTATGAAGACTATGCACGAGAAGGAACTCAAGGAAAACAAGAACTCCAAGAAGAAAGAAAAGCGTACCAGAACTTCTCAAGCTGGCTTTGCTGTTGCTACCAAGATTACTCCTCAATTAGCTGCTTATATTGGTGTTGACTCTGTTGACTCTCTTTCTAGAACTGATGCCGTCAAGAAGATTCACGAACGTATTGTCGAAAAGAACCTTCAAGACCCTGAAGACCGCCGTATTATCCGATACGAAAACGACAAGGAACTAAAGACTTTGTTGGGACTTCCTGAAGCTTTCAAGGTTAACAACAAGGGTGAAAAGGATACCAAGCTTTCTTACTTTAACTTGCAACGCTACATTTCCCATCACTTTATCAAGGAATAATTTTTTATAATTATATTACATTAATATATAATGCTCAAAAAGAAGAGCTCTTTTAATAGCTGTATAGTGCTTGACATCGATGAAACGTTGATACATACAAAGCATATGTCAATAAGTCCAAATGATAAATTTAAAAAACAGTCTGATATAACATTTATAATCAATGGACTGTATTACTACGTTATCATACGACCACATGCTTTGTCATTTTTAAACGCTGTGTTTGAAAAGTTTGACCATGTATGCATTTGGACGGCTGCAGAAAAGCTGTATGCCAAAAAGATAATTTCGCATCTTTTTACACCAAAACAAGAAGTGTCGTTATTGGAGTTTTGGAGCAGGAAGAACTGTGTTATCCAAGATGGAAATTATACTAAGCCTCTTAGTAAGCTCTTTAAAAAGCATACCTTTTTAAATGACAAAAACACTGTGCTTGTAGACAATAACAATCTAATTACAAAATTGAACAAGAATATGAGCATAAACGTGCCTGATTTTACAGGTCAAAAGTATGATAAGACTTTATTGAAGCTTATTCCGTTAAGAACTATAAATACTTCTCAGAAATTAACATTATACAAGAATAAATTGAAATAAATTTTTTTATTTGCTCTAAGTATAAGTAATGTCGTCGTTGTGTTCTTACGCCCCATTTGAAGCTATGCCTGTTGTACAGCAAGTCCAGCAAGCTCCTGCTAACCAGCAAGGAGGTGGCTCTAGCGACTACGTTAACGCTTTTCATGCTAAGAGCATCAGCTTGCCTGAATTGAACCGTGTTACTCTTGAAAACATTGACAAGTCTCCTATGTTCAACCCATTAGCTGATAACACTGTTATTCCTACCGTTTTGACAGGTATTACTCCAGTCGCTGCCGTCTTGTCCAAAAAGTAAGTAGTTAATGCGTCTTTTTGATTTTATTTTTCTATGTACATACTTTAAGAAATATGCATATAGGCGTTATTGGATGTGGCTTTGTTGGAGGCTCGTTAGTCGACTGTTTCAAAGAAAAAGGTCATAATATTTATGCGTATGACAAATATAAAAATATTGGAACACTTGAAGAAGTAATTCAAAATTCAGAAATAATATTTCTATGCTTACCAACACTGTACGACGAAGAAAAGAAATGTTATGATACTCAGGCTATCCATGAAAGTTGTAAGGCACTTGATATTGTAACATTTAAAGGACCTGTCGTCATAAAAAGCACGGTAACACCAGGTACAAGTGATGAACTTATGGAAAAGTACGGCCTAAACGTTATACATAACCCAGAGTTTCTAACTGCGACGACTGCATTCGATGACTTTAAAAACCAAAATCATATTGTCTTGGGACGCACTAAAAATACATGCGATGAAAGCTTAAATATGATTCGAAATTTCTACGCAATGGCTTTTAAAACAGCAAGGATATCAATTTGTACTGCTTTCGAGTCCGAAGTAATGAAGCTTACATGTAACTGCTTCTATGCAGTCAAGGTACAATTCTTCAATGAAATACATGCACTGGTAGGCCATAATCAACAAAGCTATGACACAATAATAGATATGTGCTTGAAGAATGGCTGGATACACCCTATGCATACTAAGGTTCCTGGCACAGACGGTAAGTATAGCTTCGGTGGAATGTGCTTTCCAAAAGATACTCGTGCTTTGAGCTCATATATGCAGCAAAGAGGAATTATCAACAGTGTTTTAAAGGGCGCTGTTGAAGAACAAAGAAAAATGAGAGAAGACTAAAAGACTAGACAATTAATCAAAATTAAGCGTTATACGACACTTATGACCAGAAATAATCTTGGACGCAGACACTGTTGAAGTGTTTGGTTCTTTTTCATTCATTTGTTTTGAAATAATATTATAATTTTTTTCGATATACTCGATAATAAGGTTTTCAATGGCCCATCTGAAAAAGTTCAGCTGGCCTATGGTAGTATGGATTGATTGTCCGTTATTGTATTCTAACCATATACGTGAGCGTCTGCAAAACGGATCAAAGAGCTTTTTGCTGTATGATTTAAGCTGTGATTTATAGTAAGTATGCACAAAAAAGAGGTTGGAAACCACCTTCCCATTACGGACTTTTCTTATTTCATACTTGGTGTTGTACAGCTTAGAATAGTTGGTGACAAAGTAGTCTATGAGACGTAGCGAAATATGTGTTTCACCCTTTAAAATAGGTATCATAATAGCTAAGTTGCTCTCTATTTTAAAGAAAGCCAACAAGGTTTCCATAAGCTCATCTTCTTTGCTTTTGATGACTAAGCTTTTATTCACTACGGGCTGAAAGAGTTGTGTTGTTCCTTCAATAATATCCATATGTTAAAATATACTATGACTATTTTTGACATCGATTTTTTCGTACAATTTTTCTTTTATATAAGACAGTGATATGCCTTCTTTTTCAAAAAAGTTTTCTATTTCAAGCACGATATCTGAGTGGTCATTTTTGCATAAATAATCATAGTCACTTTTGAAAATGCTTTTCTGAAAATGTATTTCTTCAAATAGTCTTGACTTTGGTACTAACGCAGGTATATTGGACCATGGCAATGAGCCTTCTATGCAGTACAAAAAGGTGTAATAACAAGACATAATGTCATCCTTGTAAGTATATTTTTTTAACTCCTTTCTATGAGCATTGATGCTCATAAAAATTGGTGAACCTATTACGTTGATTGACATCTTATTGTCTTTATGCGTAGCTAGACTAAAGTCGATGATGATCATAGACTTATTATGCAGCATAATATTCATTGGTTTTATGTCTCGATGTATTATATCATGTGAATGTATTTCTTCGAGGCATAGTACCAGTTCGTAAAATAAGTAAAGTCCTTCTTCAAGGCTTAATTTAGAGTTGTTTTTTATGAAATCGTGAAGCGATGTAGTGTAATAGTGCATAACTATATAATACATAACGTCTTTAATGCTACCGGTACACAAAACAGTTGGAACATTAGCTTTGTTATGCAGCTCTTTTAAGATGGAAATTTCACGGTTATATACCTTGTTGTCTTTGAACAACTTAACTGCAGTCTTTGTCTTAGTTGGACTTAACCCAACAAACACACGGCTATGGCGTCCTGAACTGATAAAGTTCTTGTTCAATAAGATATAACCGTCGTTTAAGTCCATCTTACATTTATAATTTATTAAAAAACTGAAGTAAACTAATTGTAGGTACAATGTTACGGAAGAAGTTCACCATGGTCATCAAACGGGAGAATCCTCTCGTACCCAAAGTTGTTACGGACAAGATGGAAGTTGTTACGGACAAGATGGAAGTTGTTACGGACAAAGATGACGTAATTACGGACAATTCACGAAAATTTACGGACAATTCACGAAACTTGACGAACGAAGTGCTAAAACAACACTCACTTGATGAAATAAATATGAAAGAAAAATTTCAAGAAAATATTTCTCTTCAAAATAATTTTGAGAAGAAGAAGTTTACTTTTGCAACTCATGGTCACAACTGTATTTATGATTCTCTCATCAATGAAAAGATTTGTAGTTTTTGTAACAAGGAATTTATCAATGGACTACCAGTAGTTCCATTGGAACATATTATGGAACAAGACCATTGTGACGTTCGGATAGCCGAGTTCAACAAACGGACTATGACTGCTCAGAAGTCAGAAGAATGGCTACGAGCCAGACATGAATGCGTCACGGCAAGTGTTGTGGCCAAAATAACAGACAAACTTGAGTCCAAGACGATAAAGTCGATGATAATCGAGAAAGCTCATTATGGAAAGTACTCAAAGAATATCAAAAACATTTACACAACATACGGAGAACTATATGAACCGCTTGCAAATATGATATATGATTACCGTAGTGGACGAAATACGTATGAGTTCGGGCTTATCAAACATCCTATGTATAATTTCATAGGAGCTTCAACAGACGGCGTCACCAACGACTTGATAAACATTGAAATCAAATGTCCTACTTCACGAGTTGTCGATGGGCATATAAGTCAATTGTATTACGAACAAATGCAACTACAAATGGAAGTTCTTGATTTGAATATCACACACTTTTTCGAATGCAATTTCATTACACATTCCATAGATGAGTTCATAGATGGTACTTTTAAACACGAAAGAGGCATTATCGTCGAGTATCTTTCAGATAATGGAGTAGAAGAATACGAGTACAGTCCATTGGAAATGCACAAAGACACTTCCTTTTTAATGGATTGGAAAGATAGCGTTCATCTTCGTCTTATGAACGGTCAAAAAATTATAACAGACACTATTTACTGGTCCTTGTTGCGTGTCAACTGCAATGAAGTATTGCGTGACAAAGAATGGTTTGCAAAAAAGCTTCCAATGCTCGAGAAGTTTTGGGCAAAAGTAGTCGAAGAACGAGAAACAAAAGCACTTGAACATGAGTATTATGGAAACCAATTAAAAGATGGAATTTGTATGATCTAAAATTAATAGCAGCATAACAACTGCTGAAAGCTTCCAATATTTTTTTAAATAATGAAGTAACATACCAAGTATTATTTCGCTATTCGATTGCCATGACTGACCATTTATGCTCTTACTACCGTAATGGTGGATTGAATAACTATCTTTATACTTTGAATAGTCTATATCATAACGACTTGTGTATTCTGTCCATTTAATAGGGTCAATAAGACCGTTTTTTATGAGTTCTTTTTCAGTGAAATTATTTACAACGCTTGAGAACGCCTTAGGACCTGTTGTTCTGAAAATATATCCGATATTTGTTTCGTACCATTCTCTTTCCATTGATTGGTTTGAAATATATTTCATTAACTGTTTCCATAGAGCATTTTTCTGGGAAGATGCAAACCAACCATTGTTATAAAGAGTGTCATAATAATTAGAAGCAATTTGTTCAAATATATCTACTTCAAGAGACACTACAAAAAGTTTCTTTTTTGACTTTAGAAACAGGCTATTAATAGGCTTTAAACACTCGCAATCCATATCTACATATACTCCACCGTATGCATATATTATACAGTATTTTGCAAAATCTATTTTTTGTATCATAGTCGGTAATCCTTCATAAAATTCTACATATTTAGGATACACGCTACACAATAGCTTGTTTATATCATCTTGATCCCATAGCAAATATTCATAATTTTTATTGTAATTTCTCCACGTTGATGCATAATACTTGTATTCTTGTGGAACATTATCTTCGCCCTGATACCATATCTGATGTATTGTTTTTGGTATATAATGCATTTAAAAACACTATGATAATTTCTTTTTTACATTTACGAATAAAATATAAGCCATAATATATGTCTGCTACTACCGTTGTACTTTCCACATCAGACTTTGGTACTAAGCTAGAATATCATTCTAAGCGTAAACACTTTGTATCGCAAGGATATAGCATTGCTTCTTCTACTAAGACTACTGTTACTCTTGTAAAAGAAGCACCTGCACCTGCACCTACACCAGTACAATCAAAGAGAACATCGACCCCTTCTCGAAGAAGAGGTTCTTCTCGAGCTCCTGCTGCTGCTCCCGCTCCCGCTCCTGTTCCTGCTAAGGCAGCTGCTCCTGCTCCTGCTCCTGCTCCTGCTCCTGCTCCCGCTCCTGCTCCCGCTAAAGCAGCTGCTCCTGCTAAGGCAGCTGCTCCTGCTGCTGCTAAGGCAGCTGCTCCTGCTCCTGCCCCCGCAAGAGCACGTGGTCGAGGTCGCCGTTAAATTTATATTTTTACAAAGCATTTTAAAAGTATTTTGTAATAACATTATATATGCCTGTAAGAGGAAGAACAGGCAAACGCATTAACCAAGCATCTGCTCCCGCTCCTGCCGTTGTTCCTGCCGTTGTTCCTGCTCCTGCCGTTGTTCCTGCTCCTGCTGTTGTTCCTGCTAGAAGAACAAGAACAAGAACAAGAACATCTAAAAAAGATCCTTCTCCTGAACCTGTTTCAATGAAATCTTCAATTCCAATTAGAAGAGCTCCTTCTCCTGCTCCTGCAAGAAGAGCTCCTTCTCCCGCTCCCGCTCCTGCTCCTGCAAGAAGAGCTCCTTCTCCTGCTCCTGCAAGAAGAGCTCCTTCTCCTGCTCCTTTAAAAAGAAGTTCAACACCTACTAAAAGAACTCCTTCCCCTTTAGTAATACGAAAAGACGATGGTAAAGAGCATGCTTCTTTACTAAAAA
>PVBE010476321.1_pt1 | contig 32139 bp, 27 predicted proteins | sample 1631181 | NCBI WGS metagenome assembly PVBE01 (sample SAMN08397723, study PRJNA350692) | Marine metagenome, whole genome shotgun sequencing project. | isolation source: water | place: Pacific Ocean | collected 2012-04
AATAATTCTTCAAAGACTATAAAAAGTGGCGAACCGTAATCATGTAGCAATTCATCTATATGTGGAATGATTATTTCGCTAGACCCAGACTTTACTTTAACCTCATCGTGCTTACCCATAGGCCCCACCCTCAACTGTCGCAGTAGAGGTGGCTTGTAGATTTTGCGAGCGGTCATTGGCGGACCACTTAATGGCGGCGGGGCATCCGGGCCTGCCGATCAGGTTCATGTCACGCTCATTACGCCACTAGAGTTGTCGGGTGGAGGGGCGGGCGTAGACTCGGGCGAAACTATCATGGTTGTTGGGTATCCGTTTCAAGAATTATTGTTGCCCGAGCCACGGATCTTCACCGGCGTAGTAAGCGCCCTCAGCGGCTTCGGTGGCGATAAGAGATTTGTTCAGATGACTGCGCCGGTTCAGCCCGGTAGTAGCGGCGGGCCATTGCTGGACATGAGCGGACACATTAGTTGGCGTTGTCGTTTCAAAGGTGGATGCGATCGCTGTTGCCGTTCAGACCGGAACCTTGCCCGACAACGTCAATTTTGCGGTCAAGGGCCATCTTGCCAAGATTGTGCTGGAGAGAAGCGGGGTCCAATACGAATCACGAGCTTCGACACGATTACTTACCGCAGTGGAGGTCGCAAAGTTGGCAAAGGGTTTCAGAGCGTTCTAGTCAGATGCTCATCGGCTAGTGGGCAGGAATCTAATCGGGGCCAATGACTATCGGGCAATTTGGGAGCATCCAGGTTCAAATGAACCGACGGACCGGTACGGGGATCATTCAGGAGACCCCCGGAAAAGTTGGTCGGAGTGAGAGGATTTGAACCTCCGGCCCCTACGTCCCGAACGTAGTGCTCTACCAGGCTGAGCTACACTCCGACAGTGCGCTTCGGATCGACAGGCCGTCGCTGGTCGCCCCGCTTATAGCGGCACAAACTCGGGCCTTCAAGGCGGGTCGCGTCGGGCCTGCCGGGCCGGTGCGGAGGGCCTAGTGGGCGCGGTTGATGCAGAAATTGACGAGGTCGCGCAGCACGGCTTTTTCTGGCGAGGCGGCGAAGATGCCGAGCGCATCCTTGGCCTTGGCGCCGTAATGGCGCGCCCGCGCCACCGTATCGTCCAGCGCCCCGCAGGCCCGCATCAACTGAACCGCGTGTTCGAGATCGCCGTCCTGCTGATCGGTGTTCTCGATGACGCGGCGCCAGAATTTGCGTTCTTCCTCGCCGCCGCGGCGGAAGGCCAGAATCACCGGCAGCGTCGTCTTGCCCTCGCGGAAATCGTCGCCCACCGTCTTGCCGATCGCCGCATCGCGCGAAGCGTAGTCGAGGCCGTCATCGACCAGTTGAAACGCGATGCCGAGGTTGCGGCCATAACTTTCCAGCGCTTCTTCCTCGGCGGCCGGGCGTTCGGCCACCACCGCGCCGATGCGGCAGGCGGCCGCAAACAGCGCCGCGGTCTTGGCGGTAATGACGTCGAGATAGGCGTCTTCGCCGGTGGTGGTGTCGTTGCGGGTTGCGATCTGGGCAACCTCGCCCTCGGCGATGATGGCCGAGGCATCGGACAAAATCTTGAGTACCGCCAGGGAACCGTCCGCCACCATCACCTGAAACGCGCGGCTGAACAGAAAATCACCGACCAGCACGCTGGCCTCGTTGCCCCAGAGGGCATTTGCGGTCTCGGAGCCGCGCCGGAGTGCGCTTTCGTCGACAACGTCGTCGTGCAACAGGGTCGCGGTATGGATGAATTCGACGCACGCCGCCAGGTTAATATGGCGCCCGCCGGTATAGCCGCACAGCTTGGCCGCGCCGAGCGTCAGCATCGGCCGCAGCCGTTTGCCGCCTGAGGCGATCAGGTGGCCCGCCAGCTCCGGGATCAGCGGAACATCGCTGCCCATGCGTTCGAGGATGACAGTATTGACGTTGCCGAGGTCGTCGGCAACCAGCGATTTCAGGGTTTCGAGCGCGAGTTCGGACCGCGCGCGGTCCGCATCGAGCGGTATGACAACGGCCAACCGAGCCACCTTGACCTTGGAGCAAGTGGCGGCGAGCATAGGGGCCGCGGCGCTGCCCGGTCAAGCAAGGCCCGGTCCGGGGTCCAGAGGGCGCATGCATCTATGGTGGAACTGCTCCGAACCAACGATCCCGTCCTTCTGTCGTGGTTGACCGCGCTACTGCGGGAACAGCGTATCGAGGCGGTGGTGTTCGACACCCACATGAGTGTCCTCGAGGGTTCGGTGGCGGCAATCCCGCGCCGCCTGATGGTTGCCGAGGACGATGCCGTGCGTGCCCGGCGCATCCTCGCCGAGGCCGGAGTCGAGACCGGCGCTGCGGGTCGTGCCTGAGCCGCATTTCAACAGGGATTCACGGCTGCCGGAGGCGATTCGGACCGCCTACCGGGTCGTCGGCGCGCCCGCCCAAAACGGAATCGGCGCCTCGCACGTCCGGTAGGCGCTTGTTTCGGGGGCGGCGGCAACCTAAGTGTCAGGGATGCTTAACCGGGTATTCGGATCGCTGCCTTATTTCAGGCGCCGGCAACGCCCAGCGGTAGCGGTGGTGCGCCTGTCGGGCGTGATCGGCGGCGGCAGCCGTGGACGCCTCAATATCGCTGCCCTCGCCCGGCCCATTGAGCGCGCCTTTCGTATGCGGGGCGTCAAGGCGGTTGCGCTCGACATTAATTCGCCGGGCGGCTCGCCGGTGCAATCGGCGCTGGTGTACCGCCGTGTCCGCCAGCTCGCCAAGGAAAAGAAGGTTCCCGTTTTCGCCTTCGCCCAGGACGTGGCCGCGTCGGGCGGGTACTGGATCGCGTGCGCCGGCGATGAAATTTTCGCCGACGAGAATTCGATCATGGGGTCGATCGGCGTCATTTCCGGCGGCTTTGGGCTCGGCGATTTCATCGGCCGCTTCGGCATCGAACGGCGGCTTCACACCTCGGGCGACAAGAAATCATTTCTCGATCCGTTCCTGCCCGAGAAAGACGATGAACTCGACCGGTTGCGGGAACTTCAGGGCGACATCCATGACAGTTTCAAGGCGCTGGTGCGCGAGCGCCGCGCCGGCAAGCTCAAGGCGGGCGAAGACGTTCTGTTCTCCGGCGAATTCTGGACCGGCAAGCGGGCGCTCGATCTCGGGCTGATCGACGGCCTCGGCGATCTCCGCGGCACGATGCGCGAACGCTTCGGTGAAAAAGTGCGCTTCCGGGTCTTCGGCGCCGACACCAGCTGGTTCCGCCGGCGGATGGGTCTGAGCGAAGGCGGCAGCCTCGCGCCATCCTGGAGCGACGAGCTGCTCGCCACGCTCGAGGCCCGCTCGCTCTGGAACCGTTTCGGCCTTTAGACCGCGCCGCTTGACCGGACGCCGCGCGGCGTCCTAAATGCCGCCCATGTTCGGATTTTCACTGCCCAAACTTATCTTTACGATTCTGGTGATCGTCGTCGTCATCTATGGATTTCGCATGATCTCGCGCATGGGATCGAAATCCGAAGACGGTGGCGTGGCCGCCTCCGGGAGGGCCGGTGTCGCCGAGGAGACCCAGAAATGCCCGGTCTGCGGCACCTACGTCGCGGCCCAGAGCCCGGCCCCTTGCGACCGGACCGACTGCCCCTACACCGCCTGACGGCGCGGTTTCCGCCGCCACAGGGCCCGCCCTTGACCCCCTTGGGAGCGCTTTGTACTTTGCGCGCGCATTTCCCAACCTCGTTCCGATAGCCCGATGGCGGACGCTAAAGCGCTTTCATTTCAAGACCTTATCCTAAAGCTGCAGACGTATTGGGCGGCCGAGGGCTGCATCCTGCTGCAGCCCTACGATCTGGAAATGGGCGCTGGCACCTTCCATCCCGCCACCGCGTTGCGGGCGCTGGGGCCGGACCCGTGGAAGGCGGCCTACGTTCAGCCCTCGCGGCGGCCCACCGACGGTCGCTATGGCGACAACCCCAACCGGCTTCAGCACTACTATCAGTTCCAGGTGATCCTCAAACCGGCGCCGGACGACATACAAGATGTCTACCTGCAAAGCCTGACGGCCATCGGCATCGATCCGCTCAAACACGACATCCGCTTCGTCGAGGACGACTGGGAGAGCCCGACGCTGGGCGCCTCGGGGCTCGGCTGGGAGGTCTGGTGCGACGGCATGGAGGTAACACAATTCACCTACTTCCAGCAGGTCGGCGGCATCGAGGTGGAGGTGGTATCGGGCGAACTCACCTATGGCCTCGAACGCCTCGCGATGTATGTGCAGGGCGTGGACAACGTCTACGATCTCAAGTGGAATGACGCGGGCGTCACCTACCGCGATGTCTATTTGCGCAACGAAAGAGAATTCTCCGCCTACAATTTCGAGCACGCCGACACCGGCCGCCTGTTCCGCCACTTCGAGGACGCCGAAGCCGAGTGCAACGCACTGACGGGCGCGGGTCTGGCGCTGCCGGCCTACGACCAGTGCCTGAAGGCGAGCCATCTGTTTAATCTTCTCGACTCGCGCGGCGTCATCAGCGTCACCGAACGCGCGGCCTACATCGCCCGCGTGCGCGCTCTCTCGAAAGCCTGTTGCGAAACGTGGCTCGCCGGTGGGGGCGCCTGAGTCATGCCCGAATTTCTTCTTGAGATCCTGTCCGAGGAGATCCCGGCGCGGATGCAGGCGCGCGCGGCGGAGGACCTCAAGCGCCTGGCGGCCGCGCAACTGAAAGCCGCGATCCTCGAATACGAAAGCATCGAAAGCTATGTGACGCCGCGGCGGCTGATCCTCGTCGTCGACGGCCTGCCCGAGCGCCAGCCCGACCGCAAGGAGGAGCGTAAGGGCCCCAAGGCCGACGCGCCGGCGAAGGCCATCGATGGGTTCCTGAAATCCGTCGGCCTCACCCGCGACGAAGTCGAGGAACGCGAGACACCCAAGGGCAAAGTCCTGTTCGCAGTGATCGAGCGCAAGGGACAGGAGACGGCGGCGGTTCTTCGAGACGTCGTCCACAGCATCGTATTCGACTTTGGGTGGCTCAAATCCATGGGCTGGACGGGCAGTGGCTTGCGGTGGGTTCGCCCGATCAGAAGAATGGCCGCCATGTTCAAAGGCGAGCCCGTGGGCACGGGAATCGGAAACATCGATATTGGAAACACCACTTCCGGCCACCGCTTCCACTCGCCCGGTCCGATCGAAGTCAAGAGTTTTGCCCATTACCGCGACGAACTGCGCGACGCGCACGTAATGATCGATCCGGCCGAGCGGCGAAGCGTTATCGAATCCCGCGCACAGGAACTCGCCGCCGCCAAGTGCTTGAGCCTTGCCGGCGATTCAGCGCTGCTCGACGAGGTGACCGGACTGGTCGAATGGCCGGTGCCGCTGATGGGGCGCTTTGACGGCGCGTTTCTCGATCTGCCACCGGAAGTGCTGCGCGCCTCGATGCGCGCCCACCAGAAATACTTCGCGCTCCACGACAAGAAAGGGAAGCTGGCGCCGCGCTTCATCGTCGTCGCCAACATCGAGGCGAAGGACGGCGGCAAGGCCATTATCGCGGGCAACGAGCGCGTCCTGCGCGCGCGCCTTGCGGACGCGCAATTCTTCTGGGATCAGGACACCAAGCGAAAACTGGAAGACCGCGTCCCGATGGACGTCAAGATATTGGATGCACCAGTCGCGGTAGGCACTGTAGATCAGATCGTTTTTCATTCGGCGCTTGGCTCTCTGCTGGCCAAAACCTATCGGTTGGAGACGCTGTCAGAGAAAATTTCAGAAAGAATCCCTGGCGCCGAGCGAAAAAAAGGTCGCGTTCGCCGGGCCGCCCGGCTTGCGAAGGCCGATCTCGTCACCGGCATGGTCGGCGAATTTCCCGAACTCCAGGGCGTCATGGGCTACTACTACGCCGCGACCGACGGCGAGGCCCAGGAGGTTGCGGTCGCCATCGCCGATCATTACGCGCCGCAAGGGCCCGCCGATGAATGTCCGGAAGCGCCGGTGTCGGTGGCGCTCGCGCTCGCCGACAAGATCGACACCCTGGTCGGGTTCTTCGCCATCGACGAAAAGCCGACCGGCTCCAAAGACCCCTTCGCGCTCCGCCGCGCAACGCTTGGCGTTATCCGGCTAATTATCGAAAATCAGCTTGCACTCCCATTGAGATCAATACTTGAGCAGGCGCACTACCTGTACACACGTCAAGCGGCACAGCTTCGGTTTCCCGCCGAAGATACTGCCAAGAGCCTCATGGCCTTCATCGCCGATCGTCTCAAGGTGCATATGCGCAAACAGGGGGTGCGCCACGATCTGGTTGCGGCGGTATTCGCGCTCGGTGGCGAGGACGATCTGGTGCGGCTGCTGGCCCGCGTCGAGGCCTTGCAGCACTTCCTCGATGGCGAAGACGGCGCCAATCTGCTTACCGCCTACCGGCGCGCCACCAACATCGTGCGGATCGAGGTCAAGAAAGAGAAAGACGAGGGCCACTTCGACGACGACACCGATCCCGCCCTTTTTTCGCAGGCCGAGGAGCGGCTATTGTTCGACCGCTTCGGCGCGGTCAAGGATCAGGTATCAGACGCCGAGCGGGAAGAGGACTTTGCGGGGGCGTTCCGCGCGTTTGCCTCGCTCCGCGAGCCGGTGGATTCCTTTTTCGACCGGGTGACGGTCAATGCTGACGACGCGGCGCTCCGCCTCAACCGGCTCAGGCTCTTGTCGCGCATTACGGTTTGGTTCGATGGCGTCGCGGATTTCTCGCAAATCGAAGGCTAAGGGGCACGAAAGAAACATGAGCAACTGGGTCTATGGATTCGGCGCAGGCCAGGCCGACGGGCGCGCGGACATGCGCGAATTGTTGGGCGGCAAGGGCGCAAACCTTGCGGAAATGGCGAATCTGGGTCTGCCGGTGCCGCCCGGATTTACGCTGACCACCGAAGTCTGCAACGCCTACATCGGCCGCGACCGCGCCTATCCCGAGGGCCTCGAAGCGGAAGTCGCGAAAGCGCTCTCGGCGGTCGAAAAGTCCGTGGGCCGCAAATTCGGCGAGGCCGAAAACCCGCTTCTGGTGTCGGTGCGCTCGGGCGGGCGCGCCTCGATGCCGGGGATGATGGATACGGTTCTCAATCTCGGCCTCAACGACCAGACCGTCGAAGGACTGGCGGCCGGCGGCGGCGATGCGCGCTTCGCCTGGGATAGCTACCGGCGCTTCATGATGATGTATTCCGACGTCGTGCTCGGCCTCGACCACATCGGCTTCGACGATATCATCGAACACCACAAACTGGAGAATGGCGTTGTCCTCGACACCGACCTCGACGCCGCGAACTGGAAGGCGGTGGTCGCCGATTTCGAGGCGCACGTCGAGGGCGAACTCGGCGAGCCGTTCCCGCAGGACGTGCACGCGCAACTGTGGGATGCCATCGGCGCCGTGTTCGGTTCGTGGATGAACCGGCGCGCCGTTACCTACCGTCGGCTCAACCAGATTCCCGAAGACTGGGGCACGGCGGTCAATATCCAGGCGATGGTGTTCGGCAATATGGGCGAAACCTCGGCCACCGGCGTTGCTTTCACCCGCGACCCGTCCACCGGTGCCAAGGAATTCTTCGGTGAATACCTGGTCAACGCGCAGGGCGAGGACGTCGTTGCCGGCATCCGCACACCTCATCACATCACGCTTGCCGCCAAGAATCGCAACGGATCCGATACGCCCGCCATGGAAGAGGTGATGCCCGAGGTGTACGGCGAGCTTGTGGAGATCTACCGCAAACTCGAATCGCACTACCGCGACATGCAGGACATCGAATTTACGGTCGAGAACGGCAAGCTTTGGATGCTCCAGACCCGCGCCGGCAAACGCACCGCCAAGGCGGCGCTGCACATCGCCGTGGCGATGGTCGAGGAAGGCCTGATCGACGAGACCGAGGCGGTGCGCCGCCTCGATCCCGCTTCGCTCGATCAACTTCTGCATCCGACGCTCGACCCCGAGGCGCCGCGTGACGTTCTTGCGACCGGACTGCCCGCGTCCCCTGGGGCCGCCTCGGGCAAGATCGTATTTCACGCCGACGACGCCGAGGCGAGATCGGCGAAGGGCGAATCAGTAATTCTGGTGCGAATTGAAACCAGTCCCGAAGATATCCATGGCATGCACGCCGCCGCCGGCATTCTCACCTGTCGTGGCGGTATGACCTCACACGCCGCCGTCGTTGCGCGCGGCATGGGGCGGCCGTGCGTATCGGGTGCGGGCACGATCCGGGTCGATCTCAAGGCCGGGCATTTCACGGTTGCGGGGCGGACGTTCCGGGCGGGCGACGTCATTACCATCGACGGCGTCAAGGGTCAGGTCATGGCGGGCGAAGTGCCGACGATCCAGCCGGAACTCTCGGGCGACTTCGGAATCGTCATGGTGTGGACCGACCGCATCCGTCGCCTAAAAGTGCGGACCAACGCCGAGACGCCACTGGATGCCCATGCGGCGCGCGAATTCGGCGCCGAAGGAATCGGTCTTTGCCGAACCGAACATATGTTCTTCGATGCCGAGCGCATCGTCGCGGTGCGGGAAATGATTCTCGCCGACCACGAGGCGGGCCGCCGTGCCGCGCTGGCGAAACTTCTGCCGATGCAGCGTCGGGATTTCGTTGAATTGTTCAAGATCATGCGCGGGCTGCCGGTTACCATCCGCCTGCTCGACCCGCCGTTGCACGAATTCCTGCCCCACAGCGACGCGGAAATCGAAGAGGTCGCCGCAGCCGCCGGCGCCCGGCCTGAAGATCTGCGCGCCCGCGCGGCCGATCTGTTCGAGGTCAACCCGATGCTCGGCCACCGGGGCTGCCGGCTTGGTATTTCGCACCCGGAAATCTACGAAATGCAGGCGCGGGCGATTTTCGAGGCCGCCATCGAGATGGGCCGCAGTGGCGAGGCGGTGTTGCTGGAAATCATGATCCCGCTGGTCGCAACACGGCGCGAATTCGATATCCTCAAGGACCGTGTCGATGCCGTCGCCGAGGCCGTGTTCGCCGAAACCGGGGCGCGGACCGGTTATCTGGTCGGCACCATGATCGAACTTCCGCGCGCCGCCTTGCGCGCCGGCGACATTGCCGAGACGGCGGAATTCTTCAGCTTTGGCACCAACGACCTGACCCAGACGACGATGGGCATCAGCCGCGACGATTCCGGGAATTTCCTCGACGATTACCTGACCAACGGTATCTTCGACATCGACCCGTTCGTGTCGATCGATGTGGAAGGCGTCGGCGAGTTGGTGAAGATTGCCGTCGAACGCGGGCGCAAGACCCGGCCCGACCTCAAGCTCGGCATCTGCGGCGAACACGGCGGCGATCCCGCCTCGGTACGGTTCTTTCACGAGGCCGGGCTCGATTACGTTTCCGCTTCGCCCTACCGGGTCCCGATCGCGCGCCTCGCTGCCGCTCGGGCGGCTCTCGACGAACGCGAGAACGACGCCTGAACCGTGCTCGCGCGGTTCCGTTTTGTGATCGGAACCACTCCAGCTTCTTTGTTGCTCACGGCAGCGGACCCAAGGGTCCACGCCTGCGCGGGCGCGCCGCGAAAGCGGCGTGCCGCCTTGCGGCCACGAGCGATTCCTGACGATCTGGAATCGCCCTAGAACTCGACGGTCGTCAGAACGCGGGCAAGGTCGTCGGGATCGAACTCGGCCGCCGGCGTCGGCGCCGCATCCGGCGCGGTCACGACCGTAAGAGTGCCGGGATCGGTCAGCGTCACGCTGCCGGCGGCATTGGTGACGATCACGGCGATGCCGCCAAACAAACCGATGCGCAACCGGTTGGGCCGTTGCGCGCCCCAGAGATCGATGCCGCGGATGCCGATAGTGGCGACCGGCGTGGTTATGGTGACGCTGGGGTCGCCGGCGCTGGCAATGGCGCCGGTCACCATGCGGAAGACGCCGGTGACAAGACTGAAGACCGAGCTGCCGGAGCCGCCGCCTTCCTCGAAGTCGTAAAAGTCGATCCGAAAATCCGTTTCGTCGCCGAGAACCAGGTCGGTTCCGTCGCGGAACACGATCTGGATGCGCGTGTCGGCCCCGGTGCGGATGGTGTCGGTCATGAAGATCCCGGCGCCGACGGCGAGCCGCCGCCCGCCGCCCGGTTGCACCGCTTCGGCCTCGCCACGAAGACGCGTGACTTCGGCGACGATTTCGTTCGACTGCGCAAGCACAGGCCTCACGGGCAACCCGGCGAACAACAATGCGAGCACGAAAACCGCCGCGCATGTGGCGGACCGGCCGCTGCGCAACGCCGTCATGGACCGGCGGCCCGGGTGCGGTCGGCCAGCACCACCGAGGTTTCGATCTGGCGGTCCGGGATCGTCCAGTAGGCGCGCAGCAGCCGGTCTTTTTCGGGCGCAGAGACGAGTCGAAATCCGTGGCGCTCGTAAAACGCAACCGCCCAGGTGGCCGCGGCCCAGGTGCCGATGAGCAGCGGTTTGTCGGTTTCGCCGCGGATTTGGGCGATCAGGGCGCCGCCGATGCCCTTGCCCTGCGCCGCCGGGCGCACATAGGCGTGGCGGATCAGGGCGAGAGCCGGCATGGTTTGGAGCCCCATGACGCCCACAAGCTGTCCCGCGGCCTCGTAGCTCCAAAACTTGACGCCGGCGGCGATCTCAGCCCGCAGTTGGTCTTCGCTCATGTAGGGGTCGTGCCAGCGATCGGCCGGAATGACGCCGCGATAGGCCTCCGCGGCCTCGTTGATGATGTCGTGGATCGCGGCAACGTCCGACTCGGTGCAGGGGCGGATCATGCCTAGACCTCCTTGTGGCGGAAGCAGCTCGTCAGGTGGTCGTTGACCATGCCGCACGCCTGCATGAAGGCATAGCAAATCGTCGGCCCGCAAAAGGTGAACCCACGGGCCTTGAGTTCCTTGCTCATGGCCTTTGATTGCGGCGTTTCGCTTGGCAGATCCTCGATGCGCTTCCAGCGGTTTTGGGCCGTACTGCCGTCGGTGAAACTCCAGATAAATCCGTCGAAGCCGCCGGGCTCGGACCCCATGATCTCGAGCCACGCCCGCGCACTCCGGATCGAACCTTCGATCTTGGCCCGGTTGCGCACGATACCGGCATCGTTCATCAGGCGCGTTACGTCGCGCTTGCCGAACCGCGCGACGATTTCTGGCTTGAATTCCCGGAAGGCGGCGCGGAAATTCTCGCGTTTGCGAAGGATGGTGATCCAGGCAAGGCCGGCCTGAAATCCGTCCAGCATCAGTTTTTCAAAAAGCGCCTGGTGGTCGTGTTCGGGCACGCCCCATTCTTCGTCGTGGTAGGCAACATAGAGGGGGTCTTCCCCTGGCCACGGGCAGCGGCGAACTTCAAGCCTCCGCGCGGGCATGGCGTCAGAAATTTGCCCAGTCTGGTTTTTCGGGTGTCAGCGCAGCCTCGCCCGCCGAGAGCGTGGCGCCTCCGGCGAGGGCCGCCTCGACGTCCGCGGACCGCAGCATGGCGAGGCCAACGCCGTCGTGGCCCGAACGCATTTCACCGGCGGTCTTGTCCCCTTGCATCACCGCCGTCCCCGGTTCCGGCATCGGCCCCGACACGGCAACACGGTAAAGGTGCTTCCTGACCGTGCCGCGGTGATGCGTACGCGCCGTCAGTTCCTGGCCGATATAGCAGCCCTTGCCGTAATCGATGGCGTTGAGTTCGTCGAAGCCGCATTCCAGCGGAAAGTTCTTTTCGACGGCGATGTCGCGGCTGCCGTCGGGAACGCCGAACCGCAGACGGTGCATGTCATAACCACCGGCCTCGGATTCCCGGAAACCAGCATTTCCGAATACATCCCGGCCGTCACCGGCGGGAAGAATCGCGCGCACGCCGAGGCCGCCAAGCCGGGGATCGGCGAAGACCGCGCCGCCGGCAACTTCTTGCGCGCCGGCGCCGTTCAATCCAATCGCCTCGGCCGCGCCGGGCCCGAACCCGGCATAGACCTCGAATTCGTCGAGGGCCGCGATGTCGACCCGGGCACGCAGCTTGTACATCGTCAACCGGCGAATCAGGTCGGGCGTGCGATTGCCCTCGGCGTCGAACACGAATGCGGGCCCGAAGCCTGTATCCATCCGCGCGACGAAGAAATCGTGCAGAAACTTGCCCTGTGCCGTCAGCAGCGTCGCATAGAGGGCCTGCGTCCCGTCGGCACGGGTCACGTCATTGGAAATAAGACCTTGCAGGAAGTCGCTCGCTTCCTCCCCGGCAACGGAAAAAAGGCCGCGGTCGGGGAGGGGGGCAAATGAAAGATCGGGCATGGCGGTTGGCTGCGGGGGCTGCGGGTCGGAGCGCCTAAGACTTAGGGCGCGTGACCGGCTTTGACAACCCGCCCGGTCCTCCTTGGCAGCGCCGCAGTGCGCGCGTATAAGTCCGCCAATGCCTTGGGATTTATGGATTCTGCGCAAGCGGGCCGTGACGGCAGCCGGACCCGCACAGCGCCCGGCATGAAAATCCTGTTCATCACCTCGAACCGGCTCGGGGATGCGGTGCTTTCGACGGGCCTGCTCGATCATCTGATCCGCCGCCATCCGGGCGCGCGGATCACGATCGCGTGCGGGCCGGTGGCCGTGCCCCTGTTCGCCGAGGCGCCCGGCATCGAGCGCGTGATCGCATTGACAAAAAAACCCTACTCCGGGCACTGGCTTGATCTGTGGCGGCAGACGGCGTTTCGGGTCTGGGATCGGGTAGTCGATCTGCGCGCCTCCGGTTTCGTCTGGACGGTGCTGGCGAAGGACCGTTGCCGCCTGGTCAAGAATGATGCCCCGGTTCACCGGCTGCGGCTGCTGGCGGACGTGCTCGGGCTTGAAGACATTGTTTCTTCCAAAGTGTGGACGGCCGAGGAGCACCACGCGGCGGCGGCCGATCTAATTCCGCCCGGTCCGGTACTCGGCATCGGCCCGACCGCCAACTGGGGCGGCAAACAGTGGCCCGCCGAATCCTTCGTCGATCTAATTCGCCGTCTGCGCGCGCCGGGACAGCCTTTCGAGGACGCACCGGTTGCGGTATTCGGCGGTCCGGGCGAGCGCGGCGCGGCGGGGCCGGTGCTCGAATCGCTGGCCGAAGAATCCCGCATCGATCTTGTCGGCAAGGCCGGACTTCTGACGGTCGCCGCGTGCCTCGAACGTTGCGCTCTCTACATTGGCAACGATTCCGGGCTGATGCACCTCGCGGCCGCCGCCGGCGCCCCGACGCTCGGCCTGTTCGGGCCTAGCCGAGAGGTTCATTACGCGCCTTTCGGCGCGAAGGCTGCGTTCGTGCGCACACCCGAAAGCTACGAGCAGATTTTATACACTCCGGGCTACGACTTCCGCAGCCAGCAATGCCTGATGGGTTCGCTCGAGGTTGACACCGTGGTTGAGGCAGCGCAGGAACTTTTGGCAAGGCTGGGCGGTGCAATCGCCTCGCCGCCCGCGCCGGCCAGTGCGAACGCGCCATGACCACGTCCACTCTCTCCGCCCTGGTGGTCGCCCATGACGAGGAACAACAACTCGCCGCGTGCCTCGATCGTCTGCAATTTGCCGATGAAATTGTGATCGTGCTCGACCGCTGCACCGATGGCTCTGGCGTGATCGCGCGCCGCTACACCGAAAACATTCTCCAAGACGCCTGGCCGATCGAGGGCGAGCGCCGAAATGCCGGCATCGCTGCGTGTTCCGGCGACTGGATCGTTGAAGTCGACGCCGACGAACGCCTGCCCGAAGCGCTGGCACAGGAAATTCGCGCCACAATCCGCGACGCCTCGCCCGGATACTTTTTAATTCCGTTCGACAACTACATCGGCGACCGGTTGGTGCGTTACGGCTGGGGCGCGTCGTGGGGCGTTTCGGCGGCGCCGCGCCTGTTCAGCAAAGGCGCCAAGCGTTGGGGCGATCAGCGTATCCATCCGCGGCTCGAATTGCAGGGCCGCAAACGCGCGCTCAAAACCCCGATGACCCATTTGGTAGACCGCGGGCTATCCGACATGCTTCGCCGTCTCGACCGCTACAGCGACGCCCGTGCCGCCGACCTGCGCGACTCCGGCGATATCGGATCGCTTGCCAACAATATCCGCCGGGTATTTTCGCGCTTCTTCAAATGCTATGTGGGTCGGCGCGGCTACCGAGAGGGGGCTTATGGGTTCCTGATCGCCGTATTCGCGGCGCTGTATCCCTTGATTTCCTACCTCAAGGCGCGCGACGAAAGCGCCGGCCCGGAATGACGCGGCCGGCGAAACCGCTTCCGGCCGTGTGCTAGGCTGGGCCGGTGCGTATTCTGCAAGCGATGGCGGGGGCGAAAGTCGGCGGGGCCGAGGCGTTTTTCGTGCGCCTCGCGCGCGCCTTCGCCAAGGCCGGCCGCGACCAGCACTTTTTGATCCGGCACCATCCGGACCGGGCCGCCGCCCTTAGAGGCGTTGGGGCCGCGGTGACCGAACTTGCATTCGGCGGGCTTCTCGATTTGGGCACCCGGCGGCGTTTCCAGCGCGAGATCGAATCCTTCCGGCCCGATATCGTCTTGACGTGGATGAACCGCGCTACCCGGTTTTGTCCGACGCCTGCGCGGACGCGCATTCCCTTCGTTCACGTTGCGCGCCTCGGCGGTTACTATAATTTGAAGCACTACCGGCGCTGCGATCACCTGATTGCCAACACGCGGGGCATTGCCGATTATCTCGTCGAGCGCGGCTGGCCGCGTGAGCGCGTCCACCACCTGCCGAATTTCGTCGAAAACACCGCGATGCCGCCGGTTCCACGCGCCACGCTGGATACGCCCGAAGGCGCGGCAATCGTGCTTGCGTTGGGCCGGCTCCACCGCAACAAGGCGTTCGAGGTTTTGCTCGAAGCGCTTCCCGCCTTGCCTGAGGTATGGCTGTGGCTGGCCGGAACCGGCCCCGAAGAGAGCGCGTTGCGGTCTCTTGCGCGGTCGCTCGGGATCGAATCGCGGGTCCGGTTTCTCGGCTGGCGAGAAGACACGCCAGCCCTGTTTGCGGCCGCGGATCTACTGGTTTGTCCGTCGCGGCATGAACCGCTCGGCAACGTCATCGCCGAAGCCTGGGCGCAGAATACTCCCGTGGTCGCCGCCGCCGCCGCCGGCCCCCGGGAACTGATCGAGGACGGCGGCAACGGGTTGCTGGTCCCGACCGAGGATTCGGCGGCCCTTGGCGGTGCGATCCGCCGCGCGCTGTCGATCCCGGACCTCAGGGAACATCTCGTCGCGGAAGGCCGGCGCGCTTTTGAGGCCGAGTTCACCGAGGCTCGCGCTGTGGAGCGTTATGGCGACCTGTTTCGCCAGATAACAGCGGCGCGAAAGGCGGTGGCCTGATGTGCGGCGTCGCCGGTCTGATGGCGCCCGAAGGGCGCACCCCCGACGCAGGCGCGGTGCGGCGCATGGGCGAGGCGCTGGCGCACCGTGGCCCCGATGGAACCGGACAGTACCGCTCGGGCGACGTTGCGATGGTGCACCGCCGGCTCGCCGTGATCGATCTCGAAACCGGCGATCAGCCGCTCTACGACGAGGGTGGTGCAGCGTTGATCGCCAATGCCGAAATCTACAACTATGTCGAGTTGCGCGCCGAGATGGGCGAGCAGAATTTTGCCACCCGGTCCGATTGCGAACCGGTGCTGCACGTTTACCGCAAGCATGGCCTCGATTTCGCCAAATTCTTGCGTGGCATGTATGCGCTGGCGTTGCACGACCCGGCGGAAAACCGCCTGGTACTCGCGCGCGATCCGTTCGGGATCAAGCCGCTCTATTATGCGCGGACGTCATCGGGGTTCGCGTTTGCGTCCGAGCCGCAGGCGTTGATCGCCGCTGGTCTGGTCCAGCCGCGGATCGCCCCTGGCGTGCGCGACGAGTTTCTGCAGCTTCAGTTTTCGACCGGCGGGGGGACCATCTTCGAAGGTATCCATCGTGTGTTGCCCGGTGAAACTCTGGTCGTTAGCGGTGCGCGCATCGTCGAGCGCCGCCGCATTGCGGCGCTTCCGGCGGGCGGGCCGGTCGAATCCGATGAGGTTCCGGCGCTGCGTGAACTCGACGGTGTTCTCAACGGCAGCGTCGAGATACACCAGCGCTCGGACGTGCCGTACGGCATGTTTCTGTCGGGCGGCATCGATTCTTCCGCCCTGCTCGCCTTGATGGCGCGCCACAATGAGGCGCCGGTGCGTGCCTTCACGGCGGGATTTTCCGGCGGCGTCCATGACGAGCGCGACCATGCCCGCGCGCTGTGCCGCAAGGTCGGTGCCGAATTTGTCGGCATCGAGGTGACCGAAACCGATTTCTGGCAACTGCTGCCGCGTCTGGCCGCGGCGATGGACGACCCCGCCGCCGACTACGCGATCCTGCCGACATACAAGCTCGCGGCCGAGGCCGGTGCCGATCTGAAAGTGGTTCTGTGCGGTGAAGGCGGCGACGAACTGTTCGCCGGCTACGGGCGCCACCGCAGTGCGCTGCGGCCGTGGTGGCTGGGCGGGCGGGCGCTGCGCCCGCGCGGCATCTTCGATGGTCTCGGCGTGCTGCGCGAAGAAAATCCGGGCTGGCGTGACGGCATCGTGGCGGCAGAAGGCACGGCCGCGCGCGAGGGACGTTCGCGTCTTCAGGTAGCGCAGGCGGTCGATTGCGCCGACTGGCTGCCCAACGATCTCCTTACGAAGATCGACCGCTGCCTGATGGCCCACGGGGTCGAGGGGCGGACGCCGCTGCTCGACCCGATAGTGGCCGCAGTCGGGTTCCGGCTTGCTGACGACCTCAAGGTCCGCGACGGCCAGGGCAAATATCTGCTGCGGCGCTGGCTCGCTGAAAACCTGCCAGAAGCCAAAGCGTTTGCGCGCAAGCGCGGCTTCACCGTGCCGGTCGCTGAGTGGATCCGCCGTCAAGGCGCGCACATCGGCGATCTGGTTGCGCGCCAACCCTGCATCGTCGAAATCGCCAAACCAGACGAAGTACGGACGCTCTATCGCGCCTCCGGCAAGCATGAGGGCTTCGCGGCGTGGGTGCTTCTGTTCTATGCGTTGTGGTATGCGCGCCACGTATTGGGGCGCGAAACTGCGGACGACGCCTTTGCGGCACTCGATCTCGCGGCGGAGCGGGCGGCATGAAACACACCTTCGACCTGATCCTGCGCAACGGTACATGCGTCTCCCACCGGGGCATCGCACCGGCCGATATCGCCGTGCGCAAAGGGCGCATCGAGGAATTCGGAAGCCTGTCGCACGACAAAGCACGCCGCGAGATCGACGCCACCGGCCTTCACATATTTCCAGGAATCATCGACACCCAGGTGCACTTCCGCGAGCCGGGCATGGAGGGCAAGGAAGATCTCGAATCCGGCACGCGCGCCGCAGTTCTTGGCGGGGTGACTGCGGTATTCGAAATGCCCAACACCGCGCCGCCCACGACTACGCCAGCGGCGCTTGCCGACAAGATCACCCGCGCCAGTGGCCGCGCCTGGTGCGATTTCGCATTCTATTTTGGCGCGACGCCCGAAAATGCCGAACACCTCGGCGAATGGGAACGTCTGCCCGGTTGCTGCGGGGTCAAGGTCTTTATGGGATCCTCCACCGGCAACCTGCTGGTGGCGGACGACGCCGCGCTAACCCGCGTCCTCGAAAACGGGTCCCGCCGCGTTGCCGTCCATTGCGAGGACGAATCGCGCTTGCAGGAACGCAAACCGCTGGCGCGAACCGTGGCCGATCACCCGGTTTGGCGCGACGAGGAGACCGCGTTGTTGGCGACGCAAAGGCTGATCCATCTCGCCCGCGATGCCGGCCGGCGGGTGCACGTGCTTCACGTCACCACGGCCGAGGAGATCGAATTTCTGGCGGCCCACAAACGGATTGCCAGCGTCGAGGTCACTCCCCAGCACCTGACGCTGGCGGCGCCGGATTGCTATGAATCTCTCGGCACGCGCTCCCAGATGAATCCGCCGATCCGGGACGAGTCGCACCGCGCCGCGCTGTGGCGGGGCATTACGGCGGGGATCGTCGATATCGTCGGCTCCGATCACGCGCCACACACACCCGGCGAAAAAGACAAGGACTACCCCGCCAGTCCGTCCGGGATGCCGGGGGTGCAGACGATCCTTGCCCTGATGCTCGATCACGCCGCCGCCGGCCGCCTGACGCTGTTGCAGGTGCACGATCTTCTGTGCGCGGGACCGGCGCGGCTGTTCGGGATTTCGGGCAAGGGACGCCTCGCCGCGGGTTTTGATGCCGATCTTACGGTGGTCGATCTTGCCCGCCGTTTCGAGGTGACTGATGCGGCCCAGGCCTCCAAGGCCGGATGGACCCCGTTCGCCGGCCGAACGCTGACCGGCGCAGCCGTAATGACGATCATTCGCGGCAACATCGTCATGCGCGACGGCGAACTCGGCTCAAAGCCGCTGGGCCGGCCGATGCATTTTTGGGAAGGCCAGCCGGTCTGAGCCGCCGGAACCGCTGTAGCTCCCCTCGCTGGCAGTTCGACGGGGCCCGACCCCAAAGGTCACGCCGCGTCCGCCTGCCCCGGGCCTGACGCGCGCGGCCGCGTCTGCTAAAAAAGGGTCTCCCGAATAACTGATGCTTCCTGAGGCCCAACCCATGAGCAAAACGCTCAAAGCCCTTCTCGCTACCGATGACGACGGTGCCGTCGCTTACGCAATTGCCGATCTCGATACCGGCCGATTGCCCGAAGGCGACGTAACTGTCGAGGTCGCCTATTCGGCCCTCAATTACAAGGACGGGCTTGCGCTCAGCGGCAACAAAGGCCGCATCATGCGGAGCTTGCCGATGGTGCCGGGGATCGATCTTGCCGGCACCGTCGTCGAGTCCGCCTCGCCCGATTACAAGCCCGGCGATTCGGTCGTCGTCAACGGCTGGGGGCTCTCTGAAACCGCCTGGGGCGGCTATGCGCAACAGGCGCGCCTCAAGTCCGAATGGCTGGTGCCGATCCCCGAGCCGCTCGATACTCGCCAGGCGATGGCGATCGGGACGGCCGGGTACACGGCGATGCTGTCCGTGCTGGCGCTCGAACACATGGACGTCGGGCCGGGATCGGGCGAGGTGCTGGTGACGGGCGCCGCCGGCGGTGTCGGTAGCGTCGCCGTCGCGGTGCTGGCGCAACTGGGCTACTCGGTCACCGCCGCCACCGGGCGCGAAGGAACCCATGACTATCTTAGGGATCTCGGCGCTAAATCCATCATCGGCCGCGACGAGCTCGAAGCCGATTCCGGCCGCCCGATCGACAAACCGCGCTGGGCCGGCGCCGTCGATACCGTCGGCGGCGCCATCCTCGCCCATGTGCTGCGCGCGATTCAGCCCCGCGGCGCGGTGGCGATGTGCGGCAATGCCGCGGGTCTCGACGTTCCAACCTCGGTGCTGCCGTTCATCCTCCGCGGCATCACGCTGCTCGGGATCGATTCGGTCTATTGCCCGCGCGAAAGGCGGCTGGAGGCGTGGCGCCGGCTTGCCACCGATCTTCCGCTCGACAAGCTCGAGGCGATGACGACGGCGGTGCCGCTCGCCGGTGTGCTCGGTCTTGCCAAAGAAATTCTCAAGGGCCGCGTGCGCGGTCGCGTCGTGGTCGACGTCAACGCGTGACGCTGCCGCGGGCGATGAAGCCGGGGTTGCGGAACCCGGGCTTGCCGTAAAGGAACGCGTTACCGTCGAAGGTCTCTACGCTGCCGCCCGCGCGCAACAGAACCGCGTGGCCGGCGGCGGTGTCCCATTCCATGGTCGGGCCAAAGCGCGGATAGACGTCGGCCTTGCCTTCGGCGAGGAGGCAGAACTTGAGCGAGCTGCCGACCGACACCGTATCGGTGACGCCGTGGCGTTCGAGAAAATCATCGGTTTCGGCGTCGCGGTGGGACCGGCTCGCGACCGCGGTCAGTTTGCCCGGTCGGGGCGCGCGCACCTGAATCCGGGCGGGTTTTCTTGGTTCCTTGCGCCAGGCACCGTCTTCATCGCAGAAATATGTGATTCCCAGCGCCGGCACATGCACCGTTCCCATCACCGGAACGTGATCCCTGACCAGTGCGATGTTGACCGTGTATTCGTTGCGCCCGGCGATGAATTCTTTGGTGCCGTCGAGCGGATCGACCAGCCAGAACGTATCCGCCTCAACCGTGCGGTCTTCGGCCGATTCCTCGGAAACGATCGGGTGACGCGGTTCGACGGCGCGGAGGGCGCGGCGAATGATGCCGTCGGCGGCTTCGTCGGCCGCAGTCAGTGGTGATTGGTCGTCCTTGAGGCGCACGTCGAGGTTGCCGGTTTGAATCGCGAGGATTGCGCGTCCCGCATCTTCTGCGATCGCGACCAGGGTTTCGGCAAGGGGCGAGATGTAGGCCGGGTGGGTCACGGGCAATCTTTTTGTCGGACGGGAATCTTGATCGAAATTTGGCGGCGACGAGCGCAACCAACTTGCGTTAGTCGCATTCGCTACACGGTGGCACGCAAACTATCAAGTTTTAGTGACGTTGGTTGTGCCGGGTCCGCCGCCGCCAAATGTCTGAACCGGCGGCGCGGTTCGCGGAGGACATCGGGCGTAGGGGACTGTTGATGAAACGGGTGCTTGTGATTGACGACGATGAGTCCTTGCGCGGGACGATTCGGGAAATCCTCGAGGAAGCGGGTTACGAGGTCGACGAGGCCAAGGATGGTCGGGAAGGGGCGAACCGGTACCAAGCCGTCTTGCCCGATCTCGTGCTCACCGACATCGTCATGCCCGAACAGGATGGGTTGGAAATCATCTTCACGCTGATGCGCGACCATCCCGGGACGAATGTGGTCGCCATGTCGGGGAAAACCCGGTTCGGAGCTGCTGACTTTCTCGACTATGCGCGCAAATTCGGGGCCCATGAGACGCTAGTGAAACCGTTCCGCCGCAACGAGCTGCTGACGGTGGTGCGAAGGACGCTGGCCGCCGTTTGACCGGCGCCGCGGGGCTGGCCGGAGGGAGTTCGGTCCGGTCGTGTGGTCCCGGTGCCGGGCGTATCGGGCGGATTGGCATCGGGTTCCTGATACTTGGCTCCTGGCCCTAGACCCCCGATTTCTGACCCCTGACGCCTGATTCCTGGCCCCCTATCCCCGATTTCAGGCCCCAGACCCCTGATCCCTGGCCCCCTATCCTTGGCCCCTGACCCCCGATTGCCGATTTCTGCCGCCGTGGCGCGGCTTGACCCAAGGCCGGTCTTTGATTAGAACAAAACAAGAACATAAATAGGGTCGGCAAGGGATGGCTCTCCGGCCCCACCAGGGCTCCGGAGAAGGGAGAGCAACCGGGAAAGGGAGAAGGCGATGTCGGGTGCGCCCGAAACCGTTTGTCCGCTGCCAGCCGGTGGCGGGCCGAAGCCGGAGGCCGGAAGCCGGTCCCGGCCGCGCCGGGCCGATGGCGGGTGGCTGCGGGTCCTGCGTGCGCGCATCGGCGCGATCGAGCGTCCCGGCGGCTTCGAAACGGCGGCGCCGCCGGTTTCCTTCGGGGCGGCGGCGGTCGATGCCGCGTTGCCCTGGGGCGGTCTGCCCCGCAATTGTCTCCACGAAGTGACGGGCGGGGTGGCTGCGGCCGGGTTTGCCGCCGCCCTGCTCGGCCGCCTCGCCGGGCCGGCAGGCACGGTGGTGTGGTGTTCGCGCACGCCGGCGGTGTTCGACGGCGGCCACCTCTACGGCCCCGGCCTGGTTCCTTTCGGCCTCGATCCGGCACGGTTGGTGCTGGTACGCGCGCGCACCGGCGCGGACCTGTTGTGGGCACTGGAAGAGGCGCTGCGCAGCGGCCGTCCGGCGGCGGTGCTGGGCGAGACCGGCGCCATCGGCCTTGCCGCCAGCCGGCGGCTGCAACTGGCGGCCGAGGCGGGCGGCGTAACCGCTTTGGTGTGGCGGCGGCCTGAATCCGGCGTCCGTCCCGGCGACAGCAACCCCTCCGTCGCCGTGACCCGCTGGCACATCCGTCCCGCTTCGTCGGCCGGTCCCATTTCGTCGGCCGGTTCCGTGTCGGGGCCGTGGCGAGCCGACCTTCTGCGTTGCCGCACCGGCCGGCCCGGATCGTGGCGCATGTCCTGGAACTTCGCGCGGCAGGTCTTTGCCGCTCAACCCATTTTCGGCAATGCAACCGAAAACGAAAATACAAACGCAAACCCGCGCCCGGGTGCGGGCGGCGGACAAGCCGGCGGCGCGGATCGTGTCGCTGTTCTTGCCCCGCTTCGCGACCGACAGGCTGAACCGCGTTCGGCCCGGGTCCGCGCGTCCACATCCTGATCCGTCGGCGCCGCAGGTCACGGCGCTCAAGGATGGGGGCGCGCTCCGCGTGGCCGCCGTCAATAGCGCCGCCGAAGGGGCAGGCGTTGTGCCCGGGCTGGCGCTCGCCGATGCCCGCGCCCTGGTGCCGGACCTCCATGCTTTTCCCGCAAATCCCGATCACGATGCCCGGGCGCTGACCCGGCTGGCCGCATGGTGCGGCCGCTACACTCCCTGGACCGCGCCCGAAGCCGATGCCGGTGCGGGCGAGGCGGGGGCCGGCATCTGGCTCGACGTATCCGGCTGTGCCCATCTCTTCGGCGGCGAGAGCGCGCTTTTGGACGATCTGGTTGGGCGTCTCGGCGGCCTCGGATTTTCGGCCCGGGCGGCTGTTGCCGAAACGCCCGGCGCGGCGTGGGCGATGGCCCGCTTCGGGATGGTACCGGGAACGCGCACCACCCGCATCGCGCCGGGGGAGGTGCGATCCGTGCTGGCGTCGTTGCCGGTGGCGAGCTTGCGCCTTGCGCCCGAGGTGGCGGACGGGTTGTCGCGTCTCGGTCTGCGCCGCGCCAGCGATCTTTATGACTTGCCGCGCGGGCCGCTGGTGACGCGCTTTGGCGAATCGTTGATCCGCCGGGTCGATCAGGCGCTGGGGCGGGCGCCGGAGCCGGTATCGCCCCAAATCCCGCCGCCGCGCTACCGCGCGCGTTTCGGTTTTGCCGAACCGATCGCCACCGCGCGCGCCATCGAAGCCGCCACGGAAAAACTTCTTGCCACCTTGTGCGCGGGGCTCGAACGCGACGGCCGCGGCGCGCGGCAGATCGAACTTTCGTGTTTCCGCAGCGACGGCGAGGTGGCCCGGATCGCCGCCGGCACCAGCCGTCCGGTGCGCGAGGCGGGGCCCCTGTTGCGCCTGCTGCGCGAGCATTTCGAGACGATAGATCCCGGATTCGGCATCGATGTCATGGTGCTGACCGCACCTGCGACCGATCGTCTGGCCGACCGCCAACTCGGGCTCTCCGGCCGCGGGACCGGGCCGGACGGCGAGAACGGCGGTGCGGACGGCGCCTCGCTCGCGCCCCTGATCGACCGCCTTGCCAACCGGCTGGGGGCGGACAACGTGGTGCGCCTCGTGCCGCGCCAAAGCCATTTGCCGGAACGTGCGGTTCGGGCCGTGCCGTTGCTTCGGGGGCGGCAGGCGGAAGAGACGCCCGCGCCGTCCCGGTCTCCCTGGGCCGGGCGGCCCCGGCCCTTGTCGCTGTTCCATCCGCCGCAGCCGGTCGAAGTGATGGCGCCGGTGCCCGACGATCCGCCGGTGCTGTTCCGCTGGCGGAGGCGCGTGCACCGGGCCGTGCGCGCCGAGGGGCCGGAACGCCTCGGCCCCGAATGGTGGCGGGAATGGTTCGGCACTGGCGAGGCGGACTGCGCCTTTGCGCCCGCCGCCGGGATGCCGGAATCGGCCCGGACCCGCGATTACTACGTCGTCGAGGACGAAGGCGGTGCGCGCTTCTGGCTTTACCGCAACGGCCTCTACCGCCCCGGCGCACCCCCCAGCCCGGGCGCCGGCCCGCACGCCGGCCAGGGTGCGCCGCGCTGGTACCTGCACGGGCTGTTCGGGTGAGCCATGACCTACGTCGAGCTTCAGGTCACCAGCAATTTCAGTTTCCTGCGCGGTGCTTCGCACGCCGAGGAGCTGGCGGAAACGGCGGCCGCCCTCGGCCATCGGGTGATCGGGCTTTCCGACCGCAACACGCTGGCGGGTGTGGTGCGCGCCCACCGCGCCGCCAAGGCCACCGGCATCCGCGCCCTCACCGGCTGCCGCCTCGACCTCGAGGACGGCATGAGCGTTCTCTGTTACCCCAAGACCCGCGCCGCCTACGGCCGCTTGTCGCGGCTGCTGACGCTCGGCAAGCGGCGCGGCCCCAGGACCCCCAAGGAAGACAAGCGCGAATGTCACATCGCGCGCGACGATCTGTTTCTGCACGGCGACGGGCAGGTGGTGATCGCGCTTGTCCCTGAAAGCACGACGGACACGCCGGTGCCGGTGCCCGGTCCCGATTCTTCGTTCGGCGGGTGGCTGCGGGACCTGAAGAAACGTTTCGGCGAAAACGCCTATCTCGCGGCGCAAGCGCTCTACCGGGGCGACGACACAGGCCGGCTCGCGCGCCTCGCCCGCCTCGCCGAAGCGTGCGGAACGCCGCTGGTTGCGACCAACGACGTGCACTACCACGTGCCGGCGCGGCGCCCGTTGCAGGATGCGTTGTCGTGCATCCGCGAACACTGCACGATCGAAACCGCGGGTCGCCGCCTGCTCGCCCATGCCGAACGGCACCTGAAAAGCGCGGATGAAATGGCGCGCCTGTTCCGCGATTATCCCGACGCCGTTGCCCGCACCGCCGCAATCGCCGAAACCTGCACCTTCAGCCTCGACGAACTTCGCTACGAATACCCGGCCGAGACCGCAGCCCTTGCCGGCCCCCCGCAACAGGAACTCGAACGCCTCACTTGGGCCGGGGCCGAAGACCGCTATCCGGAAGGCGTACCGGAAACCGTCCGGGCCACTCTCGACCACGAACTCAGGCTGATCGACGAACTCGGTTACGCGCCTTATTTCCTCACCGTGCACGACATCGTGCGCTACGCCCGCAGCCGCCGCATCCTGTGCCAGGGGCGGGGCTCGGCCGCCAATTCGGCGGTGTGCTATTGCCTCGGCATTACCGCGGTCGATCCCGGGCGCATCGATTTGCTGTTCGAGCGCTTCGTCAGTGCCGAACGCGGCGAGCCTCCCGACATCGACGTCGATTTCGAGCATGAACGCCGCGAAGAGGTGATCCAGTACATCTACGAAAAATACGGCCGCCACCGCGCCGGGATGACCGCGACCGTCATTTCCTACCGCTGGCGCAGCGCGATCCGCGAGATCGTCAAGGCGCTCGGCCTTTCGGAAGACGTGGGCGGGGCGCTGGCGGGCTATGCCTGGGGCTCGCCCCGCAAGGCGATCGACCTCGATCAGGTGCGCGAGATCGGCCTCGATCCGGCCGACCGGCGGCTCGCGCTGGCGCTCAAGCTCGCGGGCGAACTGGTCGGCTTTCCGCGCCATCTGTCGCAGCACCCGGGCGGGTTCGTCATTACCCGCGGGCCGCTCTCCGAAGTCGTCCCCATCGCCAATGCGGCGATGGAAGACCGCACCATGATCGAATGGAACAAGGACGACATCGATGCGCTCGGCATCCTCAAGATCGACGTGCTCGGTCTCGGCATCCTCACCTGCATCCGCAAGAGCTTCGATTTGCTGGCGCGTCATTACCGGCGCACCGTCACGCTCGCCACCGTGCCGGCCGAAGACGGGGCCGTTTACAACATGCTGTGCCGGGGCGATTCGGTGGGCGTGTTCCAGGTCGAAAGCCGCGCCCAGATGACCATGCTGCCGCGCCTGAAGCCGCGCAGTTTCTACGATCTCGTCATCGAGGTGGCGATCGTACGCCCGGGCCCGATTCAGGGCGACATGGTGCACCCTTATTTGCGGCGGCGCCGTGGCGAGGAAGAAATCGATTTTCCGTCGGAAGACCTGCGCGGCGTTCTCGGCAAGACGCTGGGCGTGCCGTTGTTCCAGGAACAGGCGATGAAGATCGCCATCGTCGCCGCCGGGTTTTCGCCGGCCGAGGCCGACGGGCTTCGCCGCGCCATGGCCACCTTCCGCCACACCGGCACGATCCACAGTTACCGCGAACGCTTCGTCGGCGGCATGGTGGAACGCGGCTACGGCGAAGACTTCGCGACACGCTGTTTCCACCAGATCGAGGGCTTCGGCGAATACGGGTTCCCGGAATCACACGCGGCCTCGTTTGCGCTGCTGGTTTACGTCTCGGCGTGGCTTAAATGCCATTACCCGGCCGTGTTCGCGTGCGCGCTGTTGAACAGCCAGCCGATGGGGTTCTACGCGCCGGCGCAGATCGTGCGCGATGCCCAGGACCACGGCGCCACCGTGCGCCCGGTGGACGTGAATTTCAGCGATTGGGACTGCACCCTCGAAGCCGCCGCCGAGGGCGGCGGCGCTCCGCCAAAAGCCTCTCCTCCCCGGGGGCGGGGGTTGAGATTGGACCGTGGCGCCAGTGGCGCCGCGCAAGCAAATCGAACGCGGGGCAGGGTGTCCGGAGCAGAGGTCGCGGGCGAGGCGGCCCCAGCGATGGCGCTCCGCCTCGGGTTGCGGCAGATCAAGGGTTTCCGCGAGGAAGACGCCGAAGCTCTCATGGCTGCGTGCAAGGCCCGCTTTCGCACCGTGCCCGATCTGTGGCGGCGCGCCGGGCTGTCGGGGCCTGCGCTCGAGCGCCTCGCCGGGGCCGATGCCTTCGCCTCGGTGGGGCTCAGGCGGCGCGCAGCCTTATGGGCGGTGCGGGGCTTGGGGGATTCGCCGTTGCCGCTGTTCGCCGCTGCCGATGCAGCCGAGGCGCCCGAACCCAAAAAGACGGCGCGGGCCGAAACCGCACCGCGGCGCGATGCTACCGATGCTGCCGATGCCGCCGATCTCCGCCGCGAACCCGTGGTGACGCTTCCCGACATGGCGATCGGCGAAGAGGTGATCTCGGATTATTCCGCGCTTCGTTTGTCGCTAAAGCGCCATCCGCTGGACCTGTTGCGCCCGCGCCTCACGGCGGCGCGCGCGGTGCCTGCCGCGCATCTCAAGACCCTGCAAACCGGGGCGCAGGCAACGGTGGCGGGGCTGGTCATCTGCCGCCAGCGCCCGGGCACCGCCTCGGGCGTGATCTTCATGACGCTCGAAGACGAAACCGGCGTCGCCAACATCGTCGCCTGGCCCCGGATGTTCGAACGCTACCGCAAGACGGTGCTGCGTTCGCGGCTCCTCACCGTCGCCGGAAAAGTAGAACGCGAAGGCCTGGTCGTTCACGTCATCGCCGACCATCTCGAAGACATGTCGGCGACGCTCCTGGAGCTCGCCGACGAAAACTTCGTACCGCGCGACCAGGCGATGCCGGCGCAGAAATGGGGCACGGCGAACGCCGATTCGATCAACCTCACCCGCGTGCTGGCAGGGCGCCGGCCGCACCGGACGGCACCCGCCTGGACAGGGCGCATCGACGAAGCGGCGCGCGGCGATCCGGCGGGCGGGCGCGGCCACCCGATCCCCGAACCCAAGCGCGTCTGGCCGGGCGACGCCGATAGAACGTTACGCCGCGACTTCTCCAGCCGCGATTTTCATTGAAGGGGTGCGGGCGCGCCTAGCCGTCCCCGTACTCGACCTTGGTCGCCAACCAGCCCGATTCCTGTTTCGACCAATAGAGGCTTGAGAGCCGCTGCGTAATCGGGCCCGGCGTGCCTTCGCCCACCGGCGCGCCGTCTATGCGGGTCACCGGCATCGCCCCGCCCGCGGTTGAGGTGATGAACACTTCGTCGGCGGCTTTCAGTTCCGTCACGGCAACGGCGCGCGCTTGGAACGGGATGCCTTCGAGGCCGCAAAGCTCGATCACCGTTCGCCGCGTGATGCCGTCGAGCACGCCAACATCGGGCGTTGCGACGCGGCCATCCGTGACGATGAACACGTTGAACCCCGGGCCTTCGGTGACGTGGCCGCGGCCGTCGGTCAGCACCACCGATTCGGCGCCCTTGTCGAGGGCCTCGAACAGGCCCGCGGTCAGGTCCATCCAGTGATAGTTCTTGACGGTGGGGTTGACCGATTCTGGGGGAATACGCGGGCGTTCGCTCACGCGCATATGAAGCCCGCGGGCGCGCTGGTTTTCGTCGGCAACGAACACGAACGGGGCGGTGAAGGCATAGAACCGGTTTTGGCACTTGCGCGGGTCGCGCGACCCCACCGGCGGCTGGCCGCGTGTGCAGATCATCTCGACATAGGCGTCGCGCAGACCCGACCGGGCGACGCATTCCATAAGAATGTCTCGAATGCGCGGGCGTGTCAGCCCCGGGTCGAGGCGCAGTGCGGCCATGTTGCGTTCGAACCGGTCGAGGTGATCCTCGAGCCGGAAGAACGCCCCCTTCCACACGTGCACCACGTCGTAGGTAGCGTCCGAGCGCAGGAATCCCCAGTCGAGAATCGGGATCCGCGCCTCCGCCAACGGCACCAGGCGTCCGTCGATATGGGCGGTGCCGCCCGCGTATGCCCCGTTCGAGCTGGCTCCCTTCTCCTTGGCCCCTTCCGTGCCGGTATCGTCCACGGCCGTCACGCAAGCGCCCGCATCGCGCGGTCGAGCCCGCCCAGCGTCAGCGGGTACATGCGGTTTTCCATCAGCTCGCGGGTCATGCCGATCGAGGGCGTGTAATCCCAGTGGCTTTGTTTTACCGGGTTGAGCCACACCGCGTTTTCGTAAGTTGCCAGCAACCGCCGCAGCCAGATATCGCCCGCCTCCTCGTTCCAGTGTTCGACGCTGCCGCCCGGGATGGCAATCTCGTACGGACTCATCGACGCATCGCCCACCAGCACCAGCTTGTAGTCGGGCCCATAGGAATGAATCAGGTCCCACGTTGGCGTGCGTTCGGCAAAGCGCCGCCGGTTGTCGCGCCACAGGCCTTCGTAAACGAAGTTGTGAAAGTAGTAATATTCCAGGTGCTTGAATTCCGACCGCGCCGCCGAGAAAAGCTCTTCGCAGATGCGGACGAAATCGTCCATCGACCCGCCCACGTCGAGCAGCAGAAGAACCTTCACCGCGTTGCGGCGTTCCGGCACCATCTTCAAATCCAGGAGACCTGCATTGTTGGCGGTAGAGCGGATGGTATCCGGCAGGTCCAGTATTTCGGGCGCGCCCTCACGGGCAAATTTCCTCAGACGCCTGAGGGCGATCTTGATGTTGCGGGTACCGATCTCGACCGAATCGTCGAGATTGCGAAACTCGCGCTTGTTCCACACCTTGACCGCGCGGCGGTGGCGGGATTCATGCTGGCCGATGCGGATGCCTTCGGGGTTGTAGCCATAGGCGCCGAAGGGCGAGGTGCCGCCGGTGCCGATCCATTTGCTGCCGCCCTGGTGGCGGCCCTGTTGTTCCTGAAGGCGCTGGCGCAGCGTCTCCATCAGCTGTTCCCAGCCGCCGAGCGACTCGATCTCGGCTTTTTCTTCCTCGGTCAGGTATTTTTCGGTGAGTCGCCGCAGCCATTCTGCTGGAATGGCGGTCTCGATTCCCTCGGGCGCATCGGCGAGAAACTCGATCCCCTCGAAGGACTTGGCAAACACGCGGTCGAAGCGGTCGAGGTGGCGTTCGTCCTTCACCAGCGCGGCGCGCGAGAGGTAATAGAAATCATCGATGCGGTAGGCGGCGAGGCCTTTGTCCATCGCCTCCATCAACATCAGGTATTCCTTGACGCTGACCGGAACGCGCGCCGCTTTCAATTCGAGAAAAAATCCGGTCAGCATCGGTTGCGGCCGCTCAGGCCCCTTCGCGCCGCGCCATGAACGCGAGGCGTTCGAACAGATGGACATCGTGTTCGTGCTTTATCAGGGCACCGTGCAGCGGCGGGATCAGGCTCTTGGAATCCTTGGCGCGCAGCGCCTCAGGCGGGATTTCCTCGGCCAGCAACAGTTTCAGCCAGTCGAGCAGTTCCGAAGTCGAAGGCTTCTTTTTCAGGCCCGGCACCTCGCGCATTTCGAAGAAGACGTTAAGCGCGTTCCGCACCAACCGGTCCTGAATGCCCGGGTAATGCACATCGACGATTTTCCGCATGGTTTCGTGATCGGGAAAGCGGATGTAATGAAAGAAACAGCGCCGCAGGAATGCGTCCGGCAGTTCTTTTTCATTGTTCGAGGTAATCAGCACGATGGGACGCTGCACGGCTTTCACCGTTTCTCGGGTCTCGTAAACGTGAAACTCCATGCGGTCGAGTTCCAGCAGCAGATCGTTCGGAAACTCGATGTCGGCCTTGTCGATTTCGTCGATCAGCAGCACCGGCGTTTCCGGGGCGGTGAACGCCTCCCACATCTTGCCGTGGACGATGTAGTTGGAAATATCATGCACGCGGTCGTCGCCGAGTTGCGAATCCCTCAGCCGCGCCACCGCGTCGTATTCATAAAGGCCGTGCTGGGCCTTGGTGGTCGATTTGATGTGCCATTCGATCAGCGGCGCGCCCAGGGCAGATGCCACCTCGGCGGCGAGGATGGTCTTGCCGGTGCCGGGTTCACCCTTGATCAGCAGCGGGCGGCGCAACTCGATCGCGGCGTTGACCGCGATCCGCAGGTCGTCGGTGGCGACATAGGTATCGGTGCCGTCGAATCTCATGAAGTCGTTCCTGATATGATGATGGCGGTCAACCTAGGGGGAGCAGCGGAGCCGATCAAGGCCGCGCCCACGCACATCGATGCTGAAGTATGCCAAACCCGAAGACCTTGAGGCCCTTTTGGCCGAGGTGCGCGCCTGCCGGTCGTGCGCCGATCTGCCGCTGGGGCCGCGGCCGGTGCTGCGGGCCGGTACGGGCGCGCGAATTCTGATCGCGGGACAGGCGCCGGGTACCCGGGTCCACGAGAGCGGCATCCCCTGGGACGATGCCTCGGGCGAGCGCCTGCGCGCCTGGCTCGATCTCGGGCCGGAGGTCTTCTACGACGAATCCCGCATCGCCATTATCCCGCAAGCCTTCTGCTATCCGGGCAGGGGCCGGAACGGCGACCTGCCACCGCGGCGGGAATGCAGCGAACGCTGGCACGGGCGATTGATCGCGGCGCTGCCCGGTATCGAGGTATTCGTGCTCGCCGGGCGTTATGCGCAAGGCTACCACCTGGCGGACCGGAGCAAACCGACCCTGGCCGAAACCGTCCGCTCCTGGCGCGAGTATGCGCCGCGGTACTTTCCGCTGCCGCATCCGTCGTGGCACAACAACAACTGGTTGAAGCAAAACCCGTGGTTCGAATCCGAAACTCTGCCGGCGCTGCGGGCGGCGATTGCGCCGCTGTTGCGATGAGGCCGGCCGCCGCTGCGGGCCCCCCATTATGGCTGTGGCTGCGCCTTGTTGCGGTCGGCGCGCTCGCGCTCCTCACCGCCTGCATGCCGCGAATCGAGGGGGCCGGACCCTCTATCGGCACACCTGCTCTGATCGAGACCAATCCCGGTTTTGTGTTTCGTGCCTCCGACGGGGCCGAACTGCCGGCGCGGGTGTGGATGGCAACCGGAGATTCGGCCGCAGCGGACGGGCCGGTCCTGATCGCGCTCCACGGGTTCAACGACTATTCCCATGCCTTCGATGCGCCGGCCGAGTGGTGGGCCGAGCGCGGCCTCACCACCTACGCTTTCGATCAACGCGGCTTCGGCGCCGCGCCCGTCACCGGCGTTTGGGCCGGATCGGCGACCATGGTGGCGGATCTCGACGGCTTCGTTCGCGCCGTCGAAGCCCGTCATCCGGGGGCCCCGCTCTATCTCGTCGGCGTCAGCATGGGCGGCGCGGTCGTCCTTGATGCCCTCGCCGGTGACGGCCGCGGCGCCACGATCCTGCCGGTCGAGGGCGCGGTGCTGGTGGCGCCTGCGGTCTGGGGCGCGGAAACGTTGAACCCCTTCTACCGCGTTTCGCTGTGGTTCGGGGCGCATACGTTTCCATGGCTGAAACTTTCCGGGCGCGGGCTCGGCATCAAGCCCTCCGACAATATCGAGATGCTGCGTGCGCTCGGCCGCGATCCGCTGGTGATCAAGGAAACGCGTATCGATACCGTTCACGGCATGGTGGCGCTGATGGATGCGGCGCAGGATGCAGACGCCGGGTTCCGGGTTCCGCTGCTGGTGCTGGTTGGGGCCCAGGATGAAGTCATCCCGCGGCGGCCGACCGCGGTATTCCTCGACAGGCTCGATCCGGCGCCGCTCCTCGCGTATTATCCCGACGGCTACCACATGCTGCTTCGCGATCTTCAGGCTGAAACCGTGTGGCGCGATGTGCATGCGTGGGTCACGCAACCCCAAGCAGCGTTGCCTTCGGGCCATGAGGTTCGGGTGCTGCCTCTGGAGTGAACGGAAAGGCGCGGCAGCCCGGAGTTCACTCAAACGGGCGGGGTACCCAGGTGCCCTATCGAATATTCGAAAGGTTACGT
>PVBE012076214.1_pt1 | contig 32130 bp, 27 predicted proteins | sample 1631181 | NCBI WGS metagenome assembly PVBE01 (sample SAMN08397723, study PRJNA350692) | Marine metagenome, whole genome shotgun sequencing project. | isolation source: water | place: Pacific Ocean | collected 2012-04
AGGATCTCTTCTGGCCCTATGTCCAGGGCGAGATGGTCCCCCTCTGGTTCTGGGACGAGGACATCGGCGAAGCGGCCGTCGAGACCCTGCTGCTGCGCCCTCTGTAGAGGGACTTTCCAAAGCCATCCTTCTGTGGTTCAAAGGGACATGACACTCCTGATTTGTGCTGCGCTGGCTTCGGAAGGCTCGACGGAGAAGGAAGCCGGGATGAGGATCTTTCTCGCCGGTGGGACCGCCCAGTCCTCGGGAGGCTCCAGCCAGGCCGCGGAGCTGGGCTTCCACCTCACGCGCATGGGTGAACGCGTGGGTGGGGAATACGGGCTCAGCCTCTCGACCTACAAGGTGAACAACACCACCTTCCCCGTCTTCAACTTCGACGGTGGCCTGCGCTGGCGACCCAGCCCCGACTGGAAGGTGCAGCCCTACCTCGCCGGAGGTGTGGGCGTGTCCTTCCTCCTCATCCTTCCCATCCCCAGCCTCACCCTGGGGCTGGGTGCCGCTCTGGAGCTGGGGGAGCTCACCCTGGATGTGACCCTGCGAGCCCGCCAGCTCGTCGACATCTATGGCCAGACCGAGGGCGTCAGCGTCGGGACGCTGGAGCTCGGCGTAGGCTTCTGAAGGGAAGCTGAGGCCAGCGGCCGGAAACCCTCCAGAACCGCTCTCCTGGCGGGTTCACGTCACCCGGCAATGCGAGTGGTCGATGGCCCCCGCAGGGGTGAGATTGTCCTTGCTGACACTCCAGACAAGACCACCGCGGCCTTGCTCGGGACCTTCAGCTTCCAGGGAGTCCACCGATGTTCATGCTCACGAGTCTTGTCCTCGCCGCTTCCGTCGACGTGGAAGAGAGCCACACAGACGCTTCGATCGAAGCGACCCAGCCAGAAGGCAAGTTGCGCTTTTACGTCACCCCGGCTGCACAGGCTCGGTACTGGGGCAGCGACCAGGACCAGACCACAGCTGCGTACGAGATCGGTGCCCACTACACCATCATGGGCCCCCGCATCGGGATGGAATGGGGGCTCAGCGTCGGACCGAGCCCCCGGATGCCCGAACGCACCTGCGCTAACAAGAACCTCTGGGTGTTGGCCGCTGATGGGATGGACAGGCTCCCGGGCGCCACCGCATCACCCCTGGCTCAGGGGCAATCGAATTGCTCCCCCCCAAACTTCACCATGAACCTGGACGGTGGCCTGCGCTATCAACTCGAGGCCAGCGGCCACAAGAAGCCCTACCTCACCGCCGGGCCCGGCGCCTCGATCTGGTTCACATCGATCTCGAGAGACGAAGCTGGCCAGCCGAAATATTGGCCCGGGTTTCCTCTGCCTTACCCCAGCGTCATGGTGGGTGTGGGCATCACCCTGGATCAGGAACGAGGGGAACACACCCTGCAGGACCATTTCACGCTCGATGCCACCCTGCGCTACCGCCAGATCTTCGACGTCTACGCGATGAACCCCGGTTTGAGCTCGCTCACCCTGGAGCTGGGCGCGAGCTTCTGAGCCCGGTCTACTCCTCGACCACCGCCATGAACATGTCCGTCATCGCTGCATGCCCCAGTTCGTTGGGGTGAATGCAGGTCAGGTCGAACCAGAGCTCGGCGTTGGGCCCCCGGTAGCAGCGGCCGTTGGAGTCCTCGTAGTTGAAGCCGTGACCGCAGAAGGTCTCCAGCAGGAAGAGCATGTCGCTGTCGGTGTCCACGGCGATGGACATGAACTGCTCCATGCTCCAGATCACCATCTCCTCCAGCGCCGGGTCGGTCACCGCTTCGCCGTAGCCAGCCAGCCCCGCGGTCGGGCATGAGCCCGTGTCCCCGGTGGCGTCGGTGAACTCGTAGAGGTTGGAGAAGACCACGTACACACCGCCCGGGAAGCGACCCGGCTCCTTGATCCATTCGACCGAACTGCGCACCAGCCCCATGTACTCGTGGGTCTGTGCCCAGAGCTCCTCGTGGCTTCTCCCCTCCATGAAGCCATCGGTGAGGCTGGACAGGTCGTTGCCGCCGATGGTCATGACCACCAGGGTGGGCTCTGCCCGTCGCTCCTCCGGAAAGCAATCCTGGACCTGGCTGTTGTCCTGCATCAGGTCGTCGGCCCGAGCACCCCACTTGGCGCAGGAGCTGAAGGCGGCTTCGTCCTGGGTGTAGACGGTCCCATCCACCAGGTTCACGTTCTGCCAGAACCAGCTCGGCGCCTCCAGACCAAAGCGGCTGGCCAGACGATCGGCCAGCAGGTTGCGGTACCACTGCTCCGCCGGCGTGGGCGGCGTGCCCACGGTCACGCTGTCTCCCAGGAAGACCACCCGCTCGATGCCCTGGATGTCCTGGTGGTCGGTGCCCATGCAGTGGGTCCCGATGATCGGTCCGAACTGGTTGTAGTTCGGACCGGCCGCTCCCCCACCGATGTCGGCGAAGCACTCCTCGAAGGTGGGGCGTGCTGTGCCCGTGTCCACCACCGCGGTGTCGTCGAGCTCTTCTTCCTCTTCCTCCTCTTCCTCGTCGATGGGGTCGTCGGGCGCGCCCGTGTCGTGCGCCAGGGGGGAGGAGAAGTCGCCCCCTTCCTCGGCCGGAGGCGTGGACGTTTCGACGGTGGTACAGGCAAGGAAGAGCAGCATGGTTTTACGTATATAACGTGTATACTCCGAAGATGGCAACGACTCGTGAGGCACCGAGCCTCAACACCTACAATCGGATCCTGGACGGGACCGCTGCGGCCGCAATGGACAAGGGCCTCAGGGCCTGCACCGTCCAGGACATTCTTGGCAGCGCAGGCATCAGCCGACGCACCTTCTACCAGTACTTCAGCTCCAAGGAGGACGCCTTCCGTGGCCTCTACGAGAGCTACACCGTGCGTCTGGTCGCCGCCATGCACGCCGCCACCGACGAGACCGAGGGCGATGTCCCGAAGATCCTCGCGGCGCTGAACACCTTCCTGGACTTCCAGGTCGAGGGGGGTGAGCTGCTGATGCAGCTCCACGCCGAGGCCATCCGTCCGGAATCCGAGCTCCTGCCGGTGCGTGAGGAGGTGCTCGATCGCATCGTGAACCTGCTCGACCTGCACGTCGGGAACGCGCTGGACGTACGGCTCGACAAGATGATCTACCGCTCACTGATCCTGGGGATCGAGGGCCTGTGCATCCACATCGAACGCCAGGGACACTTCAACAAAGCCGATGCCGATGAAGTGCGCCGCATCGCCCAGCCCATGATGGTGGCGGTGCTGTCGAGCCATCAGCGCCTGCCGAAGCGCGAATAGCCCCCGGATCCCGACCACATCGAGATAGATAGGGCCATGCTTTCCATCGCCCTTCTCATCCTGACCAGCTGCAACGGCCCGGAGCCGGTGGACGACACCGGCCCCGAGGGCGACACCGACACCGACACCGACACCGACACCGACGTGGATTCCGATGTCGAGGACTGCGACGTGCAGCTCAGCTCCAGCCAGGATCTCTGCTACGTCCACGGCGAGGGGACCGACCTGGTCCTGCGCGGTCACGTCCTGGGTCCAGAGGGCCGCTTCGAAGGCGGCGCTGTACGCATCGAGGACGGCACCATCACCTGCGTGGGCTGCGACTGCAGCCTGGACGACGCCGTCGTGCTGGACTGTGCCGAAGGCGTCATCAGCCCCGGTCTGATCAACCTCCACGACCACATCGGCTACACGGAAGGCGCCCCCATCGACCACGGCGAGACGCGCTACGAGCACCGCCACGGCTGGCGTGGAAGCCTCAGTACCCCACAGAACGACGAGTCCCTCGGCAAGGCCTGGGGCGAGGTGCGGATGCTGCTGAGTGGCACCACCAGCATGATCGGAAGTGGCTGGGCCGAGGGCATGGTCCGAAACCTGGACCGCTGGGGCTCGAACGAGAATCTGGGCCTCGACGAGATCGAGAACCAGACCTTCCCCCTGGGTGACAGCAACGAGTCCTTCCAGGACGACTGCGGTTGGGACTTCCGGGACACCGAGAGCAGCATCTACCGGGAGACCGCCTACGTTCCCCACATCGCCGAGGGCGTCGACGACTACGCGGAGGAGGAGTTCCGCTGCACGGCCACCAGCCTGGAGGGTGGCGAGGACATGCTCCAGGGCAACGTGGCCTACGTCCACGCCATCGGGCTGAAGGCCAACGACATCTACCGGATGAGCCTGGAAGAGACCTCGGTCATCTGGTCTCCGCGCAGCAACATCAGCCTCTACGGCCACACCGCTGATGTGCTGACCATGGACCGCCTGGGGGTCAACCTGGCGCTGGGGACGGACTGGACCTACAGCGGCAGCATCAACATGGCCCGCGAGCTGGCCTGCGCCGACTCCCTGAACCGCCTTCACTACGACAACAGCTTCAGCGACCGGCAGCTCTGGGAGATGGCCACCGTAAATCCGGCTCAGGCCGTGCAGACCGACCACCTCATCGGCTCGCTGCAGCCCGGCCTGGTGGCGGACATCGCGGTCTTCGATGGCCGGGAGACGAAGGGCTACCGAGCGGTCATCACCGCCGACAGCACCGATGTCGGACTGGTCCTCCGGGCCGGAGAGCCCCTCTACGGGGAGGGAGCCATCATGCAGGCGCTCGACAGCGGCTGCGAGGAGCTGGAGATCTGCGGAACCCAGCGCGCCATCTGCGCCGAGCAGGAGTTCGGCACAGCCTGGGACAGCCTGGCCAGCACCATGAGCGGCGCCTACGGAGCCTTCTTCTGCAGCGCGGAGCCCACCGACGAGCCCACCTGCGTTCCCTCCCGACCCGGCGAGTTTCCGCTGGCGAGCGACGACGCGGACGGCGACGGGCTCGCCGACAGCGAGGACAACTGTCCCTCGGTCTTCAACCCCATCCGGCCCATGGACGACGGCGTGCAGTCCGACCAGGACGACGACGGCCTGGGCGACCCCTGCGACGAGGATCCGATCAAGCCCGACCTGGACGGTGACGGTCAGGCCAACGCCGACGACAACTGTCCCTTCGACGCCAACGCCGACCAGGCGGACGACGACGCGGACGGGACAGGCGACGTCTGCGACGTGTGCCCCGAAACCAGCAATCCCGACAGCATCTGCCCGGAGGCCGTGGTCCAGGTCTACGCGATCCAGAAAGGCGAAGTCGCAGAAGGAACCGACGTGCGGGTGGAAGGACTGGTGGTCACCGGCCTGGTCTACAACGGCTTCGGCGCACAGCACGCCGAGGGCGGGCAGTACAGCGGGATCTTCGTCTACACCGACACCGACCCGGGGGTCTCCGTGGGCGACCTGGTGAACGTGGATGGGACCACCACCGAGTACTACGGCGAGACCGAGATCGTGGCCATGGCCTGGGAGGTCACCGGCACCGGCAGCGCCACACCACAGGATCTCACGGCGGAAGACGCCGCGGACGAGGCCTGGGAGGGCGTGCTCGTCACGGTGAGTGGCTCCGTCACGAACAGCGCCTACGACTGCAGCGTCGACGGCGCGGACTGCAAGGACGAGGGCCTGTGGGAGATCGCCGGCTCCGCAGGGGTCGTGGTCTACGACAAGTACTACACGGACAGCGACTGGGCCGACCACGTGGGTCAGACCCCGGTCACCGGCGTGATGGGCTATCGCTGGGATCGAAGGCGGCTGATGCCACGCTCAGGAAGCGACTTCTAGACTCCGCGCTTCAGGCCTGGGGCATCCGGGCGCTCATGCGCTCCCGGTAGACCACCAGTGCCTGCTCGAGTCCCTGGGCACCCCATCGGTCTTCCAGGGCGTCGAGCAGCTTCAGCACCGGCTCTGCAGCCTCACGACCAAAGTGGTTCTGGATGGTCTGCTTGCAGGTGAGCAGGATCTCGATCACGCCTGGACGGTCACCCTGGGCCTCCCGAGCCTCGCTCAAGGTGATGCAGGCCATCAAGTACATGATCGGCTGGAGCTCTTCCAGAGCCTCCTGCCGCGCCTGCTCGGCCGCCTGTGCAGCCTCGTCGATCCGCCCCTCTCGGAGGTGCTCGGCGGCCAGCTGCAACCGGGCCTGTCCCGCCAGGGCGGGCACCCCCAGACGCTGGGCCTCCGCCACCAGCTCATCCAGGGCTTCGCGGTCGGGGCTGACGGTCAGGTTGACGGCTCCTCGGCGCTCGATGCGGGCTTCGAGCGCGAGGACTTCGTTGCCCGAGCCGCGGGCCGTCTCGACGGCCGCGTCGAAGGCCTGGAGCGCCTTGTTCGGCCGGCCGACCAGCTGCAGCAGCGCTGCCTGGGAACGCAGGTTCCGGACCAGAGCCACCGGCTCCCCCAGCTCCTCCAGGCGATGCGCTGTCGCCTGGTACTCGGCCAGGCTCCCCGCGTAGTCGCCCAGACTCCCCAGCGCAGCGGCAGCACCCTCGCGGGACTTCAGTTCGTAGTCCGTGTCGCCAGCCAGCCGGCTGATGGCGGCCGCCCGCCTGAAGATATCCGTGCTGACGCCGATGTCGGCCTGGGCCACGATGCGCGCCCGGGCGTACTCCGTGCGCCCGTGCTCCTGGGGACGGTCCAGGCGAAACCAGACATCGCTGGCCTGCTTGATGTCCTTCTCGGCCGCCTCGTAGTTTCCCTGTGCCGTGTAGAGACCCGCCCGGCGGCTGAGCGCATCGGCCAGCACCTCGTCGTCCTCCGCCTCCTCGACCCGGCGGCTGAGCTCGACCAGTGCCTCGGTGGCTTCCATGATCAGGACTTCGTGTCCACCAGGGTCACGATGCCCTCCAGCTCGCCCATCCCCTTCTTCCGCAGGGCTTCGTGACTGGTGGTCCAGTTCAGCATCGTCGCGACCCACCCGTCGTGTTCGGCGGCCAGCCGGCCCTGGTCGGCTTCCATGCTGTCGATCTTGGTGTCGATCTCCCCCTCGGCCGACTGGAGATCCGCCTGGCCCTGGAGCGCTGCAGCCTTGTCCGTCTGGACCTGACCGGTGAGCGTTCCCATCTGGGAGCCGACCTCCTGCGCCTGGGTGTTGGCGTTGGCGGTGTCCGCTGAGAACTGCGAGCCCGCAGCCTGAGCCTGCTGGACCGCCTGCTGACCGGCCGCCGAGCCCTTGCCGGCGCCATCGACGCCCGACTGGAGCTTCTTGGCCCCCGAGGAGCCCTCACCGCTGTCGCCCATGAGGCGGCTGGGAATCATCGACATCAGCGACATGAACTTCCCGATGAAGCCGCCCACGAGGCCCTGGCCCTGGCCTGCCTTGGCGCCCGACTGGTCGAAGTTCTGCTTGGTGACGGCGCTCTGCTTCGAGAGCTCCGACTGCTTGGACTGCTTGTCCGCCAGCCCCTGCTGTTGGGCTTGCGCCTGTGCGGCGTTCTTCTGGGCCAGCGCATTCACCCCATCCGCGGCCTGGGCCTCCTGTGCGGCGGCCTGCTGGTGGACCTGCGTCTCCGCCTTTTGGCTCCGCAGGGTCTCCTGCTCGGCCTCGAGCTCGCCCCACGCCAGGGCAGCACCGTCCACCTTGACGGGACCCGCCTTGGGCGGCATCGGCAGCGAAGCCTTGAGGTTCTCCAGCATGCCCTCGAGCTGCCCCTGGTAGGAGCCCTCACCCCGACCGCTCTGACCCTTCCAGTCGATGGCCTTGTCGTCCGTGGTGGCCGACCAGAGGCCGAGGGGTCCACCGCTGGACTCCTCGCCCGCGGCCTCCGCCTCCTGCTGGCGAAGGTTGCCCTTCACGATGTCGGTGGAGAGCAGGCGCGCGTTCGACTTCTTGACTCCGTAGGCACCCGAAGCACCCTTGCCCTGCACGGCCTGCCCCCAACTCTCCATGCTGAGGAAGTCCCGCTGGATCTCACCGTTCTCATCGCGGATCAGCTGGTCGTTCTCATCCACCTTGTAGAAGGGGGTGTGGCTGGCTTCCCAGGCCTCGTGGGCCTCGAGCGTGCGCCCGTCGTCGACCGAGTCGTAGGGCTCCGCAGCTCTCCGGGCGTCGAGATAGCCGCGCCGAGAGCCCTTCGTGTCGTTCTTCGCGCTCCCATAGAGACGCTCCGAGAGCGCGCCCATGCGGGTGGCGCGGTCCGCGCTCTCCTGCGCATTCTGGATGGGGGCCTGGGCACGCGTGAGCAGTCCCTGCCCTTCGGTCAGGAAGGTGAGCGCCTCCTGCTCGTCGGCGTTGGCCTTGCCCACCCTGGACTCCCAGGCCCGGACATCGGTGTCCGCCTCGTCCAGCATCGCCTTGTACTGCTTGCTGGGATGGGCGCGGTTGTATGCGGCCACGAGCGAGCGGTGCTCCCTGGCGCTGGTCAGGCCCGCCTCGGTCGCGGCGCGGTCCTGTCGGTAGCTCTGGTAGAGATCCTGGCGCTGCGCCACCTCCCCCTGCATCGCGGCGACCTCGTCGCCATGCTCCGCCCGGACCCTCTGCAGGTTCGCCTGGGCCTCCTCGAGCTCGGCCTGCTTCTGCGAACGCTTCGCCCGCGTCAGGCGCACGCGCTCCTTGTTCCGGGTGTGGCGGTTCTGGGCGGAGGTGACCGCCTCACGGGCCTGAACGTGCCCTTCCTCACGGGTCTTGAAACTCCCCTCCCCGTTGGCCAGCTTCTCGAGCGTGCGGTCGCGGTGGCGCTGGTCGTGGAAGACGTTTCCACCAGCGCTCTGGATGTCCGCGATGCGCTGCATGGTGGTGCGGTTCCCATCGGCGTTCACCGCACCGCCTTGCGCGTAGTCCCCGGTCCCACGGTAGGCCTGGGTCACCTTCACACCGGTCTGAACCGACTTCTTGGCATCCGACCACACGTTCTTGGTGCCACCTCCCCAGTTGCCTTCCCGGTCGTTGCCCAGGTTTCCGGTCGCAAAACCGAGCACACGGTGCACCTTGTCCATTCGGCTGGGCGGGTCCACGCTCGGCGTCTTCTCGGGAGGCTTGTAGTTGTCTCCCTGACGCCGGGCCTTGCCGCGTTCCTGCAGCTTTGCTGCGCCACGGTTCCGCAGGTTGGCCCCGGCACGCGCGGTGTACCCCGAGACGAAACCCTGGGTCTGGGTACGCAGGCTCTCGCCACGCTCCAAGAGCTCCGCCGGATTGGCGTCCGACAGAGCGATCTCCAGGGCCCGAAGCGAGGCCACTCCAGCCTGCATCAAGGCAACGACGAGCCCCATCACGGCCCCCACCGTGCCCAGGGTCGTGCCCCACTGTGCCGCCAGCGCCACGAAGGGAAGGATGGCCGGACAGAAGAGCCCCGCCAGGAAACCGAGGCTGGCAGCGATCCAGCAGATGTTCGCCAGGGTTCCGATGACGCTGGAGACCGACGAGAGCAGGTCCAGAATGCCCTCGATGACCGTGATCGGATCCCCGGTCATGATCTTCTCGATGCCCTGGACCGCCTTGCCTGCGGTGCTCTGGAGGAGGCCCTGGAGATAGGCCTCGGGGTCGTAGGCGATCCGCGCCATCTCCAGGAAACCGGAGACCATGGGCACGCGGGACAGGGCCGTGTTCACCACCGTGTCGATGACGAGGGCCTGCGCCCCCGACTTGAAGCCCGCCCAGGCACCACCGGCCAGCGCGTCCGCGATGAGAGCACCGCGGTCGACCTGGAGTTCCTTGCCGCTGGCATCCCCCAGCTTGAAGTAGTCGGACCAGGCGACCTCGTCGTCCCAGCGGGACAGGCGACCGCCCTTCTCCTGCGACATGGTGGTCAGACCACCACCGGGTGCTCCGCTGGGACCGGCCGGGGCACCCCCGCCTGCGGGCGCCGAAGGGGCTCCACCAGCATCCGCGGGAGCCGCCCCCGCAGCGCCACCAGCGTCCGCGGGCGCCGCATCCGCCGGAGCAGCGTCCGCGTCACCATCGCCCCCGTCGTCACCGTCCCCCTTCTTGGCTTCCTTCTCCTCCTGCTTGTCGGCGGCCTCCTGGAGGGCTTCCTCGTCCTGCTGGGCCTCCTTCTCCTCCCCCTCTTTTCCAGTGTCCTGTGCACCCACTCCCGGAGCGGCCTGCTCGTCTGGGGTGTCGAGTGTCTTCGGCCCCGGCCCGGTGGGTCCTCCCTGCGGCCCCTGCGTGCTCTGCTCTTGCTGGCCCTCCAGACCCTGCTGGCCTTCTGAAGCCTCCTGCTTCGCCTCGGGGACCTGCTCCTTGCGCAGCGCCTCCTGCTGGGCCTGGTTCCCGTGCCCAGGCGCAGCTTGGTCAGGGCCCGTCTGTGGAGCCTGGTCGACCTGGGGGCGGGGTGCCTTCTGCTGCCCCTTGCCCGCGCGCCTCGGTTGATGGCTCGGCATGTCTACTCGATGCGGGTCAGGAGCCAAACTACCACGCAATCGGGGCGGTCTCTCCACCGATCCCGGCCCGTGTAATCAGCCTGCAACCACCCCTCTGGGCGCTACCACCAGCAGTCGGGAAGCTCCGACAGGACGGCATCCACCCCGCCGTAGCTCACGAGCACCGAATCGGGGTCATCGATCGAGGGCAACTCACAGATCGGGTCACAGCGGCAACACGGCCCGGAAACCGACTCCACGACCGCGCTCGAAGGGCTGCAAACAGCTCCGCTTGAACTCCGTCCCCACCTGTTCCATCACGATGCGCATCGGACCACCCGTCTGGCAGAACCAGTCGGTGTGAAGGCCATCTGGAGGCGGCCCCGCCAGGCGACCACGGCGGATGCCAGCAGCCTCTGAATCGAAGACCCACTCCGCCCCCTGCGAGGCCCGGCTACTCATCGCCAGGCGCCACTCTGCCTCGGTGGGCAGGCGGTAGCCCGTGGCCTCCCGATCCCAGAGAACCCCGACCTCGCAGAACTCCTCCGGATTCCACTCCCGCCGGACGCGCTCCACCGTCGCGCTCCCGATACCCGGAAGTCTGCCGATGTCCTTGGGTTGGAACTGCAGCAGCCCAACCAGGTCCCGTGCGATCTCCCCGGTCGAGACCTTTCGAAGCCTGCGCGTCTTGCGCTTTCCTTCTCCCGGCTCGGTCTGCACCCAGTTGAGCAGCGTGTTCTTCTGGTCCTCGGTCAGGAAGTCCCCGACTCGGCGCAGCACCTCGTGCAGGCGCAGATCGTCACGGGGTGTCGGCTCGGTGATGGTGTACACCGAGGAGAGCCCCGCCTGCACCGAGAGTTCGTTGCACCTGCGGAGCGCGTCGTACCAGCTGCAGTCCCGGAGTGCAGGACCCGACTGGACCCGTACTCCACGAGTGAGCGCCACAGTGCAGGAGGCCGTCAGCTCTACCTGGCCGGCAAGGACGTCGGTGAGTTCCGTGGGGCTGGACTCGGCGTCTTCCACAGGAGCCGGCTCCGGCACATCCTCGACAGGCATCGGCACGGCGTCCTCGACAGGCTCCGGCTCGGGCTCGACGACGACCGGCTCTTGCACCACAGGCTGCGGATCTCCAGCAGCGCGTCCCCGGCCGGATTGCCCAGGTAGAAGGCATCGGGGAAGAGGCGAGCGTCCCACCTGGCGCTGGCCGGCGAGGGCTGGGCGTCGATGCCGACAAACCACTGAAGCTCGCCCCGAAAGCCACCGCGTCGGCGCAGTCGCTGGGTGCGCACCTTGACCGGCCGGTAGCCTCGGAGCCAGAGTACCGAGCCCAGCAGCGAGCGTAGGTCCTCCTGCAAGCCCGTGACGCGCGCGCTCAGCTCCGATCCGCTGACCGCGTGGCCATGGGCCTCCTCGTTGCGCAGCGCCACCAGCTCGCCCAACAGGCGGGCCGCCTTGGTGGGCCTGCCGCGGTCCGTGAAGTACCAGGAGCAGGCCTCTGGCATGAAGGCATCGCCGCGCTCACGCAGGGAACGAAGCATCTCCCGAATCAGCCCGACCCAATGGCCCAGGGCGGGCCTCGCCAGCTTGCCGAGAAGATCGTCCACCACCGGCACCGCCGGACCGCGCAGGTAGTCGTTCAGGAGCGCCGCCTGGCAGCGCACGAAGACCTCGAGGCAGAAGAGAAGCCGCTTTACGCGCTCCGCGTCGTTCGGCGAGAGAGAGGCCCGGTGCCAGGCTGACGCCACTGGATGCGGAAAGCTCCGTCGTACAGTCTGGTCGATGACGTGCGGAGAGGCCAAGGCGCAATGAAGCTATCGCGTTAGGCCACACCCATGCTGAAGCGCGTCACCATCACCGGCCTGGGCCCGCACGAGAACTTCACCGCCGATCTCAATCCTCGAGGCACGACCGTAATCTCCGGTCCCTCGGAGTCCGGCAAGACGACGATCCTGGAAGCCGTGCAGTTTGCGCTGTGGGGGCGCACCAGCCGAGGCCGATTCCCCGTCGAGCAGATCCGCGACGGCCACGATCAAGCCCTGGTGGAGCTGGTGCTGGACAGCGGGCGGGTGATTCGCCGCACCGTGAGGCGTAGCAAGTCCCAGACCCGAAACATCGCCTACGGGTCCATGAAGCAGAGCTTCAGCAGCGAGAAGGCCTTCCAGGAGCAGCTCGGCGAGCTGGGCGAGGACGCGGAGGCCCTTCGCCTGGTCCTGGTTCCTTTGGCCTGGACGGAGCTCGTCGGGGGCAACGCGAGGGCCTTCCGCGACGTGCTCAGCCGGGTCCTGCCCCCGGGCGATATCTCCGCCGAGGTCAAGACCCGCATGATGGAGCGCGGTTTCCAGGCGACCGCAGAAGAAGCCCAGGCCACGGAGAAGGAGGTCATGGCCTGGCGCCGCGATGCCAAAGCCGAGCTGAACCAGTGGAAGGGACGGGTAGCGACCCTCGAGGAGCGTGCAGCGGAGCTGGAGGCTTCGGCGGAGGAAGAGCAGGCCAACACCGAGCTGGAGCAGGCGAACTACGTGCTGAACCGCGCCGCTCTGTGGGACGCCCATGCCAAGGCGGTACGCGGCGCTGGCGCCCGATTGCTGGCCGAGAAGACGCTGAAGGCCTGGGAAAAGCGACACAAGGAGCTCGGAGAGGCCCCGACCTACGACGAGGGCAGCCTGGAGTCCGCCCGCCTGGAGGAGAAGCACGCGCGCCAGGAACTCAAGACCCTGATGGAGAGCGCAACCGGAACCAAGGCAGCCCATGACCTGGCGGTGAAAGCGCTCGAGGAAATGGAGGACAGTGGCGACACCTGTCCGACCTGCCTGCGTGGTGGCTGGGAGGCCGCTGCGACCGCGGTCCAGCACCAGGAGAATCAACTCGCGGAGCTCAAGCGGAAGCTCGGAGCCGTGATCGCTAGCGGGAAGAATGGGCGAGCACGCCACAACGCGGCCCGCGAGGCCATCGAGCAGGCCCAGGAGGCGAAGAGCGCCTGGGAAGCCTGGCAAGCCGCCGAGAAGGCCCTGGGCACCAAGCCCGATGTCCCCAAGGGCAGCAAGGGCGAACCACCAGCGCCCGAGGTGGAGTGTCCCACCGAAGAGGAGGTCGGACGAGCCAGCACCATCGCGGACGCCGCGAAGTCGGCCCAGGGCGCACGAGAGCAGCGCGCAAAGGACCTGACCGATGCACGGCGTGGAATAGAAGAGGCCCAGCAGAAGCAGGCCCAGCAGGATGCTGTCGTCGATCGCTTTGGCGTTCTGCTGGACGCGGTTCGTGAAGCGCCCAGCGTGGTCGTGGCACGGCAAGCCCAAGCTCTGGGCAACATGGGGCCGGTCTCGCTGCGCTTCGGCGACAACCCGGCGGTGGAGGTGCTCATCGACGAGCGACCCTGGTGGCTGGCCAGCCGAGGGCGCCAGGTGGTCGGCGACGTCTGGCTACGTTCCGGCCTGCGGCACGCGATGGACGTGGAGTGGCTGGGCATCATCGTCGACAACATCCAGGACGTGGGGGGTCAGAACATCCCCGAGGTCGCAGGGCCCGTGGTGCTCCTGCAGACCACGCACTCGGATGAGCTCAAGGTGGTACGGAAGCGCTGATGGCCTGGTCCTTCGTCGGTGGGAAAGACTTGTTGGCCATGCGCCGAGCTGGAAAGCTCGCTGCGCAGTTGCTCGGCCATGTAGGAAGCAAGCTTCAGGCGGGCATCACCACCGAGGAGATCGACCGCATCGCGCACGAGTGGACCCAGGCCCAGGGGGCAAAGAGCGCTCCGCTCGGCTACCGCGGCTTCCCCAAGCACGTGTGCGTGAGCATCAACAACGAGGTCTGTCACGGGATTCCAGGCCCGCGGGTCATCGAGCCGGGCGACATCGTGAACGTGGACGTGACCCCCATTCTCGGGGGCTGGCACGGCGACACCAACGCGACCTTCTACGTCGGAACTCCCAGTGCGGATGCCCGTCACGTGACCGAGGTCGCCCGCCGCTGCCTGGCGCTCGGTCTCCAGCAGGTTCGCCCCGGCGCTCGACTGCATTCCATCGGTGCCGCCATCCAGGACTACGCCCACAGCCAGGGCTGCAGCGTGGTCCGCGACTACAGCGGCCACGGAATCGGGCGCATCTTTCACTGTGAACCAACCGTCCCCCACTTCAGGCCTCCTGGGCCGGGCCCCAAGCTCAAGCGCGGGATGGTCTTCACCATCGAGCCGATGATCAACCTCGGTGGGTGGCAGGTGGAACACCTCAGCGACGGCTGGACCGTGATCACCGCAGACAGGAGCCTCAGCGCCCAGTTCGAGCACACCCTGGTGGTCACGATGAAGGGCGTGGAGGTCCTGACCGCCCGTGACGAGGTGCTCGTCAACAGCGAGGATCTGCCGTGGGTCTCTCTACCGTAGGTAGGCCGGGTAGTCCGTCAGCGTAGAGCCGAACATCTCGGGAAAGGCATCCCCACAGTCGCGGCACTGAACCGTCAGGATGGGAACCTTCTCACTCTCGATGTAGAAGTAGGTGGCCTTGGAGGGGTCACCCGCCTCCGACCCGTTGCCTGAGCAGCCATCGCTGGTGACGGAGATGTTGTAGGGGCTGTAGCTGCTGCCGCCGTAGGGGGTCTCGTCCCCATCGAAGAACATGAAACCGAAGGCGTAGACGTAGCTCGCACCCGAGTCGTAGTAGTAGTGGATGACGTGCTCGCACAGGCCCTGGTAGGTCTGGAAGCCCTCGGTGCTGAGCCCCTGGACCGCGCTGATCTGATCGTCGCTCAGCTCGAACTCGAAGTCATCGGGCAGGTACTTCCAGCCATCGCCGCTGGTGAAGTGCTGCTTGAAGGCCAGGTCGGAGGCGTACTCGATGAGCGTCCAGCCACCGCCATCGGTGCTCATGTCGCAGACCACCTCGAAGGGGTCCAGCCCCGTGCCCAGACCGTCCGGGTCGATGGCGTAGTCCCCATCGACACTGGTGCTGTAGTTGCTGAGGATGTCGTTGCAGGTGGTCCCCAGCGCGCACAGACCGTTGCTGTCGGGGTACTTCCCGGCATCGGCGTCATCGCAGTCGTCACCGCCACAGCTCTCGTCGGCGTAGTCGTCACCATCGGCGTCGCTGTCCACGTCGCCGTCGCAGTCGTAGTCGTTGCCGTCACAGCCCTCTTCGGCGCCGGGGTTGTAGGCCTTGTCGCTGTCGTCGCAGTCCCCGCCCGTCGCGATGTAGCTGCTCGTCGGGGCGTCACAGCTCTGGGCCGTGACGTCGTCGTCCCCGTAGCCATCACCATCCGAGTCCAGGTACCAGGTGCTCTCGACGCCCTCGTCCACGCTGCCATCACAGTCGTTGTCGGCCTCGTCACAGCTCTCGCTGGCGTCGGGCCAGCTGGAGGCGTCGTCGTCGTCGCAGTCACCCTGCTCCGCAGCCCACCCGCTGGGTTGTTCGCACGCCAGCGTGGTGCTGCTGGTGCCGTAGCCATCGCCATCGGTGTCGGCGTACCAGGTCTGAGCATCCACGCTGTCCGACGGATCGACGCGCCCATCACAGTCGTTGTCCCGCCCATCGCAGATCTCTTCCGCGTCCGGATTGATGCTCAGGTCCTCATCGTCGCAGTCCTCACCGACGGACACCTCTCCCTCACAAGCCCGGGTCTCGGTCTCCGGGTCGCCAAAGCCGTCCAGATCGCCATCGACGTACCAGGTACCCGCATCGACGGCGTCGAGGTCGATGTCCCCATCGCAGTCGTTGTCCCGCCCATCACAGACCTCGTCTGCCGCGAGGTTCACCTGGGCGTCGCCGTCATCGCAGTCGCTGGAGTCGGCAACCGTCCCCTCCTCGCCGTCGCAGCTCTGCGAGACCACGTCCGGATCGCCAAAGCCGTCCCCGTCGGCGTCCGCGTACCACAGACCGCCCACCGCATCGTCCACTTCCCCGCTGCAGTCGTCGTCGATGCCGTTGCAGACCTCGATGGCATCGGGGTTCACCGACGGGTTGTTGTCATCGCAGTCGTTTTCGACGTCAAAGCCGTCCCCGTCCTGATCGATGAGGATGAGACCGGTCTCGTAGCCCTGGTCCTTCGAGCGACACGAGAGAGCGAGAATGAGGACGAGCATGGGCTACCTCCAGCAGCCCCCAGCTTAGTCGGGTTAGAGGGGAGCGATGGACCGACGAGCCTTCCTGGCCGCCCTGGGGGCCGCTTCGCTGCTGCCGCTGCCCGCTCGGGCCGCGAGCGTGCAAGCAGTGCTCGACGACGATGAAGGGTGGCTGGCGGTGTCCGAGCACCCCAGCGGGATGAGCATCTACGGGAAGGAGGTGCCAGCGCTGGACCTCACCGCTCTGAAGGGCGTCTACGCCCTGGACGTGGACAGCGAGAAGCTCTTCGATCTCCTCTGTGACATCGAGGGTCATGTACAGGTCACCGGCAACCTGCTGGAGAGCCGCATCATCCGCCAGTCGGGTGAGGTCGCCGACTACTACCAGGTCATGAAGGCACCCAGCGCCCTGATCAGCCGGCGCTACTGGGTGAACCGAAGCATCACCCATCGCTCCTTCACCGGCCTGGCAGGCCACCACAAGAGACAGTGGGATGCCTTGGGCGTCACCCTCTACCCCAAGGTCCGAGCCTCTCTGAAGGAGAGCTACCCCGACGCCGTGATCGTGACGGTGACCCACGGAAGCTGGGAGGTCAGCCCGACCGAGCTCATCTACCGCACCGTCAGCCATCCCAGCGGCAACGTGCCGAGCTCCCTCTTCAGCACCCTGAACAGCAAGACGCTTCCCGACAACATGCTCTCCTTCGTGAACCACCTGAAGGGATGATGCTCTTCCTGCTGGCCTGCTCGGGTCCGGAGCCCGCGCCTCCCGAAATGGGCGAGCTGACGAAGTACTTCTGGGAACAGTGGGACGACGAGGAGGCGATGCAGGCCGCGGTGGAGCAGTTGCTGGTGCTCACCCAGGATCTGGACTTCGAGGCCGACGTCGAGGAACGCTCCCACGTGGTCTTCGGGCTCGATCCCGAGGCCGTCGGCGACAAGGTGCTGCACGACAACGACCCCGCCGACACCGTGGGGGCGGGGGTGCTCCACCAGACCCCGTTCAGCATCGTCGATCACTTCGAGTACATGTGGCAGCAGGACCAGACGCCCTTCGAACCCAGCAGCGACGAGTTCTACCAGCGCACTTTCCTGGACGGGTCCGAGGAATGCATTCGCGAGCAAACCTGTCAGGTGCTGCTGCTCAACGAGGTCCAACGGGACACCGTGCTCTACACCATCCGCTACGACATCCACAAGCAGTTCCGCTGGTCCGGAGATGCCCTGGTTGGCCGGAGCTGGAACCTGGACGAAGCAGAGGACGGCGCCGTTGTGCTCAAGCAGGGCTACTCCCTCGACATCTTCGTGCCCAACGACTCCGGAACAATCCGCTACCATCTCTCCTGGCAGGAAACGGAACCGCTCGACGATGAAGACATCACGGGCGCTCTCATGAAAGGCATCGACGACCTGCTGACCCACCACGATGCCTGGCTGGAGGACAACCTGTGACTCTCTGGACGCTCCTGATACTCCAAGTCGCCCAAGCTGGCTGAACGGCCTGAAGCGCAAGCGACCTCCCGGTCGGGAGGAGTGAATTCGATGCGGGCTTGCAGCCCGGACAGATCGGCGCCGAGCTGGGCGTCATGGGCATGTCGGGCCACCAGGACAACCTGCAGTTGGCCCTGGGCGTGCGTGTTCCTCTCAGCGCCCGGGTGGCGATGAACTTGATGGTAGCCGGCCGCTGGGCCGGCGGAGTCCAGGCCCGAGACAGCCTGCTGACGGTGCCCATACGGCTCGTCGATGCCCCTTCGGTGGTGTGGACGTTGAGCCCTGGCGCATCTCTGCCCACCGGGACCGTTGGGGTCGCGGGGGACTTCACGCCGCTATCGACCGGCAGCGTCGATCCCTGGCTGTCGAGCTCGGTGGTTGCCGGCTCCGGCTGGCTCGTCACCGGCATGGGCCAGCTTCGACCCTCGCTCTACGCCGGCCGGGATGGCGTGGTTCAGGGTAGCTACTGGCGCGCTGACCTGGGCGTGGCTCGGAGACTGGGAGACCACGTGGTCCGCGTCGGTCTAAGCAGCGCGGGCGTGACCCAGGACTTCAGTGAACTGGCTCTGTCAGCGGGGGGTGTCGTCAGCATCGGGGAGCAACTGGCTCTGGCACCGTGGGTCAGGATCCCGCTCACCGAAGAGGCCTATACGGTCGCCGGAGGGCTCTCACTGAACTGGGTGGCGCAGCGGGAGGAGGACATTCACGAGGACGAAGACCACGAGCACTGATCCGCTCAGCAGCCCCCCGTATCCACGCAGGCCCAGTCCTCCGTGTCGATGACGAGTTGCACCTCTGCGGTCTCGGGGTGGCACCCCTGGCCGTCCAGTTCAACGCTCACCCGGGCCTCGGCCCAGCTGTCGTAGAAGCAGCACGGTGCCTCCTCCACCTCGCCGGTAAGGGACGCTCGAAGCTCGAAGTCCCCGGTCAGCTGCCAGGCCCCGGCCAGGCTGGTGCAGGGCTCCGTCACGCACTCGGCGTCTGCCCATTCCTCTCCGGTCGCGCGCCACTGCACCGTGCTCGCCACCACCGGCTCTCCGGCCAGGTTCAGCGTCTCGATGAACAGGGCCTCGACCACCGCATCGTCGCACCCAGGGGCTGGGCGCGTGACCGTAACGGGTATGGGCACATTCCCCTGCGGCAGCAGGAAACAGCCGGTCATCAACCACAACATGTTGAGACTCTCCGCCCAGACCCGCCATCACTATAGATGAGCCTGACCGGGCATCGCTGACGACTCAGTCCGTCTTCTTGCCGCCGCCGCCGTCGTCGTCGTCGCTCTTCTTCCCATCGCCCTTGCCGCCGCCATCATTGCCGCCGGTACCGGTCTGATCGAGAAGATCCCAGATGTCCTGGATGCCCGCGCCGGTGAGGGTCGCGAAGGCTCCCACCTCGGAGACAGGGCCGATGGCCGTCATCCGCCACTCCGCCTGGACCCCCACGTCCAGTCCCTCGATGCGAACCCCCGCGGCTGCGAAGAGCGCCATCTCGTGGCCGATACCCGGTATGCCTGCGTCGACCCAGTCCACCCGGCGCTCCGGGTTGTTCAGCCAGGCTGTCGAGCCTCCGACCTGGGCCCAGGTCTTCTTCTTGGACGCGGTGATCAACACGGGGACCTCGACCCCCCAGCTCTCCTCCAGGGTCTGGTTCCCGTAGTGCCAGGTGTTCCAGAAGATGTCCATCCCCGTGGTGGCACCGAGGTGCTTTCCTGAAGGTCCCAGGAAAGTCCCGCCTCGAATGTCCATACCTTCGCTCTCGCCGTCCGCGATGTAGTCGATCGAAGCTCGGGTCTTCCCGCTCCAGCGCGGTGGCGGGCCGCCCACGAAGCGGTAGGTGTAGCCGGCCTCCCCACCCACGGTGAAGAGCGAATCGGACTCGCCGTTGCTCTTCTTGTAGATCCGGGCGGAGCCATGGGGTTGAACGTACAGGTCCGTTTGCCAGTGCGGTCCCTTCTTGCCTCCCTTCTTGCCTCCCTTCTTGCCCTTCTTGGCGTACACAGCCGGGGCCTTCGCCAAGTCGTAGTGGGGCAGGTCAGCGGCGAGTGCCGTGAGCATCAGCAAGACCATGATTCGTCCTCCGGTGCGGTCCTGGTTGCGTGGGGCCTCTGGCCCAGGGTCGCAATCCTACCGGTTCTTCAACGCAAAGCGGACAAGGACATTCACCCAAAGCCACCGCCAGCTGTCGATCGGTCTCGCTGGCGCGTCTCGCCCAAGGGATCCGGGCTGGCTCGCTCACTCCTCGAAGAGCAGGTTCAGAAGGCGCAGTGCGAAGGCGTGGTGCGCGGCCATGGCCGGGTCCTTCCAGGGCGCCTTGCGCTCGCTGCCCATCGCCTTGTTGCGGACCAGATCCGGGTCCAGAAGCAGCACGAGCTTGCCCCGCCGCACAAGGACCGGACGTCCCTCGCTCGACGCCAGGGTCTCGTCCACCGGACCCACCAGACCCCAGGCCTTCACCTGGAGAGGGGACGTGGGGGCAGACCACAGCGGGTGCTCCGAGAAGGGCGGGGTCAGGGAAGTCTCCAAACCGGTGGTCTCCACGCGAGGCGTGAGCTCGAGTCCCAGTCGATGGGCCAGGGGCTCGTCCACCACCACCAGAACGAGCTCGGCGGTCTCGATGATGGCATCCAGGTCCGGGTGGGCCGCCTCGGGAAGCAGGATCACGCGCTCGCTCGAGACCGGACCCGTCTGCGTACAGAACTCCGGGCTCAGGTGGTGGCGAGCGAGGCGCATGACCTGCACCTGAAAAGTGCGGAAGCCAAAGGGGGTGGGGGCCGTGCAGAGATTCCTCGGACCGCTCAGCGTGGTCACGCTCCCCGGCTCCCGGAGGGGCACGGGGATGTCCAGGCCGATCGCCCAGCCGACCGCATTCCCGAACAAGCGGGCCGTGTCCTCCATGCCGATGAGCGCCTCTCCCCAGGCGTTCTGGTCCCCCAGCACCACCACCCGGCCCTTGCCGTGCTGACCGGCCAGGGCCATCACCACCGACCGCTCCGTCTCCTGGCCCTCGCGCGCGAGGTCCCCGGTGAAACCAGCGCTCTTCGGCTTTCGATAGGGGTCCCAGGCGTCCGCCCAGCCGCCCGGCGAGGTGCGCGCGAGCCAGGTCCACTCGGGCGGTCCCAGAATCTCACCGGCGGTGGCGACCGCGGCGGCCTCCACCCCACGGGTCACCGGATGCTCGCCGAAGTCCGTGACCCGTAGCCACGTCCGTGTCGCCGGCGAGAGGGTGCGCGGCGGCACATCGCACGCGGTGACCGCGGGGAGCTGCACGCCCAGCGCCGCGGTGAGCGGCAAGAGCTGCTCCGCGTGGAAGTAGCAGTCCGTGTGATCGCTGATGAGCACCAGCCCTCCGCCGGCCCGCACGAAGGCATCGATGGCCAGAACCTCGTCATGGCCGAAGGCGGCCATGTCCCCGCTCGGCAGGTTGATGAAGAGCGCCGAGGCCCCCGCCAGCACCCCTGCAGAGATGCGCTCCTCCTCCACCTCCAGAGCTACCCCAGCCTCCCGAATGGGCTCGAAGGCGCGGCCCAGGCCGAACATGCGGTCGTAGGCGTAGGTCTGCGAGCCAAGGAAGCTGTCGTGGGGCTGCTTGCTGCTGTGCACGCGATCGATGATCAACGGGCCGTCGCCGCGCGGCGGCTTCCGCCCGATGCGCCAGGCGGCCCAACCGGGCACAGCCCATCCCGGTCCCTGCTCGCGGAAGTCGTTGTAGCCCTGCGCCACCGCGTACTCGGGCAGGGGGTCCGCCCAGGGCGCGTAGGCCGTACCGAGCTCCGCCTGAGCGGCGATCACCAGTGCGGGGACCAGGACCAGCAGCGCGGCGGCCACCATTCGCTTTGCAGCAGTCATCCATCGCCGACGTAGCCCTCTCCGCCCCTTCTGTACACTGCGCGCCATGGCCCACCGCGTCGTGCTGGTGGATGGCAGCAGCCTCATCTACCGAGCCTTCTTCGCCATCCCCGCCAACTTCAGCACCAGCGGCGGCCTGCCCACCAACGCCATCTACGGCTTCGCGCTGATGTTCCGGAAGATCCTGGCGGGCAGGACCCCTCGCTTCGGAGCGGTGATCTGGGATGCCCCCGGAGCGAGCTTCCGCGAAGAGCGCTACCCCGAGTACAAGGCTCAGCGTCCTCCGATGGACGACGCTCTCAGGCAGCAGCTGCCGTGGATTCGACGGCTCGTGCAGGTGCACGGCTTTCCCGGCCTGGCACTCCAGGGCTACGAGGCGGACGACCTGATCGGGACCCTGACGCAGCGAGCCCTGGCACAGGGGCACGAGGTCCACATCATCAGCGGCGACAAGGACTTCGCCCAGCTCGTGGGGGATCGGGTGCGGATGGTCGACACCATGCGCGACCTCACCTACGACCCGGAGGTGGTGCGCAAGAAGTGGGGGGTTCGGCCGGATCAGTTCGTGGATCTGCTGGCCCTGTGGGGAGACAAGGTGGACAACATCCCTGGTGTCCCGGGGATCGGGAAGAAGGGCGCTGCGGAGCTCCTGCTGCGCTACGGCAGCCTGGCGGGCATCCTGGAGCACGTCGAGGAGCTGAAGGGCCGCAAGAAGACGGCGCTGCTCGAACACCGCGACCAGGCCCTGCTCTCCCAGGAGCTGGCCACCATCGACTGCGCCGTCCCGCTGGAGACCACCTGGGAGGAGCTCCAGCTCTCGTCGGTCGACGAGGAGGAGCTCAACGCCTGCTACCAGGAGCTCGAGTTCTTCAGCCTCATCGAGGGCGGCTCCCAGGTGCAGGAGCGAATCGATGAGTCGGACTACGCAGTCATCGAGAACCTGGGCCAGCTGCTCGCGCTGATGGAGGAGCTGCGTGGGGTGGAACGCGTCGGCCTGTGGGGCGTCGCGGAGCAGCCTGGCCCGGTCCAGGGAGAGTTGGCCGGGCTGGCTCTGGGCCTGGGGCCCGGGCGGGCGCGCTACGTCCCGATCGTGGGTGAGCACGGCCTTGGCCAGACCGCTCTGGGCCTGATGCGGCCCTGGCTGCAGGACCCGGCCCGCTCCAAGGCCTGCCACAACTTCCGCGACCTGTGGACCCTGTTGGTGCGACACGGCGTGGACTTGCGGGGCTGCGACTTCGACAGCGCCCTGGCCAGCTTTCTGGTGAACCCCGGAAAGAACATCCCCCATCGACTGGACCAGGTGGTCCGGCAGTGGCTGCACCGCAGCCTCCAGGAGAGCAAGGACATCACCGGCAGCGGGCGCTCACTGAAGGCCTTCCAGCAGTTGAGCCTGGAGACGCTCGCTCCCTGGGCCTGTCACCTGGCTGCGGCGGTGGCCGAGCTGCCCGGAGCCATGGCCGAGGACCTGGACCGCGAGGGCCAGCGCGAGCAGATGCAGGGGCACGACCTGCCACTGTCGGTGGTCCTGGGTAGCATGCAGGTGCGGGGCATCCGCGTAGACAGCGCCGTCCTGGAGAAGCTCCAGCAGGAGTTCTCCGAGCGCAAGGACGAGGTGGAGCAGCGCATCCACGAGCTGGCGGGACATCCCTTCAACGTGGGGAGCCAGAAACAGCTCGGAGCCGTTCTCTTCGAGGAGCCGGAGCTGCCCGTCATCAAGCGCACGAAGACCGGCTACAGCACCAACGTCGAGGTCATGGAGCGGCTCAAGGGAAAGCACCCCATCGCCCAGGAGGTGCTGCGCTGGAGGGCGCTGGCCAAGCTGGTCAATACCTACACCCAGGTGCTGCGCGACGCCCTGAACCCTCAAACCGGGCGCATCCACGCGACCCTGCAGCAGACCGTGGGGGTAAGCGGGCGCCTGATCAGCACCGACCCGGACCTGCAGCGCACCCCCATCCGTACCGAGGACGGCAAGCGCATCCGCGAGGCCTTCATTCCCCGGGAGGGCTGGAAGATCATCAGCGCCGACTGGTCTCAGATCGAGCTGCGGGTACTCGCCCATGTCTGCGGCGATCCTCGCCTCATCAGCGCCTTCTCCAAGGGGGAGGACATCCACACCACCACCGCAGCCCAGATCTGCGGCTGCACGCCTGCCCAGGTCACCCGCGAGCAGAGGAACCTGGGCAAGACGGTCAACTTCGCCACCATCTACGGCCAGGGCGCCACGGCGCTGGGGCAGCAGCTCGGCATCCCTCGGAAGGAGGCGAAACAGACCATCGACCGGTACTTCGAGGTGTTCGCCCGGGTAAAGACGTGGAAGGAGTCCACGGTCGCCCAGGCCTACGAGACCGGCTTCGTCGAGACCCTGCTGGGACGGCGGCGCTACATCCCCGAGCTCTCGAGCGGGCAGGGATCCCTCCGCGGCTACGGGGAGCGCATCGCGACGAATACCCCCATCCAGGGCTCAGCCGCCGACCTGTGCAAGCTGGCCATGCTGCAGGTCGAGGAGGCCCTGAGCGGCCTTCGGACACAGATGCTTCTGCAGATTCACGACGAGCTGCTCTTCGAGGCCCCGGAAGCGGAGGTGGAGGAAGCCTGCGCCATCATCCGGCGGGTGATGGAGAGCCCCTGGCCCCTGTCGGTACCCCTGGTGGTCGACATTGGAGTCGGAGGCTCCTGGGCAGCGGCTCACTGACCGGCTGCCTTCCCGAGTACCGCGCGATAGGCTGAAGGTCTCGAAGGAGCTGCCGTGCCCATTCCGACTCCCGAGCTTCGTGCCCTCGTCTGCGAGCTGTGCCGGAACCTCTACGCTCTCGGCTGGGCCTCCGGCACAGGCGGCGGGATGAGCATCCGCGACGGCGACCGAATCTACATGGCACCCAGTGGGGTCCAGAAGGAGCGCTTGGCGCCCGAGGACCTGTTCGTGCTCGACCTGCAGGGGCAGGTGATCGAAGCTCCGACGGACCCCGCCCTCAAGCTCAGCCAGTGTTCCCCGCTCTTCCTCAACGCCTTCCAGCGCCGGGGCGCCGGGGCGGTGCTCCACAGCCACTCGGAGAACGCCCTGCTCGCGACACTGGTCTCCGAGGATGCCTTCCAGGTGACCCATCTGGAGATGATGAAGGGCATCCGCGGCACGGGCTACCACGACATGCTGCGTGTTCCCATCATCGAGAACACGGCGCACGAGTGTGACCTGGCCGACTCCATGGCCGAGGCCATGGACGCCTACCCCGATGCCGACGCCGTGCTGGTCCGGCGGCACGGGGTCTACGTCTGGGGCGAGGACTGGGTTCGCGCCAAGACCCAGGCGGAGTGCTACGACTACCTCTTCGGGGCGGTGGTGAAAATGCGCCAGCTGGGCATCGACCCGGCAGCCATCCCGGCCACGTCGAGGCTGAAGACCGCCTAGCCCCCGGTCGCTGGTGAGCCCAGCAGGCCCGCGACCACCGCTGGGAGCATCCCCGGCCCCTCGGCGACGCCGTCGGGAGCGAGCGGGCCCGGCGCGTCGGCGTAGCCCCAGGCGCACCAGACCACCCGGGCCCCGTGAGCCCTCGCCATCCGGATGTCTCCCGCGCTGTCCCCCACCATGATCAGCCGACCGGCTGCCGGGTCGAAGCCCGCGCGCTGCTCGGCCGTGCGCAACATGATGGGATCCGGCTTGCCCATGGCGCAGGTGTCCCCACCGACCACCGCCGCGAAGTGCCGATCCACCCCGAGGGCCGCCAGCAAGGCTCGCGACAGGTGCTCCGGCTTGTTGGTCACCAGCACCAGGGTGCCCATCGACGCCAAGCGCTCCAGGCAGGTCTCGATGCCGTCGTAGAGCCTTGTCTGGTCGGCGATGTGTGCGAGGTAGTCCGCCTCGTAGCGCACCCGCAAGTCCTTGAGCCTGTCCCCACCGAGCAGGTGGTCGTCGAAGCAGCGCTCGTAGAGGGTGGATATGCCCTTGTTGACCCAGGGCCGCACAGCCGCATCGTCCCGAGCTGCCAGGCCGAACTCCTCACGGACACGGTGCACCGCTGCGACAATGTCGGCACGGCTGTCTTCGAGCGTGCCGTCGAGATCGAGGGCTAGGAGATTCAACCTCGCTCCCGGCTGGCGAGGTCCTCGATGCTGCCCTTGCCGTCCGCATGTTCGGTGACCGACCGCACACCGGAGAGCGAGCCCTTGTAGGCGGAGAAGGAGTCGCCGTTGTGGGTACGGGCCTCGTGAGGGACTCCCCCGGGGATGAGCAGGATGTCACCGGCCTCGATGGTGATGGGGTACTCGTCGAAGTGGAAGGTGATCACCCCCGACACCGCCGCACGAATCTCCGCCTCGTCGTGGGAGTGGCGACTTCGATGGAACCAGGGCTCGATGGTCTGGAGATCGTAGACGCGGTAGCCGTAGCCAGCCATGTGGGCCGCCACGCTCTCCGCCGTCGGTGGCTCTTGATGGGGCCACTTCACCACTTCCACGCCGTTCGGAAAGCGAGGTCGAGGATGGGTCGACATGGGACGTGCTCCTGAAGCTCCCATATCCGGTTGGTGGGCCATGGACAGTCCCTGGCGATCCTACGGGCCGGTCAGGGGCGCTTCGACGAGGCCCGGGCCCTGCTCGATGCGGGGCTGGACCAGGTCAAGACCCACCCTATCGATCTGGCCCAACTGCACTGCGCACGCGGCCACGTGGAGTGCCTGGCCGGCGACCTGGTTCGAGCCTCGAAGGCCCTGACGGAAGCGGAGGGCATCGCGGAGACCAGCGAAGTCAGCATCACCGCCGAGCTCATCTAAACCCGCCGATCAGACCTGTCTCTCAGTGGTCCTCGAGCCACGCATTCATGTCGTCCGCAGCGGTCTTGATGTTCGAGATGGCCAGGGTCAGGTGAATCCCGTCGGCCGCATCGGTGCCCGCCACTTCACCGTCCGCCCAGATGGCCTGGACCCGACGGGTGTTGCCGTCGCCTCGCACGTACAGGTAGGAGAAGCCGTAGGACTGATGGATCTCCACCCAGTCGACATTGAACTCCACCGGCTCGGTTCCCAGGATGCGCTGCAACAACACCGGTGTGCCGTCTTCGAGCTCGATGCGCCGAAAGTCGGTGGTGAAGTCGCTCCAGAGCTCCAGCCCGCCGCCCGGTGCGCTGTGAATGCTCTCCTGGGTGCGAAAGAACTCACACTCCCCTACCAGGAAGCAGTCCAAGTCGTCCTCGGTGCGCCGATCGAAGTCCACGTAGTGCTCGAAGATCTGGCCCTGGTCGTCCCAGGTCATGCCGAAGGACACGTCCTCGATGGGATGGTGGTAGTCCACCCCAGCGACCACGCCGATCACCACCGCGTCGATGCTCTTGTCCACCCCCGCACCGTCCAGATCCTCCTGGGTCAGTGGCGAGATCTCGTAGCCTTCGGATGTGAGCTCGAAGTGGTCCTCCATCCACGGAATCATCTTGTCCCCGAGGTCCTGCATGGACCGCGGATCCCCGTCGAAGTGGCGGAAGCCAAAGCCCATCATGTCCTCGAAGCGCTCGGGCGCCTTGGGCGGATGGCAAGCCAGCAGGAGAGAGAACATTGCTGCATAGCCTAATCCGCCAGGGAGACCCGGAAGCACGAACCGGGGTGATGCTGCTGCACGGGCTGGGGGCCAGCGCTGAAGACCTGGCTCCCATCGTGCCGCACCTGAAGCGGCCCGACCTGCTCTTCGTCCTCCCCACCGCGCCGGTCCGGCGCGTGACGATCAACGCCGGCTGGCCCATGCCCGCCTGGTACGACATCACCACCATGGACCGCAGCGATCCCCACCGAGAGCCACCCGAGCACATCCGCGCAGCAGCAGCGGCCGTGGAGGCGCTGATGGCGTCCTAGGGGCCCAGCCGCTGGGTGGTCGCAGGCTTCAGCCAGGGAGGTGCGATCGCTCTGCACCTGGCCTGGCGCCATGCGGAGCCGCTGCTGGGCGTGATGGCCCTCAGCACCTACCTGGTGATCGAGGACACCCTGGACGCAGAGTTCAACCCGGCAAACGCAGCCACACCCGCTCTCTTCTGCCATGGCTCCCTGGACGAGATGGTGCCGAGGGAGCGCGGTCGGGCGGCCTTCGAGCGCTGGAACACCGACGAGCGCAGCTGCCAGTGGTTCGACTGGCCCATGGGCCACGAGGTGAACCTGTCCGAGCTTCGCAGCATCGCCGCCTGGCTCGACCGGGTCGCGCCCCCGTGATCTACCGCCTGGGCCTGGGGGGCGGAGCGGTCTTCCTGGGCCTGCACGCCTGGCTGCTCACCGGCTTTCCAAAGCCCGACCACCTGATGCCCCACGGGGTGATGATGGTCTTCGGTGTCCTGGGAGCCGCGGCACTGCACCGACGCGACGCGGGGCGCCTGGAGCTGGCGGGCATCGCCCTCTTCCAGCTCCTGGGCTTCCTCTCGTGGTACCTCGGTGCCCTCCACATCGCGGCGCTGGCCATCGGGAGCGCAGCCTACGCCCGCCGCCTGCCCGCGATCGCCGCAAGCCTCGTGCTGAGCTTCTGGTGGCCCCTGGCCTCCGCGCTGGTCGCCCTGCACCTGCTGGCCTGGGTCTGGCGGGACCGCCGCCCTCACGCCCTCTTCGCTGCGGTGCTCTTCGGCTGCGCCTGGCTCCACCCGGAGTTCCTCTCGACGGTGCACCTGGCCGGCCTGGGCGGTCTGGCGCTGCTCAGCACCCGCTGGATGGCCTGGCCGCTCTTCGCGGCGGCTCTGGGAATCCGGCTGAGTGTTCCGGAGCTCTTTCCCCTCGCCGCCGGACTGGGGGCAGCCGCGATGCTCATCGCGGCCGTGGCGGGGCCCCCTCGCTGAGCGCCCCTCAGCTCACATCCCGTACTTCACCTTCTCGGGCGGCACCGTCCACTGGTCGAGCCGGCGGATCGGCGACACGAAATCCACCGTGGCGTTCTCGAAGCGATCGCTCACGCCGATGATCTCGTCCCGCCAGAACAGGAAGGTGTAGGGCTGGTCCTCGTAGACCTGGGCCTGGACGTCCCTCCACAGCTGAGCCGCCTTCTCCGGGTCCGAGGTCGCCAGGGCCTCGTCGATGAGCGCATCCACCTCGGGGTTGGCGTAGCCCGGGTAGTTCTGGGCGTACTCCTCGCCGCTGTGCCAGAGCCCGCTCAGGTCGACGTAGTCGCTCGCGACCCAGCCGCTCAGCACCGCCTCGAACTCCCGCTTGCGCAGGCCGGAGAAGAAGGTGTTGGACTCCAGCTTGGAGATCTCCACCTTCACGCCCACGTCCTTCAGGTTCGACTGGATGAGAATGGCAGCGCGGGCGCGGCGCGGGTTTCCGCTGTTGGTGAGCAGCGTGAAGGCGAAGTCCTTGCCGTCCTTGTCCAGCACGCCATCGCCGTCGCTGTCGGTCCACCCCGCCTCGGCGAACATCTGCTCGGCGGCCTCGGGGTCGAAGGGCAGCGGGACGATGTCGTTGTTGTGGCTGCTGCACAGCGCGGGAGAGACCGAACTGACTGCCCGCTTCCCGTAGGATTCGCCCGTCTCCCGGCTCGTCAGCAGGTCCTCGATCATCTTGTCGACGTTGATGGCCGTGGACAGCGCGCGACGCACCTGAGGATCCGCGAAGAGCGGGTTCGTGGTGTTCCAGGCCAGATAGTCGGTGCTTCTCCAGCCTCGCCGCACCAGCCGGATCTCGGGGTGCTCACGACGCACACGGTCGGCGTCCTCGATCTGCAGGGACATGACCATGTCCACGGCGCCGTTCTCCAGCTCCATCACGCGGGTGGCGTACTCCGGCAGCACCTTGAAGATGATCCGCGCCAGGTTCACCTGGACTCCCGCCGAGGGCACCAGGACCAGGCGCTCGTCCGGACTGAAGTCGAAGATGCGCCAGGGACCATTGACCACCGGGTCTCGTCCGAAAGCGTGCCCTCGCAGGGTCGCCCGGTCGGCCTCAAGCAGAGCGTGCTTCGGCACCGGGCGCACCTCGTTCACGTGCGCGAGCATGGTGTTGCGGTCGTAGGCCTGGGTAAAGCGCCACACCACCTCGTGGGGACCGACCACCTCGGGCCGGCTCTCCGGAAGCATGTGCTTGGTCGTTGGGAAGCGCGGAGAAGCGATGGTCTCGTCACCGGTCAGCTCGTAGGTAAAGGCCAGGTCCTCGGCGGTGAAAGGCTGCCCGTCGCTCCAGGTCACGTCCTCCCGAAGCCACATGCGCAGCTCCGTGCCTTCCTCGTTGAACTCCCACCGCGTGGCCAGGCCCGGCTTGAAGTTCAGCCCACAGTCGAAGTCCACCTCGAGCAGATGGAGGAAGAGGTTGTCGATGATGTCGTGGTCGGCCGCCGTCTGGGCCGTCATGGACAACATGGAGTTCGGGGAGGCCTGGTAGGCCACGACCAGCGTGTCGCCCGATGGGATCTCAGAGCTGGTGGAGGGGGTACCGGAACAGGCCAGGAGTAGGGCGATCATGCCCCGTCGCTAACTGCTGGCAAGGCTCCGAGCGAGGCGGAAGCCGATGACATAGAGGCGCGCATCGGGCGGATTCGAGCTGCGGTCAGCCAGGCGGCAACTGCTGGCGGTCCCGCTGAAGCGGCCTCCCCTCACCGACCGACGCCCCTCCCCCTCCTGAAGCCTGGTCACAGCACGCTCGCCCTCGATCTCCGGTCCATTGTCGTCAAAGAGGTCCCGGCACCACTCCCGGACATTTCCTGCGAGGTGTCGCACGCCGTAGGGGCTCTCATCGACCGCAAACCTGTCGATCCTGGCGGGCATGGGGCGTCCTTCGTGGCTGTCCCGCATGCAGCACCAACTGGGGTCCAGCTGGTCTCCCCAGGGGAAGTGCCGACCGTCCACTCCACGCCCGGCCTTCTCCCACTCCAGCTCCACCGGCAGGCGCCAGGCGAAGCCGGTCTTCTCGCTCATCCAGTCCGCGTAGGCGCGAGCAGCCGCCCAGTCCACACGGAAGACCGGCCACTCGGGATCCCAGAGATCGCCCTCCTCGTCGGTCTGCAGCAGGAAGCGGCGCTGCTCGTCCCGCCCATACATCAGCACACCGTCGAGGTGGGGGGCATGCCGCTCCGCCTCCTGTTCCCTCCCCTTCGCGACGAGATCATCCAGGAAGGCGATGAACTGCCGATGCGTGACCGGGGTGCTCTTGATGACGAAGGCATCGACCCAGACCCTCTGCCTGGGCAGGCCGGAGAGGGCATCGGGGTCGCCACCGGCCCAGAACCAACCGGCGGGCACATAGCAGTCATCCTCCGAGAGGAGCTCCGCTCGGGGAAGATGGATGCGAGCGGGCTCGTCTTCCCCCGGCGGGCAACCGTCCCAACTCTCCTGGCGACGCAGGAAGACGGGGTAGCGCACCGGCGAGCGGCCCTCGTACCTCAGCTCGAGGCACCAGCTGCCCATGTCCAGGGGATGGTCCACCAGCGGGCCGGGGCCCACGAAGTCCTCGATACGTGCCCGGAGCTTGCGGTTGTGGATCTCGTAGCGGAGCAGGCGGATGTCGGCGGAGGGTGGGTCTGTCAGCACCGTGACGCCTCCGCGACCCTCCAGGTAGGCCAGGTGCCAGCGTCGAGCGGAGCTTCCCTCGGGCAGAGCCTGCGCGTGGGCCCGAAGGTGCTCTTCCGCCCGAGTGGACCGGTAGGCATCCCGCTCGGCCTCGGCCGTGGTGTGCTCGTCCCTGTAGCGCTCGGCCAGCGCCTCGTGGGCATCCCAGAGGTTCGGTGCGATGTTGAGCGCACCGTAGAGCGCGCGCTGGACCCGAACCTCGAGCAACTCGGCTTCACGCTCGAACTCCACCGCCCGGTCTTCCAGGCGCCAGGCCCGGCGCTTGACCCCCTCGGGATCCCAGGGACGCACCTCGGCCAGCAGGGCGACCGCCTTGGTCCTGAGGATGCTGGCCTCGGACCGGAGTTCCTCGATGCGCGGCAGGTGCTGCTCGGCCTCGGTGACCACACCCAGGGCCTGCTCCTGCCGCCGGACTCCGTCCAGCCAGGCCGCAACGCCCCTGGCCAGCTCGCCGGCATCGGCGTAGCGATGCTCCATGTCCCGGTGCATGGCCGTGTTGCAGATCACGACCAGCTCCCGGTCCAGTTCCCCGGAGAGAGCCCGAGGGGGACCCGCCCGCACCATCTCCACGATCTCGGCACCGGTGTCCGCCCGGTAGGGCGGGCGGCCGGCCAGGATGGCGTAGAGGATGGCGCCCAGGCTGTAGACGTCCGTCGGGGGAGCCAGGCGCTGAACCTGTCCCCTGGCCTGCTCGGGAGCCATGTAGGTCGGGGTACCAGCGACCATGCCGATCTGGCTGGCCTGCTCCCGGTCGAGGCTGCGGCTGGTGACCACCGCCTCCTCCTCGACGACATCGGAATCGATCACCTTGGCCAGGCCCCAGTCCATGACGAGCACCTCGCCGAAGTCCCCGACCATGATGTTCGAGGGCTTCAGGTCGCGGTGGAGTACACCTCGGCTGTGGGCGAAGGCGACCGCCTCGCAGACGTCGTGAAAGGCGGCGACGAGGCGGCGAAAGGTCCACTCTCCTCGGCCTCCGTGAACCTGGTTGAGAACCTCCTTCAGGGTGATGCCGCGTACCTCTTTCATGGTGAAGTAGCGGCGACCGTCCGACAGCTGCCCCAGCTCGTGCACCGGCACGATGCCCGGATGCTG
>PVBE011546546.1_pt1 | contig 32125 bp, 19 predicted proteins | sample 1631181 | NCBI WGS metagenome assembly PVBE01 (sample SAMN08397723, study PRJNA350692) | Marine metagenome, whole genome shotgun sequencing project. | isolation source: water | place: Pacific Ocean | collected 2012-04
AGGCGACACTTCGCGCGTTACACCCCGTTTGGGCTCCACCACCGACTCCGATCTCATGGATCAGGTGCTGGCCCAGGGAATCGACATCGTGATTCATGCGGCCGCACATAAGTATGTGCCACTGCTCGAAGGCAATGCGCGAGCAGCGCTCATCAACAACGTCGAAGGAACGATTTTACCGGCGCTCGCTTGTGCGCGGGCAGGCGGTATCAGCTTTGTGTGCGTTTCGTCCGACAAGGCGACCGACCCGCAAAATGTACTGGGGCAGTCGAAGCGCCTGGCCGAGATCGCCATGGGTGCCTGCGAGTCTCTCAAAACCCAGTCGAGTTTCACAGGCGTACGACTCCCGAATGTCCTCGGCAGTACAGGATCGGTATTGCCGCTTTTCTTCAGTCAGGCGGGGGCAGGCGGACCTTTGACAGTGACCGACAAAGCTGCAACGCGCTACTTCATCTCAGAGAGAGAGGCCGTCCACGAGATTCTCAAGAGCTCCATTCACCCTGCACGAGGTGCTCTCGTCATTCCTCGGACGCACGACCCCATCAACATCCATGAGATGGCGCAGGCAATTGCGACAAAGTGGGGGCTGCCCGAGGGAAGTGTCGCAACGGGTCGCCCAAGGCAAGGAGACTGCCGACACGAGTTGCTCACGGCCTCGGGTGAGGAGTGGAGTTTCGATCGGCACGAGCGGCAAAACGTCGCGTTGCCTTGCCCGGGCCCTCGGTTTCTTGAGGATGTCTTGACGACCACAAAGGAAGCGAGACGCCACAACGACAATTGGGCGAAAGAACGCCTCGCTGAGCTTTTGAATGCGAACGATTCTCTGCAAGATAAGACGACGATCGCCTCAGGTGACGTAGGCGATCAAGAGGCACTTCACTGCTCCTGAGGAATTCATGACCACAGCTCCCAACGGCACACGACCCACAGCGGGACTGTTGCAATGGGCTCTCTTCTTCGGCAACGGAGGAGGCGCCGCAGGATGCGGGCTGGCACTTATCGAGCTGGCTGCAGGCCCGCCTGTCGGAAGTGCGACGCTGATCGCGATAACCATTCTCTACGCAACGGGACTCGGTGTCCTGCTGGGATTGATCGCTGCGAGTGCGGCCGCTGGAGTAGCGCTCCTGGCGCGAATCCTCAACGGGGACCGAGCGCCAACATTCATGAGCCGCGGTGTCATCGTCCTCGGCGTCTTGCTCTTTGCGCTTATCGAAGGTCTGAATCGAACGACCTTTGATGGTCCTCGCATCTCGTCGCATGAGCACATCACGCTGATTCGCATTGGGTTTCACGCTCTCGCTGCAGCGGCGTCGTGGGTGGCGGCACGCTTGCTGTTCACGCTGTCTCGCTGGAGAACCGCTGAATCGTTTCCCCGTTTGGCGATCGCCGCAGCCCTTGTCGGGATCGCAACTGCATTGTGTTGGGCCGACCGAACGCTCCTCGTTGGACACTACCCGCAGCTGCATCTGCAGTTGACCCTTGCATTCCTGCTCAGCTCCCTGCTCGCACTCGGCCTGCTCGTCAGAACGCACCGCGCCCTGCCGTTGATCGCTTTGACAGCTCTGGCAATCCTCGCAGCACCCCTGCGACGATCTGAGAGCATTCACGCAGCACGGGCATGGATCGAATCGCAGACGATTCAACTCCGCGGCATCAGTACCTTCGGCGAAGACATCCTCGCCCTTGCGACCGCCATTCCAACCCGACGCAACGATGTTACAGATACGATCCTCGACCATGCGCGCGCCATCGACCACGATGCAATTGCCGCGAAACTGGACGAACTCATTCCGAAACGGCGGGACCTGAGCCTCCTCATCGTCAGCCTCGACACGCTACGCACCGACCACGTGGGAGCGTTTGGCTACGACAAAAACCCTACTACGCCGGTGCTGGATCGCATGGCGACCAGGTCCATTCGATTCCACAACTGTTACACCGCCTACCCTACAAGCAGCCCGTCCTATTCCAGCTTTTTCACCGGACGCTTTCCCTCCTGCGCTCCTGTAGACTGGGTCTGGGGCGGGGACGAACCGAGCTGGCCGAAAACACTTACTTTAGCTGGGATGCTGGCGAGCAAGGGTTTTCAAACGCGGGCGGAAACGGCCTTCAACAGAGGGACGCTCAGTCGGCGTGACATCTTCGGCCACCTGATCGACGGCTTCCAGGTTTTCAATCCAGACCGCACGATCGAAGCGCGATCAGCACCGGCAGTGACTGCTGCGGCCATCGGTCACCTGAAGGAATTAGTCGACCAGAAGTTCTTCCTTTGGGTTCACTACCTCGACATTCACGAACCCTATCGAACCCACGATGCCTTCCCTTTCGGCGAAGACTCACAAAGCCGATACGACAGTGAAATCGCCTGGACAGATGACCACGTTGGCCGAGTTCTTGCGCAACTTGACGCGCAAGGTGCCGCCGACAACACCATCGTCTGTATCATGAGCGACCATGGAGAGGAGTTTGGCGAACACAACAGCCGATTCCACAACACCAATCTTTACGAGCAACAGGCACGAGTGCCCTGCGTCTTGCACATTCCAGGGCTACATGCAGTTGACACGCATGCCGTAGTCAGCCTCACCGACATGATGCCTACGTTGATTGAGCTCATGGGAATCGATGACCCGCACCGCAGATCAGGGCGCAGTCTATGGCCGGAGATTCTCGGTCTGAAGTCGCCGGATGGCAGCTTCGCTTTTGCGGAATTCTCGGGACAGAAGTCGGTGCTGCAGGGCGCGAAAAAAATGGTCGTCCACGGCCGCCACAAGTTGATCTTCTCCGAGCGCTCTCAGACCGAAGAGATCTACGACCTGCGAGACGACCCGCAGGAGCAAGTGAATCTCATCGGTCAGCTCGGCACCAGAGGCGATGCATTGCGAGCTCTCCTGCGTGCAATCGAATCGGACATCGCTGAGATTCGGTTGGAGGCCAACCCAGACGAAGTCGCAGCATTGAGTCCGCAGGACGATCTGCGGCAACGGATGGCAACCATCTTGGCCCAACCGAAGGCAAAACAAACCGTGACACTGCCGTTGTTTGTTCGCAACCTGGCCGACGGCATTTTTGGTGTCAAGCACAACTACGCCGCTGCACTCCGTGGTGAGAGTCGCGAGGAGGCGATTTCATTCGGCCTTCAGGTCTTTGATGATCGCGACCCGAACATCGCGCTTTCAATCCTCGAGCTATTCCATGTAATGCGCGCCCACGAATCCATCAGGTTTCTTCAGGGAGTCGATTCGCTGCACCCTCTCATTCGCAGCAAGACCGCCGCACTGCGAGGCCTCTTCGGTGATCAATCGGCTCTGACTGAACTACGTGGAATCTACAAGTTTGAAGGCGTCCCCAACAAGCACGACATCGCGATTGCCATGATGATGTTGGGCGATGAGACAGGGATAGATCGCATCCGAGCAGCCCTCTGGACTCGATCTCCACTGCGAACGACCGAAGCCATTCAATCACTTCGCCACGGGAATCCTGACACATTGCTGCAGCTCTCCTCACAGTTCTTCACCCATGCGTATTGGCAGTATGCACCGATCCGTCAGGCGATGGCACAAGGTTTGATCGAAATGAGGAGCAGCGCGCTGCGAGACAGACTGTTGGCGCGGCTCACCTTTGACGGCGAAGGGAGCATCGCCGCCTCCGCGTTGAGCGCACTCAAGAGCACACATGACAACGCGACCCTCAAGCTGCTCTTGCGTGCCGGCGAGGCCGAGGTGGACGGCGATCAGGCGATTGCAGCTCGGAAGTTCGGTGTTGCTCAGAAGGCGCTTCACAGAGCGAAACTCGCATGGCCTGACTTGCACGAATCACTCCAAGTGAAGTTGGGTGCGCTGGAGTTCTTTCATGGCGACAAGGCACGGGCCTATGACATTATCAGGGAGTTGCGACCCGAACTGGCAGATCTCTGGTTGCACGCGCTCCGATCCTCAACGAGTTTCCTTCAACACACCCCGTCGTTTGAAGCCACATTTGTTTCTGGTGACCGTGCAGTCCTCCGCAACCAGTGGAACGCTGCTGTGGTGTCTGTCCGCAATCGAGGGGCCGAACCCTGGCTTGCGTCCACTTGCGGGCAGACAGTTCGCTTCAAAGTCGTGATTACTGACAAGGACGGCAAGGAGCTGCCGACCCTCATGGAGCAAACCGCAGAAATCATCGGCATGCCGGTCGCAGTCAATGGCAGCGCACGCCTTACCCTGCCCTACATGACTCCTCGCTCGTCAGGCATCTTCACGTTGTCAGTGATCATGGAGGTGATCGCCGCCGATGGCGGCGTACGGACCTCGGGCAAGCCGGTTCCATTCGGCAAATTACAGGTGAAGGATCGCTTGATGTAGCAGCGCTCAATGGATTGTGATTGGGAATGCCAGCTCATTGCAGACTGCAGGAGGCACCGCTGACGAGCGAATGCGAACGACCATCTCATAGCCATCGCCCAGCGGAACAGCAGGGATCCGAACCATTGGCAAACATTGGGTTGACTCGCCAGGCAAAAGCCCCGCAACGGGCAATCGGAACACCTTGACGCCTTTGCTCTGTTGCCCTCCACGACGACGAAGAGAGATGTGAAACGACGGCGCGCCGGTGGCCTCGCCTCCAATGGCAGCACCTCCGTCCGACGCGCAGGCCACATGAAGGGGAACGGCCCAGAGCGTCCCGGTGCGCAAGGACGTTGGAATGTCTCGATCGGGGCTGAGGATCAGCTTCGCCGAAACGTTCAGGTTCTTGCGAAACGCCCGCAGGCGCTCTTGGAATCTTAAGAGATGACTGCCTATGTCAGGGACTTCACGAGAGTCGGCGCGCCTCTCAGCTGCATCCTCCCAGAACGCCTCTAACACTGTGCCCCAGTCTTCTGCTGGAGGCGGCGTTAGTGAGGCGATCTTCTCTGCTGCACGCTCCCGAACACTTGGGTCGTGTTGCTCGGCAAGGGCTCGATAGATGGGTGCAGCCGCCTGCAGTGGATAGTGATCGAGTGTCGCGATGATGCGGTTGAGGACGTTGAACGGAATGGTCGTTCGACGGACTGCATCAAAGATGACCGGCAGCACGTCGTCGGCCGCGTAGTGTCTGGCAATCGAGAGGGCAGCCATTTGAAGGTGGCGGCTGAGGTCAGTTGTTTCAAGAATGCCTGTGTCGGCGTGGACACCCCTTTGCAAGCGCAAGGCTGTCAGGGCAAGTGCTCGGAGATACTCAGCTTCGGCGTCTTCGGTCTCAGGGAGAAATGCAAGGAGCGGCGCTTCGGCTGAGGGGTCACCTTGCAGCCCCGCCGCAACATACAACCACCATGGGGCGTCGGGACCGTGGTGAGCGATGCGCGATTGCAGGGCGGCGCGAATGGCATCGTCCCTGTAGTGACTCAACGCGAGAGCGGCGACTTTCTCAAACTCAGGTTGCGCGGACAGCAGATTGATAATCTGCGGCAGAGCCGGCTTGTAGCCGGATACCGAAACATATCTGAGCGCCAATCGGCACCGAATGAGCCCTACGCCAGGATCAATAAAGCGCGTAAGAACCGGCAGCAGCGGTTCGACTCGACCGGCGGCAATGAGGCGACCGATCGCTGATTGAACGGCTGATCCCTCGAGGTCCTCAAGAGCAGCGAGGAGCGCATCATCGGGCAGATTGACGATGTCCGTTGGGCGCGCGCCTCGCAGAACCGTGCTGCAGGAGTCAAGCCAACGGCGCATGAGTTGGAGCTGAGAGGGGTTTGTGTGGGCGAGGTTTTTGTGCTCCTCGGGATCACGGCTCAGGTCGAAGAGCAAAGTGGTGTCGCTGATCAGGTCGTGGATGAGCTTCCACTGGCCGACACGAACAGAATCACGGCGAGAGATATGCTGGCCCGGGGCGTGAAGCTGCGAGAAGGCGATCGGCGCGGGGCCGGCACCATCGAAGAGGTAGGGTAGGAGGCTCTGACCGTGGCCGTACTTCGAACCGTCGATGCCCATCAGATCGAAGAGCGTCTCGGGAATATCCATGAGCTCGACTGGCGGTTCGACTCGTTTTGCTGACTGACCGGGGATGCGAAGAATCAACGGCACGCGCACTTGCTCATCAAAGAGTGTCGAGTGGTGGTGGCGGCCGCCGTGCTCATCAAATTCCTCGCCATGATCAGAATGGACAATGACAACAGTCTCATCCCAATCGCTGCGCTTGCGAGCTGCATCGAGAATCCGACCCAGACAGGCATCAGCCTGGGCCACTTCGAGGTCATAGAGTTCGCGCTGAGTGGCGCCTCGTGGATGGGAGGGTGGGTCGTAGGGGTCGTGCGGGTCAAAAAGATGGACCCAGAGGAAGTAAGGTTTTGCAGGAAGAGTCTCGAGTTCTCGGACGGCGTGAGCTTCAACCTCACTACCGTCGAGAGTCTTGGGATTCGGATAGTCGTTGCAGCGGTCGAAACCGTCCGCGAGATAGGCGAACAGCAAGTTGAAGATCCCCTCGCCGAACGCTGTAACCGCAGCGGTCTCGCGACCAGCATGACGAAGGTGCTCCGCGAGCATTGGCTGATGTGGCTTTTCGGCGCGCCCGAAAAACCTGGGTTCGAGAGACGCGTAGACATCAGTTGCAAGAGGGTAGAGCCCCTTGAACATGGACGCCATTGCAAGTTGACTGGAGGGGTGCTGGGTATAGGCGTTGTTGAAGACCACAGACTCTCGACCAAACGCATCGATGTTGGGCGTGAGGCCGCCTGTGTGCCCGTGCAGCCCGAGAGCATCGGCGCGAAGGGTATCGATGGTGATAACGATGAGGTTGGCATTGCGGCGATAGGGAAAACGCCCATCCAGCTTCTCTGGAGAAACCCGTGTGGAGGCTCGCAGCATTGCCAGGAAATCGGCGTCGGCGTTGAGGGGCGTATTGACTGATGGTTGGATCACGCGCAGGAGGCGGCCGGTGAGGGGCGCATCATTGAAGAGAAGAGCCCGTGTGATTGGGTTCTGCCGAGGCAGGACACCGGCGGCGAGCAACACGGTCGTTGCGAGCCCGATGCCAGCGACGATTCGAGCGCCATTCGAGGTGCTCGGGCGGCGCGTTGTAAAGGTTGCCAGCAGAGTCCCAAGAGCCATGCACGAGAGTGCTGCCACGCTGAGCAATCGATGAAAGGACTCCTGCCTTCCTACGAAGAGCATCTGATCGAGGAACAGGAGGGCAACAGCAAGAGCTCCAAAGGCTGCAGCCGCAGCGCCGACTTGCCGCGTCGTTCCGCGCGCGGAGCGAAGGGCCAGGCCCCACAGCCATGTGACCGACATAAAGCCCAGCCCCATGACAGCAAAACGCGCCGCAGGGAGCCATGATTGCTCGCTGATCCAAGCGCCTCTACTGATGGCGGAAAGAGTTGATGCAAGGGGGATGAGAGTCAGGAGGCCGCAGACCGATGACGCTGCGAAGACTCGCCTTGGTGCCTGGGCTGCTCCCATGCGGCCAGCGATCCACTGAGTGCCGGCGAATAACGTCCAAACGGCTACCGAGAGGACAGTCCCCGCAGCTATCGCAAGTAGAACCATCTGCAACAGAACTGAGAGCGCATTTGAGATTGAGTGAACAGACAAAGCACTCCACGCTGATGGGACATCGATCGCAAGCCAAGCAGCCGAAACAGTCACCAGAGGTGCCACACGTGGCCCCTGTGCTCTGTCACCGAAAGCTCGCCGAGTAACGTCCACGATTTCTCCTGTAGAGTAATGATACACAGGGATTTTACTGCCCTTGCCGATATATGATACTGCAATGCAGCCGACATGACGCCACCGCTGACTTGCTTTCGTCCATTCGTCAGTTATTCATTAAAGACTCGCCCCACACATAGGAGATCGTGTGAGCTACGACCTGCTGATCATCGCTTCGGACGGACGCACCGTCAACAGTATGAACCATGAGGACTTTCGACGCCTCGATGGCAAGTACGGCATGAGTTCCGCTGATTGGAACGACATGGTTGATGCGAAGGCACCGCGCTGGACGGTTGAAGACACCGAGATGATCTTCCCTGCGATGAAGCACTACTTTTCGAACGGTCGCCACATGGGGATCGCCGAAGCCGATCGGGCAGCCTATTACGCCGCCCGTGACAACGATGATCTGAAATTCTTGAACGGCATCTTCCTTGCGGACTTCTGCACGCGCCATGGCTACAGCGTCGAAGTGATCAACCGACTGGACGTCGACTACAGGCGACTCGAAGAGATGCTGGCCCTCGGGCCGAGGGCGGTTGCCATATCATCGACATTCATCCCGAATCGCCGCCGAATCATGGAGATCGCAGCGTGGATTAAAGAGCGTGACCCCGATGTTCACATCCTCGTAGGTGGCCCGCTGGTTCAGTACTCGCACATGATTCACAAGCGCCAACCCGAGCTCGCCGCAGAGCCATCTATCCGTGCGCTCTACTTCTTTCAGGACGACACACCTGAGCCGAACCCGGCTATCGACGCCATGGTCGTTGATGCCCGTGGCGAGCAAACACTGGTGAAGATCCTTGAAAAGATCCGTGCTGGCGAAGACTACAAAGCTCTACCGAACATTGCCCATTACGACAGTCACAATCGATTGATCATCAACTCGACCGAGCCGGAGAAGCTCGGCATGGAAGAGTGGCAGATCGACTGGGAGCACATGGACGAGAAGTTCCTTGGTGCAACGGTCGCTGTACGTGGAAGCATGGGCTGCCCATTGCGCTGCAAGTTTTGCTCGTTCGTCGTTCTTCATGACGGCTGGGATCTCAAGGGAGTGGATTGGTTGCGAAGTGAGCTTCGTAGCATCGCGACGCGCAGCAGCATAATCAAGAGCATCAGCTTCAGTGATGACAACGTCTTCCTCAGCCGCAAGGACGTCAATCAATACACCAGAATGATGGCGGAAGAGAAACTGCCGTTTAATTGGTCTGGCTATGTGCGCGTCTCCAACATTACAGAAGACAACATCGACTGGCTGTCCGATTCCAAGTGCATCGGCATGAACATCGGCATCGAGTCGGGCGACCGCCAAATGCTCAAGAACATGCGCAAGGGTCAGAATCCTGAGCGGATCCTCAAGAGTATTGACCTCGTAAACTCCCGTGGCATCTCAACAGCGAGTTCCTTCATTGTGGGCTTTCCAGGCGAGACCGAGGAGAGCGTCGGCAACACCATCAAGATGCTGAACTCATTCGCCGAATCTGGACCGGCCCTCAATTTCTACACCGCGTGGGTCTTCGCCGCGATCCCGCTTACGCCCGCCGACACAGAGCGAGCCGACTGGAATCTCAAGGGTCACCTTTGCGATTGGGAGCACAGCACAATGAACGTCGGCGATGCTCATCGCCAGGTGCAACGCATGCACCGCGAAGTCACTCAAGGCGCCTACCTGCACTACCCGGCTGACGATGTCCACCTCTCGACCTCCACCGAGGACCGCAAAGCGCCGCTCGAAGCCCTCAAACTCCGCCACAGCCTCGCCGTCATCGACGAATACGAGATGGACACACACTGCGGCCGAACGCGTCCGGAAACGCTCGACCGATTGGAACAGGTCGTCGCCAAGCTGCCCATCACGCTGCCGTAGCACTAACCGCATTCGGCGGCGCCCAAGAAATCGGCCTTACTTGGAGAGAGAGGCTTTTAATAGGCGAGCAACTCTTGAGCGATTGCCCTCGACGGTCTTCAGATCAATCTTGACCTGTATCAGGTCAGCGATAAAGATGATGATGTCACTCAACGGCTCGCTCCAAGGCACGGCTGCTGCGTCAAGCGGGGTCTCTCCTTTGTCGTTCTTGAAGCGGACGTTTGCTTTGTACTCCAGGAGCACACGTACCGACGCAACTCGACCGAGAAATGCTGCACCGTGCAGGGCCGTCTGTTTCTCGAAGTTGCTGGCATTGACTTTGGCACCACTTTCAAGAAGGAAACGCACGGCATGGGGCTGACCTCCCAACGCCGCCATGGAAAGGGGTGGTGTACCACCCCTGGGCTCCTTGGCATTCACATCAACACCGGCTGCAAGATGTCTGCGGATAGCAGGCAGATCCCCAAGCCTTGCAGCATCCCACAGAGAGTCTGGCGCCTTGCTGTCGTCGCCCCGCTGCGCGAAAGCAGCTGGCATGACAAAAGGAGGAGAGGGTGGGAGATTCCAAATGGGCATGCCATTGGCGATCTCCTCCAGCAACTCGCTTTTGCGATTGCGAATGAAGGCTCGGACCTTGCGAAGCGACTCTCTCATTTCTGACTGTCTCTCGACAAGGTGCGGCTCTACCATCGCTTCCAGTCGATCGGTCTCTTGAAGGAGTCGTTTCTCATTCCAGTGTTTCTTGAGGATTTCGCGCAATGATCGGGCATACCGAGCCCGACCCTCCTCAGTCTGATACAGGCGATAGGCAATGAGGCTGTTTACCTTGACAGAGAGCGGAGACTCGGGGTCGAATTCAAGGCGGCTGAACTTCTCGAAAAGAGCATCGGCTCCCCAGGGCAGGAAATGAAAACGGTCTGAATCAGGATTGAGGTAGATGAAGAAGTTATTGTTGTTTCCAGAATAGCCGTCCCAGAAACCCATCAACCCTTCGAGAGCCCAGAACTTGTAGAACGAATCCATGTCCACATGGTCGGCGATTGCATTCGCATGATCATGAGTTCCGCTCCAGAGCGTGGCAGAAATGAGTAGGTCACTGTCCGAAGCCTCAGAGTTGAGAGCATGCAGAGCCAGCACGTTTCTTCCTCGCCGCAGCAGTTTCTTGTAGGGAGCGAGGCTGAACGAAGACGAAGGATTCACATCGGAATTGTCGCGCTCCTTTCTGGCAACAGAATCCCATGCGGCGGCGTCGGGCGCATTGGCTGATGCCACACGCACACCGTTCAAGTAGGCAATAAAGCCATCATCGTATTGCACTCGCAGAATCAAATCGCGCATGGATCGAATAATCTTCAGGCTATCGACCTTAAACGGGAATCGCAGATATAGAGAACTCGCTTTACCTTTCAGCTGCTGCGCAAAATCAAAGGAGTCGTCAATGTAGTGTCCGTGCTCCCCCTTGTCGGCGTGCCCGGCACCACCGCTTCCTTTGCGCCAATTGGAGTCATCAAAACTCCTTTTCATCCAAACTCGATCGACTCGCGCTGATGTAGGTACATGAGCTGTTCCCGAGGCATCCGCCCCAACAAGTTCGGTGACCTCCCCGTCTCCACAAGCGTCGATGAGGCTCTCAATCTTCGCACGCCCACTCTTTTCTGAGCCGAATTTCCGCTCGAAGCTCATATGCCAGTCTTTGTAGAAATCGACCGCGGTGCCCTCGTAGAGAGTGCCCCTGTCATTCCCGAATAATCGTTGAATCATGGGGCGTTTGATCGACTCAACGTGCGAGTAGACCCCAAGGCTCTCGCCGTTGACCGTCACCTTCGCCAAAGCACATCGCGGGGCAGGTGACCCGGCCACGCGGAACAGGCGATAAGCCAGAAACTGGCTCATGAGGCTTGTGTCCTGCTTGTTGTTGTTGAGCGTCAGGTGAGTCACTCCATCGATGCTGGCTTCGCTGTTGGTGGCATTGAGCTTGATCTTGAAGGACGGCCTCGACCTGCTTTGCGAACCAATGAACCCCTTCTTTCGGATCGCCACATCCGAAAACACAGTCCCGTCAATCGTGACCGTCGCGGGTACATAGGTATAGGGCGAACTGACTGGCTTGAACTGTCGACTGGCCGCCAGCGCGGTGATGAATGAACGACGTTGCTGACGAAGTTGCTCCCAATCCCCCTCGGCCATTGTCACCTGAACATCCAGTAGCCTGGCAGATGGAAAAAGGTCCTCTGCCTTCAGTGAATGTGGTTTCTGTGCAGCAGCAACCGATACCACCATACAGACCACCGTCAGTCTTATGACGCGACTGGCTGCTCGCCGAGCCCACACATAGAAACCGTCCATTTCTGCACTCCTCCGACATGAATCCCGATCTCACTCAATAATAACCGTCTCACTCTGGAGTTTCATCCCCCTTCCCACCGCACACCTGGTCCCCGTCTTGACCACAGAGCATCGACTCCCATCGAAGACAGCTCCGTGACGGAGGACTATTTCATCGCCTCTACCTCCCAGAGACCAATGGCCTTGGCGCCTGGGGTTCGTTCAATAACTTCGATGCGAATCGACCGCAGAGTGCGACGGCGAAAGCTGATGATGCTCTTCTTGTCAAGGGCTGATGGATCGATGTCGACTATCAGAGGGCGTGACTTGTCCAAGGCGATCGAGATACGACGCATGCCATAGAGATGCAGCCGCAATTCGGATGCTCGAACAGATCGCCCGAGCAAGATATGGACCCACGGATCACTGTCACTTGGCTTTGGCGACCAGCGCGTGGCGTGAAGGGCGTCGGCGGCGTGGGAGGGCTTGGTCCAGCTTGCTGCTGTCGATGAAGCCGTCACGGTGACGGCGTTGCGGTCGATGAGGTTCTTCCCCAAGTCCGCCAACGCCGCACGTTCGGCCGCTTCGAGGATGCCATCGACACCGACCTTCAGAGAATTCGACTTCTCATCCCCCGTGACCTGACCATCGGCGGATTGAAAACGCATGACGGCTTGCACGGAATGCTCCCCATTCGACTTAAAGGCATGGCGGAGTGTGTAGCGGTGATTATCACCGCTTGCAGGAGACAACTCCTTGACTGGCTTACGGTTCACGAGCCACGTCAGACTCTTGAGTTTCTCACCCTTTTCCAACCGCTTCGCAACGGCGGCGTTGGTGCGAACAACCCACGCCATGATGGAGGCATCGCCGCTCAAGGTGATGGCAAGTGCAGCTTTCTTGCCCGCCTCCTGTCGTCGCAACACACGTGGGGCGATGGTTGTCGCTCTTGTACCTCGCCGAAGAAAGAGCAATGCGAAACAGGTGTCCACCGCTTTCTGGTAGGTTGCCTTCCAGCCCCCATCCGAATCCTGCTGTTTCAACAGGACCTGACTGCCTTCTCTATACCAGCGATGCCCTCCGATTGTTTCTGAGTCCAGCATCGACCCTACTCGCTCCAGACCGTAAAGGTAGTAGAACAACTGAGCATCGGTTCGCTCGTTTCGTTTGGGCAATGCCGGGTTGAATCTCACTGCCCAGTGCTTGGACATCCACTCATCACCCCGTCCTATCGCCTCACCGATCTCACGGCAGAGTTTTCGTTGGCGCCCCGTTTTGTTCAACTGATCGCGGCAGATCGCGAGCCCGGCCATGGTGGCCATCGACATTGCGCCAGTCGGTTCGGTCTTTCGCTGATAGCCCCAGCCACCACCCCTCCCCTGCTCCCCCAACAAGCCCTTTGCCGCCTTCACCCAAACCGAGGTCTTTATCTTATGCCCGCAACGAGCGGCAGCACGCAATCCCAACAACGCGTACTGTGTATTTGACTGATCAGAGTAGATGGGGTTTCCGCCTGACGAACTGTCGGGATATCCCCAACCCGAACGCTGTTGATTGTCCACCAGAAACTTGACCAGCTTCCCAATCTCATCATTGGACTTCGTCGCACCCAACGCCTGCTCCACCATCAAGCGCACCCCTGCGACATACGTTTTCTCAGCGGGATGGGCTCTCACAAACGCCAGTCCCTTTTGAATCGCTCGATGCTCTTTCGGAAGTCCGCTCTCCAGCAGCGTGTAAAGTACAAGACAACTGCTCCCCGACGGCATGCGATCCACCTGCGGTCCATACCACGACCCATCGATCGCCTGTTGGTCAATCAGGTAGGCCACACCCCGTCGCACCGCCTCACCAATGTCCTCGGATGATTGGGCTGATACGAAGCAGCACGCAAGAACGCAAAAAACAAAGCAACGGAGAATGAGCATGGCGTCACGCTACCACGCAATGACAAGTCTATGGAGAGAGAAAACCTGCCCTCGCGAACCTCCCCGAAGTCTTCTGCAGGCACAAAAAAGGGCGGCACGCTCATGACAAGCGAACCGCCTTTGTAGTCGGGGCGAGAAGATTTGAACTTCCGACCTCTACGACCCGAACGTAGCGCTCTACCAGGCTGAGCCACGCCCCGAGTGGGTTGGGAATCAGTTTAGGTGTTTCGCTCGACTTCACAAGGGTTGAGGCGAGGGGTCCCATGATGGGACTCAGTGGGAAATGATGACTGGAGTGCCCACCGGAATGTGGGGATAGAGGCCGATGATGTCGGAATTGGACAGAGCTATGCTGCCGTCGGTGAAGTGGGGTGAGGAGAAGACGAAGTAGTTGCCACAGATTCCGATCCCGCCTCCGACGGAAAGGTCGTGTGGAAGAGGCTCGTTGCGGCTGAGACTGACAGCGCAGCGCTCGTATTCGGAATCAGTGAGGACGGACTGGGCGAAAGCTACGTCGATGTCTTTTTCGCGAGGATAATCGATGACGAGGAAGCGGGCACCGCGACGGAGTGTGTCGGATCGGATGTAGCGCGAGATGATCTTGTATGCACCGAGGGGCGTTGAGTTGGCAGATCGGTTGGCGATTCCCGGCTGGCGTGATTCGCCAAGGCCCACGTCGTAACGCTTGATAAGAGTGTCGTCTTCAAAAACGCTCAAGGTGAGGTTTGTAGTGTTGACCTCGATTCGCGGATTCTGGAGTGGAAGGGTGACACCGGCCTGAACGCAGGCGTCGCGGAACGAGGTATCGGTGGCAAACTCCTGCAGAAAGGCACCGAAGTAGAGCCCTGTCAGGATTGCCACTGTGGCGCCGAGTCTGAGGATTGCCTTGATGATGTTGATACTCCCAGTTGGCTTATCGGCGAAGCAGGGGCCGAAACGTTAGGGAATCGATGGAACCGAACAGAGCAGAGGAGAATGCCCACTCGTTTGCCCGACAACTCCGCACCGGGTTGCGGATCAGGCGTGCACGCGGCGCACGTGCGCAACGGCACGGACGATTTCGCCGACGGCGTGATCGATTTCGGACTGGGTTGTGGTGGTGGAGAGAGAGAAGCGGACGGCACCATGAATGGAATGCAGCGGGATGCCCATGGCTGAGAGGACGTGAGAGGCGACTTCGCCGTCTGAGGTACAGGCGCTGCCGGCGGAGCAGTAGACGCCTCGCTGAGAGAGGGTCAGGACGACCGCTGCCCCCTCGATTCCACGGAAACAGACGGTGAGCGTTGTTGGAACGCGCGGGGCAGAAGAGCCTGCGACGAGAACACCATCGATCTGTTTGCAGAGGGCAGTTTGAAGTCTGTCGCGCAGACGTTCTGTTTCGGCGTAGCGATCCCGCCACGCTGCTTCTGAAGAGAGAAGCGCTGCTGCGACACCGCAGATACTCGCGACGTTCTCTGTGCCACCGCGTCGGCCCTTCTCATGATGGCCGCCCCAGATGAACGGGCGTACCGGCGCACCGCGGCGAAGGTACAGAAATGCTGCGCCTTTCGGTCCGCCGAATTTGTGCGCGGCAACGGTGAGGGCGTCGATGGGGAGATCACAGAGGTCGGCAAGGCCCTTGCCCGCCCGCTGAACGCCATCCACATGAAACAAAGCACCGTGTTCGTGAGCCAATCGACCGAGCGCTTCGATGTCCTGGATGACACCTGTTTCGTTGTTGACCCAAAGGACTGAGACGATGGCAGTGTCTTGCTGAAGTGCGTCGCGCAGCTCATCCGGATTCAGGCGACCGTCTTCACCAACTCCGAGCCTGACGACATCATGTCCGGCTTGTTCAAGATGACCGACAATATCCAGAGTCGCAGGGTGCTCGACTGCAGTGGTGATGACGCGGCGACGTTCGGGGGCTGCATCGCAGGCACCTCGGATAATGTGATTGAGTGACTCGGTGGCACCACTTGTCCAGATGATCTCAGATGGGCGCGCTCCCACTGACTGTGCAACGTCCTCACGCGCTCGGTCTACCAATACACGCGCCTTCGATCCCAGAAGATGAAGACTGGATGGGTTCGCAAAGCAATCTGTCAGGGGCGGCAGCATGGCTTCAAGAGTCGATGGGTGCATAGGTGAAGTGGCATTGTGATCCAGGTAGATCGCAACTCGTTCGGTGTTGGCTTGATTGGTCATGTCTTGAAAAATCTCTTGATGAATCGACTGAACGCGCACCCGCTGCTTGATCGTTCTTCAGCCAATACCGTCTCGATATCTGGATGGCAGGTCTGACATCCGGTGCCAGCAGTGGTCTGTACCTTCACATCAGCAACACTCCGCGCTTCGCCCTTACGAACAACTGAGCGGACCTGTCTCCATGTCACGCCCTTGCAGTGGCAGAGATAGGTGTCATTTGTGGAATCACTCATGGCGGAGTTTAACCCACGCAGAATCAGGCACCAACGAGCTTAGTCATCCATTGGCCTTGCATGGACAGTCTTCAGGATGGTCAGCAAGAGCAGCCGACCGACATTGACGGCCTGCGTGAGAGATCCGCCCGACACCTGAGAAACTCGATCTGCCGAGGTCCCCGCCAATACATGGAGCGAGGGGATTGACCCTTCAAGTGGATCAGAGCCAGGCACGGATTCGCTCAGCCAGATTTCAGGCACATCGCGCGACTCTGTATCATGTCGCATGCACCCAGCCAGAGTCACTGTGGGCACTCGCTGCTGTCCCAGCGCATGGGCTGTCTGCTCATCAATTCGACTGTTTTCGGCCGTTCGCAGATACGCCCCGCGCCACGCACCTGGCTTTCCGAGGAAACCAGTCGCCGCCACAACCAATGCTCGCTCGCAGGCTGAAGCTGCATTGCCCGGGTCAAACGTCAAGGCAACAGACTCCGACTGCACATCCTGTGCGGCGACGCTTCCTACCTCGATCACACCCAGAACAGGTCCATCGTTCCCTCTCCCAACACTCGCTCCAAAACCACACGCTCCCGCACCACGATTCATGACATGCACAAACTCTATGTCACAGGCGGGTCGCCAGCTCTCGCGACGCGACAGGTTGATTGCAAGAACCCGAGCCACGTCCAGGAGGACTGCCAGCCGAAGGCTCCGTGAGCCGGCCTCGCTGCCATAGCACTCAGCGTCATTTCGGACCTTGACGATGAGTCGCCCTCTGGAGCCCACACCCTTGATTCGCCCCTTCACGACCACTGCAGATGCAATAGGCAATGCCGCTATTTGGCAACTGAGGCTCGAGGTGGCAATCATCGATGCTTCGCGCAGCGCCCGCCGATTGGTTGGGTTCATGTAGAGCAACGCGGCGGGAAGATGACGTCCGTTGCGGCCTGTGATGGCTCGGATGTTCGGCTTGTCTCTCTCCACCTGATCGGGAGTCTCAGACCCCACCAACCAAAGGCATGTTCCGCCCTTTGCCGCTTTCACCATAGCCTCATAAGACGGCGCAACTGACACATAGATAGCGTGCGGCTTTCCATTCCCCTGCAGTGCTGATCCAATCGGAATCTGGCTCCAGTCACCGGTCGGTGAAGCAGGATGCAAGACGCATGGCTTCAGCACCTTCGCCATACCGCTGACACTGAAGAACTTGAGTACATTCCGTGGACCAGTGGAGGACTTCAACGTCGTTGTCTCTATTGAGAGACAGGAGTCAACGAACCCCTCGTCGCGGATACCCTCGCTTTCTGTCAGTGCTTTGCGAAAAAGTGCCTCAACTGAAGCAGCCATTTCCGGGTCGTCAATGGGTCGCCCCACGCGAACGCACTCGCCCTCCAATTGCGAGGCGAACGCCTTCATGTGATACGGGAATACCTGACCGGGCGTCTGATCGACTCCCTCTGGAGTGAACGGCACGCCATTCAGCGCGGAGGCAGGCAACAGCGCCTCCTGATGATCTGTCGTGTCGGCAGGATCGCTGCAACCGCTACAGACCACAAGAATCAAAGACGAAATAAGACTGAGATGGAAAAGGCGCTTCTTCATGTTGGGGGCATTCTACAGAGACATCACCCCTCGCGACAGATCCCACCACTTGCTCCCACTCAAAAAGCGAGTAGCTTTATCTGAACGCCGATATCTGGAGCCTTCCATCGATGCACAGTTTGATTGCAACCCTCCTTCTTGTGGCCACTACGACCGCGATTGCCCAAATCAGCCCCTCGGGCTGCGTTGTTTGTCACAGGGCACAGTCTCCCGACCTCCTGGCCACGTTTGGAGGCGACGTCCACAACCGAACGGGCCTTTCGTGTGTTGCCTGTCACGGCGGCGACCCCACCGCCAGAACAAAAACAGCTGCCAAGCCAAGCGACGGACCGTCGGCGTACAAAGGTCGCCCGCAACCCACCGACATCAATGAACTCTGCGGCACCTGCCACACTGAGCAGTTTCATTCCCTCGCAGGGGGGAATCACTCGCCCGATTCGGCGACGCCGAACGCACCCCGCCCCACTTGCATCAACTGCCATGATGTCCACGCCATCGGACGGGCCGGCCCCCATATCGTTGGTGATGAGCACTGCCGAGACTGTCACCAAGGCCACTTTCAAAAGGTCCTCTCCTACTCCCGACAACTCACCGGCGCCCACCAGAACATGCGCGAGCTCAAGAAGCTCCTGGGCGATCTCGAATCCACCGGCCGAGGCAACGCCGACATGCGCCGTGCGGGCCAAATGGCGGACGAAGCACTGGCACGCCTTAAGGTCAGCGCCCATTCGGCCGACCCATCCCGCGTCCATGAAGATGCCCTTGGGATCGCACAACTCTTTGAACGCGTGCTTGAAGTCGAAACCAGAAAGCCGAAGCGGTTCAAGACCGTCGATGGCTATCTCACCAGCCTTCTGTTCGGCGCGTGCGTGTTGGCCGCAATCATCATCGCTCTGTTCATCGTCCGCAAACGCAAGTCAACTGAGGTATCACGAGAAAACTCTGCACCCTCCTCGCCTCGATAACGGCCTTGTTCTTCATGGCGCAGTATGCCCATCCTCAAAGGGCGAACACTGCAACTCCCATCACTCTCAAAGCCCGACTCATTGACTGGGAGACACCAAAGGGCAGCCGATTCCCTGTTATCAACTCTGCCCCGTACGGAAGCACTTTCGCCACATGGACACGCCAGCTCTCGCCATTGACGGCAAAGGCAACTTCGCCATGACCTTTCTGGAAAAGCTGGGCCGAGGCACGTCTGCCTATGGCCTTCGATACACTCGGTCCTTGGACCGAGGAAGGGTGTAGAGCAGGCAGCTACAACCGCTTGAGACCACTCGTCAATGCCGCCACCAAGTGGTCGACATCCGCCTCTTCCATCGCTGTGGAGAACACTGCTGTGCAGGTGTTGATCATGATCAGGCCTTCGTCGAACAGGTAATCCAGAAGGATCTTGAGCTTCCTCGACTCCTCGGGCGACAAATACGCTTCGCGGTAGTTGGTCGGCGGAGTTTCTTTCAGGTGAACGCGGAAAATCGAACCTCCGCCTGTCACGCATGCACGCACTCCGGCGGCTTCAATGGATGCCGAGACCTCGGTCCGCGCTCGAGTGGCCATTGCGTTTATTCGATTCACTGCATCCTGATCGAAAAGGCGCAACGCACTTAGTCCTGCGGTTAGCGTGACAGGGTTTGCCGAGAAAGTGCCTGAGTGGGGAAACAGGAGATTCTCAGCACGCGGATTCATGACATCCATGACCTCTGCTCGACCAGCGATGGCGCCGACAGGAAAACCGCCGCCGATAGCTTTGCCAAGAGCGGTGATATCCGGCTTGATGTCGTACCAACTCTGGGCACCACCATATTCAGAGCGAAAGGTAATGACCTCATCAAGCACAAGAAGCGCTCCGTTGGCCTTGGTCCAATCACGAATAGCCTCTACGAAGTCGGCATCAGCGGGACGAAGCCCAACTCGGTGCGGCATGACGTCGAGGAGAACACAAGCAAGTTCGTCGGCATGCTCGTCAAGAAGAGCTACAGCGCGATCTGAGTCATTGAATGGAATGACGACAACATCGGACAGGAGCTTGGGCGGAGTGCCGTGAGCGACAGGAACGCTCTGAGGATGATCCAGACTTCCCCAGGTAGATGGTCCCGCAGTCTGACTCACTTCAGCATAATCATAGAGCCCGTGATAAGCACCCTCGACTTTAGCGATCTTAGCTCGGCCGGTGAATGCGCGAGCAGCCTTGAGTGCACCCATCACAGCTTCGGTGCCTGAGTTGACGAAACGCATTTTCTCGAAGCCGGCGTTGCGCGAAGCAAGATGCTCTGCAAACTCGATCTCGATTTCAGTCGCAAGAGTCCAGGCACTGCCTCGGCTCAGTTGCCTGGTGACAGCAGATACCACTTCTTCATGACAATGGCCGTGAAGGAGCGAAGCCATGTTGTTGGAAAAGTCGATGCGCTCAACGCCTTCGACGTCGGTGATACGACAGCCGGTTGCCGAAGCTGCATAGAGCGGATGCGGGTCACGAAGAACCGTGTTTCGACTCACGCCGCCGGGCAGAACTCGCTGCGCGCGATCATAGAGTGATGCGCTCTTGGAAGGTTGCGAATGGTCAGTCATTACCAGGAACCTCTGCAGTTATCGGGAGCAACTCGGCGCCGGTTCGTTCATTCACATAATCGAAGCTGACGCCTGGCGCCAACTCGACCAGTTGAAAACCATCCTCAGTCACATCAATGACAGCGAGTTCGGAATAGATGCGATTCACGACACCGAGACCAGTCAGTGGATAGGAACAGGTGTCGACAAGCTTCATGTCTCCCGTTTTCGTGCAGTGTCTGGTGATCACGAAGATTGACTTCACTCCGGCGACAAGGTCCATGGCCCCCCCAACTGCAGGGATGGCATCGGGTGCGCCGGTGGACCAGTTCGCGAGGTCACCATTACCGGCGACTTGAAGGGCACCCAGCACACACAGGTCGAGCTTGCCGCCGCGGATCATGGCAAAGCTGTCTGCATGATGAAAATAGGAGGCTCCCGGAAGGGCAGTCACCTGGCGCTTGCCAGCGTTGATGAGCTCGGGATCTCCTTGCCCGGGTTCCGGCGACGGCCCCATTCCCAACAAACCGTTCTCGGTGTGATAGATGAACTCGCGTCCTTCGGGGACATATTTGGCTACAAGCTCCGGCATGCCGATACCAAGATTGACATAGGCACCATCGGGGATATCGGTGGCAACGCGTTGGGCCATCTCGTCTTTCGTCCATCCTACGGTAGGGCTGATATCGCTCATGGGTAGGACACTCCTTCAGCGATCAGTTCCGATTGCTGGGCCGGGTTCGGGACCTCAATCACGCCACTGACGAAAATGCCAGGTGTAACAATGCACTCCGGGTCGAGCTCACCTGCTGCGACGATCTCCTTGACTTGGATGATTGAGGTCGTCGCCGCCATCGCCATGATGGGGCTGAAGCTGCGAGCCGTCTTGTTGTAGACGGCGTTGCCATAGCGATCGGCGGCGCGCCCCTTGATGAGCGCGAAGTCGGCGCGAAGCCCAGACTCCATGACGTACTCAACACCGTCGAAGGTGCGGTGTTCTTTCCCCTCGGCGAGGGGCGTTCCAACCGAAGCGGGGGTGTAGAAGGCTGGAATTCCCGCACCGCCCGCGCGGATGCGTTCGGCCAGCGTACCTTGTGGAACCAGCTCCAGCTCGATGGCACCACGGCGATAGAGATCAGGGAAGACCGTGGAGTTCGTGGAACGAGGGTAGGAGCAGATCATCTTTGCCACCTGACCGGCACGAATGAGCGCGGCCAACCCAACCTCACCGCTTCCAGTATTGTTGTTGATGACAGTCAGCCCCTTTGCACCGTGATCAATCAAGGCGTGAATGAGTTCGATCGGGCTACCGGCTTCACCAAACCCACCGATCATGACAGTGGAACCGTCACCGATTGCCGCCACAGCATCGGCAACACTACTGATAGTCTTGTCAATCATGGGCTGTCGGGGCCTCGACTCTCGTGTAATCAAAGAGACCGGCCTCATCGAAAATGACGCGATCCTCGTAGCCGTCGAACCAGATGGCGTCTGGGTTTCTGCCGACAATGCAGACCTTACCGCGATCTCCTGCCGCTGCAGCGTTTCGAATGATCTTGAAGATCACCACGCCGTTCTCTGACCCCTGAACGCCCGGGATGGGCTCGCTGGTCACTGCGGCGACCTCGGTCTTTCCCTTGTAGTGCGTGATGGAAAGACGAGCGTGCGCCTCAACGCCTGAGAGCCCCTTTTGAGACTCATTCAAAGTGTGCCAGGCCGTCTCGATAGGGACGTTGAATGCCCTATGTGCGACGATATCACGACCACAGAAGAAGTAGTGATTCTCTGCCCCGACCCGCTTCAATGCCCGCTGCATGATACGCAAGGCATCGGGGTCATCGTTAATACCGCGGATAATGGGCGACTGGTTCTCAACGGTAATCCAGCCCCGAGCCAGCAGCCCCTCCATGGCACGCCATGTTGCAGGGATCCACTCGAGCGCTCCTGAGGCCATCTCGATGTAGTTGCCGTCGGCGTCCCTGGTCAGGAACTCATCGGGGTGATTGAAGTGAATCATCATATGCAGGCCGATATCAGGATAGGTCTCGTGATAGCGATCCAACATGGCGAAAAAGTTGTCGTCGAAGCGGTCGGGGTAGAATGCCATTTCCTTGGTGCCGATGCGCAGCGATTCAATGCCGGCTTCGGCCAGTGCAGCCATCCACGCCCCGAGCTTTGAGTTTGGCATCACCATAGGGTCACCACCGGAGAGAAGCATCTCGCGCAGTTTCTCGCGGCCTGTATTCGGATGTCGCCCGCCATTGGCAGAAACCGCAGCATTATGCTCTCGCACATAACCGGTGACTTCACCAAACTGTGCCATACCCTTCTTCGCTACAGTGCCATCCTGCCGTTCGACCTCCTTGCGGCTGATCAGCTCCTCGCGATAACAGAAACGGCAGTGAGCCGAGCAGGTCGAGACGACATACATGAGCCCGATTTCGTACTTATGCAGCAGCCCTTCCACCGGGCTGTAGTCCATCTGATGTCCGGGGTCCTCCGACCCCATCAAATCACTGGTCTCGTCAGGGCTTGCCTTGACCAGACGACGCAGCGGGTCACTCTTGCATGCCAGGTCAAAATAATGTCGAGTCATCTTGACCGGCATACGCGCCTCCACGTCGCGCTCGCCGCCCTGCAGTCCTCGAAGGACGTCCAGTTCGTCATCGGTATAAAAGCACCGAGTGTCATCGTCGATGCGACCATCGAAAAACGGCTTCAAGCCGTTGATGTTCTGGCGGTCATATTTGGTGTTCTCAACCCCATCGAGAAACGCCTGCTCGCGGGAGGAAGGTGTGTATTTCGAGTCTTGGCTCATGGCTGGCTCAAAGTCCTTACTGATCGTGTAACGTTATGGACATTCTGTCCAATAGAATGTACCATATCGAACGAGGAGCTCAAATGTCCATTCCTGATCTGATCGCAGCAGCCAACGAACGCCTGACCCCAACAGAACGCCGCATTGCCGAAGCGGTTCTGACCGACCCAACGCTGCTCGCCTTCGGCACAGTTTCGAATCTTGCCTCACACGTGGGCAGCAGTCGGCCCACGATTGTTCGTTTCGCCACCAAACTGGGCTTCGACGGCTATACCCACCTCCAAGCCCACGTCCGGCAAGGTCTATCCCAGCAGCTCTCCCGTCCAAGCCAGCGCATCCGACACCAGGATCAATCGCCCACTTCGGCCCTTGAACTCGCCCTCGCAACAGTCCAGAACGCCATCACCCAGGGGAAAATCGAAGCTCTCGCCGCTCCCATCGCTGACGCCCGCTCCGTCTGGATTCTCTCCGGTGAAACCTCCCGCGCCGGCGCCCACAGCCTCCATAGCGGGCTCACGATGATGAGAGGCGACGTCCATTTCATCAACGAACACTCCAGTGCCCGCGACCTCAGCAATGCCACTCCCAACGACGTCGCCGTTGTCTTTGACTTCGCCCGCTATCGCCGCCACTCCACCAGCACCGCCCGCACTCTTGCCGCCAATGGCGTCCCCATCGTCGCCATTACCGACGGTCCACTTTCACCTCTCGCCGCACTCACTGACACATGGTGCGAACTTACCATCCCAGCCATCGGCCCCTTCGACTCCTCCATTCCCGCCGTTGCTACTGCCGAACTACTCGTTGCCGCCGTTGCCCACATCCTCCACGACAAGGCTCGAGATCATATCGATCGCACCGAAGCGCTTTGGAAGGCGAGTGACACGTTCCTGGTGGAATGAACATTTAGCGCGCGGCCCCATTTCGCAGGGTACGCGGTATCCCTTATCGAATTCGGGGGAATAGAGGTAGTATTGGTGTGTTGGATGGGGGCCGTCAGACTGAATCTTGTGATGGTCGGCGGTCGATGAGTAGACTAATCAACGATGCGAATCATAGCTCTCACAACTCTTTTGGCGCTCTTGCCTGTGCTCGTAGTCCCTTTCGGGCTCAACGTGTGCGTGTGCGTCTCAGATTGTGAGTGCAGTGAAGTGACCGAGGTTGAGGACAGTTCGCTGCCCCCTTGCTGCCGCAAGCCGGTAGCGAAGACTTGCTGCTCAGAGCAGGGCGGCAAAAAGATCGATTCGACCAAACACCGTTGCCAACGCTTTGTGGTGCCAGAGCAGACTCAAGCGACATTGCGAGTCGCGCCCTACCAAGGTGCATCACACCCGCCGCTGCAGCTCATTGCATCCGTTCCGTTTGGTCCTGCTGCTACTGCTTCCATGAAGGGAGCAGCCTCCGTCTCGATGCTGCCCCGCGGCGGTGCCCCACCACCGCACCCACCACTGCTTATCTGATTTCCCCCAACGCTTTCGTAACCCATGGGACGCTTGATGTCCGTGGGTTGGTTTTCGTTTGTGCGTTGAATGGGAAGTCGATCCATGAAAATTCAAATTGCAATTAAAACAGCCTTCTTGGCTGCTGGCGTTTTGATGGTGACAGGTTGTGGAAGCTCGGGCAGACACATACCAGCTGCCACTGCATCAGAAACCCGACGAACTCCGGCGCAGGTTCAGCCGCATCCGATGCCTCCGCTCGTTGACAATGACGGACGCACGTCGCTGCGCACGCTGCTGCAGACCGCGGTACGTGTGAGCCCCCGAGTGTTGGCGGCAGGAGAATCGCTGCTGGCATGGCGTGCTCAACGCCCGTTCGTCACGCGCCTGCCCGACCCGATGGTCATGGTGGGTTGGGCTGCGGAGGAAGTAAGGACGCGAACCGGCGATCAAAAGCTGGTGCTGGGTGTATCGCAGAGGATTCCCTGGCCGAGTAAGCTGCTGCTGCGCGGAGCGATCTCGGATATCCGAGCGGAGCAGGCCCAGGTGAAGGCCTATGCAACAGGACGCGATGTGCTGACCGATGTGTCAGTGGCGTATTTTGAGCTGGCCTATGGGGAAGAAGCACTCTTGATCGCAAACGATGCGATCCGCGCATGGCAGCGCATTGTGGCCCTTGCGGCGGATGGCGGTCAGGCGGCAAGCGGCGTCCGATTGCCGGAACTGACACGCGCTGAGACCGAATTAGCACTGGCCGAATACGACGCTCAAGTGCTGCGCGAGCTCATCACAACGCAGCAAGAGGTGGTGCGGGCAGAAGTCGGAGTATCGAGTGGCATTCAGTTGGGTCGCAGTGTCATGACGCTGCCACCTGCGCTGACCATGGACCTTGAGGAGCTCCGTCAAATAATGTGGGCTCACAGTCAGGAGCTTCTCATTGCCAACTTGCACGTCCGTGAAGCTGAGCTCAATCAGGATACGGCTGCACTACGTTCCTACCCGGATTTCAGCATCGGCGGGCGCATGATGCTGACCGACTCGCGCACCGATGCGGACCCCCTCTACAACGGCAATGACCCTTTCATGGTGGAGTTAGGCATGAGCCTTCCCATTTGGCTGGGTGCAAACAGTGCCGCTCGCAACGAGGCGTTTCACCGCACCGCCGCGATGGCGCACAACCGTGACGCCGTTCGAATGAAACTCCGCTCTCGCCTGACGAAGTCCTACTGGCGAGTCCTGAATACCCAACGCCTCGTCCGCCTGCACGAGAAGACCCTTCTCCCCCAGGCCGAAGAGGCCATGCGCGTGGCGCACACACTTTTGACAGAGGACTTTACCTCACTGCTTGGTGTTATCGAGACGACCATCGCATGGCAGCACTTTCGCACGGCTCACTGGCGCGCCGTCGTCGATGGCGCACAAGCCGTGTCTCAGCTGGAACGGATTCTCGGGACGCCGCTCAGCACAACGACTGAAGGAGAGAAACGATGATTCGGGCTCTTCAATTAATCCTCTTGACACTCGCTGCTGCGTGCAGCACATCGAGTGATGGCGTCTATTCGAGCCATGATTTTGCGGTGGCTCGCATCGCTACTGAGGGTGCACGACAGACCGTGGCGCGCTCTGAACCGGTGCCCGTCGACAACAGGCGCATCAATCTTGCGCGCCGAGCAGCGATGAAGAAGTTCTCGCATTCCGAAGAAACGAAGGGGCTGCTCAACGAGCCCAGTGAGGAATTCCGCAGCAAGTTTGACTCAGGAACGCTTTCACCTGAGCACGCGCTGACGCTGGATGAACTGCTCTGGGTCGGCTACCGCACATCGCCGATGATTGACGCAGCACGCAAGAACCTGATCGCAGCTTTTGAGGGCTATAACCAGGTGCGCTTCCTCGATGATATCGTCTCGCGCTATCGCAGCTTCACAACCACCACTGCACCACCCTCCACTGGCGCCATGGCTGCTGCAGGTTCCCGAAAGGCACCGACGATGAAGGCGCCCTACCCTGCGCTGGATACGCTTCGCGGTGACCTGGCCGACCTCGCAACAACTGCAGCGTGGGAGCAGCTGACCGAGATCATTGCAACGCAGACCCAGAAGCTCACTCGCATGGCAGCAGACCTGGCCTATACCGTTGCGTTGGGCCAGGCTATGGATGAGCATCTCGTTCTGGTGAAACGTCTCGTGGCGGTTGTTCAAACGCAGCTGACGTCAGGACGCGCAAGACAAGCCGACCTCCTTGTGATTCAAAGTGAGCTGAATGCGCTGCAGATACAACGAGCCAATCTCGTCCACAAGAAGCGTGCCCAATCCATGGCGCTGAACATTGAACTCGACCGCGATGCAAAGGCACCGTTGACCCTCGCGCCATTGCCGACACCAGCGGGAGGCAATGACACCGAGCGGATGCTGACGTCGGTCAAGGAACATGACGCTATCACCCGTCGCCTGCGCGTGCAGACAAAGCGAGCAGCAACGGCCCTCCGACTTGCAGAACGCATGACGCTGGCCTCAATTGACACGAGCGCCGCGGACGTTCGTATAGGCCAATTAGGCTCGGCTGGAACAGCACGTTCCAAAATGCTGATCCAGCCAACTGGAAACGTCCCCGGCCGATCCCGTGGCAACGGCCCCACTCAAGCCTTACTCAATGCCATGCGTCAGAAGCTGCAGGCAAAGCGCGAAGCAACAGAGGCACGAGTCGTGGAAGCGAGTCGCATGCTGAGCCTCGCACAAAACTCTCAACAAAGCACGATAGACCTGCTGAAGGTTCAGCATGATGAGATTATTCCGCTCACCCAATCAGCGGCAAAGAGCATCGAGCAATCATATGCGTCCCGCAAGGCCAGCTTTCTTGACATGCACCGTGCCGCAACCCGCCTTATTCGCGCCACAACAGACGCTGCTCGCTTCCAGCGAGACATAATCCTATTCACCGCTGAAATCAGGGCACTCCTTGCCCGCTCATCTGGAGAAATGAAGTGATGTCAACTCCCACACAAGTCATCCGCATAGCAGTCGTCCTCGGCCTTGGCCTGGCCATTGGCCTTGTGATTCGGTCGAGCTTCCGCGGCAATCATCATGAACATGACCACGCTTCTCACAAAATGAGCGACATGGAATCAAACGCGCAGACGCCACCGACCCTGGCCTTTGTGAATGAGGTCTGTCCTATCATGGGAAATGCCGTTCCCGAGGAGAATGCGGTCTACGTTGTTTACAACGGCATGGCCGTAGCCTTCTGTTGCCCGGGATGTGATTCAGGCTTTCTTGACGACCCTGTCACGGGCCTCAAGAAGATCAATGAGAGCGGTGGAAAGGTGTCAGAAGAAGCGCTTTCCCCCGAGCAAAACCCCACCATCATTGCCGCAGAGAATACGACTTGCCCTGTTCTGGGCAATCCCATCGAAGACGACCGCGACCGCTTCTCCTTTGCCATTCACAACGGCGTTCGTGTCGAACTCTGCTGCTCAGACTGCCGAATTGAATTCATGAAGTCACCTGACACCTACCTTTCAAAAGCCGCCGAGACGGGCGATGTTCCCAAGGAGCGATTGAAGCCATGAACACCAAGAACCTCCTGCTACCGGCAGTTTTTCTGCTCGGCCTGACCGCCGCACTGACGTTGCCGGAAACCTGGCTTTTTGAGAAGGGCGGCATGGACATGAACGCCGCGAATGACGGGATTCGTTGGGCGTGCCCGATGTTCTGCGTTGTGATGGAAGAGCTGCCCGACGACAAGAAGTGCCCTGTCTGCGGCATGGACCTCGGCCCGATTTCCGTAAGCAGTCGCCTGTCACTTCAGGAACGCGAGATGATCGGGTTACAGACTCACTCGGTGAGCCGACGACCTTTGTCCTATCGCTTGACCCTCAGTGGAGAAGTGGATTTTGATGAGTCGAAGATGTCAGCGGTCACAGCACGGGCAGCGGGATGGGTGGAGCGGCTGGCGCGCAAGATCACTTGGGAGGAAGTCGAGGCCGGCGATGTACTACTGGACTTCTACAGCCCTGAGGTTCTGACGGCACAGGAAGAGTATCTCGTCGCCGCAAAGAACTTGTCGCCAGAGTTGCAGAAGCTGGTCGAGCGACGATTGGAACTTCTCGGCGTCGGGCAGGACGACATCGAGTACTTGAAGAAATCTGGCGAGGCCTCCAGACGCATCCCTGTGCGATCGCCACGTGATGGAGTCATTGTGCGCCGAAATATCATGGAAGGTACGCAAGTGAAGCTGGGGCAAGAGATGATGGCTATCGCCGACCTCTCCACTGTCTGGCTACAGCTCGAGGTCTTCGAGGCTGAACTCCATCAGCTGCAACTGGATGATGAAGTACAGATCGCGCGCGACGCCGACCCAAGCGCGGCACGAACGACAGGACGCGTTGTCTTTATGGATCCGGTTGTGGACAGGATGACGCGGACGGCGCGTGTTCGGATTGAGGTGGAAAACACACGCATCGACGACGAGAGGTGGCGCTTTCTGCCGGGCGAGCGTGTCACGTGCAAAGTCAATGTGCCGGTAGAGCGGGGGGGCGAAGAGGTACTTGCATTGCCGCGCTCGTCTGTACTTGGCACCGGCAAACGACATGTGGTCTACGCGCTGTTTGAGGATAAAGCAGATGGCACGAAACGCTTTGACTTCAGCAAGAAGCGGCTGCCTGCATCGCTCGGATTCGAACTGGTCGAGGTGAGAATCGGGCCACTGGCACACGACACTTCGAGCGAGACACTCGCCGAATACTACCCCGTCCTCAGCGTGGTCAAGAGTAGCGACTCAACGCGACTCAGCGCGATCACTGAGGGAGTTGTTGTTGCGACACACGGCGCTTTCCTGCTGGACTCGCAGTCGCAGCTCACCGGGAATGCATCGCTGCGCTATCCCGAAGGGACTCGCACGGCTTCCTCGGCAGACCCCCACGCCAATCACTGAGAACAACCATGATTCAGCCGCTCATACGATTCACCATTCGCAACCCACTGCTGACATTGCTCTTTGCAGTTGCTGCTGTGGGTTGGGGCTTGCACTCCTGGAATACCAAGACCGTCGATGCCATCCCTGACATCAGCGAAAACCAAGTCGTTGTGGTCTGCCGCTGGCCCGGTCGGTCGCCTCAGGACGTCGAGGACCAGATCACCTATCCCCTCTCCACGCAGTTGGCTGGAGTGCGCAACGTCAAGGAGGTCCGCTCACTTTCCGGCTTCGGATTCAGCCAGATCTATGTGGTCTTCGAGGAGCAGTTTCGACTCTTGCCATCGGGTGCAGTTGATGACTTCTACGACGCTCGAACGCGCGTCATGGAGAAACTCGCAACCGCGAAAAACCAATTACCGGAGGGCGTCAGTCCTGAGATCGGTCCGGATGCAACAGCACTCGGCCAGATTTTCATGTACACAGTGGAAGGCCCTGCCGACCTCGCAACGCTGCGAAGCGTGCAGGACTTCATTGTGCGCTTTGAGCTACAGAGTGTTGCGGGCGTCGCGGAGGTCGCCAGTGTCGGCGGTATGCTGCGTCAGTACCAGGTTGACGTGGACCCAGACCAACTGCGCCATTTCGGTGTAAGCATCACCGACATCTCAGCCGCTATCCGCGATGCCAACGTCGACGTCGGTGCGAAAACTGTAGAAGCTGCGGGCGTTGAGCATATCCTCCGAGGCGTCGGGTTCATCAAGAGCATCCACGACATCGAGGAGGTCACGGTTGGCTATTTGTCGAGCAGTGGCTTTACGCCATCTGCAGGAATGGGCATGGGAGCCGAGATGTCAATGCCAGGAGGCATGGATGCAAACGCCAAAGCCATTCGAGGCGGAGGCGCTGGAGTAAGGACTCCAACGCACGATTCGAAGCAGCACCGCCCCTTGACAGTGAAGGACCTCGCCCGCGTAGAGCTCGGACCTGAGTTCAGACGCAGTGCCCTCGCCGATGGCAAAGGCGAATTGGTGGGCGGCATCATCGCGATGCGGTTTGGTGAAAACCCCCGCGATGTCATCGAGGGCGTGCGCAAGAGCGTGCAACACATGAACAATCCTGACTCCGGGATTCTCCCGAAGGGTGTTCGCGTTGTTCCATTTTACGACCGAACCCAGCTCATCGAGGAAACTACCGAAACTCTGGAAGGCGCACTGACTGACGAACTGCTCATTACGATTCTCGTCGTCTTGCTGTTCATGCTGCATGTGCGCAGTTCCATAGTCGTTGCCGCATCGCTGCCCCTGGCTGTTCTCATCGGATTTGTCTTCATGGATCTGCTCGGTATCGACTCGAACATCATGAGCCTGACGGGAATCGCTATCGCCATTGGCACCATGGTGGACATGGGCATTGTGATGACCGAGAACATCTATCGACACCTTCAGGAACGAAAACCGGAAGACTCGATCCCGAGAGTCATCGAAGAGGCTGCATGCGAGGTGGGGCCGGCACTCTTGACAGCGGTCGCGACGACTATTGTCAGTTTCATCCCTATTTTCTTCCTGACCGATATGGAAGGGAAACTCTTCCGACCGCTCGCGTGGACGAAGTCGCTCGCCCTGATGACCGCCGCCCTCTCCGGCATCTTTATAGTGCCGGTCCTCTGTCGATTCGCACTGGTTAATCGGATCAAGGACAACACATCGGCGCTGGCTGGTGTAGTGCGTCAGGTCATGCCATGGCTCGTCGGCTGTGGGTTGGGTTACTACCTTGCTGATACCGGCGCGTTCTCGCTCGGCCCGCTCCCTGCGTTTCTGCTCGGTGCACTTTCTGGTGGACTCCTGACACGACGCTTGCTCGTCGAAGACCTCACCCCCATGGATGCGAGCCCTGTCAATCGTGCGATTCAAGGTGTCTACCGCCCCACTCTCACCTGGATCCTTGAACACAAACTGCTCTTCGCTGTCGGCCCGATTCTCATCACCCTGTTTGCGATCCTCGTTACTGTCGGCGGACGCACGGCGCTGTCACCTGTCAGAGGCATCGCAGGAGACGGTGTGAATGAACTCCGTGCGGCTCATTGGCTGGAGGAGAAGTTCCCGGGACTCGGTCAGGAGTTCATGCCGTCCCTCGATGAAGGCAGCTTGCTTTACATGCCGTCGCTCTTGCCTCCTGCCTCGCTCTCGCAGGCACTCGAAATCATGCGTCGCCAGAACGCAGCGATGGAAGCGATTCCTGAGGTAGCTCGCGTAGTAGGTAAGCTCGGTCGCGCCGAAACGGCACTCGACCCGGCGCCTATCGCCATGTTTGAGACTGTTGTCGCTTTGCACCCAAAGAGCATATGGCGCAAGGGGCTGCTAAAGCGCGAGCTCGTCAACGAACTCATGCGCGTGACCCACACGCCAGGAGTACTGGAAGGAGCGGGCGCATGGATACAGCCCATTGAGACGCGAGTGATCATGCTCAATTCGGGCATCCGAGCACCCCTTGCCATCAAGCTCATCGGCGTCCCTCGCGATAAGAATGGCGCATCGATGGATGCGCGTCGGGGCGTACAGGCACTGGAGAATGTGGCCACTCGCATCAGGGATCAAATCGCCTCGGTGACAGGGG
>PVBE011571919.1_pt1 | contig 32091 bp, 21 predicted proteins | sample 1631181 | NCBI WGS metagenome assembly PVBE01 (sample SAMN08397723, study PRJNA350692) | Marine metagenome, whole genome shotgun sequencing project. | isolation source: water | place: Pacific Ocean | collected 2012-04
AGAAAAGGGGCAGTTGATTTTCACGCCGCCAACAAATCGTGGCCGCAAGGCCCGGCTTTGCCGGGTCACCTTCGATGTTTTTGCACAATTCTCATGTTTCCATACAATGAGTGTGTTACTTAACTTTTAATCCCCGGTGTGGGCGGTGACGGCCACACCCACCATTAGGCGATCGGAGCAGATTTGCCACCACATCTAGATACATCAAATCCATATTCTTCTCTTGCGCAAGATAGTGAAACGTCTTTGCCAACACGGCGATTTCGTTGGCGTATCATTCCAGCCACACTATTAGCGATTTTCGGATTACCTGTATTGTTCTCAGGTTTCGCGAATTTTTACCTCGCGATGCGATCTGCAATGGAAAGCGGAGAAACAGTTCTTACGGAACGCCCACATTTTGCAATCGCCTTGGCAATATTTACGACCGGGGGTTTTTTGCTTGCATCATCATTAATGTGGTGGCGAGGTCGCTGGAAGATTGCGGCAATCACAACAATCGCTGCCTTTTCAGTAATTTGGCTTATGGCAATTTTGAACCCAACTTAGGCCAATGCAACCGTCGCTAACAAAGTCTGGTGGCAAGGTGGCCTACGGCCATCGCCGCTTAGCAAATAACCATTTAAACCACCTGATACAATAACTGGCAGACGGGCGCTGACTCGATTAGTTCGAGCGGCGACCACCACCCTAACCATTAGAGGTGCAAATTTGAACGACTCGTTCAAGGTTGTCGATGAATCAGAAGAGGTCGCCGAGTCCGCACCCCTTCGAATACGCCCGGAGGCTTTCTTGGTTGCTGGGTTGGTCTTGATATCAGGCTATTTGACCTTCTTCGATTCTACTGAAATTAAGCTGGCTAATCGTGTTGTCTATGAACACCCGGATATATGGCCGTTCACTCAAGGCACGCTTGATCTTCAGTATGAGGTATTGGCAATTATCATCATACAGATAGTTGCAGTTTCACTTGCAGCTGCTTTCTTCTACTTGCAATGTATGCGCCGAGCATATTCACTCAAGGCCCTTTTGGGCCTAATGGTTGTTTCGGGTATTGTCTTCATCATTTTGAGTCTTCCTAATAATGATCTGCTATCGAATTCCTTCCTCAAAAATCTTTTAGCGGTGCCATTTGTGATCGGGGGAATTTCATTAATATTCATTATTCTTCATCTGTTGTTCAACACCATTACGCGTTCACCCTATTCGAAAAAGCGATTATTAGATCGCCCCTAACAAAGTCTGGTGGCAAGGTGGCCTACGGCCATCGCCGCTTAGCGAATAACCATTTAAATCATCTGATACAATAACTGGCAGAGCAGGGCTGACTCGATTGGTTCGAGCGGCGAGGACCACCCTAACCATTCGACCACAGAAGGCTTCGCATAAGGGGGACGTTGTGACTCGACAATTATTGGCATTGATCGTCAGCACGCTCACTCTGGTTCCCTGCGCAGTGAAAGCGCAGGAGCCGACACCGAAAAAAGCTGCCCAACCAAAATCCAACCAAGTGTACGTCAAGATCATCTTGACCACCGACATGGCGGACAAGGATCGGCCGGTCGTCGAATCCTGGATCGCGAAGCAAATCAAAAAACGCGGCGAGTCCAAATACACCGCCGCGACCACGTGGGTGCCTCTTGTCGAAACGGGCGAGGAGTTTGAAGATCCCACGCAGGTTTGGGAAGGGGAGTGTCGTGTACACGCGGAAATTGCTGAACGGAAGGATGGCCGCATCAAGGTCTTCCTTGACGGATGGGCGCCCTTTCCTGCCGGGGTGACTGTTTCGCTGGCGGATGAGCCAGGTAGTCGCGAGATCGTTGCAGCTGAAAAAGCCAAGAGAAAGCAATGGGTGCCCTACGTGGCTGTCCTCATTTGTCCACCTCCTGAAAAACCTGCTGTGGTTGATCCAACTTCGGCGAACAAGGCACGGTCGCTGCGCTGAGTCACCTTCGTTCTTTGGCGGCGTGCGGTGACGTTGGTAGAATCAAACGTCGTTGAAACTCCATTCCTTCGGCACGGACGGTGACGGCCACGCCAACCGTTGTGCGATCAAACCGTTCGAAAAATTGCGGAGAAAATCCATGCCATCGAATAAATTGAAGCGTGACCCCGACGCCGATGTCGCCGCCTTAATTTCCGTGCTACGTAACGAACCAAATCAGGTATTTGAATGCATTCCGTTGCCGGTGCGCTCTGATGTTCCCAAGAGCCTCATTCGCGGATTGCTTACGGGCCATCCAAATGTGAACATCATCGAAGGACCAAAGAAGAAGTTCAAATACCAGTATCGAGCATAGGCGGAGATTGGCGCACAACACATGATGTTGGCAATGTGCCGTCGCTCAAGCTTCGCGTCATCGAGGAATGGGCAGAAGGCCTCCGACAAAACCCTCGTGAAGACATGCCAGGATCCAAGCCGAGTGCGCAATACCAGCTATGGTGGACGAAGCGGCAGGAGTCCCTTCGCATCGAACAGCAAAGCCGCGAGTCGCTGGTGCGGCAACAGCGACAACGCCAGGCGACGCTGTGCAGCAGTGAATAGACCAAACAAGTTTCCCCTGCTGACAACCAATACTTTCGTCGTATAATACGGGCATTCAGTTTGGCGACGCAGTTGCCGAATGCCACAATCCATGTAACGAACACAAGGAATCGCTCTGTGAAAATTCTCTCCTACGACCAGATCGAAGCGGTGCCAGTCGACTTGGACGGGGCCACCGGTTGCAAGATTCGCTGTTTGATCGACGACTCTGACGGGGCACCTAACTTTGCAATGCGCCATTTCGAGGTCGCCCCCAATGGCCACACCCCTCTACACTCCCACTCCCATGAACACGAAGTTTTCGTGCTGCAGGGCAGTGGCACGATAATGGAAGGCGACCAGGAGCATCCCCTGCGTTCGGGCACAGCCGTGTTTGTCCCGGGCGGTACACAGCACCAATTCAAGAACACGGGCACGACGCCACTGAAGTTCATCTGCCTGATCCCCAACCTCACCGACGCCTCGGCGGACAGTTGCGCCGTGAGTTGCGGCTGTAAGTAGGGTAACCCCAGCGTTGCAAAAACTCGAGGCATCTTGCGGTGCGGTCGGCTCCCGCTGTAGCAGCAAACGTGAAACTCCATGGGCTTGTACAATGGGCCTCCGAGCCCATTGATGAACGGCTTCGGAGAGCCGTTCTACGAAAAAACCATTCCTCGGCATCAAATCAACAGGCCGCCGGCGCGCCGGGATTCCCACCATTTACGTTTTGAACCGCAGGTTGGTCGGGGACGAACGAAATTGAAATAGCAACACCATGTACAACGTTGAGGTACTGTCCCACGTTCAGCTGAACTCCCTAGCGGCGTCGAGCATCGCTAGGTAGTTCTTCACCGGCATGTAGTTTGGGATGCTGTTTCCGCTACCGATCGCGTATCCGCCTCCTTGGGAGCAGACTTCCATCACGCGCCGCGTGGTCTCTTGAATTTCACGTTCGCTTCGCCGACAGAGAAAATCGACGTCGATGCCACCGAGTAGCGCGATACGGTCACCCCAACGCTTCTTCACTTCGGTCACTGGCATGATGACGTCTTCGAAGGAATGCTTTGCATCGAACCGGCAATCTTCGATCAGGTCCTCCATGACGGTTTTGAGATTGCCGCAACTGTGCAGAATGAACGGTCGACCGGCCTGGTGCGAAATATCGACGAGGTCCTTATAGATCGGGAAGATGTATTTCCTGAGGGCCTGCGGTGAGATGATGGTGCCGTTCTTGTAACCCAAGTCGTCACCGATTCGCATGATTCCCAAAGCATCGAATTGGCTCAATCGCCGGGCAATGGAAACAAAGATCGTTCGAAGCTTCTCGAATAGCTTGTTCAGTAACTCCTGGTTCTCGTGCAGTGCCAGGCAGAATTGCTCGAACCCCATCAGATACAAGGCGTGTTCCATCGGTCCGCCGGCAAACCCGCCGACGATCTTCATGCCCTCCGGCAGGATTCTGGTGATGCGATCAAACAGGCGGTAGTCGAACATCTTGTCCAGGTCGGGCCAATAGTCCGGGTTTTCCAGGTCCTCGACCGTCTTGATGACCCCATCGTGTTCGTTGATCCATTCCCGATCGCCCCGGCCATGCTGCGCCGTGTCCTTCGCCTTGATCTTTGACGTTTGCGGGAACACGGGCGGAAACTCAACCGGCAGGTAGCGGTATCCCATCTGCCGGTAAAACGTCAACCGGTGCTTCCACAACGCCACGTTGTCTTCCAGGGCTGCCTCGGGGACCAGGCCAACGCGAAAGGTGGTAATCGTGGCACAAGATTCAGAACGCATTTCCGAAAAGTCGCATCCCATGATTTCCTGGATAATTTCGTCGTCCACGAAATGCTCGTACAAGGGAACCTGGCCAGGATCCTGCCCGGTGACGGCTTTGCGAATGACTTCAAAATCGTTATCCATCTGCGTTTTTCTTATCTCCGGAAATCTGCAAAATATCCAGGCAAGCGTATTTCGGGATACTCGTATTGGCCAACGTTATCGCTGTGGTAGTGTCTTCGAGCAGCCCCGATTCAACTCATGGTGTACATGTTCCTCTGGATAATCTGGTCCTGGTATTCGGGCGCCAGCTCGCAGAAGTAGCCGCTCCAGCCCCACACCCTGACAATCAGATTCTTGTGCTTCTCCGGACAGACCTTGGCCTCTCTCAACGTCTTCACATTCAGTGTGTTGAGTTGCAACTGTTGGCAGCCGAGTTGAGCAAAGGTCCGCATGAGCATGGCGACCTTGCGCAGCGAGTCGTCGTCGTGGAAAACCGTATCCGACAACTCCATGGTGATCGGCCCTCCGTTGCAGATACGCCGATAATCGATCTTCGCATAGCTCTGCAATACGCTGATCGGACCGCGGACCGAAACACCTGGTGACGGGGCCAGGCTGGAACTGAAGAACTCGCTTTCTCGGCGCCCGTCGGCCGTTGCGCCGACGACCGGTTCGCACATCCCTTCGGAGCCTTGGGCCAACCAGACATAGTACATGGCCGAGCCACTGCCTGGCCGAACGAATCCGCCGCGACCGTTCTCTCTGTGCTCTTCGCAAGCATCGGCCAACGCGTCAAACAGCCAAACCAGCATCCTGTCGGCCGCATCGTCGTTGTTACCGACCTTCGGACCCTCCTGGGCCAGCTTTTGTTGCAGCGACTCGTACCCCTCATAGTCGGTCACCAGCGCGTTGACCAGCTCGCCACGCTCGACACTCGACTGCTCGAAAACGAATTGTTTTGCGGCGGCCAGGGCATCGGCCGCATTAGCGGAGGCAGCTCCGTGAATCCCGAAGTTGTTGTACTTCGCGCCCTGCGACAGGTCCCGGCCTTGCTCAAGACAATCATCCATCAGCACGGAGTAATAAGGCGCCGGCGGCAGCAACAGGTTTCGGTACGGCGCCAGGCGTGCGTCAACTTGCTGGTGAATATCCTGCTCGACTCGGGCCAGTATTCCGTCGAAATCGTCTCCGGCAGCCAGACCTTCGAGGATTCCCTTGTTGACCGCTGCCGGGAATGAAACCGCGCCGATATTCACCACCTCCATCCCTTTGCCCGGGATCAGGTATTCCCAACAGGCGGCTACCGAGTAATCCCTGGCATCCTCGATGTCATAACCGAGATGAACCAGACCGTCGATCACCACGTCATCGTTGGAATATTGGGGGAATCCCAACGCCTTGCGGGTCAGCGAGGCGGCCAGTTCGAGCAGATCCAAGTCGGTTTCGGGGGTGATACGCAGGTTGATCTTCGGATCGATCATGCTGACGGCCTCCGCCACGCGGAGCGTCATCCTTGTCAGATCGTTTACCCCGCCCGTTCCGTCGCGCTTGACACCGCCGAGCATGAGGCTCTGTCCGTTGTCGCCCTGCTGGATACCGGGGTAGAGGTCGCTGTCCTTGTTGAGCGAGATAAAGAATTCGGCGAGGAGTTCTTCCGCGTCGTCGATATCGAGTCGTCCGCAGTCGAGGTCCGCCTTCAGATACGGCCACATGTACTGATCGAACCGACCCCAGCCAACATGGTAATGTCCGCTCAGCCACAGGACCGCCTGAGAAAGGCGAAGCGATTGAAGTGCTTCGTGGAAAGAACGCGGTTTGTTGGCAGGGACATGTTGGAGCATCGCGGCGATATCATCGCGGCCGATACGCTGGGCTTCAGCAGCATATCGGTTCGCCAGCGCAATGACGGCATCGATTGTCTCGATCGCGCAGTCGAGCGACTCCACCACTTCGGGATCATCTGCAAAGCGCTGCCGGGCGTCTTGCGCCCGTTTTCGACGGCCAAGGAGCCCTTCGGAGAGGACCATCCCCCAGTCCGCGCAGATGTTGTTGATGGGCCCGAGTTCATGGGCCTTCTTGTTTATGAAAAGCGCCTCCCAATCTTTGGGCGAGTAGATGGGAGGCACGCCGGGAATCGTCCGCGTGAAAACGATCCTTTCATCGCTAGGAATAACCACAGTCTCCGCTTCACACTGCCGTCGGGTCAGACGGGCGGCGCGCCTTATCCAAGAAAGTCCTTCACCTTCGCACTCCGAGAGCACATCAGGCGGCGACTCTTGGCGCAGCCGCTTGTGCTCCCTGTCCCGCACCCGAAGCTTCATCTTTTCGAGTCTCTGATTCATCGCACTCGTACCTCCAAACCAAGCCGCTCGAACGGTTCTCGGTCAGCGTTGACTGCTTGCGTTTCATCAAATTCGGGCAGGAATTCCTTACCGATCGCCTGATACTTCCCGCCCGCTGCCTGATTATACGATAGTAGATCAACCCGTAGAACGCCCGGCAGATTCCCGATCGCTTCGGCGATAAGGCTTAGGTTCTCGTTTGTGTCGGTAATCCCAGGAACCAGCGGCACCCGGATCACGTAGGGAACACCGATCGCACTCAATACCCGCAGGTTATGCAAGACGGGATCGAGATCTGCTCCAACGAGGTGCTGGTGCATCTGTTTGTCCATCAGTTTGAGGTCGAAGTATACCAGGTCACTGCGCTCGGCCACCAAGCGAAAACTCTCCTCGGAGGCGTGGCCAGACGTATCGAGCAGAACGTGGGTCTTGTCCAACAGATCGATAACTTCCGCGACGAACTCGGCCTGCATGAGCGGTTCGCCACCGGAGAAAGTAACACCACCTTCACCAGCTCGCAGAATGCTCGCCTGCTTATTAAGAAGTCCGGCCAGTTCTTCGGCGTCGTACTCTTTCCCGGCCATCCGGTTTCCCGCAGCACCGCGGACCACTTCCGGTTCCCTGTGAAGTCCCTCGGGGTTGTGGCACCAGGTACAGGAAAGGGGGCAACCTTTCAAGAATATGGTGGTCCGTATCCCCGGCCCATCGTGGACGGCGAATTCCTTGATGTCAAATACGATGCCCGTTCCCACAGTCTGCTTCCTCACGATTCGGCACGTTCTTCAATCGCGCAGTGTAGCGGCTTCCATGATCGCCTGTTCGGTGAACTCGCCCCGGGTGAATTCGCCGGTCAAGCGGCCTTCGCACAACACCAGAATTCGGTCACAGAGAATGATCAACTCGGGTAGTTCGCTGGAGGTAACAATAATACCCAGTCCTTCGCGACACAGCCCGTCGATAATCTTGTACAGTTCGGCTTTAGCACCGACGTCGACCCCACGCGTCGGATCATCCAGCAGCAGTACTTTCGGGCGCGTTCGCAACCAACGAGCGATGATGCACTTCTGTTGGTTTCCACCGCTGAGACTTGTTACCGCATCTTCGGTGCCCAACGTTCGAATACCGAGCAGGCCGATCGATTCTTCGGCCATATTGCGCTCGGCACGCCGCGCTACCATTCCATACCGAACCGCGTCCGACAAAGTGCACATCGTGATGTTGTCGCGAACGGACATATGGCCAAACAGGCCGAACCGTTTTCGATCTTCCGAGACGAGTGCGACTCCGGCCTGCATCGCTTCATCCGGGTGATCGAATGACACTTGCTGGCCGTCGAGCACAATTTGACCCTCGGGCGGCTCGGGACTTGTACCGAACAGGCATTCCAGCGTTTCGGTTCGTCCAGCGCCCATCAAGCCGGCGATGCCCAACACTTCGCCTCGACGCAATGTAAAGCTGATGCCGTCCAGTCGCCACACACGCGCATGACCAGGCCATGGCAGACGCAGGTTTTCGACTTCCAACACAACGTCGCCCGGCTGGCGGGCGGCATCCAAATCGACCGCCTCAATTTCACGCCCAACCATCAGGTGAGTCACCTCGCGAGCATCGGTTTCGGCGCAGCGAATTGTCTTGACGAGTTCGCCGTCGCGCAACACCGTGATACGATTCGACATCCGAAAGACTTCGTCCATTTTGTGCGAAATGTAAAGAATCGTAACGCCCCGACCACGCAGTCGCTCGATCACGCGAAACAGACGTTCGACTTCGACCTCGGTCAGCGCGCTGGTCGGCTCGTCCATGATCAGGATGTCGGACTCCAACGACAAGGCTTTGGCAATCTCGACCAACTGCTGGTCGCCGACGCGCAGCTCACGGACCAGTTGCGACGGAGAGATGTCACATTCCAACTGGTCGAAGAATCTTGCCGCCTCGCACATCATCGCCTGATCGTCGAGCAAACCGATGGCCGTCCGCCTTTCTCGGCCCAGAAAGATGTTCGCCGCCACGCTCAGTTCGTCAACGAGATTCAACTCCTGATGGATGATGCTGACGCCTAGTCGTTCAGCATCGCGTGTGCCCTTAAAACAAACTACCTGGCCGCGCAACCTCAGCGTCCCGTCAAACTCAAGGATCACGCCCGAGAGAATCTTCATCAACGTACTCTTGCCGGCGCCATTTTCGCCGACGATTGCGTGGAATTCACCGGCATCGATCTGGATACTGACATCGCTCAGCGCCGTCACTCCCGGAAATCGCTTTGTCACGCCGTCGATTTCGATGATGGGGAGTTGTTCACTCATTGTGTCACGTCCAAGTCCGGCATCGAGCGACTGAGCCGCCGAGTTGCGGTTTGAGTGACCGAGGTGTCGGCCACGTTCAGTCGCTTGAGATCGACAAGAACTTCGACAGCTTTGAGACCTTCGTCGGTGACTTGAGTCCCGTTCAGACGGAGCTCGACCACATTCGGCAAGTGTCTAAGAGACCGCATCAACTCAGCCAGCATGTCATCACTAATGTTTTGTCCGCTCAGGTCGACCAGCAGACCGTCACTGCTTTCTTGGACGGTGCCTCCGACGTTCTGCGCAGCCGCAACGGCCCGACTGACTCGCCAGTGGGGCAACTGATAGTCCAAACCGACGGCCGTTGCCACGGCAAGGAGAAGCAGTCCCACGCCGAGCCACCTCTTGAGCTTCACCGGTAATCCGGATCGAACCAACGCGAGAAACGCCAGCGTGGTTACCGTAGCGAATCCGCCCAAAGACGTTGCGTCAAGCGTCGTCTTGCCTTCGAGCAGTTTCGGTCCCATCAACGCAGAGAGCGATCCTGCCAGAATCGCCAAGATCACGACTGTCACAATGCCCAACGCTCCGGTAAAGAACCGTTTGCTGCGTGTGCCGGTTTCGAACTGGCTGAAGGCAACGGCGATCACGACGACGACACCGACGATCAAGCCTTCATAGACATCGGCGCCCGTCTTGATAATTTTTGCCACACCGTCAATGACCACGCGCAGGAACAGAGCTCCCAGAACGGTGCCCGGAATTGTGCCGATGCCGCCCTGCAAGCTACAGCCGCCAACGACGGCGGCAGCGATGGCGTTCAATTCGTAACCGCGGCCCAACGTCTGTGGCTCGGCCACACTTTGATCGGCGATGTACAGTATTCCGGCAATCGATGCGAGCATGGCGCTGATACAATAGGCCAACCACTTTAGCCCGTCCGTGCGAATGCCGCTGAGCCGCGCCGCTTCCTCGTTGCCGCCCAGCGCGTACAGGTGCCTCCCCACAACGGTTCGACTGAGAATCAGCCAGGCCAGGGCCGAAAGAACCAAGAATATAAGCACCGGGATCCAGACAGATGTTGCCAGGTAGCGAAACGAGTCGTCGAACAGATTGATCTGGGTGCTGCGACCGCCGATGACAGCTTCCGTGACGTTTTCGCAGATTGCGCGGGCAAAGCTCCGCAGGCCAACCAGCGTTGCCAGCGTTGCCACAAATGGGGGCAAGCCTACGATCGTGATGAGCCACGCATGAAGCGTCCCAATCAAGAAGCCGACAAGCATCGTGCCGCCGATCGCTACGCTGATAACACCCAAGCCAAGCGGCGTGTCGGGACTCTGCATACGCTCAGGTGCCAACAGCAACAGCAACGTGGCGCAGATTGTGCCACTGAAACAAATGACCGAACCGCTGGAAAGATCAATCCCGCCCGTGATGATGACAATTGCCGCACCCAGCGAGAAGATTCCCAGCAGGGCCGTTTGTCGAGCGATGTCTCTGATGCTGTCTGCCGGATTCCGCCAGTAGTTGGTTTGCGAATCCAGAAGGCCGGTAACACAGACGACGATGATGATCGCCAGCAGCAGAATGAACTCGTGTCGCCTGACGAAATCGAATCGATTGCTCCTGCTCAAAGTTGATTCCGGCATCGGAGGTTCATGATCCTTCCAGGCCGAACTTGTCCAACCATTTCTTGAATTCGCCGAGTTTCAAGAACTCGGTTGTGCTGCCGAACATTTCACTGTTCAAGGGTGAACCTTCGTCCGGCACGACGACCTTCAGTCCGGTGTCATAGATGTCGCCGTCCGGCTCGCCCCGCTTGGGAAACATCTGTTGGATCACCTCTTGATCGTCCTCGACCAGTGCCTTCATCAGACGGACGCCTTGGTAGCCCATCTGATAGGGGTTCTGTACCATCATCGCATCGATATCCCCTTCAACCATCGCCTTGATGGCGAGCGGTTCGGCGTCAAACACAACAACGGTCATCTCGTCGCGTTTGTCCATTTCTCGCACTACATCAACGATGGCCGGAGCGTTATACGACCAAATCCCGACCAGGGTCGTCAGTTTGTCTTCATGGTTGCGGATAGCGTTGCGGACATTTTCGCGTGCTCGGGTCTTGTCAATATCGTCCGCCATATTGTCCAACGCTTTAAAGGCTTTGCCGGCGCCAAAGCCGAATCCGTCGATGCGTTCGATGGCGTTCTGAGCGCCAGTCCGACCGACAAAGGTGACGTAGCCGCCACCCTCCTTTCGCAAATGCTTGGCGCACACGCCCAGTTCACGACCTCCGGCGAGGTTGTCGGTGCCGACGAAGGCAAAACGAGCATCCCCCAGCGTTTTGCGGTTGACGTCCGAGTCGATCGTGATGACCTTGACACCTTTCTTCTGAAGCTTGCGCATTTCGTCGGCAATCGCCACGTTGCTGGCATCCAGTGCAGAAACACCGACCGCGGCGATGTCGCTTTGGCTGGCAAACTGTCGTAACTTGTCGAGCTGTCCTTGTGGCGTTCCGTCGTTGACCTCCATGATAGCGCGAAGACCGGCGTCTTTCAGATTAAGTTCCTTCTGGGCATCCATGAGCCCCGCGCGTGAGGCGTCCCAAAAAGGAGAATTGCCGTTCGTCAGAATGATCATTCGCTTCTGGTCGGCCGTTTCGGGTTCGGTCGCATTCTTGGCGGGCCCTTTGTTCGAGGCGCCCTTACCTATCGGTTCCGGAACTTCGCCCTGACAGCCGATCGCCAACAGCGTGAATAACATGGCGGCGATGCCCCAACCGAGGACAGCGACGTTGGGAACGACTCCTCGCCCGCGTACGGCTAAGAGGTTTGTCGAATGGTTCGGGACAGAGCGTTCGCAGTAGGCTTGTCGTTTCATGGTTCGGTCTCCAGGAGAAACGTTCAGCAACCAGACGTGTAGGGCAATTGCCATGGGTTCGAGTACACTCTTTTTAAAGAAGCCCACAGACGTCTCCCATTATCCACGCTCAGCAGCAAAGAGAAAGACTAGGGGCGGTGATCGCCTTTGAGGCATGGCCTATTTCTGCCAGACGTTGACACCCTAGAAATAAAGGCTCAAACTAACTCTCATGCACTCGCGCGGGTGTGGCGGAATTGGCAGACGCGTTAGATTTAGGATCAACTTAAAAGTTGCAAACACCCTCGAGTCACCATGCGAATAGCGTGAGCGAGGGTTTTCCTATGCGCTGCGAATAACGGAGGAATGAGAACGGGATACCCTGCGGACATCGTTTTCTGAACCAATCCCTGAACCCCGCACTCAAGCGTCGCTCCGTCGCCTGCTCCGCAGTAGCAGCGCCAGGCCAAAGAGAGCTAAAAGAATCGCTGCCGGTTCAGGAACGGCCTGCGAGTAGAGCGTTACGTCGTTGCCGTCGCCACCTGCGTAGGTGATGAATAGACCCATCCTCGAGAAGGTCTCCACCAGTCCGCCGTCTGGCAGCCCGTCATACTCACCCATAAGGTGACCGCCAACGTTTAAAATGTCAAACGACATTCCGGCCAGTAGCTCGAAGCTGTCGATCAGGTAGACATCGAGCGCACCGGCCAACTCTTGATGCCGTTCAGCGATGAAATCGATCAGATCATTGACGATGGCCGCCAACAAGTCGTGGCCGCAAGGCCTCACTTTCGCCGGGTCACCTTCAATGTTTGGCTGGTTTGTGCCAGTTTAATACAATAAACTTGTGTTTTAACTTTTAATCCTCGGTGTGGGCGGTGACGGTCACACCCACCATTGGCTGCTCAATATCGACAAGTGCCTTTCGGCTCGTGGAACGATCATAATCAAGGTCGATCCAAGAGCCATGGCCGGATTGTGTCCACGACCGTCGTCCAATCAAACGGTCGATTGCGGGTCGCACTCCTACATAAGATCAATGACTGGAATAATATCAACGATTGTTTAGAACAATAAGCGTTCAGTAAACTAATATAGGTTCGGCCCATGACCCAATCGGACAGCAAATCAACCGATCAACCTTCCTTAGCCAACACGCACCTTCGGGTTGGCAAAATCCTTCACCAAATGGGCGATGTCGATGGTGCCGTCACGGAGTATGAAAAATCGCTCGGGTACAATCCAAACTGTGCTGAAGTGCGCTATATTCTGGGCTCGGCCTTAGTGGAATTAGGACGGTTTGATGATGCAAGTCATCAGCTAGAGGAAACCTTACGCCTAAACCCCAAATACGCCCGCGTTTACCATATTCTCAGCGACCTTGCTCGCCAGGATAGATACCGGTTTTCCACGGATCAAATTGACCGTGTTAGGCAGTTATCCGAGGATACCAGTATTCCCTTGGAAGATGAGTGCTTAGTTAATTTCGCGCTCGGCGATATCTTGGACAAATTTGGTGATCACGACGAAGCGTTTCGCTGCTATCAACGAGCCAACGATTCCCAACGGCGATTGTGTGAGGATTCTGGAGCCGTCTTTAATCCAGTTGAACTCCGACACACCGTTGATGCAACAATTTCTGTATTCGATCGCGACTACTTTTCGGACATGCGCGGTGGCGGACTCGATTCAGAGATTCCGATATTTGTTGTTGGTATGCCACGTAGCGGCACCACTCTGATTGAAAAGATTATCGCTAACCATGCCGAGGCGTCCGGAGCTGGCGAACTTTTAGATATTGCACAACTTGCGATAAACTTACCACAGTCAGTCAATTCCAGTATTGATTATCCCCAATGCTTACGACATTTGGTCCCAAGCACAATAGATCAGATAGGGCAGCGATACCTGCAATCCCTCATAGAACGATGTGGCAATAGCCGGAGAATTGTCGATAAAACCCCGGCGAACTTCTTATTTCTTGGTTTCATTTGGACTCTATTCCCAAATGCACGCGTCGTTCATTGTCAGCGTAATGTGATGGATGTTTGCCTCTCGTGTTTCTTTAGTAGTTTCCAATCAGTTACGTGGTCGATGAGCCTAGACGATATTGGAGTTTTCTACCAAGAGTATTCACGGCTGATGGATCATTGGGGCGAAGTATTACCCCTACGCAGAATGGATGTATCTTACGAAAGGTTGGTCACCGATCCACTTCCCACGATGAAGCAGTTGATTGAGTTCTGCGGCTTAGACTGGAACGACGAATGCCAGAAAATGGAGTTTGGCAGCCAGGCGGTGCGGACCACTAGCCGAGTCCAAGTTCGACAGCCCATTTATAAGACGTCGGTCGATCGCTGGAGGCAGTACGAATCGCAACTCTTGCCGCTTCAAAAGTACTGCAATTAGATTGGCTTTTTAGCGCAAAGGCACGAAAAAGAGGATGCAGCATATGGTATGGCCGCGAACAAATCGTGGCCGCACCTTTGCCGGGTCACCTTCGCTGTTTTTGCACAATTCTCGCGCCAGCATACAATGAATGGGTTGTTTACTTTTAATCTCCGGTGTGGGCGGGGCCGGTCACACCCACCATTGGCCAAACTCAGCAGTGTGCTGCAACCAGTGCTTAAACGAGCAAGTTGGACTTTACTGACCACCATTACGGTTGTCGCGTCACTCTTGGTGTTCCCAAGTGCGCTGCCGTGGATGATTGCCGCATGGATCATGTTGCATTCGGTCTTCGTTCTTCGTGGTTGGCCCGGTTGGTTTCCGCTTGTAGCGTGCTGTGCCATCGTCATTGTTAAGCGGCCCTATTGGCCGACGAGCTTAATCATACTTGTTAGCATTATGGCGGTTGTTGCAGCGTTTCGAGCCCTAGGTACAAAACAGCTACCTCGAATACGACGCGAACTGGCGTGGAGCGGTATTGCTGTTCTTTGTATTAGCTGGACACTGTTTGCGATCGACTGGATGGCTACGTCGCAATCGCGTCGTGATGTAGCCATGGACTCGTCACGGCCAGTCATTTGCATCGGTGATAGCCTTACGGCATTTGGATATCCTGATGTTTTGTCAACGCAGATTACGGTTCCCGTCATCAATTTAGGTGTTGACGGCCTCACGACTACCGACGCGCTTGGAATGATTGGAAAAATTCAATCAGCCGAACCCCAAGCCGTAATCATCGAACTTGGTGGTCACGATTACCTCAAGAAGCGATCCCGTTCGGAGACCGCCACAAACCTCACGACAATCATTGACGCGTGCCACGGTGTGGACGCGAACGTTGTGATCATGGAGATTCCTCGAGGCTTTATTACAGATCCATTCAGTGGTCTGGAACGCGAATTGGCTAGAAAACATGACCTCGAGTTGATTCCTGATGGGGCAATTCGCAAACTAATCCTTTGGAGTAAATATTCGCCACTAGGAATGTTGTCTGACTCATCGGGTCACCTCAGCGACGATGGGCTCCATCCGAACCAACGTGGCAATAAACATTTGGCAAACTGCGTTGTCAGCACTCTAGTCAAGATGTACGGAGAAAAGATCGTCAAGCCAGAATAGCCGCCAACAAGTCGTGGCCGCCTGGCCTCACCTTTGCCCACGTCACCTTCAATGTTTGGCTGGTTTGTGCCAGTTTAATACAATGAACTTGTCATTTAACTTTTAATCTCCGGTGTGGGCGGTGAGGGATGTTCTACCCGTTGGCCAGATTACCATGATGCCTCAAAACTCAATAATGGTTATCAAGCCCTACCGATGGGAAGGGCTTTGGGTGTTTGACGACGCTCAGGCAGAATTGGTCAAAGAGCCTCCATTTCCGGGCGCAGACTTGCACCTCCACCCGGTGCGAGAGGAACTAGGTGGCAACATTTATCTCTGGCAGGACGCAGACCAGGAGGGATAGTTGTGCCCAGCGCTATTTAAGTATTTCGACGAGGCACCATCCGACCTGTACGTGCAACTAAAAGCCGCTCTTTGAAACGCCCCGATTCCCACTGCGAATCCGCAAGGAAAGTTACCCCACTTTATCTAATGCGAACGGGTGCGAATCTTTCGCACGCAGTTGGCAGCTTTTTCTTACCAATTTCTTGCCACAATCGCACGTGTTGGGGAATAATATCTTTACGTTGAGCAGCCACCGTGGCGAGGGGCCATGCTAACTCTCAGAAACTGTTGGATGTCTGTCAGATCTCTCCTCCGTAATTATCGCCGTGGACGTGATCGTATTGCCCGACAGAAAAGAATGTGTCGGATGAAACGGCCGGGTGCCTATGGCCGGCGGCAGTTGGAACTGCTGGAACCGCGATGGCTACTCAGCGGTAACTCGCTCGACGCTTTGGATGACTTGAGCGAGACGTCGCAGGATACCGCAGTCATTGTGGCGGTTCTGGCTAACGATGTCCCGACAAATCCGAGTGACACGTTGAGTATTTCTGGCTTTGATCAAGGTACCAACGGCTCGGTCTCGGATAACGGCGATGGTACCCTGACGTACTTGCCCGATGTAGATTTCTTTGGCGAGGATCATTTTGACTATACCGTTAGCGACGAGAATGGCGGAAGCGATTCGGCGACGGTGGCAGTCAATGTCGAGCCGGTCTTCTGTTTCACGCTGGTTGACTTTGGTGCTACCGAGGCAGGCAACTCCTTTGGGGTGGCCTATTGGGATTCGGTGTTTAAGGATTCATACGCTACGTACACCACTGCGGGTCCCGGCGGCCTTTATCAGTCGAACGGCAGCGCCAGCTACAATTACCAGGGGCTCACAGGGCTAGAGCGAATCTTCCATGAGGGCGAGACGATCAAAGTCTCCTGGTACAACGACGGCGCTACTTCGATCGCCTTCACTCCCAAAATCAGTTTTGATGACACCAACCGCCGCATTTCTAGCCCCACCGGAACGTGGTACGAGATGGACTCTGTCACGATTGAGCCGGGCGAGAGTGGCGCGACCACGTTCATCTTCGATGCCGCAACAACCGGTGAATATGGTTCAGTCAACGTGAACTCCAACGCGGGATCCAGTTCGCTGATCATCGACAAGATTGAGTTAGCCCCGGTACTGGTGCGGACCGGTCTTGTCGACTTCGGTGCTCAGGCTTCAGAAGATATCTTCAAGGTGGCGGGTTGGGAGACAGTCATCAAGGACAAATATGCCAAGTACACCAGCGCTGGCCCCGGAGGCCTTTATCAGTTTGGCGGCAGCGCCAGCTACAACTATCAGGGTGTCACCGGCCCACTCAAAACCTTCTCGTCAGGCGAAGAATTGTATGCGACCTATTACAACGATGGCGGCTCGGCGCTCACTTTTACCCCCCTGATCAGCTTTGATGATGCCAATCGAAAGCAGACGGCACCCGCCGGCACGTGGTCTGAGATGGACACGATCACACTCCAGCCTGGTGAAAGCGGAGTGACCACCTTCACCTTCGATGCCCAGACCGCAGATGAATACGATCTGGTCAATGTCAATTCGAACATCGACAGCGATGCGCTGATCTTCGACAAGCTTGAGATCAATGGCATCGTCGTCTTGAATTACAACGCGATTCCGGAAGTCACCTGGAGTGTCAGCGACACCCGTGGTGGGGGCCCACTGACGGTCGCCGGCGATGCGAGCGGTACCTTTGATCCGGATGGCAGCATCACCGAATACTACTGGGACTGGGGCGACGGGTCGTATAACAACGGGGTCTCGGCGCAGCATACGTACGCTGATCCCGGCGACTACACGCTCACGTTGACCGTCACCGATGACGGCGGCGCTGGTGCAGAGCAGGTATCGGTTACAGAACAAATCACGGTATACGATCCGGATAAGATTGACCTTTTGGTCGACTTCGGTGGCAGCGGACAGGGCAACCAGTTCGAATGGACCGATTGGGATACGGTCATCAAGGACACCTACGCCAAGTACACCAGCGCTGGCCCGGGCGGCCTTTATCAGAAAGGCGGCAGCGACAGTTACAACTACCAGGGCGTCTCCGGAAGCACTGCTGGTGACTTCTTCTCGGGTCAGACGATTCGGGTCACTTGGTACAACAACTCAACAAACGCAAACATTGCGTTTACGCCCAAGGTCAGCTTCGATGACTCCGATCGTAAGGCCTCGGGTGTCGCCGGTACATGGTACGATATGACCACTGTCACGGTGGAGGCTTCGGATTATGCGGTTTCGGAGTACACCTTTGACGCCACTGCTGCCGGAAGTTATTCCCTCGTCAATGTAAATTCCAACTACGCTGACTCTAACGAGATACTGGTCGCCGACAAGATCGAAGTGGTCGCGCCAACTTTGCCAGATCCGATCCATAGAACGCATGTGACAACTGATCTCGACACCGCACGTCAAATCGTACTCGTGGACAACACCGCAATATTGCTTAAGCTGCCCGACAACGGCAGCCTGACCGGGGATCTGGGCACAGGTATCGTGACCTACACACCCGATAGTGGGTTCACGGGTCTGGACAGCTTTGTCTACGGCTCGGCACTCAGCCATGATGTCATTTCCGTGCATGTAACGGTGGGTAGCGATGTCAACATTCCTCTACTGCCGCAGAAATGGGTTGATAGCAGTTACGACCGACCGAGTGGGACGGTGACGAACGTGACCGACACTGGCGATCCGGTGCAGAATGGCGCCAACTTCCAGGCGGCTTTGGACAGCGCCCAGGCGGGCGATGTGATTGTGCTGGATGCTGGCGCGACGTATGAGGGCAGCTTCAAGTTACGCAAGAAGCCCGACAACGACTGGATTTACATTGAATCGTCAGGCCTGGGTTCGCTCCCTGTAGAAGGTAACCGGGTTAGCCAGCAAGATGAGGCAAACATGCCGACACTTGAAGTCACCACCCATTCGACCCCGGTGGTCTGGGCCGAGGCTGGCGCCCACCACTATCGGTTCACCGGCGTCAAGTTCTTTACGGCCACTGACAATGGCAGTGGATTGTTGCGTTTTGGATATGACAATGGTGAGCAGGCTGACAGCTTCGAGAAGATGAACCACCACATTATCTTCGATCGCGCATATATTACAGGTACGGTCAGCAATCATCTTCGACATGGTATTGTCCTTGAAGGCATGCACATGGCGGTGGTCGATTCCTGCATTGACCAGATGAAGGACGGTCATGCCGATGCCCAGGCGATCCTGGTTACAAACAGCCCCGGCCCATTCAAGATCGTCAATAACCGACTCGAAGCGACTGGCGAAAATTTCATGTCCGGTGGCGCACAACCCAAAATCGAAGGGCTTGTTCCCTCCGATTTTGAGTTCCGCGACAACTACTTTTTTAAGCCTGATGCGTGGAACAAAGACTCGCCCGAGTACAACGGATACGACTGGAGCCTCAAAAACCTTTTCGAACTCAAGAACGCTCAGCGCGTGCTGCTGGAAGGCAACACCTTCGAAAACAGTTGGGCCGATTCGCAGATCGGTTATGCAATCCTGCTGACGCCCGAGATTCAGGGCTCCTACGCCCATTGGACTACGGTGAAAGACATCACGATCCACAACAACATCGTCAAAGACGCACGCGTTTTCGTCAGCATGACAGGGGCCGGCGGTGCCAATGCTCCCGTCTATCCCGAACAGCTCGAGCGCGTCAGCATTAAAAATAATCTAGCGACCGATATTACCTACCGGATGCTTGAGCTCAACGCCAACAGCGTAGGCCCGATCATCGATCTGAGCATCACCCACAACACGCTTCTTTTTGCCCCGGATGTGGTGGGCACCGCGATGATTTCTACCGATGGCGGCTCGCAGAGCAGGCCTGTGGTTGAACGCTTTGAAATCAATGACAACATCATGAGCCACTCCTACTACGGACACCATATCAGTGGTAGCGCACCGATGGAGGATATCTATATCGGGTCGTTCGATTGGCGTAACAATGTCATCATTGGTGGCAGTCGCAATGTGCCCGAGAGCAATTACGACCCCTTTGAATTTCTGATCGTGGATACCGTAGATGACGTGGGCTTTGTCGATTGGCTCAATGGCGACTACAGACTCAGCGAGAGCAGCGACTTTTTCGGTCTGGCAACGGATGGCGAGGACATCGGCGCTGACCTGGACCCTTAAGCCGCACTAGTATCCAGACGCTGTTGCACCTTTAGCAAAGCTCCGTAATTCAGAGCCGACGGTTTTGGTAGCGTGCGGCGAGGACGGCCTCGCCGTCAAGCGGCCCGTCGTAAGTGTGGCGGACCAGAGGCCTCTGCAGGCATCTTGTCGCCGAGCAAGCCGAGCAAGAAATCTTTGCCGGGTGTTGGCAGCGGACGGGGAGCCGGTGCGACTTTAATCTGGTCTTGTTTGCTTGTTCCCGCCTCCGCCCAGGCTTCCGCTTCCTGGGTCATCCGTGTTAATACATCCTCGGTTCGCTTGCGGAAATGTTCGATGCCGTCGCGATCCAAATCGGGCGGGACATATATCCTCGGGCTGGCAACAATCCGCGCCCGCGAGCAGGGTCGCGGTACCGCAAACCGGTCCCAGGTCGGTAGCCGCCAGGGCCGATCAAAACCGAGTCCCATGGCAATCAGCGGCAGGCCGAGTTTAGAGGCCAGGTAAATGCTGCCGGCAGCCAGTTGCCGCCGCGGCCCGCGGGGACCGTCCGGTGTGATTGTGAGGTGGTGTGTGCCGCTTTTGCGAATCAATTCTCGCAGGGCGCCGTCACCGCCACGACGCGTGGAACCCCGTACAAAATCGAAGCCAAAGTGCATCGAGAGTCGCGAGAGAATATCGGCGTCCCGATGCCGGCTCATGAGCATCGCAAGGTTGCAATTTCCACGCAAAAACAGAAGGATGGGAATGTACTCATGCCAGAAAATATAGATGCCGCGTTCATTGCAGTCGGGAGATGCGGGATCGATCGTCGGGTCGTAGGTGCTCGCTTTGTAATCCAGCGTGCCCATCCATCCGCGCACAACGGTTTGCAACAGGAGGGCGGAAGCCTTATTGATTACTGGGCGGTTGAAATTCATGTCCGAGCGTCCATGCGGTCGCTATCGAAGTATGCGGTCTATCTGTTTGCTATTGTCGTTTATCGGCTATTTAACCCGATCGGTTGAATTTTGCGGCATCCATTCGCCGCGGAATACTTCCACTGCCGGTCCTGTCATATAAACGTGGTTGTCCTCGTCCCATTCCAGTTCGAGATCGCCTCCAAGGAGATGATTTTTGATGCGTCGTTCTGTGCGACCGCTCAACGCGCCGGCGACACAGACCGCGCTGGCACCGGTTCCACAGGCAAGCGTCTCGCCCGAACCTCGCTCCCACGTCCGTTGCCGAACCTGTTCGCGGTTGAGAACCTCAACAAATTCGACATTGGTCCGGTTGGGAAACCGCGCATCGAGTTCGATGAGTGGGCCGAGTCCGTGGACCATCTCGTCGCTAGCATGATCCACAAACACCACACAATGGGGATTGCCCATCGAGACACAGGTCACCTGGAGGACTTGTTCCTCGAGGTGACCGGTTGCCGGTATTACCAGAGGTTGATCGACGACTGGATCTCCCGGCAACATGGTCGGGATCTTTTCTGCCTCGAGAATCGGCTCGCCCATATCGACGCGGACCTGCTCAACTCGATTTTCAACCACTGTGAGATCCAAATTGAGTACGCCGATGTGAGTCTCAATCTTTAACTGTTGCTGACCGACGAGATCTTCTTCAAACAGATACTTTGCAACGCACCGGACGGCATTTCCACACATCTCTGCCTCGCTGCCGTCGGCATTGAACATCTGCATCCGGGCATCCCCGCGGTCACTGGGATAGATCAGAACAAGTCCATCGCTACCGACACCAAAATGGCGGTCAGAAATCTGGCGCGCCGTCTCATTCGGATGTTCAGGCGGCTTTTCCCGGAAACAATCGACGTAAACGTAGTCGTTGCCCGCGCCGTGCATTTTAATAAATCGCATGATTGTGTCCGCAGTTGTCCGCCATGAAAAATGAGGAACAGATTATTGTATCGGCCAGGTCAGGACGCCACAATCTTTATTGTGGCTCCAGTTTCGTGCACACAATATTTAACGTTTGCACCCCATGATCGCCTCGAGGAATAACACTCGTTCTCGTTAACGGATCCAGTCCTGGAACCAATCGGTCGTCTTTCCGATCATCGTCCGTTCCTTTTCGGCTTCCTGTTGGATCTCCTCTACGGCGCGCCGGACACCCGGCAGTGCTTCACGGGTTGTTTTGGGATCCTCAAGGGTGCCATAGACATAGAGCAGGAGAAGTTGCTGACTGGCCAATCCCAGTAAGGGTCGCACAATGGGCAGTTGCAATTGGTCGTTGCCGATGATCGCATGAAAGACCATACGAAGGTTGTGATCAAAATCCATTTCTCCCTTGCCCAACAGACTGATTGCATCCCCGTGAAAATTGAACTGGTCGAAGAGAATATGGGTACCGCTTATCTTAAAGTCGACATCACATTTGTTGAATGCGGTTGAATCGGGCTCACGGATGCTGAGGATTTTGAGAAGTGATAATACCAACGGTAATTCATAGACATTGCCATCACGCAGTTGCATCGTGCCTGCTCCCTGCAGCGTGTGCGCCCCACGCGAGGAGCCTCGCAGCTGAAAATTGCCGGAAAGATCACCGCTGAGATTACGCCCTCCGGGAACCATCTCCGTTGCAAGGGTTGCTAAATTCGCCCCGGACAACTGGCTGTTGAGTGAAAAACGGGCAGTATCTCCCAATGAAATCTGGCAATCGCTTATCAGTTGTCCGCCATAGAAATTAGCGGTTACCCTGCGGGGTACTTTGCCGGGGGTTTGGCGCTCTGCCCATCCCCCAAAGAGTACATGCTGATCGTTAAACCAGAGGGGACCATGGATTTGTGTGAACTGAACCTTCTGGTAGAGCAGTGAATCGATATCCAACTCACCGCGACTATAGAACCGTTGTCCGTCAAAGCTGCCAGTCAGATCGATGCCGCCGCTGATCTGATCCAGTTGGATGCCACAGTCGATTTTTCCCTGTAGGGTGTCGATGCCAATATTCCAGTCGGCAGTTACCGGTGAGGTGGTGCCGCTGGCGCGGGCAAAACGCATTGCGCCGGAAAGGTTGAAGGGGCCCGTGAAGTTGAGTGTGGTGAGTCCCTTTCGGAGGGATGCCGGTAAAGCGAGAAGCAGGTCGCGATCGGTACGAATCCGATCGACATTCAGACTTGTGAAGTCACATTTCCAACTGCCATCGGCAGGAAATTCGCAATTCCCCGAAGCGGTTGCCAGAAGATTGCCGTGCGAAGCAGTCAAGTTGGCAAAATCGGCCCGACCATTTTGATACACAACACGGCCGCGCAAATTTTCCATTCGGTAGGGAAAAAATGTCGGCTCCACACGAATACCATCCAGTTCGGCACCGACTGCTAAGTTCAGTACTTTGTCCTCAGACGTAAAATTTAAAGCGACTGAGACATCGATGCTGCCCTGAGGTTTTAACTGTTTCCAGAACCGGCGCATATTCGCAGGCAGGGCATTTTGAAGTTCTTCATCCAGCGAGACATTGGTTCCGGTGAACTGCAGCGTCAGCTGGCTTCCCGAAGCGGTTGGCATCAATCGGCCAACGGCAGTCACCACCCCGGTGTCGTTATTGCCGCTTAGATCACGGTAGGTCCACTCTTTGCCGATTCCTTCGAGACGACCACGCACATCGTGCAGCGGATAGGGGAATTTTTCGTAGCGAATCGCAATGGCGTTCAGGTCAATAATGTGGTGGGGAATCCAGCGTGCCTTCGGGTCGCTGCGGGTGATATGCAATAGGCTGTTGACGGTTCCGCTCGGCGCAAATGATCGAATAATTGTTTGCTGTGGCTGGGGAATTGCCTGGAGGAGTTGTTCGTTGAGTGGGAGTTTGTCTGCGCGAATGAGGACTTCTCCAATGCCATTGCGTCCCGGATTGGTAATATTTGCCGTGATATCTACCGGTCGATTGCCGGCTAGCGCTTGGAGCTGCAGTGCCAACTGATTATTTTTCAACGAGATCTTGCCATGACCTTGTTCAAGTCGATAGGGAAATTTGTAGTGGGTGAATGCAACGGAGACGCAATCGACCATGGCCTCCGGGTGCCAACGTTGGCCATCGTGATCCAGTTGGAACGTGGCATTGATTTCACCACCTGGAAGATAGCGATTCCAGGTTTCCCTCCAGGAGACAGGCAGTTTCGCGACAATGTGGTTGTCCAGAATCAACCGCTCCACCTTGCCTCTGAGCTTGATGATCGGTGAGGGTCCAAATCCCTTTTGCTCGCCCGAAAGCCAAAAAGAGGTACGTCCATTGCGAGCCGTTATTTCATGGATGGTGATGCCATGTTGGTTGATGTGAACGTCTCCCTTAACGTCTGTCAGCAGGTAAGGGAGGCGGTCGTCATCGATGCGACCCTCTGTGAGTCGGCCACGAGCATCGAACTGCCAGGGGTCTGTCCGGCGGGGATCATGATCGGCCTGAAAGTTCATTTCCAGACGGCCTCGTAATGGGTGGATGGTTGAGAGCCGTTGTGCAAACTCGCCCGGTAGGGCCTGCTGCAATTCTGGAGAGAGATCAATGTCGTCGAGTCGTCCGGCAAGTTTCCAGTGCCCGGTGGAATTGTTGATCCAGCCTTCGATTTCTGCTCGCCCGAGATGTTCACCGGTAAGTGATCCTTTCACCTCGGTGAGTGGTCGGTCGGCGGTTTGATTGTCGGCAGATTGAGACAGTTGGAATACGAGATTGATATCGCGGAACGAGAGCATTCCCGATGGATTCTTCAGCGGATCAAAAAGAACCAGTGATCCCTGCTCCACTTTCAACGCCCGTGCCGTGCCACCGAAGTTGGGCAGAGGTAAGAGTCGTTCTATGCTCCAGGTGCCGTCGGCTCGTCGCGTAGCACGAAATGTTGGATGGCGGAGAATCACATGGGTTATATTTGGTTTGCCACGGACCAGGTCCTGGATCTGAGCACGACAGCCTAGCAATATTTCCTCAAAATGCGCTAACTCTGCCTGGGGTCCGCTTGCATCTCGCTCGATGAGCGTAAGGTCCCGGATCAGAATGCCCTTGCCCTCGACCCGCTGCACAGTGCCAACTTGAACATCAAGATGGGGATAGGCAGTGGCAATGACTTGCTCGACGTGACTGTGAATCTTGTCGTTGAGCGTATCCTGGAAATACCAGAGCAGAGCAATCGCTGCGAGGCCGCTCAAAAGCAGTCCGTACTTGAAGAGAAACCAGCAGGCGTTGATCAAACGGGTGAAAATGGCGCAAATCCTTTCGCACGGAGCTGTTGCTTTAAAGTCTGATGCTTTAAAGCGCAGCAGCAAACTTGTCTTCTCGGCGGAGCGGGACGAAGCTGGTATTTTTCCTGCCAGACCGGTATTCCCGACAGACGAGCGTGGCAATAGTACGCAGGGCGCTAAAGCACGGTCAAGGTCCAGTTATCCCGGTTGCTGTGCAGCACGGGTCGGTGGGACCGATGGCTCAAAATGGGTTGCTATGAGGAACCGTGGGGGAGGTCTCCATAGGAAAAAGCCAAAAAGGCCCTAAATCACGGCTATGAAAATGTTTACCCAATGCCGTATACTCAACCGGCAATTGGGCAGACCGAATGGCAGGGCCGCGTCGACTGCTGGCACTGCTTTCATCGTTTGGACGACAACTGATTTTTTATCGCGACCGGTGGCGGTGAGCGACCGGTCCGTTGAATTTATTTTGATCCCAACCTTTCAGGCCCAGCGGAGGGGTGAATTTTCATGAACGACAGAAACAACAAGATCGTCTTTTGGGGATGTTTCATCGCGCTGATTACAACGGCATTCGGTTTTATAGCCCGCGTGTTCTTAGTTAAAGGCTGGGCATTGCAATTTGATTTGGATACTGCCCAAGCGGGGCGACTGCTTGGCATTGGTGTTTGGCCTTTTGCCGTTAGCATCATCGGGTTCAGTTTGTTCATAGATAAGATCGGTTACAAAACAGCGATGGTTCTTGCTTTTTTTGGCCACATCTGCTGGGCAGCAATGGGGATAACAGCATACTTTGTTGCCGAGGGCGGCGATAAGGAAACAGCGTTCAACTTGCTCTACTGGGGCAGTCTTGTTCTCGCATTAGCCAACGGGACTGTAGAGGCTTTTATCAATCCGGTGGTGGCAACCATGTTCAACAAGGAAAAAACCAAGTGGCTCAATATTCTCCACGCCGGTTGGCCAGGTGGCTTGGTACTTGCAGGAATGGTCACTATTTTTATTGATACAGTTCCGTGGTGGGTGAAGGTCGGCCTGATCGCTATCCCCGCAGTCGTTTATTTTGTGATGCTCATTAAGTGTACGTTTCCTGTCCAGGAGCGTGTGGCTTCGGGGGTTAGTTATCGAGAGATGCTTTCAGAATTTGGTGTTCTAGGGGCTGCGGTTGTTGGATTTCTGATTACTCTGCAATTGATGGACTTCTTTTCCGACGGCAGCACTATGCCACTTGCACCAAATGAAAAAGCAATATTTATAGCAATCGGTGTAGCAATTGTTTTGGCATTTGGCATTTATACCCGATCCCTCGGCCGATTTCTGATGTTATTTCTCATCTTGATTATGCTTCCCCTCGCAATCACGGAAATAGGGACCGATGGTTGGATTACAGGAATTATGGAAGGCATTGCCAAAGACAATTTTCACGCCGGGTGGGTTCTCATTTACACATCGGCAATCATGCTGGTTTTGAGATTTTATGCCGGGCCAATTGTGCACAAATTGTCGCCTCTTGGATTGCTTGTGGTGAGTTCGGTTCTTGCCATTCTTGGACTCTATACACTTTCGTTTACAGCGGGAGTATGGATTTTTGCAGCGGCCACGCTATATGGGGTTGGTAAGACTTTCTTCTGGCCGACAATGCTGGGTGTGGTTTCGGAACAAACTCCCAAAGGTGGTGCTTTAACCTTGAATGCAATCAGCGGCATTGGAATGTTAGCGGTTGGTACTTTAGGATTTCCCTATATCGGCGCTTTGCAAGCGGATAAAGTAAATGCCGCGATTGTTTCGAATGAGGCTGTTGCAGCAGAGTTGCCCGGTTTAGTAAAAAACGGCGAGCTAACTGTTTTGGAAGATAAAAGCATCTACGAGGTTATCCACTACAAGCCGATTTCACAGGAAAAATTAGACACCCTTTTGAAGGAATTGCCGGGAGATAAACGCGAGTTAGTGGAAGAGGACATCGATGAAATTCGCAATAAGAGCAAGCAGGGTGCTCTGGCAACAATGGCTATTTTTCCTGCTATTATGTTGATTGCCTATTTAATACTCATCTTGTACTTCAAAGCCCGTGGTGGTTACAAAGTGCAGGAACTAGCTGCCGAGGCACAATAAGGTGACTTGCGGCGTATACGGCTAAGCCCAGCTTTATGCCAGTGGCTTTGATATTGAACTGTAAATGCTCATGCAGGACGGGTCAGCGAGAGCTGCCCGTCCTGTTTTTTTGCGAGGATGCCCCCCGGCAGTGTCGTCGTTGCATCCGTGTCGCATTGGGACATCTCGGCAAGCGATTCCCACTCGCGATGCCCCATCGCCTGTAGCGGCCAATCCCGGTCGCGCCAGATTTGGATCAACAGTTCGCGAATCAAAGAGTCATCCAAACCATCGAGACGGGAACCGTCGAGGCAGATCGTTTCCGGAGAGGAGCGGGTGACACACTCTGCGAGTTGCCGCTCGGCGATCTGATCGACGAGTCTCTGGACGTCACCTGCCAGTTGGCCGAGTCGCAGGAGTGCCGCCGCCGCTTGAGGATTGAACTCCTTTTGGATCAAAGGCAGTAGCTTCTTGCGGATCCGGTTGCGCGTGAAGGCTGGATCGCTGTTGCTCGCGTCGGTGCAGAAGGGTTGTTCGATTTGGTCGAGATAGGCGTGTACCGTCGATCGCTCAATCGTGAGCATCGGTCGCAAGAGAGAGACGGCAGGGGAGAGGCTGCGGGCTCTGGGCATCCCGGCCAGACCCCGCAGGCCGGTGCCACGAACAATACGGTGCAGGATGGTTTCTGCCTGATCATCGGCGGTATGTCCGGTGAGAACATAACGTGCACCATGTTTCTCGGCTAAGGAGAGGAGAAAATCATAGCGGATCTTTCGGGCCGCGGACTCGATTCCGTCTCCCTGTTGTTCTGCAAGTTGTCGCACATCGGCATGGCCCGTTTCGCATGGTATGCCGAGCTGCTCGCAGAGCGACTCGACAAAGGCCTGGTCCGCATCTGCTTGCTCAGGCCGCAGACAATGGTTGAAGTGTCCGACAATGATGAAAGGATGCTCGCGCACTTCGCCCGGAGATTTTGAGGTTTTGTCGCTTTGCTCTTTGAGTTCCACCAGAGCACGCAGGAGTGCAACGCTATCCGATCCGCCGGAGACGGCCACGATGATGGGGATTGTTTGCCACGACTCGGCCGGCCAACTGCTGGCCAGTTTTGTGACGAAAGGATGGAATGGGGTCATGATTTTCTTCACCTGAAACACCATCGGGCTGCCCGATCTCGCCCCTGGGCTGATTGGGGAAAACTGCGGCCCGCCGAACCTGTCCCTGCAGTAAAACGGTTCGCTTGAAGTTTTTCCAGAGTCTGGTAAATTAACATCAGAAATTACAATTTGTCCTCGGCGATCTGGATGTTAGTGGCCGAGCAAACAATTCGAGAAGATTTTAAGCGTAACCTTGTTAGGAAGAACGAGTTAGCTGCGACGAGGAGGTCGAACTACGGGTCCGGTCATGCATTTTCTACTGCTTCTAATATCTGCGATTTTCCCTCTGCGGCGTGCGGCGCATGTCGATTTGCCGCAGTGCATTCTGATTGGCAATCGTGGTGAAAGTGCGTTTGCGAGGAAAGCCTTTGCCTGTACCACCTTTGCCTGTACCGCCTTTGCCTGTATCACCTTTGATCGTACCAATCGTCGACCGGTCGGTTTTTGGAAAGCCGGCCTTTCCTCAGGATGTAGCAAATTCGTACTGAATTACCTTTCCGCTCCCCACTCACCGGGACGGGTTGCAGCCCGCCATGTTTGCAGTGGATCCTCACCAGTGCCAACGGTTGGTTGTTGTTCTTGGTGATCTTTTGGCTTTGGGTAGTGGGACAATTGCAATTACGCTCATTTCTCTCGGGTAGATGGTTTGCTCACTGCCCCTTCCATCCCACCTGGCAAAGGTTCTGTTTGCCCGGTGTCTAGATCGTCTAGGTTAAAAAAACCGTGACGACGATCGACCGGTGGTTGCGAACCAACCCCACTGTGTCGTTTTCTCGCCGGTGAAAATAGAGGGAGATCGAACACGATGAATCTGATTGAAATTCAGCCCTGGCTGCTCGTTGCGATGTTGCTCCTTGTGGTTGTGGCGACGGTGGTGGTTTTTAAATTGATAAATCGGATGCGCCGCAAGGATGCCGAATCTACTGCCCGGGAAATTCGTGCAAAAGTGGAATCCGAGATTGATACTCGTCGTAAAGAAGCAGAGTTGGAATTGAAGGAACTCGCATTGCAGCAAAAGGCGACGATGGAGACAGAACTCTCGACGGGCAGAGAAAAAATTCATCAGCGAGAACGAGAACTGGATAAGCAGGGTGACCTTCTGGAAACCCGCACAGAGGAACTGCAGAAGCAGGAACGTCTGGTTGAGAACAATCAACGAAAGATCTCCGAGCGGATATCAGACATCAAGCGGCGCGACGAGGAACTCGACGGCCTGTTGGACATGCAGAGACAGACATTACACCAGTTGAGCGGGCTATCGGTCGAAGAAGCTACAGATCGGCTACTTAAAATGCTTGATCAGGAACTGGTTGAGCAAACAGGCTCGGTCATTTTAAAGCACGAAAAGCAGATTGCTGAAGTGGTCGAACAGAAGGCGCGCGACATGCTGTTGACCACGATTCAGCGCTATGGTGCGGCACACACTGCTGAAACGACAACCAGTACCGTTGACATTCCAAACGATGAAATGAAGGGACGGATTATCGGGCGCGAGGGTCGTAACATCCGTGCCATTGAAAAAGCAACCGGTGCGGATGTGATTATTGATGATACACCGGGTGTTGTTATTGTGAGTGCATTTGATCCGGTAAGACGTGAGATTGCCAGGACGGCCCTCAACAGCCTTATTGCGGATGGACGGATTCATCCCAGTCGTATTGAAGAGGTCGTCCAGCAGACGACGCTGGAGATGGACAAGCATATTCAAAGGGAGGGCGAGGAAGCAGCGGATGAGGTGGATGTCCATGGGCTACATGAACGAATCATTCATTTGTTGGGCCGATTAAAGTTTCGTACCAGTTACAGTCAAAATGTGCTACGACACTCCATTGAAGTTGCTTTTCTCGCCGGTGCACTTGCCGAAGAGATGGGCCTCGACGGGCCGCTGGCAACCCGCTGCGGGCTTCTTCACGACATTGGTAAAGCGGCAGATCACGATACCGAGGGCGGACATCCCAAAGTCGGGGCAGATTTGCTGAAGCGATATGGTGAGGGGCCGGAGGTTGTGCATGCGGCACTTGGGCACCACGATGACCTCAGTTTAGAATACCCCTATACGATCATATGCGCTACTGCAGATGCTTGTAGTGCGTCCCGGCCGGGGGCGAGACGCGAAACCCTGGACCGCTATGTCAAGCGAATGGAGGAACTCGAATCGATTGCGACACAATTTAATAGTGTGCAACAGGCATATGCCGTTCAAGCGGGACGTGAGGTTCGCGTGATGGTTTCTGCCGCTCAGACAAGTGATGAATCGGCGGCAAAAATTTGCCGGGACATTGCGAATGAATTTGAAAAACAACTGACATATCCGGGTGAGATTAAGGTCACCGTGTTGCGAGAAACTCGCATTACGGAAGTGGCCCATTGATTTGAAATAGTGTGGAATGCATTCTGCATGTCAGCATGGATAGGGAGTAGATTGCTTTGCGTTTATTGTTGATTGGTGACATTGTTGGAAAACCCGGACGAAAAATCGTCTGTCAGGCGGTCCGCGGTCTTGTCGCACGCGAGCAGATTGATCTGGTCGTTGCCAATGCAGAAAATGTTGCGGGTGGATCTGGATTGACGCCTTCCAATTATGATGAACTCATAGCCGCAGGTGTGCAGGCGATTACGCTCGGGGACCACATTTATCGGCGAGGAGCAATCATCCGGGTGCTTGAAACACGTTCCAATATTGTCAAGCCCGCAAACTATCCCGCAGAGGCTCCCGGCAAAAATGTCGCAGTGGTCAAAACGGCAGCGGACATTCCAGTGGCCATCATCAGCCTGATCGGTCGGGTCTTCATGAAGCCAGTCGACTGTCCCTTTACGGCAATCGATCAGATCTTGAAAAGTTTGGATAAGGAGATAAAAGTTATTCTCGTGGATATGCATGCTGAGGCGACTAGTGATAAACAGTTGATGGGCCGTTTTCTCGATGGCCGCGTTTCAGCCGTTCTTGGGACCCACACCCATGTTCCCACAGCAGATGAGACCATTCTTCCTGGCGGGACCGCCTTTCAGTGCGATGTGGGAATGACAGGTCCTTACGACAGCATTCTCGGTCGTCGCTATGACCGTGTGCTAAAAACCACCCGCACCTTTTCGCCGACCCCTTTTGATGTTGCTACCGGTGATGTGCGACTCGCCGGTACACTCGTCGATGTGGATCCTTCCACTGGACGAGCAACGGCGATCCGCCGATTGTGTCTGCTTGAGCAGGAGGCAGTGGATCTGGCAAATGCCAGCATCCCCTCTTGCTAAAGGTCGATTTCTAGTAAGGGTGCCATGAGTGGGGTATTGCCACCGCATGGCTTCTCCGGCGTAATGCCTCGCCTTATATCGAAGATGAGGCGGTTTGTCTTGCCAGACCGCTGGCACTGTTTGCAGTGCCAGTAGGGGTCGGTTCCTCATTTAATGTTGCTTTTTCCCGTTGTTTTAGCTGCTCTTGACCGGCGAGAACCCAATTTGCTACTAACCTCCTTCCCAAAGAGGGCCCTTTAACGATTCGTAAACAGTCCGTCCGTACGGTTTTGCGCAAAAAATCTGTATTGGCTGACCTACCCGCGTCACCTCCATAAAGACTCAGCGTCTTGGTCATCGCACATTCTAAAACTGATAAGTCAAAACTCCCAACGGGTGTTTGCCTCGCCGGGAACATCTTCTTAGCGGGATTATGCGTACTTGTGTCCTTCGGGTGCTATAAACCGATCGTGACGCCAAAGCATATTCCACCAAATCTTATTGCCCCTCGCATTATCAATCCAGGAACGCTTGATCTCTCTCGGCTATCGGGATTTTCATCTAGCACGGTATTGATTGAACCGGGAGATGTGATTGAAGTG
>PVBE010193034.1_pt1 | contig 32079 bp, 34 predicted proteins | sample 1631181 | NCBI WGS metagenome assembly PVBE01 (sample SAMN08397723, study PRJNA350692) | Marine metagenome, whole genome shotgun sequencing project. | isolation source: water | place: Pacific Ocean | collected 2012-04
TCACCGTAATGTTCTTGCAGATGAACCGCAATTGCGTTCAATCATCGACAACGAACTTCTTTACGGCCTTCGCCTTCATGAGGATGCTCAAATCCTTTCAGGTGCAGGTACCAGCGAAGACCTAACAGGTATTTTGAACACTTCTGGTATTCAAACTTACTCATGGTCAGCAGGTGCAACTACACCAGTTGCAGACACCAAGGCTGATGCTATTAGGCGTGCGGCAACTTTGTCGTTCCTCGCCTACTACGAGCCATCTGGCGTTATTCTTAACCCCAACGACTGGGAAGACATCGAATTGACCAAAGATTCAAATGGTCAGTACTTGATGGCAGTTTCCATCGTTGCAGGCGCAGAGTCACGCATCTGGCGTATCCCTGTTGTAGACACCCCAGCAATTGCTTCGGGTACAGCCCTTATCGGTTCATTCGGACAAGGTGCTCAGTTGTACGACAGAGAAGAAGCCACAATTCGTGTCAGCGAACAGCACAGCGATTTCTTCGTTCGGAATGCGATTGTCATTCTGGCCGAACAGCGTCTAGCCCTTGCGGTTAAGCGTCCAGAATCGTTTGTGAAAGTCACTTTTGATGCGGCTCCTTCCTAAACCTTAGGATCGAGTTAGTCATACGACTGACACAACTTAATGTAAGATCCCCCGGAGCAATCCGGGGGATTTTTACGTCTAAGGAAAAAAGCCGACTTGACAAACTAGGGTGACTTGTGATATACTAGTGTCATAGGCTATATAAAAATAAGGAAATGAATGAGAGAGACTTCTAAAATTAACCAACGGCGCACTCGTGCGTTCCACCAAAAACAACGTGAGGACAAGATTGCACAAGGTTGGCAATTCTCAGATGAGTACCACGGTGCAGGACTTCCGTTAGTTAAAGGACGACGGTTTAAATTTAAACCGAAAGAGTTTATTTACAAGGGAGTGAATTACGGAATTGTAAGTAGGGCAGGTTGGTATAGGTTCATCGAACATGTGGTTCACCCAAATGGAACAGAATGGGTTGAGTGTTATGGTCCTTATACGAAATCTGGTTCGCCTAAAACAGGTTGCGGGTATCAGTCTTTTGAACCTGATTGCATTGTGCAAGTGGAACGCAAGTTGAAAGATCCTATTGAGGATCATAAAGCCCGTAAAGAAGCAGAGTTAGGGTAAGACTTCAATCCTTGAATGCCCATCATCGGTAAAAGATAGATGAACTTTCTGTGCTTCTTTTATAACGACATCCGTATATTTTTGTTTGGGGTTGGCAGGGGCTAAGGTTCCGTCAACCCTGTACAACTGGCGTTGATAAACTTCGGTAACTAGGAAATCGAGGGATTCTTTTGTCCATGTAGGTTTTTTCATTACGAAAGTATTATTTAGATAAGGATCATATTTGACTTCGTAGGAATCTTCTAATGTTTCGTTAGTGGGTATACCTCTAATGAACGCATGAACATTTTTACGTTTTTCTTTTAAAACTCTTTTTCTGCCTGCGGGTTGAACAGCAAATGTTGCTTCTTTTAAGGTAATTGACTTAACACGGTCGATTACTTTTCCTTTTTTATCCCCATTCAAGGCACGAACACTGAAACAGTTCTTATGTAAGTTCCTGTAAACCTCAACTCTTTGGGGAATGCTCATGAGTTTTGAGTTTTAAACGGTGTTTTCCAAATAAGAATTCCAAAGAGCACGATGGACGAGACACTCTTTGCAGGAAGCAATTGGATTTGGAGGCAATGGACCATGAATATCAGGATCTGCTTCATAAACATCGCCTACATAGTAGCAATGTCCACAAATCCCATCTGTCTCTATCCATGCACCCGCCATAATGGATACATCCAAGGCATCAATCACCTGATCTAATGTGAGGTTCTCATGAATAGACATATCTAGATGTTATCGGATTGGGCAGGCTCCTGTGGCACAATCATCGTCTAAGAGTTCACTCATTCCAGCACTAATAAGAATTTCTTCGTTATTAACCTGTGAAAGCATTTCTTGATATTTGTCTGAAGTTATTTCTTCTAAAGGTGCTTGTTCAAAACCGTGTTCGCTATGAAGAAGGAAAGAAACAGATTTCATTGTTTCCCAGTTGATTCTTAAGAAGTCTTGAACACTTTCGAGTTCTCCGGGTTTGATGTAAACAGTTACGGAGACAGCGTTATCTGCCCATTCTTCTTGTAATCGACATTGAAGTTTGAGTTGTTCGACTGCTGTCATATCTTCTGCAAGAACAGTTCCTTCAGGAAATTCACAAGGGAACTCGACAACTTTTGTTCTGTCGTCGTTGTTGACCCATTCAACGTGGTAGCCACGCTGTTCACAGTAATCCAATAGTGGGTCGGTGGAAGCCATGCGTACTCTACGAATGTGATGTTTGCTGTATCCGGGATGTCCGCCGGGTGTCACGCCACCGAGAAGGCTTAATGTTCCACTTGGTTTAACTGTTGTTAAACGAACTGAAGTTGGCCATTCTTTGTAAGAAGACCAGAAAGCATCAAAATCATAAAGTGCTTCATAGGCAGGCGAAAGCCAATCAAGTTTGTCTAATGCTTGGGTTACACCAGTAACACCAAGTCCAAGACGCATGTTTTTGCTGGTGATTTCATCTGATTCACGGTCTAGGTAAGGAAGAGCCGCTACAGCCTTTTGAATTTTGTAAAGAAGTTTTGAAATGTCAATCAGTTCTTCTTGGCTTTCAATGTTTGGCAACATTATTTCTGCAAGGTTGCATGATTCTCTGTTGGCAAGTCCAATTTCGGCACAAGGATTTGTTCCTTCAATTGATTTATCTTCACGAACTTCAAAACGACGAGCGTATTTTCTTGAAGCATCTAAATTGAATAATCCGTAAGGTTCACCGTTTCCTTTATACCCTTCCCAAAATACGTCTGGAATACCTTCAATGTCTGAAGTGACAACACTGTTGTTTGACATGGCACGATGGTATGGAACATTTCCTAAATCCCATCTTTTAGCGTGAAGGTAATCAATATCGAAAGGACTACCAAGAGCAATTTCTGCACTTCTGCGAACATTTCCTGCAACAACGACTGAACCAATAATGTTGCAAATATCTAAAACTTCGACTGCGCGAAGATTTCGACCTATAGCCCCATTAAGAACAGCACAAATTTTACTGACTCCTTCTACGAGGATTCCCGGTCCAGATGCGGTTCCGCCAAATGTGCGAATAGGTTCTCCTGCCGCTCTGATTAGTTGCGTTGAATAAGTGAACTCTGTTGGATCGTCTTCATTCCCTAAGTAAGTCTTTACTGCGCGGAGAAGACACTCTGCCCAACCTTCTCTTTTATCGGGAACGATGTAGTCAGCATCAGCAACATCGTGGTTATCTACAGCGCCTTGACGCACCACGCCAAGACGAATTGGATTAAGAACTGAAAAGCCGACACCTCCACCAAGCATGAGTCGTTCAAACATCCATGAAAAGTCTTCTGGTTTTTGGATGTCTACAAACCAGCAGTTACAAAGACTGTCTCCGCCTAACCGAAAGTTGTTGGGTGTTCCTAGTTGCCAAAGCATTCGACCACCGGGCATACCTTTAAGGTTGAACATGTAATCGAACATGCGTTCGGATTCTTCGTCGCTTAGTTCTGCGCCTATTTCATTAGCACCATCTATAACACGTTTGCAAGTTTGCCACCATTCCTCTGTTTGACCTGTGGCTTCGTCAATAATGCGTGCATACGTTCGTTTATATACGATGTATCCAAGTCCATTAAAACCCCATGGGGGTGTCTTTTGGGTGTACGGTTCTAAGAATTTTTCGTTAAGCATTTCTTCCTCTGGCTTACTGTGAGGTTATTAAGATGGACTCACAGTATGTCACTACTTGTTAATACTGAAAGGGTTAAATCAACCCTAAATTTTCTGCTTTTGACCTGCTGATTCGCGTTCCTGCTGGTACCACTAGAACTTTTGCTAAATGGCTAGGTGTGATCCATCTCCTTTCTATAATATCTTCTTCAACAAGGACACTATTTTCGTCTTGTTCATTTTTAAAAATTATGGTGTGATCATCTTCATTGCAGTCCCCTGTCGGATGACCGCAGACAATACAAGCACCAAAGTCGGGCGCGAGAAAAGACACTCCGGGAATTGAAATTTCGTCGCTTCTACCAACCATCATTAGACCATACACTAAATTTTTGGTTTGTGGCGACACGCGAAAAGAGAGGGCACGAAGCCCTCTCAATCCATAGTTAGGAAATCAAATTATGAAATATCTGACTCTGCGTAACGCTCGTCTTTACCAAGTTCGCTGTATGCGTGGTCAAAGAATTTTTCATATTGTTCTGGATAAAGCATTTCCAAAGCCTTATGTGCTTTGTAAGAAGCAGTCATCTTTCGACGCTGGCGAACTTTGCGAGCCTCTTTCGACTTAGCCGCTTCTTCTTGCTCTTCTTCTGTTGGTTGGGAGGAAGATAGTAGTTGGTCTAATACTTCTTGCTCCTCTGGGCTTATATCCACGGTGTTCCTCCTCAGTTAAGTTAAATAGTAAATAACCGTGTGAAAGTAGACTACAGAGTTTGTGCTATAGACACAAGAGGATGTTAAAGATTTTTTTAACCTTTATTGTCTTTGGACATTATTTAAAGCCATAAAAACGAGTTTTAAAGACAGAATCACGAAAAAGAGTCTATAAGCAGAGAAAAATCCAATTCCGGGGGCTAAAAAGTCAGCATTGGGAAATGCGCTTAGAAGAATGTTATTTACATACATGAGTATAAGTCCGCCCAATGCGCTGAATACACCCATAACGATACATGCACCTACAAGCGTTGAAAATTTGGATCGTTCTTGCATAGTTTTACCCTGTTCTGTGAATCCTTGTATCATTCTGTCAAATTCTTTATCGACGTTCATTGTTTCGCTCACTATTGACTATTTGAGAAATCCTAGATTTTGAAAGATCAAAACGAGTCGCTAATTCAGACAAACTGTGACCTTGTGCTTTAAGGGTCAAGATTAGCCTATTTCTACCTGTTTGTGTTAAGTCGTTTGTCATTAAAGCCAATAGTACCTGATGTAGGGAAACCCTGCAATGGGGTAAACTTTTTTGAATTAGATTCTATTTACAGGAGTGTTTATTATGCCGATTCCAGATACCTCAGTGGACACAGAAACTAGACCCGGTGGTAGAGGGCGACGTAGGCGTACTCGTAGACCGCGAATTGCTGATCGTATCGCTAATGTAGTTGCTAATGCCGCCGCTCGTCGCGCTAGAAGATCATAAGGAATATATAAATGGCTTTAGCATCAGTTGCAGATCTTAAGAAATATATGGATATTACTTTTTCCAATACTCAAGAAGAAGCCGCAACAATGATCCTTGGTGGGTTAGAAGCAGATTTAGAGCATTACATAGGACGACCTGTTTCAGCGGCATCGTTCAGTGAGACTTATGTAGCCGAAGCAAATTACACAGGATCGTCAGCGTACAGTTTCTTTTATGATTACAACATTGATCGAACGTTGACCACGGTTACAGATGTAACTAAACCTCCATACGTTTTATACACAAGGCAAACTCCAATAGTTTCTGTTGCTTCAGTTACTGTTCAAGGTCAAACAGATTCTTCTGCGACGACTCAAACAGTAGGTAATGATTATGTGGTTCGTAGATATGGAATAGATATGTTTCGGGTTAATGGCAATGACAAGATTGTTATCAATTATACGGCTGGATTAGATGCGTCTACTGATAATACAAGTGCATTGAAACTCGTTATTTTGCGTGCGGCTTCACGAGAAGTTCAAAACTTGCATGATGATGTGGTAGGTATGAAAGATTTGACTACTAGAAATGTTGCCCCAGTTGCTACAGGTTTCACAGTGGAGGAACTTAATTCCGTCAAGCGATGGCGGCGTGTCAGGGTGGCCTAGATAATGGCAAACGAAATTAAAATCACTGTTAGTCAACGGGATAAAGAACGGATAAAACTTTATTTCCGAAATATGCGTCGAAGGTCTTTAAACTTTAATGCTCAGTTGCGTTGGGCTAGAGACGAACTCAAAAAAGCAAATAGAGCCAACTTTGCCACCAAGGGTTTGGCTTCAGGCAAGCCGTGGAACAAACTAGACACGGAATATCAATCATGGAAAATTCAACGATATGGGAACTTGCCTACAATGGTTCGTGAAGGTGATTTATATCGTGACTTAACAACACTCGCTGGAAGGGTGAATCATATAGGTTTAAAGAGCGCTACATTTGGAACAGATTTAGAGTATGCAAAGTTTCATCAGACAGGGACTAGGTTCATGCCTGCTCGTAAGATCGTATTCATACCTAAAACATTTGCTCGTGGGTTGGCCGATGAAGTTGCCGAGTACTTAGTGTATGGTGTGAAGGGTACTCGTGAGTATAAGAGATTGAAAGCGTTGGTGTTTGACTAATGGTTGCAACAATGGAAGGCGCGGCAAAAGCCAAAAAATATGTGAGCGATTTTTTGGCATCCGATTTACCAACAAGGTGTATGAACTATCGCAACAATTTGTATCTATCAGATAGTGAATTACCGAATCCAGTTAAATATTTAACATATGAACCTTTAACGATGGATAATTGGCCAACGATAATCACACTAGTTGAATCCACAGGAAACATTTCACGCGACAACCATGGACCGACATTAGACCCTGAGTATCAAGTCGTTTATCGTATGCGAACCTATGTTTGGGTTCGCGCTGTTGGACCTGATGTGGTTACAACCGCACGAGACAATATGACCATGGTCGTTAGAGACGCTTTATTAGATCGTCCTGCATTAAGGGGTGCCTCTGAAGAAGGCACAGTTGCAGATATAAAGGTTGATGAGGGAACGATCACAGAAGATTTTTCTGATTTGACACTGCTTAAAGGTGAGCGGTTTTTAGCCGCTTCTTTCTTATCTTATGACTTGAGTCTTTATGAGACTGTAAGTAGGGCAACCTTGGGAACTATGACAACAGGGGTTGTTACGGATACTTTGATAGAACAGGTTCCTAACGCTCCTACTCTTGCCCAAGCATCACCCGGTAACACGACCGCTACTTTGGCATGGAAAGCACCTACTTGGGACGGTGGTGGAACTTATGTGATAACGGGGTACACGATTCAGTATTCCACAGACGGAGGAACTAATTGGGCAACAGTAGTTGCAGACACGGGATCAACAGACCCTGCTCACACACTTACTTCTTTAAGCAACAACACTTCTTATATTTTTAGAGTTGCGGCTTTAAATGGTGCAGGAACAGGCGCATATTCTTCTTCTTCAATCGCTGTAATACCTACATCTTAATAATAGGTATTAGTGGTAATGTTATTTACAGGTCTGAAACCTGCCATGAAACACAGTTTATGGCATGTAAGATTTGAAAACGTAAGTTCGGAATAAGCCAACTGGAGGCGCACTAATGCCGGGAGTAGTAGTAAACACCGCAGTTCGCAGTGGTCCTGCGGCTACTGGTGAAATAATTTCAGGACAGGCTTTCTTTGTAGGCAAGACTGTTAGGGGTAAGGCGAGTGAGCCTACCTTGATCAGGAATCTCACTGAATATAAGAAATTCTTTGGAGGTTATGTCTCAGGAAACTTGTACGCACACGCTCAAACATATTTTGAAGAGGGTGGAAGTCGTTTGTACATACAACGTGCTATCGCAGATGATGCGGTCGCAGGTACAAAAACCATTTTAGATAGTGGCGGTTCTACCGTTGCAACATTCACTGCTAAAGATGCGGGTGCTTGGGCATCCAATTTGACCGTTCAGGTGTTAGCCGGTGACGTGTCAGGTGTTCGTCTTCAAATAGTTCTTGATGGTGAGGTTGTTTTAACAACCTCTGATCTTGGAACTTTGGATGAAGTGATCAATACAGTTAACGGCTCGAATGATGTTAAGCATCTCGTGACCATTGCTAAAGAAAGCGGAGCATCGAATCTACCAGTTGCTGGATCTGCAAGTGCTTTAACAAGTGGCGCAGAAGGAACCATGGTTACTGATGGTAGTGCGACAGACAATTACGTTGAAGCATTAGCCAAAATATCGAAAGATTTAGGTCCGGGTGCTGTTTGCATTCCGGGTGTAGCAACAGCCAATACTTATTGGCAGGACATAGTTGACCACGCCGCTTCACATGATCGAATTGCAATTTGTTCATTTGCGTCTACAAACACTATGAGTGCGGCAAAATCAGCAGTAAGTTCTGCAAGTCCTGCTCTTTATACACATACTTCAGCACAAAGTGCGGCATTTTATTATCCGTGGGTAAAGATTCCTGATCCGGCTGATGCTGGTTTGACAGTTTCTATTGCCCCTGATGCTTATGTGTGTGCCGCTCGTTCAAAAGCGGCTAATGCGGCTAATGGCCCATGGAGAGTTGGTGCAGGTTTAATTTCTGATGCCAAGTTCGTTACTGGCTTATCAATGCCTACAACAGAAGTCATGACTAAGGCTAATGCCGACAATCTTGATAGCGCTCGTATCAATGCATTACGAGTAATCAATGGCAAGGTCAGGGTCTATGGCGCTCGCTCAGTTTCTTCCACAGAGAGTGATTGGCGTTTCATAACTTCTAAAGATGCGCTTAATCACATCACATATGAATGTGAAAAGCGTTTGGAAGATTATGTTTTCTCAACGATTGACGGACGTGGAGGCTTGTTCAATAAGATCAAGGCTTCAATTGTTAGCATCCTTGAACCAATCCGCAAAGCAGGTGGATTGTATGAGGCTTATGGTTCAGATGGAGTTCGTCTAGATCCGGGATATACCGTTAAAGTTGACAATTCCAACAACCCATCAGCAAACTTGAACATTGGCAAAGTTACTGCGGATGTTGCAGTGAGAGTATCTGCTGTGGGTGATAAAATCAATGTCAATATAACTAAGTCGAATCTTACGGCTGGAACTTTATAAGGATTAGGAGTTTAGACTAAATGGCACACGGACAAAAACTTTCGCAGAGGCAAATTGTTGCAAGTATCGAAGCAGTGACCAATGAGCCGAAGTTCGCCGATTATTTCGCACAGGTAAGTGGAGGCGAAGTAACTGCCGCCGTAGAGAAAGTCTACGATGGTGGAGAACGCTTCCCAGAGACCCTTTGTGCGCCTGCTGATATCGGGGATATCACAGTGACTCGTCATTATGAGGTAAATCGTGACGGAGTACCTCTAAACGCTCTTCGTCCTCTGATTGGTCAGGCTTATTACAACATTCTTATAGAACACACCGATTGCGATATTAAGGTGGCTGGAACTCAACGTCAATACACACAGGCTCTTTGTGTAGGGATGACAGAACCAGATGGTGATGCGGCTTCAGGTGCTCCTGCGGCTTATAGCCTTACCTTTTCTGTAGGAAGTATCGGGGAATCAACCTGATAATAAGTACTTTAAAAGTGCTTTAAATTAATACTTAATAACTTAAACTTGAAACCCTCATTTAAACGGGTGTAAGATCTGGTGTATCCAGATACATATCAGGAGTGTATATAATGGCAGAAGCAAACCAGTCTCCTAAGCGAGAAGACATAAAAAATACTATTACTATGGATGTACCCGAAGAAAGTTCGGCGTTGGACGAGAGGACGAGGGCAAAGCCCACGATCTTAGAACAATTACGCACGGAAGTTTCTAAAAAGGTAGAACGTCCAGAAATCGAAATTGGAGTTCCAGAGAGAGATGGCGTTACTGTTCGTTTTTCTCCAAACATTACTCAACATCAGTTACGGGCATGGCGTAAGAATTCAGGAGAAAACAGTAAAGACGGGTTTGACCCTCTTAAGTTTGCTTGTTATGTGGTTGGTTCTACTTGTACGGCAATTCTTGTTAACGATGAAGTCGCTCAAGATGAGAATGGTGTAGATGTAACTTTTGCTTCTCCTGAGATTCTTGAAATGACAAATGATATTCGTCCTGTTCCTGATGGGATTCGCAGGTTTTACGGGGTTGATCCTCACCTAGAGTCCACGGCATTAGCAATTTTGGATCACGCTGGTTACGGAGATGAGGTGGAACCCCTCGAAAACCCTACGAACGGGTAATAGAGGAATTCTCAGACTCTCCTATTATCCAGACTGCCGCACGTCTGGGAGAAGTCTTTTACACAGATCCTATTAAACTTCTAGATGTTACTGAAGAGGAATGGGCTATTCGAGTAGCATGTGCTCAGGTGATTGCCGCTGATCGTGAAGAAGAAAAGAGAAAGCGAGAGGCTAAAGCACCTAGAACGTATTAGTTAACTTAGAAAGCCTGTGTGCTATGGCGGTTGAAGAAAAGGTAGTCATAAGGGTTGAAATCGACCCAGACATGTCGAAAACAGCGGCAGTCAATACGTTTCTCGCTACCTTAGATAAAAACGCAACGAAAGTAAACAAGACTCTACACAAGACCTCTGATACGTTTACAAAAGATCTTGCTAAGGCTATAGCGCATACAGGTGCGAGAATGGCTGACTTCGGTATGAAGTTAGTCAAAGTTAATTTGAAAGCATTCGGAGTTGAATTAGCACTTGTCACGACTGGATTGCTAGCCATGAAAGCGGCTTTGGCTGTTGGTAATGGAATTATGAAAGCATGGTCGAATACTGTTAAATTTGCGCGAGCGGCTACGGCTGGTCTCGCCGCAGGTATAACTGCTTTAGTTGCTACCTTGATGGCGGCAAATCGTCAGTTCCAACAGTTTCAGTTGGCTCCTTTTGTAGGGGGCATTAAGCAGGCTCGTGCGGCGATGAGCAGTATAGGTACAGGCAGTACGGCGGCCATGGGTCCACAAGTATTGTCTCAGTCGATGGCTTCTTTAGCAAAATCTGGTGCAGATGTAGCAAAACTTGCTCCGATGATGAGGCAGATAGGTAATATTTCCAGCGGTGATCCGAAACAGTTTCAGGCGTTAACTAAGGCAGTTGCCACTGTTCAGTCATCTGGTAAAACTACGGCTGGTGTTAAAGCATTACAGGGCATGGGTCCAGCGTTTGCTGATGCGGCTAAACAGGCTGGCGGTATGAGTTCTAAGCAATTCATGACTTCTCTTGCATCTGGTGGTTTAACTCCTCAGGGGTTTAAAGGTCAGATGGATACTTTAGATTCGACTCTTATGGGCGGCGCAAAGGGAATGATGACTCGGATGTATGTCCAGTTGGCGGACATGGGTCAAATTTTCTTAGATCCTATTCGCAATGCCATGAGAGAAGTAGAACAGGTTTTGGGTAATGGGTTATTCAGGATGCAGGGGGCTATCAGACAGTTCGGGTTGAATAGTTTTATACCGGGATTTGTGGATGTTCTTGCAAAGTTTATTGATTGGATAGTTCTTTTAGTTAATCGTGATTTACCCAAGTTGATGGACATGCTCACTTCTATTGGTAATTGGTGGAAAGACTTTAAAGCAGGTATGAAAAAGTTCTTTACCAAAATGGGCGATGGAATGGAAAAGTTTAGAGAGGCTTCTGCTGGTGCTTGGGAGATGGTTAAAGCCCTTTTCGGTGAACTTAAAAGTTTTCTTGGTGCCACTTTTGATAAATGGGATAGTGGAATTGTTAGAAATGCTAATGCTTTTAAGGAGTTTGGTCACAGTTTAGGAATGGTCATTACTGGCGTGCTTGACATGTTGACACAGGCTAAAAACACGTTCTTTGATATTTTGCCTCAGATAAATCGTTTCTTCCAGTTCCTTTCTAATGAAGTTTTTCCAAAGATGGCTACATTCGCTAATGTCATGGTCGGCGCTTTTGGTGATCTTATTCCAATTCTTGAGACAGTATTGCGAATGTTAATGCCGGTTATAGAAGCAGTCAACATGGTGTTAGGTGGTGTTGGAGGCTCAGGGGGCGTAGGAGGAGCCATGCTTGGTATGGCAGGCATGATGGCAATGACTGGCGGAGGACGTGCAATGAGTGGTGCTGTGAGAGCAGGTGCCATGGGAGCCGCAAAGCCTGCTGGGTTAGGTGTTTTTTCATCTTTAGGGTTTAGTGCCGCTGGACGACTGGGTAAAACTACTGCTGGTACTGCACTTGGTTTAGGTGCATTAAAAATGAAAGAGTTTTTAGGTGGCAGGTTTGGTGGGGCAGACAAAGGTTTATTAAAAGGAGGAAGGTTATCTAGAGGCGCTGGTCTTCTGGGTGGATTGGCGGGCGGTATAGGTGCTTGGAAATCACAGAGTGCCGGTAGTGGAGCCTTGTCAGGAGCGGCAGGTGGTGCTTCTATAGGTGGCATGTTTGGACCATATGGTGCTGTGGCTGGTGCGGTTATTGGTGGTCTTGCAGGTGGTATTAAAGGATGGCTCAACCGAGGAGCGATGAAAGATGCTGGTGAAGAACTAGGCAAGACAATGGTTGGGGATGTAATCGAAGGGATGGCTACACAATCAAGAACAGGACGTGCAGATTCGGTTAAGGCTTTCAATGAACTTTTAGGCGACGACGCGGCATTATCACGTAAGGCTGATGAAAAAGGCGTTGATAAAGGTGCGTTGAAAAAGAGTTTACAAAGTGAAAGAAATAATTTGTTAAGTGAGCAAACAAGACTCAATGCCGCTTTGGATGTTTCATTAGGTCGATTGGCTCAAACCACTGGTAAGACTACCGAAGTGATCGAAACAGAAGCGGATCAGTTAGGAATTGTTTTAAGTAACAGACTTTCAGAAGCACAATACATCATGGAAACAACAAAAGAGTATGGCACTTGGAATAAGGGTGCTATTTCTGCAAGTATTGAAGGCTCCTATTATGATGCGGTTACAAATGGGGCTTTTGCTAAAAGGACAAGACTAGAAAGCGCTGGAGAGGAAACTCGTGCCGCTACTTTGGGTTTGTTCACTTCCATGGAAAGTGGCGGTTCTTTAGATAATGATTTGGCTGATAGGGCGATGCAGGCTCTTATGGCTGAAGGGCAGGCTTTAGGACACACGGGTGGCGGTTTGATTCAGTGGGTTAACAAGGCTTTAAGGGGTATGAGCGGACGAGCAGACCAGTTGGGCTTCAGCGCAGGCAAAACACAGATGGATGATTTTGTTAATACAGGGTTAAAGGCTGGAGAGACGGCTAAGAAGACTTGGATGGAAGGTGGTTTTGCACAACAACTAAAGCACAGGTTGCAACTAATTAATCCAGAGATGTCTGGCGCAGATGTTGATGCCAAATTAAGTAAAGCATGGGAGAGCGGTGACCCTGATCAATATCTTGCTAATTTGAATGCAACAGTTCATGGTGAAGCGGCTGAAAAGGTTATGGAATTAGGCGCAAAGGCTCTGGATGCTGGAACGTCACTTACTAAATTTGCGGCAGTTATGGAGATGCTTATGAGAGGAGACGTTGAGGGTGCTAGTGAATGGCTTGCAGAAAGGTATGGTTCTGGGGATGGGAGTAAACATAACCCAGATGCTGGTCCTTACTTAGGAGACGATCCTCAAGCAAAAGCATATTACGACTCTTTGAACACACCAATCAATTATGGTCCGTAATTAAAAACTAGATCAGGATAGAAAGTATTAGGTGCCCCCGATGGCAGGAACAGTTTCAGTTTGGATAGAAGGAGAAGCGGATACGTTAGTTGAGCAACGTATCTCTAAAGTTGCTCGTGTTTATATTCGTCAAGTGAGTGGTGACACGGAAACTAGTTCACATGTATCTGAACAAAAAATAGTTGATTCTTGGTTAACTGATCTTCATAATTTTACGACTATAGGTGATTTTCCTGCAATTATTCCAAGGAAAAAAGTAGTTTCCGAGTTGTTGACTTTTGAATTTCCTTTTGGTCCTAAAAAAGTTACTTATGGTGGAAATGCTTTGGCTTATACGGAAATTCGGAGACCGGGTATGAAGCCTTTGCTTCGCGCCATGAATCCTCAAAATAGAACTATTTCATTAAATTGTGTCATAGTGGATAGAACTACACATGGCATAGGTTCCGTGGAGACACAGTTGAACACATTAAAAGATATCGCAACGGCGGATAGAGATATCGAATTTCAGCACGGTGTGGTTACCTTCCCTTCTCGACTAAGAGCCACGGGAATGCAAATAGAATCAGTGGAACGAAATTTGCAAGGGGAAATCACAAAGGCGAGAGTTTCTATGAATTTTAAAGAATCCATTCCTTTGAATGTTGATCTGATTTGGTTAAAAGCAGTCACTGAAGAACCTAAACCTTTAGCAGTCATACCGGATGAAGACGATGAAGATCGAATCGGAAGCACAGGTGTGGAATGTATAGACAAAGCAGTTGCCAAATCAGGGCTAACAGGTCCAAGTGCCACTTTCAATGCGACGACTGCGCTGTTGCACGGTATTTTATAGCAGGTGATTTAAGTGACGGATAAGTTAGAAAGACTTACTCTAGACGATCTACGAATTGCTGAGGTTGGATCAAAAAGAGAAGCCGAGATCACCGAGGCAATTGAGAATTTACAGGTTTCTTTATCTGCAAGTATTGTTTCTCAAATCACTTTTCAAGTGTATGACCCTAATTTTGAAATGCTTAAAAATAATTATTTTCAATTACGACGACCTATATCTTACAAGGGTTGGAAGTATGAGATTACTGCTTGCAATATTAACCGTTCACCGGGTCGTCCAGACACAGTTAGGATCGCCGCTCGTTCTTTAGCGATTCAAAGAATGGCTAGAGATAAAGGTGCACGAACTTGGGGGGAAGAAAACGGAATCACTTCAGCGGAGATGGTTAAACAAACAGCGAATGAATTTGGTTTAAAGATGTTTATTCAACAGACTCCCAGCAGGGCTTCTATTACTCGTATGCAGTCAGAACAAACTGATGAATCGACATGGGATGTTATTAGACGACTTGCTCAGGATGAGGAGTATATGGTATTTGAAGCCTATGGGATTATATATTTCACTTCTGAAGATTATCTTTTAGAGCGACAACCGTATATAACTGTTAATTGTTCTTCACGAAGAAATGATTCTTCACTTGCACCCGGTAGGGACGGTCCAGATGAAAATGATCCGTGGTTTCCTTATTCATTTCAAATAACTGCGAATGATAACGAAACTATAGGTTCTAGTTGTGTTATCAAATTAGGGCGAGAAAATGGAAGAAAACTTCGTCCGGGTATGGGTTTAATATTGACAAATGCTGGATTATTTAGCAATAGAAAGCACATGATTACCGATGTCGAATGGGCGGAAGGTAGCAATGAGCCTGTAACGGTCAAAGCAAGAACCATTAAAGAAACGAAAGATACTGTTGCTGATGAAACATTAGGAAGAGGAATTATTCCTTACGGTAGTCGTGATTTGTATGAGGGGCTTGAGGGTCGTGATGTGGAACGGTTGCAGAATTTCCTTAGAGGATCAGGGGTTTACAATGATGTTGTAGACGGAAAGTTTGAAGCGACAACAACTTCTGCTGTGAAGATGTGGCAAAGACAGAATGGTGACATTTTGGAAGGTGTCACTAAAACTACAGCGGAGATTTCTGAGTTGAATCCTTCTGATCGTGCTTTTTTCGGTGAGAATACGATAATTACTGAATATGAGGTTGATGGTATTATTGATGATGATGATTGGGAGTTGATTATGACACCTAAAGACACTTCTCGTCGTTTAATAGCGTGGGGAGATGTGTCGTTCGATGATTATGCGTCGATGATGTCAGACCAAGCGCTGTCACGGGTAGCAGGTTCTGTAGAGCCTGACGATATTGACAGTATGCCTAGCGTGGATGATGCCGATCAGAAGTGGATGTACTGATGGGTTTTCGAGCACAAGATGAGAATTGGTTAAGAACACCACAAAAACCCGCATCTAAAACGATTCGTCCTTCAGGGTTTTATCAAGGCATTGTAACGAAAGTTGTTGCTACGGAGTTAGATCCGTATGGGATTTATGTGGACGTTCCGGGTTTGGGTCATCTCAATGCTGGTCCTCACCCTTATGTCGGTCCTCCTCCTTCGCTGGGTGATGATGTTTGGGTAAGTTTTCATGAGGGTCGTCCAGATGATTTGATTATTTTTAATGCAGGTCATCAAAACAATGATGATATCACTGAGGGTGTTTACCGTTTTGGTGGCGCTACGGAAGAGTTTGGGGTAACCGTTCATGTTGAACCTACAAGCCATGCGGATTCTAACCGTGCGGCTATAAGGTTGGATAAGACACAACTCACGGGTGGAAGTGGTCAAGCAGGACTTAATGGCGCGATGTCAGGTGATTTTGGGGTTTATGATGCCCAAACGGGTGGCTGGACGTTGTTTTCTAGTGGTGCTTATGGCGGATATACAGACACTACAATGAATGGTATTTCCAGAAGTTCTTTAGCGACTACTGCCAACACTGGTTTTACAATTTACGCTGGAAATAAGCACGGCACTCCAAGTGGCAACTTTTATCGCGGTTTGACGTTCAGACCTAGTTACGACGGTAGTTCTGGTAGTGGCACTGAAGTTATGTACATAAATTGGTTTGATGCGACTAGTGGTGGTCCAACTGATCCATCGACTAATGGAAGTAGTTATTACTGGATTACAGTCGGAAGATTTGGTTATTGGGGCGGTTCATTTTATCCGACTGTTGATGACACTTTTGATCTTGGTTGGTCGAGTTATCGTTGGGACGATATTTACGCCACGAATAGTTCTATCCAAACATCTGACGTGAATCTTAAAAAAGACATAGAAGATTCAGATTTAGGTTTAGATTTCATTAAAAGTCTCCGTCCTGTTTCATACAAATGGAAAGAAACAAAAGGTGAAGAGGGCACAAGAAAGCATTACGGGCTTATAGGGCAAGAAGTTGAAACTGTTTTAGGAGACAAAGCATCAGAAACTGCTTTTTGGACAAAAACTACTACCCCAGCAGAAGAAGAACTAAAGCAAACAGAAGTAGCCGGTCCAGACGGAACGACGTATATGGATGGTCCTGTTCGACCAGCAAGAGATGAAGAAACCCGTCAAGGGTTAAGATACGGCGAACTTATAGCACCTTTAATTAAAGCAATTCAAGAGTTAGAAGCACGTATTGCGGCTCTGGAGAGTTGATGCTTCTATACTGATAGTTGGTTGAAGAGGGGAATACATAAGCCAACCTGAAGGTAAATATAATGTCAATCCCCGTTAAGAAAGGCGTTGACCTTTCGTTGTTGCATCCACGTTTCGTGAAGAGACTGGAAGCATTTTTTAATGATCCGCGTATAAAAGGGCGAGTCCGAGTGACTAGTGGATGTCGAACTTACGCTAAACAAAAATATTACTATGATGGCTATAAGGCTCGTAAGGCTGGATTTAATCTTGCCGCTAACCCTGATAGACGTTTCGGACCAAAAGGTTTAAACGGTCAAGGGATATGGCGGGGGTCTTGGCACATGGAGCAGGAAGACGGGTATTGCTACGCGGTGGACTTCGGTCTTTGTGGTAGTGGTATCAAAACATGGGAAGTGCAAAACATTGCCAAGTCTTATGGTATTCATCCAACTGTTGCTTCGGAATGGTGGCATCATCAACCAAGACAATCAGCCGACTGGTTTGATGCTCCTGCCTTAGTCGATGGGGGAGTCAAGGAAGAAACTAAAGAACCTGTTACAGATTGGGCGGCTTTGGCTAAATATTTCGAGGCATTAACTGCGGAAATTCAAACTAATCCCATGAGACGTAAAGAACGGTCTGAGCGTGTAAAAGTGATGCAACGACGGTTAGGTGCTTTAGGTATTGATTGTGGAACTCCAGACGGAATTTTTGGCTGGACGACTTGGAGAAAAGTGCGTCAGTTTCAAAGAATTAATCGTCTTCCTCGTGATGGGGTTGTGGGCGCAGGCACTTGGGCAGAAATGTGGGGAGATGAGCCACTCTCATAGGTTTGTTTCATTGCTATTGGTGTAAGAGGGGTAAAATTCCTTTAGTTATTGATGTTAAAGTAGGTTTTTATGGAAGTATTATCTTTTCCGTTAAAGTTCTCATCAGAAGGGGACTTCATGAAAGTGGATGACACCTCTGACTTGTACAAGGCAGAGCAAGTAAGAGCCTTTATTTCAACGCATAAAGGTGAACGTGCCTTGTTTCCTAGTTTTGGAATAGACGATCCTACTTTTGATGATGGTTTTAGTGGCAATGCGCTTGTCAGTGAGTTCAGTCAGTTTTATGACACCTCAGTTGTGATCAATCATATTGACATAATCAAGAAGCATGGTGCGATTAACAACATAGAAGTAAACTTTATATAGGGGCAAGATATGGCATCTCCAGATTTTTCTACATACATTGATTTAACGCCATACGATTCGACGGTTACCTCTATTTTAGATGAAGGTATCGAACAGGCTCGTACCCTGTTGCCTCAATGGACTCCTCGTGCAGGTCAAACTGAAACGACGATGATGGAAGCGGTTGCTTATCAGACGGCAAATTTAGTTAATGCGGCGAATCGTTTGCCGGGTTCAACAGTAGAAACACTTTTAAAGTTGTTTGGTGTTACTCGTTCTAACGGTGTTAAATCAACTGCGACTGTAACAATCAATTTTACTGACACTAAGGGTTACACGGTTCCTGCTGGTACAGCGTTTGCAAATTATGCAACAGATGGTTCTGTTTATGTTTACCTTTTGGATGCTGATGCGGAAGTTTCAACTGGAGCAAGTCAGTTGACTTTGAAGGCTGTGACTGCTCAAACAGTTGGAGCGTTATATAACAGTCCTTCTAATGGGGCAACATTGCAGGTTTTATCAACTATTCCTTATATTAGTAGTGTTGTTTTTGATGCTAAACCTGCTAAAGGTTTAGATGCTGAAACCGATTCAGAATATTTCACTCGTGGAATAGGTGCTCTTGCGAGTTTTTCATCTGTGTTGGCTACAGAAGATCAGATACGGTCTTACATTTTGACTAATTATTCTGCTACTGCTTTTAGGGTTAAGGCATACAATCTGCGTCGTTACGCAGATAGGAACATTGTTACTTTTGGTGGAACATCTAATACAGGTGGGAAACATAAAGGTTATGTACTTGTTTCTTTAGCAGGACAAAATGTTAATGATTATTCTCAGTCGATTAAGGATGCGACTATTTCTGCGGCGGATATTGCAACGATCTCTACATCAATTGGGTCAAAACTTGGTTCTGGTATAACAGTTGAAGTTAAAAATGCAGAATTAATTGGAATAGGTATTACAGCGGAAGTTTATAAAGTCGCTACTGCGGCGGCAGGAACAGTACAAACAGCAATTCAAACAGCGCTCAAAGGTTATTTGGATTCTGATGCTTGGGACTGGGGGGAAGTGGTCAGAGTAAATGAAATAATCAGTCTGATCGACAAGGTTACAGATGTTGATTACGTGAAGTCTGTCACTTTGAGCCTTCCTGAAGAAACAGTTGTTGCCGCTACTACAGCAGATTTAGGAACTGTTACTTATGCCAATGGGACACTAGGTGTAGGTGCAACTTTAACGAATGGTGGTAGTCAGGCGGCATTTACTATAGATGGTCAAACGCCTAGTGCATCTGATCGTGTGTTGGTGAAAAATCAGTCTACTGCCGCACAAAATGGAATCTATTCTGTGACAACTGTTGGCGATGGTTCAACTAACTGGGTGTTAACCCGTGTAACTGATGGAGACACGACCACGGAGATGGTTCTTAATAAGTTTGTTTGGGTTACAGCAGGGAGCACAAATGGTAGTAAAGGTTTTGCTTGTAGTGCCGCTGGAACGATAGGAACAGATGCTATTTCTTTCACCCAGACGAGCACTGCTACTCGCGCAGAGGTTCTTAGTGGCAATTCGACTTTAGGTGACGGTGGTTTAACGGGTGATATTCGTTTAGCGCATTTAGGAATGTTGACTTATCCTAGTACTCTGACTATCACGGTGAGTTGAAATGGCGACCACTGATACGTCATTCAATCTTTTAAAAATAGGTGGAAAGGAAGCACTTTCTGTAGATAAGTGGACTTCGATTAATTCTTCTATTTCTTCCGTTGCAGATGTTGGTATGAGGTCAATAACTTTTAAGAGCACCACAAAAACAGATGGTTTTCTTGTCAGGTCTTTGGCTTCAGGAGAAGTGGGTCTAACTTCAACGGTCTTTCCTGTAGATTCCAATGATTCTTATCTTGTTGTAGGAATTATTGCTATTGGTTCAAAACTTGGTGGTAAAACCTGCAAAGTAAAGATTGAATATTACGACACGACTAGCGGAGCGGCAATGACTTACGCTGGTGAAGAAGAGTCAGAGGGACTGTGGGTCGCTTCGACGGACACGCATGAGTATACACAAGTTGCATCTACTGATTCAACAGCGTCTTTGCCTGAACGTCACGTTTTGCGGCTGATGATTCATCCGTATGGATTTAGGGAAGGAACTGCTTTTACAGACATGAATCGTTTTTGGGTTCCTGCTGGTGCTTCATATGCGAGAGTTACTTTTTCTGTTGATGCCGCTACAGCCGCAGATCAAGGGTTTGTTTTAAGTGATGTTTCTGTTGCAAAAGTAAGCGATCTTTTAAACAATCCAACATTAGACACGACTTACCGTTTGTTGCCTGACTTTATGAGAGTGGACGACGAGAAAGAACAACAAACAGGAAACAGGTTTGGGCAAACTCATGTATTGAAAAGATTATTGGCTTCTTCTTTTGCCTATGGAATAAAAATAGGAGAAGAGATCAGAGGTTGGTATTACGAACGAGCAGAAGATTCAGCAACAAACACTGAAAAAAACTCAACTTTGACAGATCCTCTTACTATTAAAGAGGCTTATTTGCCATGGTTGGCACAAATGTTGGGTGTTTCTTTAACTAACCCGTATACGGGCTTAAACATGTGGATTGCTTTACCAAATTGGGATGAATCAGATGATGACACGGACTGGCAGTCAATAGATCTTTTAGATGCAGAAAGTGCTGAGGATTCGGCAACTTGGTCAAAAGTAAGATCGGCAACTTATGAAGATGTTCAATCTTACCGATATCAAATCCTTCATGCGTACAACGGTTTAAATGCTGGTAAGCCAGAATCAATGCGTGCTTATTTAAAAACACTCTTAGACACAAACACTCCAGATAGTTATTTTACGAGAATAAAAGGAAACGACAGAGAAACGCCTTTGCTTCTTAAGCATGTTTATGATCCTGAAGTCGATCCTGATCCTGATGGAACGAGAGTCAATATTGAAATGGAACCTACTCTGGGTATGGGTGTTGTCGGTTCTCAGTCTTCAAGATTGAGTGATGCAGGGGTTATTGCTTATGAGGCAAAAAATATTACAGAAAAGAACATTCCGGGTTCTGGAGCAGTTTCTGATGATGACACGGTTTTGATACTGGGAACTAATGCGTGTATGGCTATTCCAGATCAAACAGGATCTGGGCGACATCTTTCTTTGGTTAATTCTTCTATATCTGATCCGAAAGCCTCCCAGTATGGGATTATTGCAGGAGCACGTTACGAAGAAGGTTTTGCTTTTTATCCAAGTGCAACAACTGGATCTGGTGCTCATATAAATATGGCGGCAAATAATACAGGCTTGTCAGGAACAAATGTTGATTATATTTTTCATGTTTCTGATATTGCTTATGGAAATTCCTCTGACATTATTTTATTTGAACAAGGGACATCAGGAAATTCTAATTACAGGGCTTGTGTTATAGATGAAACAGGTGTTTTGAAGCATCTGACTGGCGCTTCTGGTCAAGTTGCTTCAACTGCTTATTCGGCATCAACTCACCCCATTGAATATGATTTCACAACAGAAGGTACTCGTTGGATACGGATCTCAGCGACTTCCTCCACGACAAAGTTTTATGTCGGTCCAAGCATGATTGATGTTTGTCATCCAACGACACATTTAATTAATTCGATTGGTTTATCTTCTCCAAACATGTATGACAATTCTTTAGCGGCTTCTTTTTTCAAAGTCGCTCATGCAAGTAACGGAATAGTTGGATATAGGGCAATTGTTAATAATGGTGTATTGGATAGTCAGTATGCAGGGTTCGGTCTGTCAACGGTTGCAGATTTCAATTTGACAACTTATTCAGGAACTACAGGAACTTCAGCAAGTACGATTACAGAACTTTATGATGGTGTTGACGATTTTGATCAAGATTCGACATTAAACACAGGTGCTAATACTTGTAAATTTAGTCTTGATTATGAAGCCTCCCCAAACCCAGTAGCAAACTGGATTGCGTTGCCTCACACGGGAACAGATTATTTATATATAGGAAATCAGAACAGTTCAGGAGACAGCATTGTTGTTTCAGGAATGGACAGTGATACATACAACTGGACTGTGACCTACACGGATGGAACTACGGCAACAGGAACAGCATCTTCTGTAACTACTATTACTTGGAATGCTGGTACTTATGGCGGAAAACAAATTGCGTCTATAGCGGCAGTAGGAACAAAAACATATACGTTTTTGCCAAGTATTATTACGACACACACCGCTACAGCAAGTACTGGAACTGATACTGCAAGCGGAACATGGACAATCAATCGTGCATGGGAAGCACACGATTCTTACGAATTTTCCACAATTGTAGATAGAGATTTATTTCAAACGAACAGAGAGGGAGCAGGTTGCGCTCCTAGTTTAACTGTTGGAAATGCCGACCCATTAACAATGTCTTTACAATATCGACGTTTTAAAACAGATAGCGGTAATGATAATTGGATTTTCAAACATCCTAATTTTCAAATGAAATTTAGCAGTAGCGGAGTTACGTTTAATGTAACTGATGCTTTTGACAGTTCTACGACTGCAATCAATACTGCTACGGTGACTTGGGATGACACTAGTCGAGTTGGGCAATGGAATTACATTGCACTGGTGCGTGATGTGGTAAATACAAAAATTCACATATATGCAAATGGAAGTCTTGTCGGTAGTGCGACTGATACGAGTGTGAATGGTACTAATTTACAGATTGGGAGTGCTACGGGAAATGTGGTATTTCATACAGATAATGAACCCGGTTGGCAATTTAACCATTTTGCAATATTTAAAGAAGCATTATCTGCAACAGATATAGAAAGAGTAAGGCAGACACTACCTACATGAAGTGTAAGATTATCTTAGGAGTAACGGTATGGCTATAACATATGGAACAAGATTTACGTCATTGCCGAACTGGTCTTCCAGTTTGGATGCATTTAGTCGCGTTCAGTTTAATGACGCTTTCACTGATGTAAATTCTAACGCCGCTGGATGGTCTGAAAGCACAGGTTCTGAATCAGGAACCAAAAGTGGGTTTTTCCATTACAATTCCACAGCGAATACTTTAAAAGTCTATTCTTCTGGTGAAACAGCATGGGTGACTATCAGTGATGGAACAGAAGTTCGTGCTTCCACTGTAACAACTAAAGGTGATATTTATGTGGCTACGGCCGCTAGTACAGTTACACGTTTAGCGGCGGGCGCTAATGGAAAAGTTCTTAAAGCGGATTCCACAGAAAGCACAGGTTTGGCTTGGGCGGATGCTGTTTTAACTGTCGCAGGAACTGCTAATGAAGTGGATGCGTCAACAGTATCTGGAGCGGTCACGGTTGGTTTACCTAATGACGTGACTATTGCAGGAACTCTTACTTTAGACAGTATTGGTATAGCGGCAGTCCAGTCTTCAGGTGAATCATTTGCTAATAATGATACTTCTATCATGACCTCTGCGGCCATTGAGGATAAGATCTTGGCATACGGTTACGCGGCGGATGCTGATTTAACAACTAATAACGTAAAGGTTCATGACGTAGAAACTATGTTCCACATGGAGGTTATGGTCTAATGGCAATGACTCAAACTAAACTACACGATCCATCACAATTGGGGACTTCAACCTCAACTTTGTATACGGTGCCTGCTTCAACTACAACAATTTTGAAGCAAGTATCTTTGTGTAACACTTCTGCAACTGCTAGGACAGTACAGTTATATGTAGTGCCTAATGGTGGTACAGCAGGTGTTGCCAATGCTTTGGTGTACGATATGACTGTTGACGCTAAAGCAACAGTATTCGTTAACTTGTCGTCGGTTATGGAAACAGGTGCGACTTTACAGGGTCAAGCAAGTGTGGCTTCAGCAATAACGATTCATTCTTCTGGCATACAGGAGACATAATCATGGGGCGGCTGGTTAGGCTCGGCGCTCCCGATGCTCTCGCAGATTTTTATGACTCTCCTTCCCACATTTTTGGTAGTGGGGAAGATGGCTCTGTCCAAATCAGCGCTAACACAACTTTAACTTCAGATATGTACTATTTGGATTTAACAGTTGATGCCACGAAAACTTTAAATACAGCCGGATACCGAGTATTTGTTCAAAGAAATTTATATCTTTATGGAACTATTGGAATGACGGCTGGTCCTTCTTCCGCTGGTTCTTTGGGGATAGGTACACAAAACGCGGCTGTGACTAACTCTTTAGGTGGTGCTTCTGCATCTCATACTGTTACGGCTCCTGCTACTGCTTTAGGTGGAACAAAGTGGTACAAAAATCCTTTAAATGCTATTGATGGTTATTCATTTGATCCTAGTAATGGAAATCTCAATCTTTTAAAAGGTGGAGCGGGTGACGGAACTAATTATGGAGGCGGTGTAGTAATCGTTTGTGCTCGTTATTTGTCAGGAGATGGAGCCATTTCAGCCACAGCATCAGGGAATGCTGGTGGCGGAGTTGTGTTTTTGATTTCTTCAGATAAAAGCCATTCGTACACCCTTAGCGCGGCTGGTGCGGGAACTGGTTCAGCGGGAAATACATATTTCTTAGAGGCGGACTAACATGGCTGATCCAAAATATGATCAGGGTGTTCGCAGAGATAAGGACATTACTCCTTATGTCGTGGAAGTTTTACCTGAGGACGAGTTTGGTGATCCCATATTTGATGGGGATTTAATTTATGGGCATGGCGCTGATGGTGATGTAACAATCACAGGCGACACATCATTGTCTGAAGACATGTATTACAACAATCTGACTATTAACAGTGGGGCGACGTTAAACCCTAATGGGTTCAGGGTTTTTGTTAAAAACACTCTTACTTTGAATGGTGATTTAGGCATTAAGGAAAGTGTGTCAAGTGTGACCACAGGGACTTTAGAAGGAACTGTAGGAGTTGGAGCAAATGTTGTTGACGGTTTAGGCGGAGCAGGTGAACCTGATGGTTACGTTCCGGGTTATACGTTTACAGGATCTGGTTCTAAAACTACTTCTGCTGGTGTTGCTTCTAAAGATTTTTATGATCTTCGTGATGCTATTAATGCTTACAAACAACGTGGCGAAACTTTTTTCCGCGCTAAAGGCGGAGCAGGTGGAGGAACAGGCGCAGATGGAGCAGATGTTGCTGGATCAAACGGATCGTATCCTCCGAACGCTAGTTCTGTGGGAGCGGCTGGAGGAAAAGGAGCGTCAGGAACGGGTGGATCTGGCGGAACTGGAGGTCGTGGTGGGGCGGTAGTTATGGTTTCCGCTCGGACGATTGCAGGGTCTGGCGGATTGTATTGCGAAGGTGGCGCTGGGAATGATGGTACGGCAGGAACCACAGGCGATACTGCTCCCGATTATTTTCAGCCAGCGTCAGGCGGATACGTGCCTGCTTCATATAATGAACACGCCACTACTGTATTTGGCATAACTGGTTACCAAACCGTTCAAACTGGTCACACTTTTGTTGGAAATGGTGATGGACACGCCGCGTATTCAGGTCCGCCATGTGCCGCTGGTGATCATATTCCTGCTTATTATTTAGACTCTACTTGGCATCTTCCAGCATTTTTTGTTTGCAACGCACACACCGATTACCCAGCCTCACCAGAAACTTTCACTGAAAACCCTACCTACGGAGAGCAAGCGGTGTACGGCACTCATGGTGGTACCGCAAGTAGTCACACACCGGCGCAGAGTTTTTATGTTCCCGCTGTTACATATCCGGGGGGTGCTGGAGGGACAGGGGCGACAGGACAGCGTGGGGGACGCGGAGGCGGAGGTGCTCTAATAGTGGTCACTAGAAAGGCTGGAACACCGAGTTACACTTACAATACAGGAGTCAATGGCGCTTTAATTGCCTTAGATAGTGCCAATGTTTAAATGCAAACCATATTTTTTGTTCCAAAGGACGAAAACCCAGATGACTATGTTGATGATTGCAGTCTTTGGGGGCTACCGATAGTCCACGGTGTCAGTAATAAATTAACTGAACATAATTTAAATTTTGACCAAGCAGGAGTTTTAAAGATTCCTGAAAAGAATAATTTCTTTTACAAAGAAGAATTTCCTGTGGGGTTTCATCAGAAAGCAACATTAGAAAATGACTTTTATGATTTACGAAACGATTTTACGTTAAATGTTTTCAACAAGCGTTCTGGTGAGTTGGAGTATGAAAGTCTAAAACCTTTTTTTGCGGAGAAACATCGTGTTAGGTGGGTGTTTCAAATTGTTAAAACAGGCAAATATGATTTGATTGTTCTTAAAAATGGTGAACCTTTTAATGATGATAAGAATATTTTTTATGTTTTTTTGCGGGAAAAATTATGGAATTAATCACAGCAGGTATTGCTCTGTGGCGTAATGCTTTTGAAATTGAAGATGGTTTTGCAGAAGAGTATTTTGCTTATCGGTTTGAACAGAGTCGAGGGGTTCCTTGGAGGGGCGACAAGGCTTTAGTCAAAGAAAATTTAATGCATTATGAAAATGGTACTAATCCTTTACGAGTTGGTAATTACTCGTTAGACGAGACTTTTACAGAAGACAATAAATACGATTCATACAGTTTGTATTTGCATAAAGTTTTAATGAAAGGATTAAGGGATTATTTAAAAACATACCCTGTATTGCAAAAAGATATTCATTTTATTGAAAACTATAGACTTGTCTACTATCAGCCCGGTGATTATATGGGATTACATAGTGACCAATCATGGAGCGGTAATGAAGGTCGTTCTGAACCTGCTGACCTAATCGAAAATGAAAATGGGCTTAGAACTATTTGTTGTATTCAACATTTAAGTTCATCTTCTGATGGGGAAGATCCTGAATGGGGCGAATTTGATGGGGGTGAAGTTTCTTGGCCGTATGCGACAGATAAATCTTTTATGCCTCAACAGGGAGACATGCTGATTTATCCCGCGAATTTTTTATACTCACATCAAGTAGACAGGGTTTTAAGTGGGCATCGAATATCTAATTTGGTTTGCATAGGGCATGGGAAGATCCCTCCGAGGGTTAAGCCTTTTGGACCATTGGGATACGAGTATTTAGATTTTAAAGACGAGAAAATAGATTGGAAAGGTTGGTAGTAATGAAAGTGGAAATGCCTGTTCCTTGTTTGCGGATGTATGAAGATTGGTATCCCGAATGTGACAAATTATTAGAAAGTGTTATAGGAGCGGCAGAGAGAGAATATTCTATTTGCCCTTGGATGCGTTCTAAGATTGCTTCCCAAACTGGAAGTGTTGATGCATTTGACTATAGAAGTAGTGTCCAATGTGCACTTCAAGACATTTTGGTGACTACCGATTCCGATTTCGCAGAGGCGCGTCGTTCCGTGGAGCATTTCGTGCTACGAACTGATGAATTGATACGAGATTACAATGAAACTTATGAGATAGGCATCAGACAAAATGAAGGCTTGCATGTTTTAAGATATCAAAACAAAGCAGAATACCGTAATCATCACGATCATGGAATTGCCAATCAGCGAACTTTAAGTTTGGTTATGTTTCTGAATGATGATTATGAAGGTGGAGAATTAGAATTTCCTTATTTTGATTACAAAGTAGTTCCTGAAAAAGGGAAAGTTGTTTTGTTTCCTTCTAGTTTTGCGTATTCACATATAGCGCATCCTGTTGAAGAAGGAACAAAGTACACGGCTATTAATTGGTACAAGTAAATGCGTATTGTGGTTGTCGGGCGTGGTAACGCTGGGTTTATTTCTTCTTTAATCTTAAGACGTGCTTTTCCTAATTTTCCGATAACTATTATTGGTTCTCAGGAAGTTCCAATAATAGGAGTTGGAGAGGGCAGTCAAGAGCATTTGGCAATATTTTTAGATTATTGCAAGTTGGAGCGGGCTGAAATACTTCCAGCATCTTTAGCAACTTTAAAAAAAGGAATCCGATTTGAAAATTGGGGCAGTTATTTTCCTGACTATTTTCATGCAATTGTGGGAGGTCCACAAGAGTTTTTGCAAGGAAGTTTCGGATTCAATGCCGAGTATGCAGAACTGCTCAGGACAGAAACCCCAATTTCAGAAGGTCTTGTCACAAAAGAAAGAATTTTTTCAGATGAAACAAGTGTTCATCAACCATTCAAGTCTGTAAATCAATACCATTTTGACACTTATGAATTAAATGACTATTTCACTCTTAAAGCAAAACAAAGAAATATTCAAGTTGTTGATGGTCATGTAGAAAAAATTAATGCAAAAGACGGCATCATAGGCAGTGTCGTATTAAAAGATGGCTCTTTGATAAACGGTGATTTTTGGATTGATGCTTCTGGTTTTAATCGCATTTTGATGTCTCACCTTTCGGAAAATAATTGGTGTTCTTATAGTGATTATCTTTTAACTGATTCTGCTATTGCTTTCCGTACTCCATTAGATGAAAGTGGAAAAATACATCCTTACACTCGTGCAAGAGCCTTGAGTTCAGGGTGGGCTTGGGAAATCCCCACACAAACGCAAAGAGGTAATGGATATGTTTATTCTTCTCAATTTTGCAGTGAAGAAGAAGCAGTTGCCGAAATGGAAAAGTTGCTTGATGTAGAAATATCTGAATATCGAACATTTACTTTTGATCCCGGTCATTTAAAAGACATTTGGGTGGGCAACTGTGTGGCAATGGGTCTTGCGGGTTCTTTTATAGAGCCTTTAGAAGCAACGTCAATTGGAACCACCATTGCTCAAACAAATGGGCTGTTGCAATATTTGGCGAGTTATCAACCCGGTAATGATAATTCACGGCAACAATATAAAGAAGGTTTTGAAGCATTGATGTCTAATATTTTGGACATGATCAGACTGCATTATGTTAGTGATCGTGAAGACACTCCATTCTGGAAAGCACAAAAAGAGGCTCCTCTTACTGAAAGTTTAGAAAAACTTCTAGATTTATGGAAAGAAAAAGTGCCAGACGTTTCAGATGTAAGAATCAAAAATAGGGAAATGCATATGTTTTTTGGTTCTAATTTTTATTTAGTGGCACAAGCGCAGGGGCTACTAGATCCACGACTTGCTGAAAAGAGTTTGGATGCGTATGGTTTATCAGAATCAATTAAAGATGTAATGTATAAAATAAGGGAACATCATTTGTCTAACCCCTACGAGGATCATGCTGAAGCGATTAAAAGACTCTCATCTAATTAGAACATATGCGGATTTACCTAAGGTTAATCCCGGAGAAATCTTCGTTTCACCTCTTGTGGATGATTGTTTAGAGTTTCCTCCTGTTATTAATGAAACAACTTGGCCAGATTGGTTTAGAGATCCTCGAATAGCAGAACCCGGAACGATTGCCAGTTGTAAAGGAATACAAGATTTATTAAGCACAGGTATTACTTTTCATTTGTGGTGTGATTATGAGTTTTATTGGGATGCACCAAAACAAAGTTTTAGTGCTAGGGCAAGCGATCCGAGATTTTCTGCTGAAAGTTTTCCTTATTCAAATACGGTTGGATGTCCGATTGCAAAAGCACGACCTGCTTCTGAAGCGAATTGGCCGAAACTGGTGAATCCTTGGAATGTAAAAACAGCAAAAGGTTACTCTTCGCTTTTAATACCCACTCTTTATGATGCAGATCCTAAATATCATGCTTTGCCGGGGATTGTTCACACGGATTACTACCATGCGGTTAATGCGGTTTTGCAAATTAATACCGATGAAGAATTCGTTATTAAAGCAGGAACACCTTTATTTCAGTTAATTCCATTTAAACGTAAAGATAATATTTCTAAAATGATGATTGCCCCTCATGAAGCCGCTGTAAAAATGCGGGCACGAGGTGTGTCACATGGAAATATTAACCCGTTCAGTAGAAAAGGTCTTTACAGGAAACATCAGCGCAAGGCTGACGCTGATTCTTAAAAGATCGACTAATATCTCTGCATGGCAGACGAAACCCCAGATATCGGCAAGCAAATAGTTGATGTAGAGGTATCTGATAAATTCGGAGATGAACTCCCAGTGGTAGTCAAAGACTACGTGGTAGTCGCTGAAATTATGACGGATGAAGGTAGCAGTTTGCTCGTTTCAACAGGCACAACTACTACTCCATGGGCTGTTTACGGGCTTTTGCAGTATGGTGAACGGTTTTTTGAAGATCAGTTCTATAACCCTAACTTTAACCCAGATATAGGCAATGAATGATATAGACTGGTTTTTGAAGAGGTCTGCCAAGGCAGAGGGCAGATTTTCTAAACTATCTTTAATGAGGTAAATAATGCCCGCTGGTGTATACAACTTTAACTGTGAACAAGGTTCAACCTTTGAAAGGATCATTGAAGTCACTAATAATGACGACAGTATTAAGAACCTTGATGGTGTCACAGGGAGAATGCAAGTAAGAACTTCTTTAGAAGCGTCTTCTGCGCTTATTGAATTCACTACTTCTAATGGCAAAATGTCTATTAACGGTGAATTGGGCACTATAACATTGTCTTTATCAGCGGCAGAAACTGCGTCTTTAACGCAGGGTGGAGTATATGATTTAGAATTAGTAGATAGTTCTGGTGAAGTAGATCGCCTTATAGAGGGTAATTTTAACCTTGAACAGAATGTGACAATATAATGGCAGTTTATAACGTAACAACAGAAGAAATTAGAAACATTGTTACGACAACCGCGTCTGACCCAAACAAGGTTTATGTCAAGGTTATGTCAACGGTTGGTAGTTCTAGTGCCATTCTGTTAGACGGAGCGACAGAACCCACGAATGCGACTGGAGCAAACGGAAATTGGTACATTTACCGTGTTGCATCCTCTGGAGAAGCACGTTTATATGGACCAAAAGATTCTGGTTCATGGCCTGCTGAATATATAACTATCACTGGATCTAACAGACATGTGCATACACAGGGGTCTGCGGCTACCAGTTGGGTGGTTGCACACACATTAGGAGGTAGACCTTCCGTAACAGTTGTAGATTCTACCGGCACAGTGGTGGTAGGTGATGTACAATATGACTCGGATACGCAGGTTACAATTACGTTTTCTGCGGCATTTTCAGGGTCGGCTTATTTGACGTAGTTCCGAGGTACATATGGCGCAGAAGTTTGTCACTAATTTAAACATCAACCAAAACGAACTTCAGAACGCCAAATTTCAGTTTTCTGCTGGAGATCCGGGTTCTGGTGAGTTCGAGGGTCGATTAATTTATGACACTACGAACAACATAATCAAGTATTACAACAGTAGTGCTTGGAAACAAGTGGTCACTGATGTCACTTCCAATACAACTGCTTTAACAGTTACGGCTGGTACGGCAGGAAGTCCTCAATTAACGATTGCGGAAGCAAATGGTTCTACTGCTGGAATTATGTCAGCATCCCATTACACGCTTGTAAATAACGCTACAGAATCAGACACTGCTTCTACGATTATGAAGCGTGATGCCAATGGGCATGTGAATGTTACAAAAGTAACAGGATTAGCAGAACCCTCTAATGCTAGTGATGCGGCAACAAAAGGTTATGTAGATGCTCGTGCCGCTGGATTAGATCCAAAAGAATCAGTTGTTGCGGCTTCGACGGCAAATATCACTTTGGCAAGTGGTGTAGAAAATGGAGACACTTTAGATGGTGTAACGCTTACTACAGGTGACAGGATCTTACTTAAAGATCAATCAACAGGTTCTCAAAATGGTGTTTATACGGTTAATGCTTCTGGTGCGCCAACTCGTGCTACGGATTTCGACACAGGCACAGAGGCAACTGCTGGATGTTTCTTCTTCGTGGAGCAAGGTACTGCAAATGCAAATCGTGGTTACGTCCTTCAATCGAAGTCGGGTGGCGGTTCTTACACAATAGATAGTGACACTCTTGTCTTTTCACAGTTCTCAGGCGCAGGGCAAATAGATGCAGGTGCTGGTTTAACAAAGAGCGGCGATGTATTAAATATCGGCGCAGGTGATGGA
>PVBE011886456.1_pt1 | contig 32073 bp, 26 predicted proteins | sample 1631181 | NCBI WGS metagenome assembly PVBE01 (sample SAMN08397723, study PRJNA350692) | Marine metagenome, whole genome shotgun sequencing project. | isolation source: water | place: Pacific Ocean | collected 2012-04
AGCTATCGTACTAAGAATATTAAAAACAATAAAACGGAGGTATAAATTTTTATCCGAGCTATGGAATTTTCTTTAATACCAACTATGGAATTTAGGTTGCATTTGACACTATGAGAAATATGTTGAATTTCTTCCTGGTAAAGAAGCGTTTAAGCACCTGGTGGAATGGGTGAAAAAATTTAACAGATCGCATTTTGAATGGGATCTTCAACTGGTATTAAGTGCGGATGCGGTCAAACCATGCGGACAGGGTACGCTGATGGGGTATACAGGCTGGATGCTTTCTGAAGAAAACAGAGAAGATAGAGAAGATTTAATAATAGAGAATCCGGAAACGAAATATTAGGAAATTTCAGATTTCAGATCTGAGATTTTGAAAAACACGGCTATCGTCGCGAACTTTAGCGCAACGAAGTAGTATTGAAAGCTAGTGTCAGAGTTCACGACGGAAGTCGTGTTAAAAAAGAGAATGAATATATAAAATAAAAACATATAAAATACAAAGGTTCATAGAGAAGAAAATGAAAAAATATCTGATTTTGATTGGGACGGTTTGCTGTATGCTTATGCTTTCCGGCTGTGTAGAGACATTTAATTATACAGGTAATTTAAAAAAGATAGTACCTGCACCGTATAATTCAGTAGTAGTTGTGAAGAATTTTATTGACGAAAGACCGATAGTTCTCAATGATAATCTGGTTTGGACAGGGTGTATTCCCTTGATGCCTTTCGGCTGGGGCGATTTTGCTCATCCAGAAGATGGATCATATCTGATTGGAACATCTTCTTTTGACTTTAAACCGACAATTGATCTTGCTCAAGCTGCAGAAACAAGTCTGAAAAAGTCAGGGATGTTCAAACATGTGTATTATGCTGATAAATACACTGATTTTAAAAATGCCGATTATATTTTTACAGGCATTATATACTCCACAAATTATGGGGAGAAAGTCCTGACCTACGGTACTTCTATTGCAAGTCCTGTACTGTGGGCAATAGGTCTTCCCGACGGTGTAACAAATAATGAGCTAAAAATCAGGTTTCTTGTAAAAGATGCCAAAACAGATAAGATTTTATGGTCCTATCTGGTAGATGAAAGAGACAGCGGTGTGCAGTGGATTTACTGGAATGACAGTTTCAAGGGATATCCGTCTATGATGCATAATGCGATGAAGAAAGCTCTAAATAATCTTAATCAGTTTATAAGCAGTTATGAAGATAATTTAAGTATGATGAATTAAATATAAAATATCAGAAAATATATAATAAGGTGGGGATTTTATTATGAAGAAAATTTTAAAGAGAATCATAGCAGTAACATTAATAGGCATGTCGTTCTCACTGTTTGCCGGTTCAGGTAACTCATTTGACAATACTGTTCAGTATACAAATCAGTCAGATGGTATGTATAAAAATTTGACTGATGTTACAATAGCCCAATTGGACAAGTCAGGAAGTAAGTATGTAAACAGGACCGTGAAGGTAAACGGAACTGTTATTGAACTGAAATATGATAAATACGGTAATTATCTGATTGTACTGAGAAACGGGAAAAATGAAATTGACTGTATTGCTGGAAAGTCACCTGAAGTTATGCTGAACAGCAAAGTTACAGTGATAGGAGATTATAACGGGAAGAAAGTTGCAGTAGCACTCCTTACATATAAAAACAATTATTTCAATTTTGGATTTAATGGATGAAGATATAAGTATTAAAGAATTGGAGAGACAGTAAGGCATAGAGGAAAAGTATTTTTATTATACTATTCAGGACAGTCAGCCAGCTAACCCTGAAAACTAAAACTTGAAACCAGCATATAGTGCGATAATTTGAAAGATTGAATGATGGCAGAGATTAGTAGAAAAGATTTATTTAAAAAGCTGAATGATTTTTCATATAAATCATTAGATAAAGCAACGGTATTCTGTAAGTTAAGAGGCAATCCTAATGTAGAATTTGTACATTGGCTGCATCAGGTAATCAGTCAGCAGAATTCAGACATTCATGAAATAATTAAACATTTTAATATTGATTTAAGTGCGGTCAGTGACGATATAGTCAGCAACTTAGAAAAACTTCCGTCAGGAGCTACAGGTATATCAGGTATTTCACCATATTTTGACTCTGTAATTGAGCAGGCCTGGTTGTTAGCTACTTTAAAGTTTAATGATTATGCAATAAGAACAGGGCATATTTTATATGCAATCCTTGTTACAAGACATCTTTCTACAGGCTTAACTGGGATATCCAGGCAGTTTTTAAAAATTAATACAGAGAAGTTTGCTGAAGATTTTTTCACTATACTTAAGGAATCTCAGGAAAGCAGAATAGATGACAGTAAAGAGATTGAAGCTCGCAATGAAGACCAGGATGATCTGAACAGAAGACAGAAGAGCCTTGAACTTTATTCTATAGACTTAACTGATAGAGCTAAAAAAGGTGAACTTGATCCTATTACAGGCAGAGATGATGAAATAAGACAGATCATTGATATTCTGATGCGAAGAAGACAGAATAATCCTATTCTTACCGGTGAGGCTGGAGTAGGTAAAACTGCAGTTGTAGAAGGTTTTGCTCAGAAAATAGCCGATGGAAATGTACCAAAACCTCTTGGAGGCGTAACTCTAAGAGTTCTTGATATTGGACTTCTTCAGGCAGGCGCCAGCGTAAAAGGTGAGTTTGAAAACAGATTGAAAAATGTAATCGAAGAAGTTCAGGCATCACTAACACCAATTATTCTGTTTATTGATGAAGCTCATACACTGATCGGGGCAGGGGGATCTGCAGGAACAGGCGATGCCGCTAATCTGCTGAAACCGGCATTGGCAAGAGGTACGCTCAGAACCATCGCAGCAACCACATGGAGCGAATATAAAAAATATATTGAAAAAGATCCGGCTCTTACTCGACGTTTTCAGGTAGTGAAAGTAGATGAACCAAATGAAGACAGAGCACTTCTCATGCTGAGAGGTGTTGCTTCCATGATGGAAGAGCATCACAGGGTGCTTATTTTGGATGAGGCTCTTGAAGCCGCAGTAAAACTGTCTCATAGATATATTCCTGACAGACAACTTCCTGACAAGGCCGTGAGCCTGCTTGATACAACATGCGCCAGGATTGCCGTTAATCTGGATTCAGTGCCTGCTTATATTGACAGTTTAAAGAGTGAAATATTCAACCTGGAAAAAGAGCTGGCAACTCTCACCAAGGAAGAGATCATAGGATTTGATCATTCTGAAAGAATAAATCTGATTAATGAAAATTTATCAGATAAAAAGAAAGATTTGGACATACAGCAGAAAAGATGGGATGAAGAGTCAGAACTTGTTACGCAGATACTTAATACCAGAGACAGATTGAGAAATTTCGGTATTTCTGTTGATGATGAAGGACAGGAGATATCTGAACTGGATTTGGATTTGGATGATGCAGATTCTGCTAAAAATTGTGAAGATGCCGAAGATATTGATATTAATGATTTAAAGAACGAACTTATTTCTTATCAGGAAAAATTGAAATTATTACAGGGAGAAAATCCGTTGATACTTCCTAATGTTGATTCTGAATCAGTTGGATCAGTAGTTGCTGAATGGACAGGTATTCCTGTCGGTAAAATGGTAAAAAATGAAATAAAATCTGTACTTAATCTTTCAGATACTCTGAAGAAAAGAATAATCGGGCAGAATCATGCTCTTGATGCGATTTCTAAAAGAATAAGGACCTCAAGGGCAGGTGTGGATAATCCGAACAGGCCTGTTGGAGTATTTATGCTGTCTGGACCCAGCGGTGTAGGAAAAACAGAAACAGCGCTTGCACTGTCTGAAGCTCTTTACGGAAGTGAAGATAACCTTATAACTATCAACATGAGTGAATTTCAGGAAGCACATACTGTTTCCACCCTTAAAGGAGCACCTCCCGGATATGTGGGATACGGAGAAGGAGGTGTTTTGACTGAAGCAGTCAGAAGACGCCCCTACAGCATAGTTCTGCTTGATGAAATGGAAAAGGCTCATCCTGATGTACATGAAATATTTTATCAGGTTTTTGATAAAGGCGTGATGGAAGACGGAGAAGGTCGTAAAATAGATTTCAAAAATACAATCATCTTACTTACCTCAAATGTCGGCAGCGATATAATTCATGATTTATGTGAGCAGTCGGAAGATACTCCGGATCCGGCCGTTCTTGAAGAGGCTATAAGAGCCAGTCTGCTTAAGGCATTTCCTGCAGCTCTTCTTGGAAGATTGACAGTGGTTCCGTATTATCCTGCAGACTATGACATGCTGAACCAGATAATTGAATTGCAGATGAATAGAGTACAAAAACGTCTTTCAGACAGTAAAAATATAAATTTTGAATATAGTGACAGCGTTAAAGAAGTGATTCTTGATAGATGCAGGAACGGAGAAACAGGTGCCAGGATGGTGGATGCTGTAATTACTCAGAATCTGCTCCCCGATATAAGTACAGTATGTCTTAATGCCTTGGTTGACGGAAAGAATCTGAATAAAATAGCGGTTGATACTAAGGACAGCGAGTTTATTTTTGAAGCGGTTTAAACTTAATCTATTAATCTATTAATCTATTAATCTGACTGAACTTTAATAATTCATTTTAGATTTCAGATATATTTTGCAAATCTGAAATCTAAAATTTTTAAGTGGGATAAATTTATTTCATAACACTCATCTTTTCTATGATAACCGGAGTTTTCGGTGCATTTTGGTAGAATGGGCCGACTTCACCTGTTTTAACCTGATCAATTTTTTCTACAACATTCATTCCACTTACTACTTTGCCGAAAACTGCATATCCCCAGCCTTCACGGGTAGGAGCTTTATAATTCAGAAAACTATTATCAGCAGTGTTGATAAAAAACTGAGCTGTTGCCGAATTAGGGTTTGACGTACGTGCCATAGCAATAGTTCCTATAGTGTTTTTTAGACCATTATCAGCTTCATTGACTATAGGAGCTTTTGTTGGTTTTTTAACATATTTTGCGGTATAACCACCACCCTGTATCATAAAATCTTCTATAACTCTGTGAAATATAGTATCGTTATAGAAGCCGGATTTTACATAACCTAGGAAGTTAGCGACAGTTTTTGGAGCTTTTTTAGGGTATAGCTGGATTGTGATATTACCCATACTGGTCTGCATTTCCACCATTGGTTTAGCATCAGCATCTGCACTGAAGAGTTGAAGAGAGAATATTAGGAACATTGCTGCTAATAAAATTTTTTTCATTAGTTTCCTTTTGATTTAATTTTGAGTTTTAAAATATTTTTCATTATTTACAGAATTATACACAAAAAATTATTTAGATGCTATGCTTTTCTATGTCGAAATCATACTTTTTATATCTCAGAGTAATTATTCTCAATTATGTCTTTTTGTGAATAAATAACAAATACATAGTTTGAGTAATGCAATAAAACTCTATATATTAAAATACTATTGAATATGATAAATTTTTAATTTGGAGAAAGTAAGAGTGTTAGTGAAATGTGAAATTAATAATGGTATAGCCAACTGTGTGTTAAAAGGCCGTTTGGATACACAGACATCAGATAAGATAGAAGCTGAACTGCTAGAGCAGGTAAAAGATGCTGAATCAGTTGTTTTTGACATGGAGGATGTTGAGTATATTTCATCTAATTTTATAAGATTATGCGGTAAGGTTGCTAAAGATATGAGTTCTTTTAATTTATCTTTTATAAATGTTAATGATGATCTGATGAAAATACTAAAGATAACAGGATTAACAAAATACTGCAAAACTGCAAGTTATAAGGATATATAAAATCTATAAGTTTAATTTTTATATTTTGATAACTATTTATTTCAAAGGATAAATTATGGGATATACAAATATTAATATAAAATCAACCGGTGCTTATATACCAACACACAGAGTAAAAAATGAAGAGATAATTGAGCATTTTGCTAAACAGAATAAGAAAGTAGACGGATTGCTTAAATCAATGGATAAGGAAGTTCGTTATTTTTGTGAGAATGGTGAAACTTCCCTTTCTATGGGGCATGAAGCGGCTTTAATGGCGCTTGATAGAGCTGGAATTAGTAGGAATGATATTGATATGATAATTTTTGTTTCCGCTCAGCCTGAATATTTAAATCCTACTACAGCAATGGAACTTCGTGTTCTTCTAAAAGCTAGTAATGCAAATGTTGTGTTTGATATGAATGACACTTGTCTTGGTGGTGTTACTGCTATTAACGTTGCCAGTAAATATTTGTTGTCCAGTGATGATATAAGTAAAGTATTAATTGTTATCGCACAGAATATTAGTTCTGTTGTAGACAAAAATGATACTTTGGCCTACTCTCTTCTCGGAGATTGCGGAGTTGCATTGATTCTGGAAAAAGAGGAGGAATATATTAAACGCGGTTATATCGATAGTGTGAATTATTGCAGAGGTGCATATGTAAGTCATATTAAATTTCCTAACTGCGGGTTATCTAAAGCTTTATCAAATAGTAATATTGCCATCCCTGTAAAAGATAGAAACTTTACATGGGATTCATTCAGTATTGACTGGTTGGGAAAAGATTATGGTCATACTCTTGGACAGTTGTTATTAAAATGCGAAATTAAAAATGATGATGTTGATCTTTGCTTTATGTCTCAATTTACTAAAAAAGGAGTTGAGCAGGGATTAGAATTAGAAGGAATACCTTTAGAAAAAAATATTTATATTGGAGATAAATATGGCTATACATGACCAACCAGTCCTATATTAGCTTTACATTGGGCATTTACGAAAAATTTATTGAAAGCAGAACAAAATGTAATTATTGGTTCTTTGGGGACTGGAATGGATCAATGCATTATGCTTTTTAAATTTTAGGATGAAATTTAAACGGCTGTTATTATCTTAAATGATAGAAACAGCCGTTTTGTTTATAAGAAAATAATATTAAGTCTAAATACTTTCATGAAGCTTCGATAAAAGTTCTTCAGTTTCCTCCCAGCCGATACATTCATCTGTGATTGAAATTCCGTACTTGAGGTTATCTCTGCTGTTGATTTTCTGTTTTCCGGGACATAGATTACTTTCAATCATTACGCCGACAATACTATCTTCTCCATTGTTTTTCTGTTTGATGACATCATCAAGTACCAATGCCTGTTTAGAGGCTGTTTTATTAGAATTAGAGTGACTGCAGTCAATAATGATATTTGGTGTAATATTCAGTTTATGCATTAACTCTCTTGTATATGCTACATGTTCCGATGAGTAATTTGGAGATTGCTGACTTCCTCTTAAGACTATATGGGAGTATATATTTCCCTTTGTATGAAATATCCCGCTTCTTCCATCTTCAAGCAGACCTATAAATGCATGTTCATGCATTGCTGTTTGAATGGCTTCAATAGCAGTATTAATATTTCCGTTTGTGGAATTTTTGAATCCTGCAGGCATTGACAGACCGCTTACAAGCTGTCTGTGCGGTTGAGATTCTGCTGTTCTGGCACCAATAGCGGCCCAGCTTATTAAATCTGAAAAATATTGTACTGTAACAGGATCAAGAATTTCAGTTGCTGTAGGAAGTCCTATTTTGTCTATATCCAGCAAAAGTTTTCTGGCTGTCCTTAACCCTTCTGTCATGTTATATGTTGAATCTAAAAACGGATCGTAAATTAAACCTTTCCAGCCTATGGTTGTTCTCGGTTTTTCAAAATAGACCCGCATAATAATCATGAGTTTATCTGAGAGTTTATTGTTTAATTTATTTAACCTTTCAGCATATTCCAGGGCTTCAGAAGCATTATGTATAGAACACGGACCTGTAATAACCATAAATTTTTTTGATTCATGATTGAGAATCGATTCAATTTTATCTCTGTAATATAAAATTTTATTGCTGCCTGATTCAGATAGCGGAAGTTCGTTTTTTAGGTCAAAAGGAGTTAACAAAGGTTCAATTTCTGATATATTTAAGTTATATATTTTGGATGACATTATGGTATACCTGTTATTTTATTATAATTTCTTCAAGTGATCTTTTAGGAACGTGATGAATACTCTTTTCATCTCTCCAGTAATCAGTATTATTATCTTTTATTTCTTCTATAACCACTGTTTCGGCAGGTGAACCTAAAGCAAGTACTAATAGTATTTCATAATTTTTATTCAATTTTAAAATATTATTAAGTTCAGTTTTTAGGATTGATCCAATCATACAGCCGCCAAAACCGGCTTCGGCGGCACCAAGCATTATACTTTGTGCTGCTATGCCGTGATCTATTCCAAAACTTTGTTTTATTGTTTTATCTCCGACAATTATGATGTAGCCTGTAGGACGTTCATTGACAGCCGGTCCTTCCCAATCTTTTAAAGCTCCTGCCCATTTTAGGCACGAAAAAACCTGATTGTTTTCATTATTTTTTTTTATTATAATAAATTTAAGCGGTTGTTTATTTTGTCCGCTAGCAGTTAATCTTGCTAAGTCAACTAAACCTATCATAGTATGTTCATCGATTCTTTTCTCCTGACTGAATCGTCTATAACTTCTGCAAGTCTTTATTAAATCTCTTAACATGATATCCTTTCAAGGGCTGAAATAAATTTATTGATTTAAAATATAGTGTTTATGATAATTGTAAACCCATTTATCTGCTCAATTGACTTATTAATGGTACTCAGATGCTGTTTGAAATTACTTTTTTAAAACTTTATGAAACAGTTTTAATTACATAAGAAATCCGATAAAAAAAGATACCATAATGAAGAGTCCGAACAGAAAGATTATCACTGTGGAAATTTTTCTATACTCTTTTAACCTTTTATTGGTAAAGATTATTAATGTTGGTATTACGAATAGAGTCAGACCTGTACATGGACTGGTAAACATTCCAAGCATTCCTATAATATTCAGGTTAATAATAGTGAAAATCCAGAGCAGGAGCATAATCATAATAGATGTAACTTTTTTTCGCACCTTAAAACTCCATGAGTGAGGAAATCTTATCTGGTGAGATACAATTTCTATTGCTCCCAGCATCAAACCGTAGAACGAAGTAGTTAGCGCAAAGAATATTACAAAGTAACTTAAGAGTTTAATAATTGTGAGTATTATGCCGGGTTGCAGGTGATAGCCTACAACAGCGAGAGCGGATAGATTTTTTGTCATGGCATAATTTATGCTATCGGGTGTTAATGTCATGGCAGAAGAGAGACAAAATATGCCAGTAAAAATACCTAAAAGATATATAGCCTGTTTATTAAGTTTGAATGCATTTTTTACCTGCTCTTCATGTGATAACTGAGGATATTTTTTTCTATAATACATTATCATAGGGGACATTGCAGGATAAAAATTGATAGCCCCCATATATAAAGGGAATGACATCAACGCATTTCTTATTGCATTATGCATATTTCCGTCAAAAGAAAAGAAATGTTTTACATTCCAGAAAGGAATGAAAAGCAGGACGATAATAACTAAAAGCAGAATTAATACTGTTGTAAGTTTGTCCAGAAATTTAATAAGAAATGTTTCTGAGCAGACTAAAAAACCGGTTAATACACATAATATTAACAACGGGAAAATAGGCATTGAACTTAAATTTGATCCTGTAATGTTATATGCAAATAAAAATTCGCCCAAGTTTGTGTTCAGGCCGGTAGAATAAATAAGTATGCTGACAAAAAGCTGTATGGCAAAAATAATAGAAATAAATGATGAAAAACTATAACCCCAGTATTCTTCTATTGCCTTGTTATAACTGTTTGCAAACTGACATTTTGCTATTATCGTACAGTAATATTTCTGTGCAAAATAGGTAACTGAAAAAGCCAGAACCATTGTGATAACACTTACATAAATTCCAGATATTCCTGACTGTAAGGGGATAAAAAGAATACCAGAACCGATAGCTGTTCCAAAAAAAGTAAAAGTCCATTCTTTATTTGATTTTTTAATTTGTCCCTGTATAATTGTATCTCCCATTGTATAAAATCCCTATATATGTTTATTTAAAACGATATCCAAAAATTGTGTAAGCTATTATATATTTATGATTAATGTATATAATAGTTCTGATAAATACAATTTTCAGTATTGCCTATTTATAAATAATTATATGCTGTTTTAACAGTTATGAAATCTGTACAATTAATTATATTTATTATATAATAAAATTAAAAAGGTCAATAAATTATGAAAATAAAAACTGCTGTATACAGTATATTTTGTGTGTCATTTTTGTTAATGCTAACAGCCTGCAACACTGAAATGGGCTATCCCAAAACACCATATACGTCAGGAAATGTATCTTTAACCTTAAAGAAAGGTGAAACTACACAGCAGCAGGTTTTAGAGGCATTCGGAGCTCCTAATATTGTAACGCAGGATGCAGAAGGCGATTCAGTGTGGACTTATCAGACAAATGCCACCGTAACAAGAGATGCTAATAACAGTAATTACTGGACTGTTTTACTGGCCGGAGGCAATTATGGAGATAATGGTTTTATGCGCTCTCAGAAGACTATGACAATAATAATTACCTTCAAGGGTAAAACTGTTTCAAACTTTAAATCTTTATCTACCAGTTTCTAGGTTTATAACTATAATTCGGTTATTTATCTGATGTGCTAATTAAACTGAGAACAGGCATCGCCGTTATTAACAACAATAATTAATTTAAGGATATTTAATGAAATCTCGATTTGTGATATATATTTTCATGGCTGCTCTGTTTGTGTCATTAACAGGCTGTGTAGGTCCCAGGGAACCTCAGATGACTCCGCTGCAGATACAATTGATGCAAACAAAAGTGTTTAATATTGATAAACGTGCAGCATTTGATGCAACTATGACAGTATTTCAAAATCTTGGATATACTATTTCAAGCGCTAACTTCAATACAGGCTTTATTACTGCTCAGAGCCCTAAAAAAACAAGTTTTTGGGGTATAACTACATATAATACATCAACAGCTTTTATTACGAACTATAGAAAAGTCAAATCAAGTATAAGGATTAATTTTGTAAATAACTCTATCTATTATGAGGGCAAGGGAGCACAGAAGGTTCAAAACGACAAACCTGTTTTAGACGCTCAGGCCTATGTTAATGCCTTTAGTAAAATTCAGCAGCAGATTTTTGTTAATACAGGTATCTCCCCAATTCAGTCTCAACCTGTTCAAGAGCAATTGGACGTTAAAAAATCTACACCGTCAAAGATAAAATAACTTTATATAGTTTAAAGTATCAAGAGGCATTTGATGCCTCTTTTTTTTGGTTTTGCTGCATATAATTAATGAAAATAGTTGTTTTTTAAATGAACTGGTAAATTTGCTTAATAAATAATAAATTAAATATAGTACTAATTAAATAATAATATCAACAAAATGTTTATTTTATGAAAGAGTCATTTTTAGAAAGTTTAATTTCAAGATTGGATCATCTCGATCCAAATAATATGCAGGCTTTTATTCTGAGACTGGTTAAACAGAACGGCTTTCTTGAAACTATCTTTAATGCAATCAAAGAGGGAATTGTTGTCATTGACAGGAACCTTAATATTCATTATGCCAATAGATGTGCTGTTGATATGCTTGGAGTGCCGGATAATATAAAAGAACAGAGAATATCTACTTTTCTGAGGGAGATAGACTGGAGCAGAATACTGCAGGAAGATGAAGAGGAGTGGTATAGGATATCAAGCCAGGATGTTAAAGTTTACTATCCGACAAAACGCGTACTGAACTTTTATATAGTTCCGCATGAAGAAGATCAGGAACTGGCAACAATTATTTTACGGGATGTAACAGAGAAAAAGCGTACAGAATTAGAGAACTTTGAATCTGAAAAGATACAGATGATGTCTATGCTTGCAGCCGGAGTTGCTCATGAAATAGGAAATCCGCTTAACAGTCTTAATATCCATCTTCAGCTTCTTGAGCGGAATTTTAAAGATAAACTTGATGATGAAGCTAAAGAAATAGTAGCGATTACTAAAAGCGAAGTTAAACGGCTTGATCTTATTATTACTCAGTTTCTAACTGCAATCAGACCGAGAAAGCCAGATTTGGTAGAACTTGACTTAATAGAACTGATGAATGAAACAGTTAAATTTATGTGTAATGAATTTGAAGAACATAATATTGAAATTGTCTCCAGTTTTCCCAAAGTATTACCTTATATTTATGCAGATTCAAGTCAGTTAAAACAGGCTTTTTTCAATTTGTTAAAGAATGCTATGCAGGCAATGCCGACTGGGGGTATTATACATATTGAATCAGTTTTAGATAAAGAAAAAGACTGTATAAAATTATCAATAGCAGATACCGGCTGTGGAATATCCGCTAATGATATGACAAATGTTTTTGAACCTTACTATACAAAGAAAAATAAAGGTACAGGATTAGGTCTTATGATTGTAGAGAGAATCATCAGAGAACATGGAGCTGAACTGGCAGTTGAAAGTGAACCTGGAAAAGGCACTATTTTTATAATATCATTTCCTTTGAGAACACATAGAGTTAAGTTATTAGAATCTTATGAAGAGCAGGGTGAATTATAGATTATGGCTGGCAAAGAAACTAAAAAAAGAAAGATTCTTTTAGTAGAAGATGATAGAAATACGCGAAGCGGAATTTCAAAACTTTTGAGAGCAAAATATGATATTACCGTAGCAGAAGATGGCTTACGCGGAATTAATATTTTGAAAAAAAATAATTTTGATCTGGTTTTAACTGATATTCAAATGCCTGGAGCGACAGGAATGGATGTTTTAACTGAAACGTTAAAAAAAGATCCGGTTCCTCCATGTATTTTGATTACAGCTTACGGTTCTATTGAATCTGCTGTTGATGCTATAAAAAATGGAGCTTATGATTTTGTTTCCAAGCCTATTAATATTGACAGGTTGGAAATTATTTTAGATAGAGCATTAGAATCAAGATCTCTAAAAGAAGAGAACACAAGATTAAAAAAACAGCTCGACAAGAAATACGGGATTGAAAATATTATTGGCAAATCTCATAAAATGAACGAAGTATTTGACCTGCTTAGGCAGGTTTCTCCGGCAAAGGCTACTGTTCTGATTACAGGAGAAAGCGGAACCGGGAAGGAGCTCATTGCACAGGCCATTCACTCATTGAGCGGAAGAAAAGGAGCATTTATTCCTGTTCATTGCGCCGCTTTACCTGCCAACTTGCTCGAAAGTGAATTGTTTGGGCATGAAAAAGGTGCTTTTACAGGCGCAAGTGAAAGAAGATTAGGCCGCTTTGAACTAGCAGATGAAGGGACAATATTTTTAGATGAAATAGGAGAAATTGACCCGATTGTACAGGTAAAGTTATTGCGGGTTTTAGAAACTAAAAATTTTGAAAGAGTAGGGGGAACTGAGCCGATAAATGTTGATTCAAGAATAGTTGCCGCTACAAATAAAAATCTTCAGGAGATGGTAAATAAAGGCGAATTTCGTGAAGACCTGTATTTCAGACTTAATGTTTTAACAATAGAGTTACCTCCTCTGCGGGAGAGAAAAGAAGATATACCACTTTTAATTAATAGTTTTATTTTAAGTTTTGCTCAGGAAAATGCAAAAGATGTTTCAAGTATTTCTGAAGATGCATTAAAAATACTAAGTTCATACTCTTGGCCAGGAAATATCAGAGAGTTAAGAAACTGCATTGAAAGAATGGTCATACTCTGCAGAGAAAAAACACTGCAGACAGCAAATATCCCTTATAATATCAGAGAAAGTGTATCTCCTGAACTGGCAGATAAATTTTCACCTCTGGATAACTTGAATATTGAGAGTAATGAAAAAAGACTTATAATTCAATCACTTGATGAAACTAACGGTAATAAAACACAGGCAGCGGAAAAACTGGGAATAAGCCGAAGAACACTGCATCGTAAATTAAACGAATACGGAATAAAGTAGATTCAAGATTGCGTATGCCCGAAAAGAATCAAATACCTGGTAAAACTTATATATAAAAATAAGTTTTAAATTTTATCATTTAATGTTTCTGAATATTTGAATAAATCTGTTTAGTAAGTTCAATAATTAAACCTTTTCCTGTAGATATAATATTCAGCAGAAAGTAATCAGCAATTGATCAATAACTGATTACTCATGGATATATAATTTTAAAAACTATTTTTTAAATGGGGCAAATATATTCCCAAATTTTTTTGTATTTAGAGCTTCAGAAAATGCATTTATTTTAGTGTATGTGCTGCATGGGTCAATTGTCGGGTCCATGCAGTCCCCATCAAGTACTAATAGTGGAATACGTGCGTCATTTAACTCTTCTCTCAAATGTTTAGTTAATGAAGCGTCAGCCATTGAGCATCTGCCGAACATGTGATTATATAAAATACATCCATTAAATTTCCCCTGCACAGAGCGTTTTTTTATTCCATCTACTCTGAATTTTGGATCAAGAAAGCCTGAAGTTAAAAGTTTTCTGGCCAGAGATCTATAAGGATCATTAATTATCAACGGTTCCCACTCAATTCCGTTTACTTCTTCAAAAACAATAGGTGTATTACAGGTAAGTTCAATATAGTCAAGAAGTCTGCTGTCATAAAAAGGAGGTAAATGCAGCCATAAAATTCTATGTGTATCTTCTATGGATATTTTTCCTTCAATTTCATTTTTTCTTGCTAGAAGGTCTTCATAAAACTGTTTTTGAATATCCACCAACTCCTGTTTTCCCCATAGCTGAGAGAATATTACTGCGAAATAAACACCTAAACTGCCTCTAATCAGTGGTGGTGATGTAAGACGGAGTTCGTTGCATTTGATAGATAATTCTCTTGCCTGATTAGATAATTCACAAGCCTCTTGGAGTCGATTCAGATCCATTTTTCTACCAAGAGCTTTTTCAAGTAAGCTAACAGATTTTTCCAAATCGTCAGCCAAATGTTCTATAGCATTATCATCAGTAGTCGTTGGCGTGTTAAGAGAATAGAAAAGTTCTTCTTTTTTGAACCCTCTAATCAAATCTCTGAATATCCTTTCTCCTTGTAAACATGGTTGTGATGTAGAAAGAACAAAAGCTGGTTCTGGTAAATCTATTCCTTCAAGAGTTCTCAGAAAAGAACATGTTTCTGCTCCTGTAAAGCCTTTATACGCAGCGGTGTCAAAAGCATTCTTAATTTTATTTCTATTTCTGGCAAATAGAGCTGCATATGTTTCAAGAGTTAATATTTTTGCATCGAATGCATTCAGGATTTCTGGCGGGAAAAACAGATTTCTCCACACCGGTTTTTCATTTTTCCGACTGAAAAAATCTTTCTTTGTATATTTAGTCCTAAGTGCAATAGATTTAAATTGACCGTTTCCGTATTCTACAGTGTTATCAGCTAAATCATTTTTCATGTCAGTAAAGTTGCGTGCAATACATGCTGCGCCCAACGCACCCATAACACTGTGATATTCAGGAACTATAATGTTATTAGCTCCGGTTATTTCCTTAAGATAATGCCTGACAGCTTTGTTTGCCGCAACTCCTCCCTGGAATATGATGTCACCTTCATAATTAAAGAAAAGATCTCCAACACCTGACATTATAGTTCTAGCCTGTGCTTTACATGCACCTCCCAATATTTGGCCCAGAGGATATCTGTTTTTAAATTTATTTATAGAAGTTGCACTCAGGACTGCACAGACGGAAGAAAACTCAAGCTTTGATGAATAATCTGATATGCGTCCCATATCTTCTACCGGTACTGCTAGTTTCAGTGCTACGCTGTCAAGAAAAGCTCCTGTTCCGGCAGCACAGATACCACTCATTTTTGAAGTCCACATCTTCATGTCTTCATTATAAATCATAGCTTTACTATCCTGACCACCGACATCAAGAATTGCTTTGACATTAGGATAATACTGCTGAGCACCTGCTACATGAGCAGTTACTTCACTTACTTTAAAATTGTACTTAATAAAATCATTGGTATCTTCTACAATCTGACTGCCTGTTACTACTGTACATGTTATGTCTTTCTGTGTTAAGCCCTGGTCATTGAGGAATTTATCAATGATATTTTTAAGAGCTCCCATATTACAGGCTCCGCATGTGTGACAACTGCTGCTGCATGATATAGGTTTGCCTTTAGCAGGTTTTGTTCTTTTATAAAGACTGCTCAAAACATTCATTTTATAAGTCAGCAGCACAGCTTTTATTGTAGTTGAACCTATATCAACTCCTAGAAATAATTTTTTCATACTTTAATATTTTTTCTCCAAGATAGTTATTACAAAAGCATTTATTTCATCTGTTAAAATTTTTAATTTAAGATTCCTGTGTTTAGTATAATTATCTATACAGAAAATCTAAGAAATATTATATAAAAAATCAAATAATACCAATAAAGTATCATTATATGTTAAATCTTCAAATTTTATCTAGAATTTTTGAAAAAAACTAAATATCGAATTAGTATATCTATATTAGAGTTAATACATTTGAAAAATGAGTAACTTTAATATAAAAACAAAAATATGATTCTTAATTTACACCGTTATATGGTAAAACTCAAAGACCTATAAAGTATTATGACATCAAAAGTAGAAGTATTATCACCTGCAGGTTCTTTCGAATCTTTATATTCAGCAATAAATGCCGGAGCTGATTCAGTATATTTTGGGGCCGGGAATTTGAATATGCGTTCCAGATCATCATATAATTTTTCTATCAAAGATATAGAAAAAGTTGTTCAAATTTGTAATAAGAACAATGTAAACAGTTATTTAGCTTTGAATACTGTAATTTATGATGATGAGCTGATTGAGTCTGAAAAAATTCTTTACTCGGCAAAATATGCTGGAGTAACAGCTGTAATAGCCAGCGATATGGCTGTTATAATGAAGGCTCATTCTATGGGGCTAAGCGTTCATATATCAGTGCAGGCAAATATTTCCAATATTGGTTCTGTAAGATTTTTCGCCCAATATGCTAATGTCATGGTTATGGCAAGAGAGTTGAGTTTGAAACAGATAAAAGATATTGCTGATACTGTAAATGGAGTAAATGGAAATCCAATTCTTGGTCCAAACGGTAACCCTGTCAGAATAGAAGTTTTTACACACGGTGCTTTATGTGTCTCTGTATCAGGAAAATGTTACATGAGCTTGGCACAGTATAATACATCTGCAAACAGAGGGGCATGTTACCAGAACTGCAGAAGATCATACCGTGTTATAGATGAGACGGATGGATCAGAGCTAGTTATTGATAATAAATATGTAATGTCTCCAAAGGATATCTGTTTAATTAGATATTTAGATCGAATACTTGAAGCAGGTGTTTCTATTTTGAAATTAGAAGGCAGAGGACGTGCTCCTGATTATGTTCATACAGTAACAAAAGTATACAGAGAAGCAGTTGATTCTATAAGTAAGAATCAGTATACAAAAGAAAATATAGATAACTGGGAAAAGGAACTGAGCAGTGTTTTTAACCGAGGCTTCTGGCATGGTGGGTATTATATGGGGAAGGCTCTTGATATGTGGAGTGACCAGCCTGACAACAAGGCTGCAAAAAAGAAAACTAGAATTGGGATAATTACCAATTTTTTTTCTAAAATCAATATTGCAGAAATTACACTAAAAGAAGGAAACATTTCAGTTGGAGATGAAATCCTTATTATTGGCAGCACTACTGGTACAGAAAAATTAACAGTTAAAGAAATAAGACTGGAAGATAAAAAAGTAAATGAGGCCGGTAAAGGAGATATAGTGAGTATTCCTGTTGAACGAAGGGTTAGAAGAAATGATCAGGTTTATATTCTGACTTTAAGCTGATTATCAATTTAATTTTAATTTTTTAATTGTCAGATTATCTGGTGATACTGCTCTTACATATAAAATGGTGATCCTGTTTTTTGGATTTAGTTCGATCATGTTATTTTTTGTTTCAATGCTTTCAGCTGTTGGTTTGATAAATAAAACACCGTCTGCAGGCATTTTTAGTTGAGCTATCTGAAACTCTTTTGGGAGAGTTTCCCAGCATCTTATGTCTGCTTCATCAAGTGCATATTTGCTGAGTCCGATCATTGCCATATTAACGAATCCGTATATATTCCCGCGACCGTAGTCGTCCATATTATTTTCAAGGTTGACATTTTTTTCTTTAGTTATGGCCAAAACGGCTTTTATTGTAACGAGTATTGGGAATTTTTTTCTATATTCATAGGCAATAATTGAATCTAAATCTGCTATTGTTTCAGTTTTAATATTTTTTTTATCAGAAGTATGAATTGTCAGTGATTTAATACTGCATTTATGAAAATTCAGTTCAGGATATAAAAATCTTGTATAACTAATTACAGGTAGCGCTAACTCAGTTTTCTTCTCAATTAACGAGGGTGCGAACCCTCTTGCAAAAATAACGAAAACTATATTACTGGTTAAACTGTAGTCATAAGGCGTTAGCTCAGACAGATTATCAGGAGGTGCAGTCTTAAGCTTATTGGCCAGAGTTAAGAGATCTCTGTTAATATAAATATTTTCCTCATTGACTGAGTATATTTTATTCAATTCAGAATATGCCTGTTTCAATTCATTTTTATATAAATATCCGATAGCAGATAAATAATTAATTAAAGGATTGGCAAAATCAGAATAAGTGAAATTGATTTTTTGGAACGCGTTGTCATAAGTTTTCTTGATATCTTTATTACTGAGAAGACTGTTAAAAGTTACGATAGCTTTATTTACTTTATTCTGTTCTTTGATGCTGAGGTTTTCTTCTGTCAGAATTTTTTTGAACTTTTCTAAGGCATTAGATTGAATTTCAGAAGCAGCTTGAATTTTTTTTATCCCGGCATCACTGTCATTCAAAGCAAAATAATCCAGGGCTTGATAAACTTTCATCATTATTTCATCATTTACCGTAACGTTATAAGGATAGATTTTTTTGCTTTTAGTATCATATTTTTCCTCTTCTGATATGGCATTGTTTTGGTGGTTTTTAATCATTTTTTCAGCATTATCAAAAGCAGAAAGGCTTTTCCTATAGTCATCTAAGTAAAAATAAATGTTTCCTTCTTCAAGGCTCCATATTAATTCTTCATTTAGATGAATTTTACGATTATCATTTTTCTTAACATATTTTTCGGTTTCTTTAATATTTCCTTGCTTAAATGTTTCAATAATATTTTGTCTGTGTGTTCTGATATTTTTAACAGTTGAGCAGGAAGAACAGATAAAAATTAAAAAAACAATAAAGAACGTGTGTCCTAGAAAAAAAAGATTTTTGTTATAAAACATAATGAGTTTAACATGCCGGTTGAGTTGATATTTTACTATAATTTTTATATTAACAGTAAGAGCAGTCAGTGTAAATATACTATTTTAGAATTAAGTAATAAATTATGAGATTATATTTTGAAACTATAGCTGCATGCAACTCGCTGAGAAATAGACTATAATTTCCTATAAAAATATAAAATTGTAGAATAATTACACAGATATAAAATATTATGGCTCTCACTAAAACTAATAGAGGGATTTGTTTAATAATCATACTTGCTCTGATTGCAGCAGTAGTTTTGATTGTTTTAAAATCTGATGTCAAAAATGATATCTTAGCTTATTTCAATATAAGTAAATTAAAGAAAATTGCTCTTAATGAAGCAAGCAATACTGATTCAGGTTTGGATCTTTCTTTTCTTTCTGCAAAAGAAAGAGAATGGCTGGAACAGCATCCTGTAATTACTTTAGCGCCGAGACCTTATAGCCCACCCATAGAATTTATTAACAGGATTAAAGAATACAGCGGTATTGCATCAGGATATATCGATATTTTAGAAAAAAAACTTGGTGTAAAATTCGAAATTGTAGTCTACAGCGATTTGGGACAAACACTTAATGCTATTAAAGAAAAAAAAGTTGATGTCATGGGGGCAATATCAGCCACACCTGAAAGGTTTAAGTATATTGATTTTTCAGATCCCTACCTGGAATTAACACCGGTTATTCTTACACGGAAAAATTATTCAGGGGATTTGACACTCAGTTCTCTTGGCAATATGAATGTTGCAATAGTTAAAGGTTATGCCGTAGCAGATTATATAAAACAGAATTATCCTACAATAAATTTAGAGTATGTTTCAAATGTGTATGACGGTCTGTCAAAATTATCTATGGGACAGGTTGAAGCAATGATTCTTGATATTTCAGAGGCCACATTTTGTATTGAAGCTGAAGAAATAACTAATCTTAAAGTTGCAGGTAAAACTGAATATTTAGATAGAGTATGCATAGGAGTCCGCAATGACTGGCCGATATTAGTTTCCATTATCAATAAAGGTTTGAAGCAAATTACCCAGGAAGAGAAAGCTAAAATAGTTAATAGATGGACTTCGTTCGGCTATTCTAAAAAAGTAGAATACGGAAAAGAGTTCTGGCTTTCCATTTTAGGTACTTCCATCGTAATTATTTTTATTTTTATAATAATTTTATCATGGAATATGGCTTTGAAAAAGCAGGTAAAATTACGAACACTGGATTTAATGAAAGAACTTGCTGAAAGGGAAAAAGCAGAGGAAAAAATTAAAAAATACCGTGATCATTTAGAAGATTTGGTCAGAACGCGAACTGTAAATTTAGAAGATGCCAATAAGAAACTTACAGTGGAAATAAATGAGAGGAAAAAAATTGATCTGGCACTTAGAGAACAGGAAAAAAATTATAAAGCCTTATTTGAGTATGCTAATGCCGCAATTTTTTTGATGAAGGAAGATAAATATTATGATTGTAATAACCATTCATTGACAATATTTAAATGCAGACGGGATCAGATTATAGGTAAATCTATTAAAACATTTTCTCCTGCTAAGCAGCCTGACGGTTCTATATCAGAGAAAGTAATTAAAGAAAAAATTAAACTTGCCCTTAATGGAGAACCTCAGACTTTCGAGTGGCGTCATAATAAACTGGATGGAAGTTTTTTTGATTCACAGGTAAGTATTAATAGAGTAAAACTCAGTAACTCCTTCTTCCTGCAAACTATTGTTAACGACATTTCAGAATTTAAGAGAATTCAGAATGAATTGAATAATGCTAAAGAAGTAGCAGAGGCTGCCAGTAAGTCAAAAAGTGTGTTCTTAGCTAATATGTCTCATGAAATAAGAACTCCTATGAATGCTATTTTAGGGTTTACTCAATTGATGTGCAGAGATACTGGTATTGAAAAATCACATTTGCAGAGCCTTGAAATAATTAACAGAAGCGGAGAACATTTGCTTTATCTCATAGACCAGATTCTTGAAATGTCTAAAATTGAGACAGGAAGTTTAAGTTTGACACTTAAAACATTTGATCTTGTCTCTATGCTCAATGATTTATATTCTATGCTTAGAACGAAAGCAGAAGAAAAAAATATACTTTTTGAATTTAAAATTGATAAAAACATACACCAGTATATTAAAACAGATGAAGGTAAATTAAGGCAGATTTTAGTAAACCTTATAGGCAACTCCATCAAGTTTACTAAAGAGGGTTTTGTCCGTTTAAAAGTTGAGCAGGTACCTTTATCTAAAAAGGATAAAATAAAATTAAAATTTTCAATTGTTGACTCAGGACTTGGTATTTCTGCTTATGATAAGAATAAACTGTTTACTCTTTTCGGTCAGACAGATGCTGGTCTAAAATCCGGAATGGGATCCGGGCTAGGTTTGGTTATCAGTCAAAAATATGCAAATATGATGGGAGGAGAAATAAAAGTTAAAAGTAAAGAAAAATACGGAACAGTATTTCATTTCAATTTAATTGTTGAGGAATCAGAGCAGTCAGGAATAATTTATAATAGAAATACAAAACGTATAACAACATTGAAGGATGGAGAACCGGAATACAAAGTTTTGATAGTTGAAGATGAGAAATTAAATATTATATTGCTTCGCAGATTATTAACTGAAACAGGATTTAAAGTTAAAGTAGCAGAAAACGGTTTAATCGGAGTTCAATTTTGGAAGGAATTTAAACCTGATATAATTCTTATGGATTTAAGAATGCCTGTTATGGACGGGTATGAAGCGACAAAAGAAATTAGAGAATCTAAAAGCGGGAACAGTAATGTTCCTATCATTGCTATTACAGCAAGTGTATTTAAGGAAGAACAGGCTAAGGTAATAGCAGCAGGGTGTAATAGTTTTATCAGAAAACCGTTTAATATTGATCAATTACTTGAAGTAATAAAGAAACACCTTGGAGTTAAGTATGACTATACTGAAGACAGTGTTCAGTTAGAGAAAAATATAAGAGTGGAAGCTGATTACACTAAAATTTTGAATAAATTACCGGAGAACTTCCAGGAGGAATTCAAAAATTCTGTGATAAATGCAGATATTGATATGATTGAAGAGCTTATAGATAAGGTGGCTGTCATTGACAGAAAATTTTATGAAGAATTAAAGCATGGAGCTGAAAATTTTGATTACGATTTACTTTTATCTTTGCTTAATATAGACAAGGATTTTTAAAATGACTGATTATAATTTAACAAAGGTGGATCTTAAGGGAAAGAATATTTTAATCGTAGATGATACTCCCGAAAATTTAAGACTACTTGTCAATATATTAAAAGAAACAGATTATAAAGTTAGGCCTGTCCCGAATGGCAAAGCGGCATTAACAGCAGTAAAGGCATCTTTGCCGGATTTGATATTATTAGATATTAATATGCCGGAAATGGATGGTTATGAAGTCTGTAAAATATTAAAATCTGATATCACAACTAGAGAGATACCTGTTATTTTTATAAGTGCAATGCATGAAACAATTGATAAAGTCAAAGCCTTCGAATCAGGCGGAATTGACTATATTTCTAAGCCGTTTCATGTAGAGGAAGTGCTGGAGAGAGTCAAAACTCACCTGAAGCTATATCTTTTTCAGAAGAAACTTGAAAATTCCAATGAACTGCTTGAAGAAATGGTTGAAGAACGAACAGCAGAAGTTCTTAGATTGAATGCACTAAAGCAGACTATCGATATGGAGCTTAAAATATCTCAGCATATCCAGACTTCAATGCTGCCTAAACAGGACAAATATAAAGATTCAATTCCCGGAGTAAATTTTACAGCGTTTACAAATCCGGCCAAGCGACTGGGTGGAGATTTTTATGATTATTTTGTATTAGATGACAGTACAATGTTTTTCTGTCTGGGGGATGTTTCTGGTAAGGGTATTCCTGCTGCAATGTTTATGGCAATTGTGATGACCCTGATTAAAGTTGAAGCAAAGAGAAATATTCTGCCCCATGAAATAATAGAAAATGTGAATAGTTTTGTTCTTGAAGAAAACGAAACCTGTATGTTCGCCTCCGTTATGTGCGGTAGTATAAACTTAGAATCAGGAGTAGTTAAATTTTGTAATGCCGGTCATACTGCACCCTTTATTGTAGGTAAAGATAAAAGTAGATTTTTACCTTTGAGAAAGGAAACTGTAGTAGGTGTTCTTAAAGCGGACAAAGGTGATTATACTACTGAAGAAATAACACTGGCAAAAGATGAGAAACTTTATCTCTATTCAGATGGAGTAACAGAGGCAATTAATCCCGATAAAAAGCAGTATACAAAAGATAGTATTATGGAGTTTTACAACTGCCTGTCTAAAGGTCTGGATGATAAAAAAATAATTGATCTCATGAAGGATGATTTATCAAAATTTACTAAATCAGAACCACAGGCAGATGATATAACAATGATGTTAATCAGCTTTAATAAATAGTGTCTATTCAGATACAATTTTAAGTATTAAACTGTATTTTGTCCTATATTTTTTTTAGAATAGAAAGTTTTTATAAATATTACAGTAGCTCTTCCTATAAAAATACCGGAAAAAAGACCTGAAACAATATCAGTAAGTATCATAATATGCGGTGTATGAAGCATTGCAGGGGAAGTTGCCTCTAAGTAGCCGATTGAATAACTTTTAACGAATACGCCAATCATTAATATCAGTGGAATGATAGATCCAGGCATAATTATTTTTTTTGTGTCTTTGTTGTAAATAATACTCATTTTTTTGTATATCAGATAACCGATAACCAGGCCGCATATAAAAAATATTATATAAAGGTAGGGAATGTTTATTTTATGCAGTGAAAGAATGAATACTACAATCGGTGCAATAAATACTTTTTTAATGCTTATTGTATTTTCTTTACATGCACTAATTCCTCTTTTTATTAGCAAAATAAAGATTAAATAAACCCAGAACGGTGTTCCCTGTAATATTGATAACATTTTGAACTCCTATTTTAAATTAACCATTTACCATTAATAATTAACAATTATTCTCTATTTCTTTTTCCCATCCAGAATTTACAGATTCATGAATGAAATCAGTATCATCAATAGGAGCTGTGAGTATTGATAATGTGTTTTTCGATATTTTTTGATGTTCAACAATTTCTTTTCCTGCTTTTTCTGTAGCAAGTAATATTTCATTCAATCTATGTTTATATTTATTTTCAATCATTGTTTCTGCAGCAGAACGGTAAATTTCAGCAATAAGGTTTTTGTGATAAGTTCTTTTTATGTACGATGAAAAAACTTCAAATTCTGATATTTCAGGAAAGCCGCAGACTGAAAGCCATACTGCTTTGGGACTTTGCTGTCTTGATGGATGTGTTGTCTTACTTTCGTTTCTCTGAAAAAATGGTAATGAATTAGGCAGAAGCCTTTCTTGAAAAGTGCTCATTACAGCATTCATATGATGATAAAACAGAGGTGTGGAGTATACTACAATGTCAGAACTTTTCCATTTGAAGAATAACTCATTTGTCATGTCATCGTTCAATGTGCATGTTCCATTTGTTTTTACCCAGCAGTTAAAACATCCGATACAGTTTTTTATTTTTTTATCTCTTAAATTGATTATTTCTACATTTGCTCCGGCATTAGACATTCCTTTTACTAAATGAGTAAGCATTAAATATGTTTTACTTGTTTTGTTACATCTCGAACTTGAATTTATAGCTAATACTTTCACCTTTGTAGTTCCTTTTTTTTACGTTTATAATGTTTATATACTTTTGTAAACACTATGCCTAAAACGATGTTTACAAGTGTAATATCTGTATATATCCATTGAGGTAATATATTTGGTAAAGAAATTTTTAATATTGAAGCTAAAAGAGAAAATAAGAAGAGAATACCCCAGACTTTTGCTATAAACAGGGAGCCTTTTATGAGTTTTATATCGTTCCATTTTTCTTTAGGTAAATCAGCCCTGGCATATTGTAATGTAAAAGGTTTACCTATCAAGATTGTAAACCAAACAATTCCTGCCAAGAAGCTATTTGATAATATTGACATATATTCAGCAAACCATACTATTTTTAGTAAATTAATTGCAATAAAAACCGTAATAAAAAAAACAAATGTTCCCCATTGGAGTATATAAAATTTTCTAAGCTCTCGGTAATTAAATATTAATGAGGAACTAAGACAAATTAAAATAGCCAATTCTAAACTGTATAATGAATGTCCTGAGATAAATAGAAACAATAGCCATGGAATAAAACTAATAAAAAATAAAATTATTTCTTTCATGATAATATTTCATGCTTTTTGAATTCTTTTAATTGTATTGCTGCACCACTCTATTAAGGCTTTTAGTGAACAAATGCCGTAATCCAGTGTTGCCAGCCAGTAGAAGCCCGGTTCGTCAATGGAAAAGTTTTTATTTTCTGATAGAATCCTTTTATTTATTGATTCAAGTACTGAAAGTTTCTGTTGGAATTTAAATTTTTGATTGTAAATTCTCGATAAATTTGTCTCTTTATCTATATTATTTCCATAGAAAATTTTTAATAAGAATTCATTTCTGACGTGAAAAGATTCTTCATGAGTGTTTAACCATTTCTGTAGTTCTGATTTTCCTGTTTCGCTTATTGAATATATCTTCTTATCTCTTTTTGAAGTATTATTTATTGTTTCATTCAGAGTAATTAATCCATCTTCTAAAAGAGATTTCAGTGTAGGGTAAATCTGTCCGTCACTTTCGAACCAAAAAAAACCAAGGTCATGGTTAACCGTTTGCTTTATTTCATAACCTGACATTGGTTCTGTTGACAGTACTCCTAGTATTACATATTTTGTTCTATTTTCTCTAGCCATAATAAAGCCTATTTTAAATCAATATAAATTCAAGATACATCTAAAAGATATATTAAGTAGATATAAAAACAAGTATTATATATAAAAAATGTTTGATTAATAGGTCTGATATTCCCTTGCTATTCTCATAAAAACTGCATAAATAGAATAAATTTGAGTATAAAAGTTTTATAATAGAGTTTTAATACGTTATATTATATGTTTTGGATTTGGAAATTATTTTTGTGTAATGTAAAGATGGTAGATCATTTCCATTAATTTTTTAAATAGTATTTTTAATTAATTTGTTGTTAAAGGAAAAAGTTAGGAATTTTGAAATATGAATTTTAGTCAGTTTCTCAGTAATATTGGATCAAATTTACCGGGTTTTAAAAATGGTTTTATGAGCGGTATCATTTTAATAGTGGTTATTTTGATAATTATTTTTATTATAAAATTAATATTTTTCAGAAAAAAGAGTTCAGCACCAGCAGTTGATACAGCTAAGCTGGATGGATATGAAAACAGAATAAAAGAGTTAAATAGCGAAGTTGATGCAGTAAAGCTGTCATCAAAAAAAAGTTTTGCCGATGGATCTGTTTATGGTCTGGCACTACTTCAGCGTGAAGGTCGTCTGGTAGATTTCCTGAAGGAAGATATTAAAAGTTTTGAAGATGCGCAGATAGGCGCAGCTGTGAGGCAGATACATGCAGGTTGTCTAAAAGTACTGGATGAAAATTATTCAGTTCAACCTTTAGTTGGTACAGTAAAAGAAGGTGAAAATCTAAATCTTGAAGATAATTTTGATGCTTCTGAATATAGACTTACAGGAAATATTCCTAAAAATGCGCCATATAAAGGTGTTGTAAGACACAAGGGCTGGATAGCATCAAAGGTAAATTTACCAAAAAGAATTGGAAAAATTAACCCTAACGTGGTATCACCTGCAGAAATTGAGTTTTGATAAATTTATAAAAAATTAAAATTTGACTGTAAAATTTGATAAACCTGTTTATCTTTAGAGAGCGGAAATAAGATTTCCGCTTTTATTGCTTATAACAGCAATACTTTTTGATTATAAAGAATAATTAATATTGAGGAAATTAAGATATGAGTAGATATCTTGTTGGAATAGATTTAGGTACAACTAATACTGTTGTTTATTATATTGATCGCGAAGCAGATGAGTCAAAATCACTGATCTTCGATATACCACAGTTAACAGAATTTGGAGAAGTCGTTGAAAGTGAATCTCTGCCTTCTTTTATTTATTTGCCAGACAGCAGAGAAATTCCTGATAATGGTCTTGATATGGACTGGAACCAATCTGCTGATTTTTGTGTTGGCGATTTCGCAAGGAAAAATTCAACAAAATCTCCAAATAAAGTAATATCTTCAGCTAAATCATGGTTATGTGCAGACAGTGTGGACAGATTATCTCCAATACTTCCATGGAATAGAAATGATACTGAGAAACAGTTATCCCCTGTCGAATCTGTAAAAAGAATAATCGCGCATATTAAAGATGCATGGGATTATAAAATGGCATCTGATAATTCTGATTACAACTTAAAAGAACAGGATGTTATTTTAACAATACCTGCTTCCTTTGATGCTGTAGCCAGAGACCTTACTTATAAAGCTGCAGAACAGGCTGAACTTAATATTGTATTACTGGAAGAACCTCAATCAGCTTTTTATTCATGGCTTAATGAAAAACAGGATTCATGGAGAGACGAAATTTCTGCTGATGATGTTGTCCTTGTCTGTGATATTGGCGGAGGTACCACAGACTTCAGTTTAATTAAGGTCAAAGACAGTGAAGGAAGCCTTGAGTTAGAGCGTATCGCTGTTGGCAGTCACATTTTATTAGGTGGTGATAACATGGATTTAACTCTTGCTTACTCTGCCGCTGCAAAATTTAAAAAGGATAATAATTTTAACTTAGATTCTTATCAAATAAGCGGCCTAACTCATGCCTGTAGAGAAGCTAAGGAAGTTTTAATGGCTGATCCAAAGGCTGAAGCTCAAAAATTGACAGTTCTTGGGAGAGGAAGCAGTCTTATTGGCGGAACAATTACTAGTGATTTAACATATGACTCAATTAAAGATGTTTTATTAGACGGTTTTTTCCCTGAATGTAAACTTAGCGACAAGCCTAAAGAAAATACTAAATCAGGGTTCAAAATATTCGGACTCAATTATGAATCAGATCCTGGAATAACAAGGCATCTTGCTTCATTTTTGTCTAAGCATTGTGAAGATAATGGAGATTTGCCGAATTGTATTTTATTTAACGGCGGTGTAACTAAATCTAAAATCATCAGAGATAAAATAACTGAAACAATTCAAAGCTGGCTGCCTTCAGAAAAATCTGAAATGAATATTTTGACAGGAAATAATCCTGATCATGCAGTTGCTTTAGGTGCCAGCTGTTATGCCAGAGTAAGAGAAGGTGAAGGTATAAGAATTAAAGCAGGAAGTCCGTGTTCGTATTATTTAGGAGTAGAGACTTCTATGCCCGCTGTTCCTGGATTTACTCCTCCTCTGCAAGGGTTATGTGTACTTCCGTTTGGAACTGAAGAGGGCAGCAGTCTTGATATTGATTTTCACGGTCTTGGCTTGATAGTAGGAGAAACAACTGAATTCAGATTTTTTGCATCTACTTCAAAAAATGAAGATGAGCTGGGATCTATAATGGATGAGGTTAATTCTTCAGATGATATAAGCGAACTGTCACCCTTAGCCGCAACACTCCCTGTAACTGAGAATATTATGCCGGGAAGTTTAGTGCCGATTAAACTGCATGTCGATTTTACTGAAACAGGTACTCTGCAGGTTTGGTGTATAAATGAAAGTAATAAGGGTAAATGGAAGCTTGACTTTGAGTTAAGAAATGATGAAATTTAGTAAATTTGGGATATTATTTTATGTATGAATCAAAATTCATAATTGGTATAGATTTAGGAACTACAAATATAGCTGTAACATATATTGATATAGAAGACAGGGATAGAGTTATTCAGCAGTTTGATATAACTCAGTTTACTGCACCAGGTGAGGTTGCCAAAAGTAAACTCCTGCCTTCATTCTGTTTCTTCCCTGACAGTAAAATAATATCTAAAGAAACCATGGATCTTCCATGGAAAAAGAAATCAAATTATGCCGTAGGGATATATGCCAGAGAATTTGGTGCTGCAATACCCAATCGCTTTATTTCATCGGCTAAATCATGGCTGTGCCATATAGGTGTAAATCGAAGATCAAAAATTCTTCCTTGGGGCGGCGATATAGAAGAAGTAAAGCGTTCTCCTCTTGATATAACCTCATACTATTTAAACCATATTAAAAGTGCCTGGAATCATGAATTCGGAAAAGTAAAAGACTCTTCAGGAAGTAACTGCGTAATTGAAGAACAGCAGGTGGTAATTACCGTACCTGCAAGTTTTGATGAAACAGCAAGAGAGCTTACTTTGGAATCAGCAAAATTAGCCGGCTATAAAAATATAAATTTACTGGAGGAACCTCTGGCTGCTTTTTATTCATGGCTTGACAGTAATGATAAAAGTTGGAAAAATTATATTGCTTCCGGAGAGAGAGCACTTGTTATCGATGTAGGAGGTGGAACCTGTGACCTGTCAGTTATAGAAATGACTGAAAGTGGCAGTCTTGTGAGAAGTGTGGCCGGAAATCATTTACTGTTGGGTGGTGATAATATTGATATTGCCATAGCTAGAAAAATCGAGCAGTTCTGGAAGACAAAACTTATTCCCGGCGAGTGGCTGACATTGTGTCAGAAAACCAGACAGTCAAAAGAAATTTTACTATCTACAGAAAAAGAAGAAGCCGATATAGTTCTTTTTGCTCAGGGCAGTTCAATTATTGCCAATATGAGAAAATATACTTTAAGGAAGAAAGAGCTTGAAGAAATGCTCCTGGATGGTTTTTTCCCAATGATAGATGCAGACTCAAAAGGACCTTCTAAAAAAACAGCGATACAGCAAATGGGGCTTCCATATGAGAATGATCCAGCTTTGACAAGACACATCCTTCAATTTTTAAAATATGCACATAAGATATCAGAAAATTCATCTTCAGATAAAGAGATATTATACCCTAATAAAATTCTGTTTAACGGTGGAACAATGATTCCTGAAATCTTAAGAAACAGAGTTGTTAAAATTATAAAAGGATGGTTTCCTAGTTCTGATATAGAAGAGTTGGAATCTATTGATTTAAGCCTGGCTGTTGCATACGGTGCATCTTATTACGGAAGAACCAGAAGAGGTGAGGGGGTTAAGGTTAAAAGCGGTACATCAAGGTCTTATTACTTACAGGTAGCTAATGACAGTGCAGGTGATAAAGGGAAACTTGTCTGTATTATGCCCCGTGGTATAGATGAAAATATTCAGATAGTGACTCCAAATAAATTTAATGTTGAAGCTAATCAGACTGTTAAATTTCCTCTTTACAACAGCTCTACAAGACTTGGCGATAAAGAGGGAGTTGTTTTGGATAGTGAAGAAGAAGTTTCTTTTGTATCTTCTTTAACAAGTGTTTTAAGATATGGGAAACTTGACAGGAAAAAACTTAAAGCTGAGTTAGTGTCTGAGCTCACTGAAACAGGTGTTTTGAAAATACATATTAATTCCATTGATACTATTCATAGATGGCCATTGAACTTCGATGTCCGCCTTTTGACTTCAGATGATAACGATAATGCACCAACAAAATCTCTTATACTTGATGAAAATATCACTAAAAAAGCTGAATCATATATTATAGAAGCTTTCGGTTCAAGTAAAAATAATATGCCTTCAGTTATCAAAGAGCTTGAAAAGATTATTGGTTTATCTAAAGATAAATGGCCGTTACAGGCTTTAAGGTCATTTGCTGATATTCTTCTTAATATAAAATATAAATCTTTATCACTTCCTCAAAAGGAAGCTAGGTGGCTTAATTTGTGCGGTTACTGCTTAAGGCCTGGTTTCGGTGACCCTGAGGATGAATTAAGGCTCAGAAAAGTATGGGCTTTATGGTTCTGTGGCATGAATAATAAAAATAATCCACAAATAGTAGCTGAATGGTGGGTTTTTTGGCGCAGGATTATTTCAGGTCTGAAGTCAGGACATCAGAGAACTGTATATCAGGATCTACACATTAACCTTTACCCCAAAGGCAAGTACCTTAATAATATAAAAACCGGACAACAGGCTAAAGCAGAAATGTGGAGATGCTTAGGTTCTTTGGAATTGCTTCAGACTAAAACAAAACTTGAAATTGGTAACATATTAGCCTCAAGAATAAAAAATCTTCAAGGTTACGAGTTTTGGGTTTTGGCCAGATTAGGGGCAAGACATTTATTCCATGGGCAGAGTAATCACGTCATTCCACCTAAATTAATAGCTGGTTGGCTTGCAAAATTGATAGCAGTTTCTAAAACTTCAGCTAGCCAGGACAGACTTTTTGCTGTATCACGTATAGCTGCAATGACAGGGGACAGAATGATTGATATTGATTCTGAACTTCAGAAAGCTTCAAAAGACTATCTTGAAAAAGAGAAATCTCCTGAAAACTGGATTAGTCATTTAGAAGGTGTTAAGAAAGATACTATTCAGGAGCAGGCTAAAATGCTTGGTGATTCAATACCACTTGGTATATCAATTGAATAGTTAATGTTGAATAAACGTTGACTCATAACTATGAAATTATTACAAAAAGGTGAGTCAACTACCTATATAAGATCACAAACCTATCAAATATAAATATCAATAAATTTATATATAACATTAATACGTTAAGATTATCAAACCTATTGTGGTATTTATTTTACATAATATCTAATGTTCGACTTTTAATTAACGATTGGCTCAATACTCAAGATATTAAGCCCGAATTTTATATTTATAACAGTACAAATATTATGAGCTAGAATTTTTCTAGCCATTCTATTTGTTAAATGCCACATATCTTTCA
>PVBE010511218.1_pt1 | contig 32071 bp, 29 predicted proteins | sample 1631181 | NCBI WGS metagenome assembly PVBE01 (sample SAMN08397723, study PRJNA350692) | Marine metagenome, whole genome shotgun sequencing project. | isolation source: water | place: Pacific Ocean | collected 2012-04
GTAGGGGCCGATCGCCGCCGGAGTGAGGTCGATGATCCGCTTGCCGTGCGCGCGCAGCACCTGGTCGTGGTGCCGATGTGCCTTTGCGGAGGTCGCGTCGAAGACGATGCGGGTGCCTGCGAACTCCGGTATCTCGAGGAAGCCCGAGATGCCCTTGTCGGTGGTGGCGATGCCGAGCGCCTTCGCCTTCGCGAGGCCGGGCGAGGCCGGGTCGATGCCCACGACAGCAACGCACTCGAGCGAGTCCGATCGGGTAAGGAGCTTCATCATCAGGTCGGTGCCGATGTTGCCCGAGCCGATGATGGCGACCTTGGTCTTCATCGTCAGTCTCCGAAGACGGCGCGCACCGCGCCGAGTCCGCTGATGCGCACCTCGAGCTCATCGCCGGGTGCCGCCGGGACGAGCGGACCCCAGGCGCCCGAGAGCACGACATCGCCGGCGCACAGCGGGCGGCCGACGCGCACGAGGGTGTTGGCGAGCCAGGTGACCGCGTCGAACGGGTGGCCGAGACATGCGTCGCCGGTGCCGGCGGAGACGGTCTCGCCGCGGCGGCGGATCTCCATGCGCTCGGCCAGGTAGTCCACGGACGTCGCGGCCACGCGCGTCTCGCCGAGCACGTAGAGGCCGGACGAGGCGTTGTCGGCGACGGTGTCGACGATCTCGATGGCCCAGTCGGCGATGCGACTGTCGACGATCTCGGCGGCGACGCAGGCCGAGTCGAGCGCCGCCACCGCCGCCGCGCGGTCACACGTGTCGGTCACGTCGCGCGACATCACGAAGGCCACCTCGCCCTCGACCCGCGGCTGCATGAGGCGCCCGACCTCGATGGCCTCGCCATCTTTGACGGACATGTCGGCGTAGAGCATCCCGAAGTCGGGCTGGTCCACGCTCATCTGCGCCTGGACCGCCGGGGAGGTCAGCCCGATCTTCCGCCCCACGAGCCTTCGCCCCGCTTCGAGCCACAGCGCGGTGTTGATCTCCTGGACGAGGTAGCCGGTCTCGGCGTTGTTGTGCGCCGCCAGGTCGCGGATCGGCGCGCAGGGTCGTCCCGACTCGTACGCCTGGCGGATGTGCAGCGCCGCTCGCGCCTCAGCCTTCACGCAGGAACTCGATGGTGCGGCGATTGAACAGGTCGGTGTGCTCGACCATCACCCAATGCCCGCAGCGCGACAGCAGCGTGATCCGCGCGTCAGCGATGTGCTCGGCGAGCTTCATCGCGCCGCTCGCCGGGCAGAACTGGTCATCGGTGCCCCAGAAGCCGAGGACCGGGCACACAAGCTCCGCGAGCCGCTCGGTCTGGTTCGGGATGCGCATCGTCGAGACCACCTCGGTGGGCTGACCGACCGCGATCTCCATACGCTCGTCGAGGGTGCCTTCAGTGATGTCGGCGGGGTTGAAGAGCTGGAGTTCGAAGACCTTCCGCAGGGACTCGCGGGTGATGCCGCCGCCGCCGAAGATCGCCTTCACCATGCGCTTGATCCCGCGCATCGCCATGTACGTCTCGCGGTCTTCCAGGCCGCCCGGCGCCATCAGCACGAGCTTGCTGACGCGGTCGGGCCAGTCGAGGGCCAGGCGGATGCTCATCGCGCCGCCCATCGAGTTGCCGACGACCGTGAAGCGGTCGATGCCGAGCTGGTCCATCAGGTTCTTGGCGCCAGAGAGCATGAACTCGATCGTGTAGCGCGCGTCCGCCGGCATCGACGAGAAGCCGAAGCCGAGGATGTCCGGGACGATGCAGCGGAAGCCGGCCTCGGCGATCACCGGGTAGTTCAGCTTGAAGTTGCTGTGGCCGCTCGCGCCCGGGCCGCTGCCGTGCAGGAAGAGCACCGCCGGGCCGGTGCCGACGTCGTGGTAATGCAGGCGCAAGCCATCGCCGACGTCGGCGTACTTCCCCTCGGGCAGGCTCATCTCGGCTTCCTGGGTCGCAGCATCCCAGGCGGGTGGTGCCCCCACTCGCTGGTGCAACCGTGCGTCATGGGCTCCCAGGTGTCGTCGTCGACCAGCCGACCACCGCACCCGAACTCGAATTGGAAGCCCGACGGCGTGTCCGCATAGAAGCTGAGCATCCGGTCGTTCGGGTGGCGCCCGAGCGTGTTCTGCAGCGTCACATCGCTCCGGATCACGCGGTCGTATGCGTGGCCGACGTCGTCGATGCTGCGCGCCTCGATCATGAAGTGGTGCAGCCGCTTGGGCAGCCCCTCGCCCAGCGCAAGCGTGTGGTGGCGGGCGTTGGTGTGCAGAAAGGACACCGAGACGGGGTGACCGTAGACCTCGCAAACGATGTGGTCGCTGAGCCTGAAGCCCACCACCTCGGCGTAGAAGCGCAGGCTCTCGGCCCGGTTCTTCGCGCGCAACGCCAGGTGTCCGAGCCCGAGCCCGTCCGCCACGAAGCCCGAGGGGACCAGCGCCGACTCGAAGGGCGCCGCACCCATCGTCGGTCCGATGTACGCCTCGTTCGGGTTGCGCGCCGGATCGCGGAAGCGCACCAGCCGCCGCACGCCGCGCTCTGCAGGGTCGGCCTCAGTGACGTCGCAGCCCTCCGCGCGCAGCCGCTCCACCAGGGCGTCGAGCGCGGCGTCGTCCGCCATCTGCCAGCCCATCGCCGTGAGGTCGTCGCGCGGCCCCTCGGTCAGGAAGAAGCGGCGAGCGTGGCCGTCCATCCGCAGCTCGAGACCGGCGCCGGTACGGGTGACGCCCATGCCGAGGATGCGCTCCGCGAACCCCGCCCACGCCACGAGGTCGGTCACCTCGAACGCCAGGAATCCCAGCTGTTGGATGCTCATCAGTGGTTTGTCGTGGGGGTTTTGATGTGGTGAGTGCCGTCATCGGCTTTGGCGCCAAGGAAAGACAACGAAGGCGTGCCAGAGGCACGTCGAGGAGGAGTGACGCCGGCGCCGACGTCGAGGGCGGTGGTCAACACGTCGAAACTCCCGCGACAAGCCACTAGATGAAGTAGTCGGTGGTGCGCTGGCCGAGCAGCACGCGGCCCAGGTTGCGGCCCGGCTTCTCTGCGTTGTTCGCGAAGTGGGCGCGGGCGGCGTGGATGTCTTGGAAGAAGCGCTGCATCGGGCTGTTGTCGAAGATGGCCCGCCCGCCGCTGGTGAGGAACAGGGCGTCGACCGCCTCCGCACAGCGCTCGGCGACCATCGACGAGTCGAAGCGGAAACGCACCCGCTCGGGGATCGGCATCTCCTCGCCGTTGCGCGCGCGCTCCATCAGGACGCGCATGTTGTTCTTCAGGATGAGGCGGCACTCGCGCAGCGCGTAGTCGGCGCGGGCGCAGGCGAGTTGGCTGACCGTGTCCTCCGCGACCTTCGCGCCGTCGGATTGGCCGACCCGTTTGGAGGTGATCTCCAGGTAGGCGTCGAGCGCCCCCTGGGCCATGCCGATGGCGGACGTGGACACCGAGCGGACGAAGATCTGGCCGAAGGGCAGCCGGAACAGCGGCGCGGTGTTGACCTCGTTGCCCGGGCTGCTGCGCTTGAAGCCGTGGGCGAAGCGGTGCGTGCGGTGCTCGGGCACGAAGACGTCGTCGACGAGGATGTCCTTGGAGCCCGTGCCCTGGAGTCCGGAGACGTGCCAGTTGTCGAGGATCTGGTAGTCCGCCCGCGGGAGCAGGAAGGTCCGCATGTCGGGCGGGCCGTCCTCGACCGGGACCATCGCGCCGAGGAAGATCCAGCGGCAATGGTCGCAGCCGCTCGAGAAGGACCAGTGGCCGCTGAGCCGGAAGCCGCCCTCGACCGGGGTCACCTTGCCGACCGGCATGTACGACGACGACACCAGCGACCTCGGGTCGTCGCCCCACACCTCCTGCTGAGCGCGGTCGTCGAAGAGCGCGAGCTGCCAGTTGTGGACCGTGACCACGCCCAGGACCCACGCGGTCGATGGGCAAGCGCGGGCGATCTCGGCCTGCACATCGAAGAAGGCATCCGGGTCGCATTCGTAGCCGCCGTAACGTACGGGCTGCAGCATCCGGAAGAAGCCGGCCCGCTGCATGTCGGCGATCGACGCGTCGGGCACCCTGCGCTTGGCGCGCGTCTCGGGCACCCGCTCGCACAGCACCGGGTAGAGGTCACGGGCTCGCTGAAGCAGGACTTCGGGGGTGGGCACGCTCATGAGGGCTCCACGCCGCGCAGCATCAGCTCGGCGGCCGTGACCACCTGGACGGTGATCGTGTCTTCGTCGTGCAGGCCGCCCGAACAGCCGACCAGCGAGGTGAAGAAGACCTGCTGGAGCACGAAAGCGGCGATGTTCTCGTCGTCGGTGGCCGCGTCGGGATCGCCTGGGTGGAGCGCGGCGATGATCATGTCCGTCATGACCTGGTGGAAGCCCGCCACGCGCTCGGCGACGCCTTCGTCTCCGGATGCCACGGCTCGCAGCAGCGCCCGGGCCAGGTTCGGCTTGTCGAGCAGCCGCCGGGTCCCCGTGCGGAAGAAGGCGTCGAGCCTCGCCAGGGGCGTTTCACCAGCCACCGGGTTGACCCCGATGTGCTCCGACAGGCGCTGGATCTCCTGCTCGAGCGCGGCGACGAGGATGTCCTCTTTCGAGTTGAACCGCCGGTAGACGGTCCCGAGTGCGACATCGGCCTGAGAGGCCACGTCCCGCAGCCGGACGGCGGCATAGCCGTCGCGTTCAGCGAGCAGGATCGCGGTGTCGATGATGCGTTGCGTGCGTGCGTCCATCGCCGAAATTAGAACATGTTCTAGTCGGTCGATCCACGGGGTCGACACGAAAAAGTAGAACGTGTTCTATTCTGGGTCCGCCAAGAACGGGCGGAGGGGACTTCGATGAGTGAACCGCACCTGCTGGTCGAGCGCGAGGGCCACGTCGTCACGCTGACGATGAACCGCCCCGAGGCCCGCAACGCCTTCAGCCTCGAGATGATGGCCCGCATGGCCGACGCCCTCGCCGAGGCTGACGAGAACCCGGAGATCCGCTGCCTCGTCCTCACCGGCGCGGGCGGCACCTTTTGCTCCGGCGCCGACCTCAAGCTCATGCACGGCGACCAGTCCAAAAACCCCTGGCACGCCCGCTTCCGCGAGGATCCGAACCTCCATTGGCGCGCGATGCTGCGAAGCCCTCGGCCGAAGAAGCCGATCGTCGCCGCGGTCGAGGGCTACGCGATCGGCGGCGGCACCGAGGTCCTGCAGGGCACCGACATCCGCATCGCCGGCGAGTCGGCGGTCTTCGCCGTCAGCGAGGTCCGCTGGGGCCTGTTCCCGCTCGGCGGCTCGACCGTGCGCCTGCGCCGGCAGATCCCCTACGCCAAGGCGATGGACATGCTGCTCACCGGCCGCCAGGTGAAGGCCGACGAGGCCGACCGCATCGGCCTCATCACCCGTGTCGTCCCCGATGGTGAGGCGCTCGCCGAGGCCCAACGCGTCGCGGCCACCATCGCGGCCAACGGCCCGCTCGCGGTCCAGGCCGTGCGCCGCTCGGTGCTCGAGTCGGACGGGCTGACCGAGGAGGAAGCGCTTGCAAACGAGCTGAAGATTGGCTGGCCGGTGTTCAAGTCGGAGGACGCCCGCGAAGGGCCGAAGGCGTTCCAGCAGAAGCGCCCCCCCGACTTCAAGGGTCGCTGAGCCGTAAGGAATCACGGTTCCAGGGGACTAGGCGATCGTGATCTCGTCCGAGAGATAGACGTCCTGGACGCGGTTGAGCAGCTCGACGCCCTCGCGCAACGGGCGCTGGAAGGCCTTGCGCCCCACGATCAGCCCCGAGCCACCCGCACGCTTGTTGACGACCGCCGTCTTCACGGCGTCGGCGAGGTCGCTGCTGCCACCGCTCGCGCCGCCCGAGTTGATGAGCCCGATGCGGCCCATGTAGCAGTTGGCGACCTGGTAGCGGCACAGGTCGATCGGGTGGTCGGTGGTGAGCTCGTCGTAGACCTTCGCGTGCGTCTTTGCGAAGCCGACCGTCGTGAAGCCGCCGTTGGTGGTCGGCAGCTTCTGCTTGATGATGTCGGCCTTCAGCGTCACGCCGAGGTGATTCGCCTGGCTGGTGAGGTCCGCGGCGGCGTGGAAGTCCTGGCCGTCTTTCTTGAAGCCGTCGTTGCGCGTGTAGCACCAGAGGATGGTGAACAGCCCCAACTCGTGGGCGCGCTCGAAGGCCTCGGAGACCTCGATGATCTGGCGATTGCTCTTCTCGTTGCCGAAGTAGATCGTCGCCCCGACGCCCACCGCGCCCATCTCGAACGCCTGCTCGGGGCGGGCGAACATGATCTGGTCGAAGGTGTTCGGGTAGGTCATCAGCTCGTTGTGGTTGAGCTTGACGATGTACGGGATGCGGTGCGCGTAGCGGCGCGCGGTGGCCGCCAGCACGCCGAGCGTCGAAGCCACGCCGTTGCAGCCCGCCTCGATGGCCAGCTCGACGATGCGCGCCGGGTCGAAGTAGATCGGGTTGGGCGCAAAGGACGCGCCGGCCGTGTGCTCGATCCCCTGGTCGACCGGCAGGATCGAGGTGTACCCCGTCCCGGCGAGCCGCCCGTGGTCCCACAGCGTCTGCAGGTTGCGCAGAACCGGCAGCGGACGGTCGGTATGCGTCAGCACGCGCTCGATGAAATCACCACCGGGCAGGTGCAGCAGATCGGCCGAGATGGCCGCCTTGTGGTCGAGGAGCGAGTCGGCGTCGGCGCCCAACAGCGCCCGAATCTGGTTAGACACGTGAACCTCCGAGGATGGCCGCGAAGAGCTAGCACGCGCTCGGCGGGCGTTGCACCCGTATTGTGACGTGTCTATGGTCCGGCCGTCCTCGAACAGGAGAGCCGCCGTGACCCCCACCGAGACCGTCTTTGAGGTCACCGACCACGACTTCCAGGAGAAGGTGCTGCTCCGCAGCCGCGAGGTCCCCGTCGCGGTCGACTTCTACGCGGACTGGTGCCAGCCCTGCAAAGTCCTCACGCCCTTGCTCGAGCGCGTCGTCGGGAGTTTTTCCGGCGGCATGCTGCTCGCGAAGATGGACGTCGACAAAAACCCGCAGGTCAGCCAGGCGCTGCGGATCCAGAGCATGCCGACCGTGGTCGTCTTCAAGGACGGACAGCCGGTCGACGGCTTCCAGGGCGCCCAGCCGGAGAAGGTCGTGCGCGAGATGCTGTCGCGCCACGCCGCCGTCGCCGAGCAGGATCCGATCGAGATCGCCCAGGCGGCCCTCACGGCCGGCGACGTCGCCCTCGCTCAGCGTGCGTTCGAGATGGTGGTGGCCGAACAGCCCGACCACGGCGACGCCCTGCTCGGCCTGGCCCGCATCGCCATCGGCAGCGGCGACGTCGACCGCGCGAAGTCGTGGCTCGACCGCATCGCCGACCTGAATCCCGCGTTCCAGGCCGCCGAGCGCCTGCGTGGTCTGCTGGGCTTCGGCGAGTTCGCGGGTGACATCGGCGCGCTGAAGGCGCGGGTGGAAGCGGACGCGAAGGACGTCGACGCCTGGTACTCGCTCGGCGCGTCGTTCGTGCTCGCCGGTCAGAACGAAGCTTCGATGGACGCGTTCCTGACGGTGGTCACCACCGACCGCGAGTACCGCGACGACGGGGGCCGCCAGGCGCTGCTGTCGATCTTCGATCTGCTGGGGACGGACGACCCTGCGGTGCTGAAGTACCGCCGCCGGCTGGCGACGCTGCTGTTCTAATCGCTAGTCCTGCGGCCAGGTCAGGCAGGGCTTGATGGTGTCGCAGAGCACCTGAATGTCCATGCGCTCCGGCTCCGAGAGCGCCGATATCTCGTAGCCCGTGCAGCGGAACTCCTTGTCAGGCAGGCCCTCGCACTTCGCCTTGCAGTCGTCGTCTACGCCGTAGCACGCCTGGAGAATGGAGCCCTGGTCGCTCTCGCAGAGGTACTCGCAGTCGATCAACAGCTGCTGTGCGCAGGTCATCTGGCGGCGGCGGTCGGTCGACGTCTGCATGTTGCACGCGCGGGTCGGCTCGATGGCGTCGGCGTACTCCTCGTAGATGCCGTCGACGCACTGCGCCAGACAGAAGCCGATGCCGATGGCGACCTCCGGCCCCGAGACGCCCTGTCCGCAGGCCGCGGCGATGCACGGGATGTACTCGTCGCACCACACGCGGCACGCGGCGAGGCGGTCGTGCTCGCCCGCGTCGATCCGGCGCGCGTCGGGCTGGATCGGGAAGGCGCGGTCGAAGTCGGTCGCGAGCGTGCAGCCGAAGAGCGCGAGGACTGGGATCAACCGGAGCACGGCCTCATCTATCCAGACTCGGCCGAGGCGGTCAAACCTCTCCGCAGGCGCACGATCAGCACGAGCGCGCACGCCGCGAGCACCATGCTGAGGAATTGCGACGTCGACACCTGGCCAAAGACGAAGCCGCGCTCGGTGTCGCCGCGGTACAACTCCATCGTGCTGCGCATCAGCGGGTAGAGCAGCAGCCAATAGATGAAGACCTGCCCGTGGTAGCGCTTCCGCGCGCGCAACCAGACGAGAAACCCGAAGAGCAGCAGTCCACCGAAGGCGTCGTAGAGCTGCACCGGGTGGACCAGGAGAGAGGGGTCGAGCTTTGATCCGATCAGGTGGTCGGCGGCGTGTTGCCGGCTCGCCATCGAGCGGCCCGGGAAGCTCACCGCCCATGCATGATCGGTCGGGTGCCCCCAGCAGCAGCCGGCCGCGAAGCAGCCGAAGCGCCCGAAGAACTGACCGAGCGCGAGCGACGGGATGAGGGCGTCGGCCACGGGCCACACCGACTTGCCCTCGCGACGCATGAACCAGAACATCGTCAGGATGCCGCCGATGGCGCCGCCGTAGAACACGATGCCGCCGGTCCAGAAGCGCAGGATCTTCGTGCAATCGGACGACGTGATCCGCTGCGACGCTTCGGTGACGATCTGGTTGTAGTGCTGGAAGTCGACGCAGGCGTACCAGTAGAGGTCCCAATTCACCGCGATGAACGCGATGCGCGAGCCGACCAGGCCGCCGACCAGCATCCACCAGCACAGGTCGAGCAGCATGTCGCGGTCCATGCCGACGCGCTCGCCGTGCCGCACCGAGAGCCACACACCGACGATGAAGGCGAGCGCCATCATCACCGCGTAGATGTGGACCGGATACCCGAAGAGGTTGAACCAGACTGGATGCATCAGCTCATCTCGGACTGGGGAGCGGAGGCGCGGCGGTGCCCTCTGAGCAAGCCCCACAACGCCACCGCCACGATGGGCAGCGCCACGAGCTGACTCGTCGACACGAGGTCACCGAACCACAGGCCGCGTTCGTCGTCACGGAAGAACTCCACCACGAAGCGGAAGCTCCCGTAGGCGAGCGCGTATTCCCAGAAGGCCTGTCCGTCGAAGCGGCTGCGCGGGCGGCGCCAGAACCAGATGAAGACGAAGATGCCGAGCGCGAAGAAGGCCTCGTAGAGCTGGGTGGCGTGCACGGGCACGCTCAGCTTCGAGCCGACCGTCAGCAGATCGTGCTCGGCGTGGTGCATGAACGCGGGCCGCCCGAAGGCGCATATCTTCTCGCCGGCCACGGTGGCGACCAGGTCGTAGCCCTTCGGGCAGGTGGAGTCGGCGCCGAGCCGCGCGACGTAGCCGCTGAACTGGACGCCGAGCGGGCCGGTGGTCGTGCGCCCGAAGCAGCACCCGGCGAAGTAGCAGCCCAGGCGCCCGAAGGCTTGTCCGATCGGAAACCCGAAGGCCGCGATGTCGAACACCTTCCAGTTCGCCATGCCGCGCCGCCGCATGAACCAGAGCGAGAAGGGGACCGCCGCGATGAACGCCCCGTAGAACGCCAGGCCGCCCTGCCAGAACCTCAGCGCCGCGAAGCAGTCGCGCCCGGGGTGGCAGCGGCCGGTCTCCGGGTGACATAACGCGCCGGCGTCGGCCGTCACGCAGGCCGCGTCGTTTATGCACTTCACGTGGATGAAGCTGGCCACGTCGACCTTCAGCGGATCGGTGCAGAGGTGCACGTAATCCCAAAAGAAGCCGTCAGCGAAGACGTGAAGGACGCGCGACCCGAGCAGCCCGACCACCAGGCACCAGAGCGAGAGGTCGAGCATGTCGTCGGGGTCGACGCCGACCCGCTGCGCCTCGCGCCAGGCGAGCCAGACCGCGGCCAGGAAGCCGATGGTCAGCAGCGTGTAGTAGCTGGGGAGGGTGAAGTCTCCGATCTTCAGGAGGACCGGATGCACGTCAGGTCGTCAGGACGTCGTCGGCTTCGTCTTCTTTGCGTTTCTTGCCGTTGACGACCATGTCGAGCAGTAACAGCCCGACGCCCACCGATATTGCGACGTCGGCCACGTTGAACGTGGGCCAATGCCAGGTGTCGTTGGTGTGCCAGTCGATGAAGTCGACCACGAAGCCCAACCGGACGCGGTCGATGAGGTTGCCCATCGCGCCGCCGAGGATCAGCGTGAGCGCCCATTGCAGCAGGCGCAGCTCGGCTTTGCGGAAGAGCGACACGATCACCGCGATGGCGACGACGCTGATGACGACGAAGAAGGCGACGCGCCATTGCTCGGGCAGGTCTCGGAACAGGCCCCAGGCGGCGCCCTTGTTCCCGGCCAGCTTGAAGTTCCACCAGCTCTCGAAGACCACGTGCGTCTCGTAGCCGGGGCCACGGATGTGCGCGGCGTCCTTCGGCAACGTGCCGTTGGTCGCGAGCGCGCTGACGGCCCACACCTTGGTGAGCTGGTCGAGGATGATGGTGACCGCCGAGCCGACGGCGAGCAGTACGTACTTGCGCATGGGAGGAGCACGCCGCTTGAGGCGCGCAGCTTTCCTCAGAAGGTGACCTGGACCCCTAGATACCCGCGATTGCCGTCAAAAGCGATGACCGGGACGGGGACGGGGTCCGGCGCCTGCACCGTGGCCTCGATGTCCTTCCGGAGCTGCTCGTTGTGGTCCGAGACCACGAGCCCCGACCAGATCGCGCCGAGGATCGAGGTGCCGACGTAGGTCCCGATGAGGATGATCAGGCCCTTCTCGGCGCCGTCGACGTCCTCGCCGACCGTGACCGTCTCGTAGTCGCCAACCGTCGCGAAGTACTCCTTCATCTCCGGGTCGCGCGGGTCGATGTCCAGGTGCTTGCCCGAGTCGACGGTGTGATAGCTGCACTCGACGTCGTCGACCTTGTCGTCGCGCACGTGCTTGCACGCCCGGCTGGACGACTCGTCGAAGACGCCGGCGAAGTACACGCCGGCCATCGCATACCCGGCGGCGCTCAGGAGGAACGGCACCGTGGCCTGCGCCTTCTTCTCGGCGTAGATGAGGCCCCAGCCCGCGCCCGGCAGGAAGCTCAGCGCGACCGCTTTCGGCACCGACCACGACTTCTTGTCGTACTCGATGGCCATCAGCTCGTCGAGCGACTCCTCGCTCTTCAGGTCGGAGTCGTCGACCCCCCCTTGGGCGAGCAGCACGCGGGGAGCCGGTGCGGCGGTGGGCGGAGTCGAGGCGAAGGTGAAGGCCGGCAGCAGAGCCAGAACCGCGAGCGTACGCATGGTCTCCTCAGAGGCGTCTGTGCGACGGGCAGAATGGCACGCCCCGTCGCCTGGAGACAACGGCTCACAGGCCGGTCAGCTTGAGGGCCCGGTCGCGACGGTGGCCCTGCCCTACAGCGGATAGAAGATGTTGAACACGACGTCGAAGCTCTGCGGTTCGATATCGGTCTCGCGCAGTGGGAAGGCGACGTCGACGCGCAGGGGGATCTGGCCGGTGAGCAACCAGCGCACGCCGGCACCGGCGCTGGGGTAGAGCCGGTCGGTGGACATCTCAGACCAGGTCGGTGCCACCGCGCCGACGTCGGCGAAGACCGCGAACCAGAAGTCGTCGAAGACGAAGGTCGGGAAGCGCGTCTCGAAGCTGCCGACCAGCATGGCGTGCCCACCGACGGGCTCGCCGACGGCCGCCGGGTCGGGGTTGTCGAAGTTGAAGTCCGCGCCGCGCGCGTTCGCGCAGTCGCCGTCGCGCGTGGCGATGCCCTGGCAGGACTCGATCGACGCGTCGGCGAAGCCGCGCACCGGGAGGGCCGTGCCGTCGCCGCCCGCCTTGAAGGTGAAGCCCGACGGGAGGTCGTCCTCGAGGTCGTCGGTCTGCACCGCCCCGAGCCGAAGCGACGGCGCGAAGATGAGCTTCTTCTTGAAGAACGACTTCACGAATTGCAGCGCGAGCGTCTCCTTGAAGGACGGAAACACCGTGACGGTCGGCAGCGCGTCCTGGTCGTTGAAGACCACCTCGGTGCTCAACGCGACGAGCCAGCCCTTGGTCGGGTGCAGCGGGTTGTCGCGCCGGTCCCACGTCAGACCCGGCTGCACGCTGATGGAGGTGATCGGGTCGCCGAAGCGCGGGATCTCGCCGTCCGTCTCGAGCTCGCGCCGCTCCTCCCGGCTGTATTGCGTCTTGAGCGAGCCGCGCAGCCCGCGCCCCCACAACCCCGGATAGGAGAGGTTGTAGAAGTCGTAGCCGAAGGTGACGCCGGCCTGGAACACCTGCTCGTATTCGTCGCGCGCGCTCGTCCGGTCGAAGCTCATGATGGTCTCGATGAGCATGTCGAGCTTGGTCCCGAACAGGCGCCGGTCGCGGAAGAAGGGGCCGGCGATCCAGGTCGCGTCGTCGCCGCGCACGTCGAGCGGCGTGTCGATGCGGTTGCCGTGGTTGAGCCCGACGCCGACCTCGAGCGCGCGCCCCCAGAAGTTGCGGTCGCGCAGCGTGACACCCAGCTCGTAGAGCACGGGCACTTCGCCGTCCTCGACGAGGCTCTGATCGATTTGGAGCCCGACATACCCGTCGAGGTAGCGGTCGGTCCCCTCCTCCACGTCCACCAGCAGCGCGGTGTCGACCTGGTGGGCGCCGATTTGCACCGCGGAGATGCGCCGGATGCGCACCGACTCGAAGACGCCGAGCGTGCGCAGATTCGAGGTGCTGCGTGACAGCCCCTGGTCGCTGAACGCCCCACCGAGCTCGAGCACGAGCTGCTCACGCACGATGTCGTCACTCGTGCGCAGGTTGCCGCGCAGCAGGATCCCGTCGACGACCGTGCGCGGCCCCGAACGCAGCGCGAAGCTGAGCCGCTCGATCCGCTCGCCGACGAGCGCACCCTGACGGCACGTGTCGGGCACGTCCGCGAGGTTGTCGTAGGCGTCCATATTGATGTCGGGCGCGGGTTTGTCCTCGTAGTGGCACACCGCGACGACCCACACGTCGAGGAAGCCCTTCCCGCGGTTGTGGTCGCGCAAGTAGCGCACGACGGCGTCGACCTTCCGCCGGTTGATCCCCGCCCAGCGGACCTCGTTGCCGAACTCGTCGCGGAAGCCGAGGTTCTGCAGCAACGACAGCAGCGCGTCCTGCTGGCGCGTGTCCATCCCACCCTGGTGGAGTCGCACGTCGACCTGCCGCACGCTCGAGCGCTGTCCCTCGGACACCTCGAGGTAGAGGTACACGAGCCGCTCGTCGGTGGGGTCGCGCTCCACCGTGAAGCAGCGGTGCGCCACGGGGTCGTCGCTCCAGACCTCGAGCGGCGCCGCCTCCTTGGGTCCCCGGCAGCGGAAGCGCACCGAGGCGAACCCGTGAAAGTGGTAGAGCGCGCGCAGCCGGATCAGGTCGTTGGTGACGCGCGCGTCGAGCATCACGCCCACGGAGTTTCCGAAGACGCCGATGACCCCGTCCTTGGCGACGCCCTTGGTCTCCATCGCGCCGAGCACGGTCTCCTTCGACAGCCGCTCGGCGCCGCGCAGCTTCACCTCGCGCACGAAGACGCGCGGCCCCTCGTCTACGGTGAACACCACGCGCACTTCGCCGTCGCTCGGGTTCTCGACGCGCGCCTCGACCTTCGCGTAGTAGCGGGCGATCGCCTGGTAGGCCTGGAGGATCGCCGCTCGACTCGAGGTGATCTCCGTGTCGTCGAAGGCCCCGGACTCCTTGAAGGTGACCACCGCGCGCAGGTCGTCGTTGGGCAGCAGGTCGTTGCCCTCGAAGGCCACGGTCACGTGCGGACCCTCGCTGATGTTCACCCGCGGGTACACCACGCCGCGCTCGACGACCTTCTCCTCGAGACGCGCGCGGGCCGCGACATATCCGTCCTCCCGGTACGCCGCCTCGACCTTGTCGAGCTCGTCCTTCAAGCGGCGCTCGGCGTAGCGCCCGATGCCGAAGATCGCGAAGAAGTCGTGCCAGAAGTCGAAGCGCTCGCCGGTCGTCAGGAACTCCACGACCTTCGCGTACGAGAACGCCCGATTGCCGCGGACCAGCACCTCGCCCATCGCCGGCTGGCGCCCTTCGCGCACGCGGACGCGGATGTGCACCTCCTTCTGGTCGGTGCCGCGCAGCGCCCGGTGGATTTCGACCTCGGTGCCGACGAACCCGCGCTGGACGTAGAGCTGGAGCACCTGCTGACGCTGGTTCTGGACGAAGGCCTCGACGTCGCCGCCGTAGTCGGGCGGGAAGGTCCCCCCCTTCTTCATGCGCAGGCGCTTGCGGATCTCTCGCTCGAATTGCTGCGGATAGAAGCGGCTCGCCCAGGTCGCGTACTCGATCTCGACGTCGGTGATGACCACGCTGCCCACGCCCTCGAAGCGGACGAAGATGCCCTTGGCGGTCTCCACCGGGCGCGCGGTCAACGCCTCGAAGTAGGTGGTCGAGACCAGCCGCTTCCAGGCGGCCCCGACGGCGTCCGCGAGCAGGGGCTCACGTGGGCGCAGCCCGGCGAGGTGCAGCAGCACCCGCTTCCGGTCGGCGTTGGAACACCAGATCGTGTCGCACTCGATGACGACCCCCGCCACGAGCTTGCCCTCGAATGAACGAAACGCCTCCGCCACCACCGCAGACGGATCGGTGACGCCCTCCGCCTCTTCGCCGGCGACGCGCGGCTGAGCGTGCGCCAGGTCGAGCAGCAGCAGCAGTGGGAGGAGCGCGCAGAGCGCTGACCGCGCAAGTCGAATTCGCATCGCGCCGACCGGCGCGGCGAGGCCAAGGAACGACGACGAAGGCGTGCCAGGGGCACGTCGAGGAGGAGGGACGCCGGCATCGTCGTGCTGGGCAAGCGAGGCGCATTCGACCTGCGTGGGCAACGCTCTCACTCGAGGTCCAATCGCAGGCGGATGCGGGCGCCGAAGAGGTTCTCCTCGCCTTGCCGCTCGTTGGTCACTTCGCCGTAGGTCGAGTTGTTGAGGCGGTACTCGAGGCCGAAGGTGACCGGGTCGGAGTCGTCGTCGTCACCGATCGGCGTGCGCGAGTAGAGCTTCAAGCGCCGCGACAGCAGCTTCTCCGCGTCGATCAGCAGCGTGCCCGCGTCCCCCGTCGAGAGGGTCAGCTCCAGGTCGAGCGTGTCTTCGATCGGCGCGGTGAGCACGCCGAAGAGGGGCCCGAAGACGATCTCCGTCGCCGGCTGCGCGCTCGCCGCCCCGCTCAGGTCGGACGGCAGCGAGCCGGTGGTCATCAACGTCGCGATCTCGATGTCGGAGAGCCCGCCGCTGCTCTCGAAGTCGATCTCGAATTGCGGATCCGCGTCGAGGCTCGGCAGCTCGACGAGCGCGATGACCTTCACCTCCTCCTCACGGAACTCACCCGAGGAGCCGCGATCGAACGTCGTGCTCGCCACCCCCTGGTCGACGCGGATGCGGAAGGTGTGCCCGGCGACGAGCTCTGCCTTCAGGAACTTCCCGCCGGCGGTCGGCCCGAATTGAGCGAGCCCGGTCGTCACTTCGTAGTCGCGCCGCAGGTAGGTCATCTTCGAGTCGGCCAGCAGCTGCACCGAGCCGTCGATGGTCAGCGCGTCGTTCGGGTCGTCGCCCGGGAGCCCGTGGACGAAGCCGCGGACCGCGAGGTCGGTGCGGAGCTCGAGATCGAGGCGCACCAGCGTGATCTGGTTGCGGACGAAGAAGTCGTTATCGCCGCGGATGCGCACATCGACCATCAGCCGCTTGAGGATCGGGATGCGCTCGAAGACCCCGACCGTGCGGGCCGAGGCGCGCCCGGTGAAGCTGTTTCGCAGCGATTGGTTGATCTCGCTCGTCGGGCTGATGTCGGCCGTGTACTCGCCGCGGATCAGGTCGATGTCGCCGCTCAGCTTGAGCCGCGTCTGGGGCCGGCGTCGCGCCTCCCGGTGCTGCCACATCTCGAAGCGCATCCCGCGCACCGCGGCCGTGGCCCGGAGCGTGCGCGGGACGTTGAGCTCGAGCTCGTCGCTGTCGAACTCGACCAACACGGACTCCGGTTTGAAGTCGACGAAGTGCACCTGCAGGCGCGAGACCTCGATCTCGCCGTCGTCGCGGCGCATCACGAGCCGATTCGGCTGCGGGCCGTGGCCGGGTCGCAGCGCCGAATACGAAGGCAGCTGCAACGAGAAGACACCCTTCACCGCCGTCTGCCCCTGCTGGACCGGCATCGGCCCGTAGTCCGCGAGCACCTCCAGCTCGACCGGGCGCACCAACCGCAGCTCGCGCCCCACGACCGCCGAGCGCGGCACCATCTGCGCCTGGCTGAGTCGCAGCCTCCCCGACGGGACCGGGTCGCTCACCGGTCCGCTGACGTTGAGCCAGAGCGAGGCGGCGCCCTCGATGTGGGTGAACACGCTCGAGACGAAGGGCTTGAGCGCGCGCAGGTCGAGCTCGCCTGCGATGTCTACGTCGACCAGCCCGTCGCGGCCGACGGTGCCCGCGAGGCCCAGCTCCTGCCCCTTGGCGGCGATCCGCAGCTCATCGATGTTGAGCACGTCGTGGCGGTAGCTCAGCCGAATCGGCACGGGGGTCGTCAGCACAACGCCGCCCACCTCGGTCCGCATGTCCGGGAGCCGGGCGGTGACCTCGGCGAGCTCGCGTTTGAACGGGTTCACGGTCGCGGCGACCTGCCCGCTGACCTCCACCTTCACGTCGGCCTCCGCGACCGCCGGGACCAGGTCCTCGACCTTCAGGGCGTCGAACTCGACCACGGCGTTGGCGGGGCGTCCGTCGTCCACCGTCGGCAGCGCGGCGTGCAGCACGAAGTGTTTGAACAGGCGGCCGGTGAGGTTCACCGCCTGCCCCTCCGCGCGCACTTCGAGGCGCCCATCGCCGAGGTCGTAGGCGTCGTAGCCGATCCCCTGCAGCGAGATGTAGCCGCGTCCCTGGGGGTTTTCGAGGGTGCCGCTGCCGCCGAGTTCGAAGCCCACGTTGCCGCGGATGGGGAGCGGCGGGTCGACGAAGTGGTTGGCGAGGGTCAGCGGCACGGCGTCCGCGGCGATGCGCGCGTCAAACGCCCCGGTGCGGACGTTCACCCGACCGTTGGCGTCGACCAGCACGTGCTCGCCCTCGTCGAAGAGCTTGAAGTCGCTGAGCTGCACCTCGCTGCCGTGCCAGGCGCCATCCAGGGTGATGCGCTCGAACGCCAGCGTGCGCCACTTCGGCCCGTTCACGGTCGCGTTCGCTGCGATGCGGACGCGCTTCGCCGGCCCGGTCAGCCGAACGGTCGCCCCGGCGCGCCCCTGGATCTTGTCCGGCAGACCCAGCTGGGCGAGGTCGACCCGGCGCGCGCGCACCTTCAGGTCGAGCGGAGTGCCGGACCGCCCGACACCGATCGACCCAGAGACGTCGGCCTCCCCCGCGCTCGAGCGGATGGCGAGCGCCTCGAGCTCGAGGTTGCCGCGGGCGAAGCGGACACGGCCCCCGGCGTCGGCCATCGGGAAGTCGGCGTAGCGCAGGTCCGTCGCCTCCACGCGGGCGTCGATGGTCGGGCGGTCGAGCCGGTCGCGGACGGAGAAGGCCGCGGAGACGCCGCCGACCAGGGGGAGCTTGAAGCTGCGCGTGTACGGGGCGAGCTGCCCGACGCGGACGGCCCCGGTGAGGTTGATCTCCTCGCTGTCGAGATCCAGCCCGCCGCGGGCGGTGACACGGTCGGCGCCGACGCGCAGGCGGAGGTCGTGGATGTCGAGCTGTTTGCGGGCGTACGCCACGGCGAGGTCGAGACGCGCGTCGCTGGCGAGGCCGTAGACGCTCCCGCCGGTGCGTTCGAGGACCACGTTGCCGTCCACCGAGACGCGGCGCGTGTCGGAGGTGATGTCGACGCCGCGGAGGTAGATGTGACCGCCCAACCCGCCGGCGACGAGGCGCTCGACGCCGGCGTCGAGTCCGAGCGGCAGCTTCTCGGTGCGAATCCCCTTCAACGACAGCTCGGCGAACGCGTCGGCGGCCGGGATGTCGTACTCGGCGCGGCCCGCGATGCTGCCCTCGTAGCCCGTGATCTCGAGGGTCTCGACGGTCACGTGGTCGTCCGCCGTCTTGTGCCCGGTGAAGTGGCACGCGTCCACCGCGAGGCCCGCGACCTTCAGCGAGGCGCCGTCGACCGTGAAGTCGCCCTCGAAGGCGTCCAGCTCACCGCGCCCTTCGACGACGACACGCGCCTCACCAGTCGCGATGTCCACGCCGAGCGGGCGCAGGTGCTTCTCGATGCCGTCGCTGTCGAATTCGAGGTGGGTCTCGATCGATGGGATGCCTGGTGTGTCGATGTCCATGGCGAAGTGGTCGACCCGCAGGGGGTCGCCGCGCAGGCGAGCGCGCAGCCGGCCGACCCCGAAGACCTTTCCGCGCCAGAAGTAGTTCTGGATCGCGATCGAGGTGAACGGCCACTCCAGCACCGCGGAGTCGGGCGCCTGCAAGGCCGCCTGCGGGACGTCGCCGGTGCGCACCCGAACCGTCGTGCCGCGGGCGCTGACGTACGCGGCACCCATCCGGATGTCGCTCTCACCGCCGCGCACGTCCACCGCGAAGGAGGCGTCGTGGATGTTCACACCGAAGGCGGTGACCGCGCTGCCGGGCATGTCGATGGTGACATCGGCGTCGATGATGCTGATGTCGCTGAAGTCGAGCATGACCTCGCTCTGCGACCCGTCGTCCGGCTCGAGCACGGGCTTCCACCACGTCTCGACGATGTTGAAGACCCTGTCGGGATCGCCGTGCTCGTCCTTCTCCACCGCGTGCGGCCGCTGCACGAGGTGCACGACCGGGTGCTCGATGGTGATGTCCTTCGCCGCGATGCGCAGATCGGGGAGCCCGGCGAGCCCGATGTCACGGACGTGGATGGCGTCCGCGGTGACGATGGTCTCGCCCGCCGGACCCAGCACGAACGGCTCGAGCACGTGCAGCTCCCAGGGCAACGGGCCCCAGGTGACGCGGGTCCAGCCGAGCTGCCCGCGGAACTGCGCGTTGACCGTCTGGTCGACGATTCGGCCCGCATAGGCGCTGTTGAGCAGGAAGTAGACGAGGAAGAAGACGAGGGGGAAGAACGCGAGCAGCAAAATGACGTTGGCGCCGATGCGTTGATACAGGCGCGCGGTGATGCGCCTGACGGTCTGCGTCGCGTCCATCCGGCGGAATGTAGCAACCGCGGGTGGTCAGCAGGATTTTCCCGACCAATTGAGATGGGAACCGCGGGCGCGGGTCCTCAATGAAGAGTGGGTTCGGTGCCCTCGATGAACTGGTCGACGATGCGGAAGTACAAGAACACCAGCAGATCGACCACCGGCTCGGGGAGGCCCTGCAGGTACGACTTCATCTGATCGACGTTGGCCTTCAAGACGAGCTCGCGCAGGGCAGCGTGGGCGAGGAGCAGGCCTTCTTCACTGATGAGGCCGTGCTCGACGTTGGCAAAGGCGCGGCGGATCGAAGGTGTTTCGAAGAGCGGATGAAAACCCGCCGCCCCGCTGCTGATGAGACCGGGTGAGAACCGGTCCATCCCAGGTGCCACCTGTTCCTTCACTGCTTTTCCATCCCCTCCGAACGATTTCCAGCCTAGCGAGGCGGCCGAACCCGTTCAAACCAGGGCGGATTATCGTGAATTATCGAGGAGATCGGTCATCGAGTAGGATCCGGCCGGACGACCAACGACCCAGGCGGCCGCGCGCAACGCACCGTGGGCGAAGACAGCCCGATCGGATGCGCGGTGCGTGACCTCGATCCGCTCGCTCTCACCGAAGACGAAGACGGTGTGCTCGCCGGGCACCAGGCCGCCACGCAGCGCCGCCAGGCCGATCTGACCCGAAGCGCGCGGTCCGGTGTGCCCATCACGCACGGCCGCGCGCGCTTCCGGCCACGAGCGCCCCTGCGCCTCCGCGGCGACCCGGGCGAGCTGAAGCGCGGTCCCGCTGGGCGCGTCGGCCTTCTCGCGGTGATGCAGTTCGAAGACCTCGACCTCGCCGCCCATCGCCCGTGAGGCCTCGGCGACCAGGCGCGTCATCACCGCCACGCCAACACTGAAGTTCGCAGCGGTGAAGAGGGGCGCCCGATCTGCATGGGCGCGAATCGCCGTCTGCTGAGCTTCGTCTCGGCCCGTGACCGCTGTGACGAGCGCGGCCCGGGAACCGTCGAGGCGGCGCAGAAGCTCGCTCGTGGCAAACGCCACCGACACGTCTATGACCACATCGCAGCCCGCGAGGTCTGCGTCCGATCCACGGCTGACAGCGGCGACGAGCTGGAGCGAAGGGTGCGCGTCGAGGGACGCTCGAATGTGCCGCCCCATGCGCCCTTCCGCGCCGAAGATGCCCAACCGAGCCGGCGACGCGGTCACTTCGGCAGGTGGGGCAGCGGGATCTCGAGGCTGCGGCACAGCTCGACCAGTCCGGTGACGGTCTCCGGCAGCAGCGCGGTCAGCGGGAGCCGACACGCGGGGTCGAGCGCCCCGGTCGCCCACGCGACGGCGGTCTTCACAGGCACCGGGTTCGTCTCGACGAACAGGCCCGTGAACAGCGGGAGCAGGTGCAGATGCAGCCTTCGCGCTTCGGCGAGGTCCCCGCGGTCGAAGGCGCGCCACAGCGCGACCATGCGGTCCGGGACGAGGTTGCTCGACACCGAGATGACACCGCGACCGCCCACCGACCACAGGGGCAGCGAGGACGGGTCGTCTCCGGAGAGGATCGTGAGGCGGTCGCCGCAGCGGGCCACGATCTCCGAGTCGAAGACCATGTTGCCGGTGGCCTCCTTCACGGCCACGACGCCGGGCAGCTCCGCGAGGCGCGCCAGGGTGTCGACGGTGAACGAGACGCTCGTGCGGCTGGGCACGTTGTAGACCACGACCGGGAGATCCGGGACCTGCTCGGCGATGTGCCGGCAATGGGCGTAGAGGCCCGCCTGCGTGGGCTTGTTGTAGTAGGGCGTGATGACCAGTCCGCCGTCGGCACCGGCCTCGGCGGCGGCGCGCGCATTCGCGACGGATTGAGCGGTGTCGTTGGTGCCGACGCCGCCGATGACCTTCGCTCGACCGGCCGCGAACTTCACGCACGCGGAGATGATCTCGATGCGCTCCACGTCCGAGACCGTCGCCGACTCACCGGTGGTGCCGCAGGGGACGATGCCGTCGATGCCGGCTTCGATCTGAAGCTCGACCAGCCGCTCGAGGGCGGCAAAGTCAGGGCGCCCGCCCGCGAAGGGGGTCACGAGCGCGGTGTGGACTCCATCGAACATTCTGGCCCTCCAGACTGTCTGGCCCGCGCGAGCGCCGCTCCGGCTCGCGAGCGCACAGAGCAAAGCGGAAACCGGCGCAGTTGGCAACGGACAGGGCCGGTTCAGGTTCCGCTCCCAGCGGTCGTTGACACCCGTAATGGGCTTCGATAGGGTCCGCCGCAATCCAGCCCCTGGTGTCCTGGGGGGCTCGACAAAGAGGTTGCTTCGATGCTTCCGATCGTGATGGCCCTCAGCCTCACTGCTCTCGCCGCCGTGGCTCTCGCCGCCGGCGCCTGCCGACTCACGCTCGCAGTCCTCCCGCGGAACGAGCCGTAGCCCGATTCGCTACCGGATCAGCCGGCTCACCTCCTTGAACACATCACCGCGGCCCTCCTTCAACAAGTCGAAGAGGACCGCCTCGGTGTTGGTGACAACCGCCCCACACCCGCGCGCCAATTCCAGACCCGTGCGCCAATTGGCCTCGGCGCGGCTGACGACCGCGTCGAGCGGGACCTGAACGCTGTATCCGGCAGAGACGAGGTCGCGAACGGTCTGGTAGACGCAGATGTGCGTCTCCATGCCAACGACGACCACCGACTTTCGACCCGTGGCACGCAGCGCCTCCGACGCGGCCGGCTCACGCAGCGCGCTGAACATCGTCTTCTCGATGGGCGTGACGCCTTCGGGGAGCGCTTCGCGGACGACGTCGATGGTGTGACCGAGCCCTCGCGGGTACTGCTCGGTCACGATCACCGGCAGGTCGAGGCGCGCGGCGATGGTGGTCAGGTGGGTCACATTCTTCGCGTGACGCTCCACTACCTTGGGCGGCATCGCGGCGCAGAGACGCTCCTGGAAGTCGATGACCAGGACCGCTGTCTCTGCGGGGTTCAGCTCGAAGCTCATCGTTTCTCCGTGTGAAAGGCTGCGGCCGACTATAATGCCCCGCCAAAAGGAGCTTTTGTTGGCCGAGATCACCGAGGCGTTCGTCGCCCAGCTGCCCAAGACAGACCTGCACGTCCACCTCGACGGCTCGATCCGCGTGTCGACGCTCATCGACCTGGCGCGCGAATACGGCGTGAAGCTGCCCAGCTACACCGAGGCCGGGCTGCGCGAGACCGTGTTCAAGGAGCGCTACGCCGACCTGGGCGAGTACCTGACCGGATTCGCGTACACCTGCGCCGTGCTGCAGAGCGAGCCGTCCCTCGAGCGCTGCGCCTACGAGCTGGCCGTCGACAACCAGGAAGAGGGCGTGCGCTACCTCGAGGTGCGCTTCGCGCCTCAGCTGCACGTCCACCAGCACATGAACGCGGTGACGGTCATCAAGGCCGTCAACCGCGGGCTCTACCGTGCCAAGCGCAAGTTCAACAACCGCCCGGAGGTGAAGAGCGGGGCCGAGCCGCGCTTCGAGTACGGGATCATCGTCTGCGCGATGCGGATGTTCCGGGAGAACTTCAGCGAGTACTACCGCAACGTCCTGACCGCCCATCGCTACACCCCGCATCGCGACATCTACGCGATGGCGAGCGAGGAGATGGCGCGGGCGGCGGTGATCGCGCGCGACGAATACGACCTGCCCGTCGTGGGCTTCGACCTCGCGGGCGAAGAGGCCGGCTACCCGGCGCACCACCACGCCGAGGCCTTCGCCCATTGCCACCGGAACTTCCTCAAGAAGACGGTGCACGCGGGCGAGGCGTACGGCGCGGAGAGCATTTTTCAGGCGATCACCGAGCTGTACGCCGACCGCATCGGCCACGGCACGTACCTGCTCGACCCGACGACGATCACCGACCCGGGCATCGAGGACAAAGAGAGCTACGTGACGCAGTTGGGGCAGTACATCGCCGACCGGCGGATCACGCTCGAGGTGTGCCTCACCAGCAATCTGCAGACGAACCCGGACATGGCGACGCTCGACGAGCACAGCTTCAAGGCGCTGCGCGCGGCGCGCCTGTCGACGACCATCTGCACCGACAACCGCACGGTCAGCAACACGACCGTGACCAAGGAGCTGATGCTCGCCGTCCGGCACCTCGACGTGGACCGCAACGACCTGAAGTCGATCATCGTCTACGGATTCAAGCGCTCGTTCATGCAGGTCTCGTATCTCGAGAAGCGGAAGTACGTACGCTCGATCATCGATTACTACGAGAAGGTCGAGCGTGCGCATTTCGCGGACGAGGCGCCGCCGCCGGAGGACTGAGCCGAGTTGAAGCGTCTGGTCCTCGCGCTGGTCATTGTCGGGTGCGAGGCCGAGCCGGTTCAGCCTGGCGAGAGCGACTCGGCGCGGGGCGAGGTGCCCTTCGCGGACGCCGCACCGCTGCTCGACGGGGTGGTCGTTCGCGCCGACGCCAGACCGCCGCTCCCAGACGCTGCACGCTTCGACGACGCCGGGCGCGTATGCCGGACGGGACGGGTTCGCGGCACCGTGTGCGCCCCCAATGAGCAGGCCATCGTCGGCGCGCGCATCTCAGCGCCAACCACGGATTGCGACGGGCGCGACATCACGGTGACCACCATGAGCCGAGCGGGTGGCCGCTTCCAGCTCACCGGCCTCGCACCGGGGCCGACGCAGGTGACCATCCACGCCGGACAATTCGTGGCTCGGGCGCAGGTGAACGTGATCGCCGACACCGTGGTCCCCATCAACGGCGACAACGAGAAGCTCTGCTTCGGGGCCGACCGGACCCGGCTGGCCGTGCTCTCGGGGGAGTACGACCGGATCCAGGAGGTGCTCGACGGGCTCGAGCTGTCCTACACGCTCTTCTGCGGGGACGCGACCGACGACCTGCCGGCGCGCAGCCTGCTGAGTGACCGCGAGGTGCTCGAACAATTCGAGGTGCTCTTCATCAATTGTGGCAGCGGCATCAATCTGCGGGCGACCAACGCCGAGGTCGACCAGATGGTCGCGAATCTGCGCTGGTTCGTGGCCCAGGGGGGGTCGGTCTACGCGTCGGATCTGGCGGCCGACTTCGTGGAGCGCGCGTGGCCGAACCGCGTCGGCTTCATCATGAGCACGGCGCCGCCGAGGCAAGAGGCGACGTGTTGCGTCTGCGGCGATTGTGCCGACGAGTGCCTGGCGGGCGGGCCCGGCGACAACCGCTGCGGCACGCCCCGCTCGACCATTCCCGCCTGCCAGGGCAACGCCGGCGTGGGCGGCGGCGGCTCTTCGGGCGTCGTCGTCGACGCCACGGTCGCGGCCGACTTCCTCCAGCAGGCCCTCGGCGCGGACACGCTGGACGTCGTCTTCAACCTCGGCGGATGGGTGCCGGTCGGCATCGTCGCAGACGAGGTGGAGGTGCTCGTCCACGACGACGACGCGCCGCTGATGGTGCAATTCGAGCCGCAGGCGGGCGGTGGGCGCGTGGCGTTTACCAGCTTCCACAACCACGCCCAGGTCACCGGCGCGATGCGGCGCATCCTCGAAGCGCTGGTGTTTCGGCTCTAGAGCACCAATCAAGAAGAGCTAGTAGAGGCTGAGCGACTCGAGCCAGGCGGCGACGCGCGGGAGCACCTCGTCGGGCTCGCTCGGGCCGGCGGCGACCTCCATGACGAACTCGAAGACCGCGTCCTCGTCCATCGGGGCGAAGGCGATGTCGTTCCACTGGAGGAAGGTGATCGCGGCCGCCAAGCCGGTGCGCTTGTTGCCGTCGAGGAAGACGTGGTTCTTCACGATGAAGAACAGGTATGCGGCGGCCTGGTGGAAGATGTCGGGGTACATCGGCATCCCGAACATCTCGTTGTGGAAGATGTGGTCGACGAAGCCGAGACCGCCTCCAGGACGCACGTTGTTGCGCGCGCAAGTGCCGCCCGACAGGCGCACGCACACGCGGTTGATCACGAGCAGCATCCGCTTGTTGACGTACCGGATGTCGCCGCTCAACTGCCGAGCCTGATGTAGAGGTCGATGTAGCTGCGAATGTGCTGCTCGGCGAGCTTCAGGGCGGCCACCTCGCCGTCGTCGAGCCAGATCCCGGAGCAGAGTGGGCAGCGGTCGACCACCTCGCCGCCGATCTCGTACTTGTCCATCGCCTCGCCGTCGGCGGGGCACACCAGGGTGCGGGCCGGCTCGCGGTCGCGGGCGCTCTCGATCTCGGGCTCGTCGAGCTGGACCTCCTGGAATTCGCGGACCAGGCCGATGACCGCTTCGAGCTCTCCGGCGTCGAAGTACACGCCGCGACACGCCCCGCAGCGGTCGACCTCCTGACCGTGGAGGCGGCGGGACTCGAGCGGCGCGTTGCAGGCTGGGCAGATGCGTTCGGACATCAGTAACAGGCGTACAGCTCGCACAGCCCGGTCACGTCAATCGGGTGCAGCGAGCGCTTGGCGACCCCGGTGCCGAGGCTGTCGAACATCACGGCCAGGGCCGTCTGGGTGTGGTCGAAGCCGAGCAGATGACCGAGCTCGTGGGTGATGACCGACTCCAGGTCGGCCTTGCCCGCCTCCGTTTCGCTCGCCACCGAATGCGCGAAGCGTCCCTCGTTGACGAAAATGTCGGAGTCGACCATCCGCCCGCTCCCGACGACCGACGTGATGAGGGTGATGCCGAAGGCGCTCGCGGCCTCGGGGAACGTCGACTCCCATCGGCCGCGGTCGTCGATGAAGGTGACCACGTTCGCGTTCGCACCCGACGTGTTGTGCCCGACCGCACCCGCCGGTGGATTGGAGCCGCCGTCGCGCAGACACAACGCGAGGACGCAACCTTCGGCCGCCGCGTTCCAGGTCGCGATCGAGCGCTGCACGGCGGCGTGCTTCTCCGCAGGGCTCGGCGACGCGCGGCCGATGGGGTCGGTGTAGACGGTGATGCAGCTGACGTCGTCGGCGTGCCAGAACGTCTCGATGCCGCTGTCGTCCACCGTCTTCACGTAGCTGATTTCGTTCGGGCGCGGACACGCCTCCGTGAGGCCGGCGCCCTCGGGAATGGGTTCGCTGACGGTGCAGCCGACGAGGGCCACGACAGCGATGAGTGCGAGTCGCATGAACGTCGGAGTAACCTCCGCGCGTGAGCCGGCGCAACCTGCTGCTGCCCGACGTCGACCGCTGGCCGGCCGACCGTCCGGTGATCGAGCTGCACGAGGTGTCGAAATCATTCGACGGTTTGCAGGTGCTCGACGGGCTCTCGCTGGAGGTCCACCCGGGGAAGACGACTGTCGTCGCGGGGCAGTCCGGCAGCGGGAAGTCGGTGCTGCTGCGCATGATGAACGGCCTCACGCTGCCGGACAGCGGGCGCGTGCTGCTCTTCGGGCGCGACCTCGGGACCATCTCCGAGCGCGAGCGCACCGAGCTTCGCAAGCGCTGCACGATGGTGTTCCAGAGCTACGCGCTGATTGACTCCTTGAGCGTCTTCGACAACGTGGCGTTCCCGATCGTGCAGAACTCACGGACGCCGCGGCGCGAGGTGGTGAAGCTCGTCGGTGACCTGCTCGAGATGCTCGAGCTCGGCCACGCGATGAAGCTGATGCCGTCTGCGCTCTCGGGCGGCATGAAGAAGCGGGTCGCCCTCGCTCGCGCCGTGGTCACCAACCCGGAGGTGGTGCTCTTCGACGAGCCGACCACGGGGCTCGACCCGGTGATGATCGAGTTCGTCGACCAGATGATTCAGCGCACGCAGGCCGAGTTCGACCTCACCTCGGTCATCATCTCCCACGACATGGCGTCGAACGCGCGACTCGCGGACACGATGGCCATCCTCTCAGGCGGCCGGATCGTCGACTCCGGCTCCTTCGAGGCCATCCGCGACAGCGAGCTGCCCGCGGTCCGCGACTTCATGGCGTATGTCGTCACCGACCGCGGCGCCGGGGGGGTAGAAGCCGCGTCCGAACCCGAGCCGGCGGAAGCCGAGGCCGTGCCGTGCGTCGCGCGGGTCGAGGGGCTGCACAAGTCCTTCGGCGATCTGGACGTCCTCAAGGGCATCGACCTCGAGATCCCCGAGCACCAGATCACCGTCGTAATCGGCGGATCGGGCTCCGGAAAGTCGGTGCTCATCAAGCACCTCATCGGGCTGCTGCGCCCCGACCGGGGCAAGGTGGAGGTCTTCGGCCAGGACCTCGCGACCCTCGACTCCCGCGGGCTCGCGGCCGTGCGGGCGCGGACCGGGATGCTCTTCCAGCACGCCGCCCTCTTCGACTCGATGACGGTCCGCGAGAACCTGGAGTTCCCGCTCGTCGAGGGACGTCGCCTGCGCGGCAAGGTGGTGCGCGAGGCGGTGACAGAGATCGCCGAACGGCTGCACGTGCAGGACATCCTCGACCGCTTGCCGTCGGCCATCTCGAACGGCGAGCGCAAGCGTGTGGGGCTCGCGCGTGCCCTCGTCACGAAGCCCGAGATCATGATCTACGACGAGCCGACCACGGGGCAGGACCCAATCATGATGACGCGGGTCGACGAGATGATCGTCGAGGCCTCCGAGAACTTCGACATCACGAGCATCGTGATCAGCCACGACATGGTCTCGACCTTCCGGGTCGCCGACCAGATCGCCCTGGTCCACAAGGGCGTGCTCGCGATCGTCGGGACCCCGGCCGAGCTGCGGGCGAGCGAGGACGATCGGGTGCGCGACTTCATCTTCGCCGGCACCTGATCGCCCCGCTCACGTCACTTTTTCCGCAACACCCGTCCCTTTTGCACGAAGTGGTCTTCTGAGCCCCTCGCTCGGAGATCCCCGATGACCTCGACGGGAGTGATGATAGGAAGGCGGCGAGTCGCGGGCGGCGCCACCAAGGCGCGACGACGAAGGCGCACCACGGGTGCGTCGAGAAGGAGCAACGCCGGTGGAGCCGTCAGCGGCCGGCGAGTTCCTATCATCACTCTCGTCGAGGGCATCTAGTTGCAGTGCCCGTGGTTCTGGCTCGCGCTCGCCTTCTGGGCCGGCTCCCTGGCAGGTCCGGTCGTCGGTTGGGGCGCGGCCGGCGTCCTGCTCGCGTCGAGCCTGTTGCGCGGGCCCGCTGGCGCGGTCGTCGCCGCAGCCGCCGCCGGCGCGCTGTCGGCCGCGGGGTGCGCGGCGTGGCTCGAACGCGCACCCGACACCACGCCCCAGTGGACGTATGGCACCGTCGAGCAGGTCACGTTGCGCGGGCACCGAGCCGAGGTCCTCGTCTCACCCGACTTCGCCCGCGGGCACCTCGTGCGGACGCTGCAACCCGGCCGGCCCGGCGGCCTGGCACCCGGCGCGCGGGTCCGACTCCACGCGCCATTCGCGCGCCCCTGGCCCCAGGCCAATCCCGGCGGATACGACGGCGAGGCCCACTACGCCTTGCGCCGCATCCACTGGCGCTCACGGCAACCTGCCGACCTCGTCCATCCAGCCACCGGCGTCCGCGAAGCCATCGTCCGCGCGCGCCTCGCCGCCCGCGCTCGGCTCGACGCCGGACCCCGTCCATTCGGCCAGGGGGTCCTCGGTGGTCTGCTCCTCGGCGATCGCCGCCTCGTACCCGACGCCGCTCGTGAGGCTCTCCAAGGCGCCGGCCTCGGGCACCTCATGGCCGTCAGCGGCCTTCACATCGGCGGCGTCGCCTTCGCCACCTTCGCCCTCGTCGCGTGGTGCGGCCGCCGCCTCCACGCCGTCCACCCGCGCCGGTGGGCCGCTGCGGCCGCCATCCCCGCCGCCGTCGCGTTCGTCGCCCTCGCCCAGTCGCCACTCAGCGCGGTCCGCGCCGGCCTGATGGTCGGCGTGTGGGTCGCTGGTCTGCTCGCCGGGCGCCGCGGCAACCCGCTCAACCTGCTCGGCGCCGCCGCATTGGTCGTCCTCGCCAGCGACCCCGCCACGGCAGGGACCGTCGGCTTCCAGCTCTCCTTCGGCGCCGTGGCGGCCCTGGTCCTGCTCGTCTCGGTCCGCCGCGGCCCCGTCGCCCTCGTCCAGACCTCGGTCGTCGCCTGCGCCGCCACCGCGCCCATCACCGCCTGGTACTTCGGCACCTTCGCCCCCATCGGCGTCGTGGCGAACGTGCTGCTCACCCCATTCACCGCCGTCGTCCTGGTCCCGCTGGGTGTCTTCGGGCTTCTGGTCAACCCCATCACGTCGGTCCCGCTGGTCCTCGCAGCCCACCTCGCCGAGCTCGCCGTGGCGGTCGCCGAGACCCTCAACCAGGTCAGCGGCGGCCTGCTCGTCGTCGGCTGGTACGCCGCACCGGTCGTCGCCATCCCCCTCGTAGCCCTCATCTCCGCCCGCCTCCCGGGCCCTGTTCTCAAGCGCGCGGCGCTCGCCACCGCCGTCGCGAGCGCCCTGATCGCTGCGAGCGCGTGGCTGCGGCCGGATGCGCCCCGCGCCGAGTTCCTGTCCGTCGGCCAAGGCGACGCCGTCATCCTGCGCGACGGCGACCACGCCGCCCTGGTCGACGCCGGGCCCGACCCGAAGGCGCGCTCGCTGGTCTCGTTCCTACGGCACGAGGGCATCGCCCAGCTCGACGCGGTCGTCGTGAGCCACGCGCACCCCGACCACTACGCGGGCCTGGCGGAGGTCCTGCGTCGCGTACCCGTCGGACGGGTGTTCACCAACGGTCACCGCACGCGAGCGAGGGCCTGGCTGGGGCTCGAGCGAGCGCTGCACCGACGGGGCCTGCGCGCTGAGCTCGCCATCGCGAAGCTGTCGGTGGGGCGGTTTCGAGTGGCGCTCGACATCCCGAACGCAGACGCGGGGTCCGAGAACGACGCGTCAGCTGTCGTGGAGGCGACGGCGTTGGGCGGGCGCGTGTTGCTGACGGGCGACCTCGAGCGGCGGGGTGAGACGGCGCTGGTCGCGGGCGGCGGGGTGGGACCGGTGACGGTGCTGAAGGCGGGGCACCACGGGAGCCGGACGAGCAGCACTGATGGGTTGCTCGATGTGGTCTGTCCGGGAGCGGTCGTCTTCACGCTGGGACGGGAGAATCGCTTCGGCTTTCCGCACGCGGGCGTGATGCGGCGTTACCGCGACCGTGGCATTCCGAGCTGGCGGACGGACACGGATGGACGGGTCCTGGTGGAGCTCGGCCCCAACCCACGGATTCGAGCGATGCGTCGGGCGTGGCGGGAGATTCGCACCCCGCACGGATGCCCTGTGCGGCCGGCTGAGCCGAGCGCTGGTGCCCCCGATCGAACATGACAAGTGCGCACACAGGACCAACGGCGGTCGTGTTCGTCCTCGTGTTCGGCCCGAGTCGTGTTCGTTCTCGTGATCGTGGTCGGAGCCGTCCTCGTAACTCGAGAATCGTGCTCGGGCCGTCGAATACGCCAACGCGTACCGACTGGACGGCCACGATTCTCGAGTTACGAGGACGACAACGACCACGATCACGAGGACGAGCCCGAGTGACGAGCACGAGGACGAACACGAAGACGACCGCTGCGGGCGGCGCGTGCGTGGTGGGTCGATTCGATCGTCTTCGGTTTATGCCGGTTTGGGGAGGCGGTGTTCGCGTTCGAGATCGCGGACGTGCGTGACACCAGCGAGCGCCGCGACCGGCAGCCCGACGAAGTTCACGCCCGGGATCGCCAGCATCCAGACACCCACCAACCCCAGACTCGTGGTGCGGACAGGATTCCCCAACAGGACCCCGAGCTTCTGCCCAAACCCCAGCTGCCGCCGCGCCAGACTCGGATCCGTCATATCGAAGGCCACGAAGAACGGCATCCACACGAACTTCGTGAACGGCACCGTGATGAACGCCAGGCCGAACGCGAACCCCACGAAGAACAACAACGCCGACCCCGCTATCCCGATCAGCAGCATCCCCGTGGTGCTCCGAATCGCGCGCATCACCTCCTCCATGAAGGGGGCGCTCGTCGTCTTCGAGCCCATGATCACTTCAGCGCGCGAGGTCAGCGGATCACACAGCGGGAAGCCCAGCAGCAGCACGAGCCAACAGCTCGTGACCAAGGCCGCCAGGAACTCGATGACCCGCAGCACCCAGACGCCGATGGCGGCCCACCAGCTGTCGGATTCGATCCGCCCCGACAGGCCGTAGCGGTAGACCAACCAGAACGCCAGCACCGAGACGAGCACGGCGGTGACGGCCGGAATCAGGGCAAATGGGATGAGCCGGGGGTTCTCGCGCAAGAGGCGAAAACCGTGGCGGGCTGCGGAGAATCCGGTGAAGAGCGAGCGCATGCATCGCAGCCTACCCGGCTGAGATGCGATCACTCACGCGAAGACGTAACGCAGCGTCAGAATGAGGGCGAGGTACTGGTCTGGGCTGGTGACGCGACCGTTGAGTCGGAGCTTCGCGACGGCGTCGATCTCGGCGTCGGTGACCTCGAGGGTGCCCCGGCGTCCCGTGTCTTCGGCCAAGGCGCGAAGTCCGTCCGGGATCTCGTCGCGCACAATCTGGTTTCGGTCATCGATGGTCAGGAACTCGCGCACCTGCGGATTGGCTGCCAGGTAGAGGTCCGCCTTGTTGAGCCCGAGCGCGTCGGCCACCTTCCGGACCGTCTTGTCGCTCGGCTTCCGCTCCCCCTTCTCGAGGTAGGCGATGTAGTTCGGCTGTACCCCAATCTCTCCGGCGACCTGGCTCTGGGTCATGCCCAGCTCCTTGCGCCTGCGGAAGAGAATCTGACCAAACGTATCGAGCTGCTTCAATTTCTGTACCCCCTAAATTTTCCACCTAGAAGAAACCCAACGAGAAATAGAAGATACACAAACAGTTTGGTATTTTTTCCTGTGATTACAACAGCTTCTATTCGTCCCAGTTTGGTGAAGTCACCTGCCCGTGAAGTGCCACGCACGTGTGGCAGGGCGGTCGACTACTCGGCGGGAGGGGTGAC
>PVBE012690029.1_pt1 | contig 32071 bp, 20 predicted proteins | sample 1631181 | NCBI WGS metagenome assembly PVBE01 (sample SAMN08397723, study PRJNA350692) | Marine metagenome, whole genome shotgun sequencing project. | isolation source: water | place: Pacific Ocean | collected 2012-04
CAGCAGCAACGGGACCTACGTCAACAACAAGCCAATCGACTGTCATGAATTGACAACGAGCGACACGATCCGGATCGGTCTGAGGGAATTCGTTTTTTACGAGAGTGGCGCCGATGCCCAGAGGCGGCCGATCGTGGAGACCTACGACGATCGTTTCCTGATCGATCGGGACTCCGATTCCGAGGTGTTGATCGAGTGGGTCGACGACATCTTGCCCGAGAGCCAGATCAAACATCAGCGAGGCCAGAACACCGCGCTCGCCGAGCCGAGCCGTGCCGGCCTGCTGGTCGAGGTAGGGCGACAACTCGGCCAGATGCTGCAGATCGAGAACCTGCTACAAGAGACCTTGCGAATCCTCTGCGACACGTTCGAGGCGGAGCGCGGGTTCGTGCAGCTGTTCGAGGACCAGGGCGGGCAACTGGCCGGCAAATCGGTGGCGGTTTACCCCGTGAGGCGAACCGGTCAGACGCAGGTTTCGCGGACCCTGATCGATCAGGTGCTCGAGGAGCGCAGGCCGATCTTGTCTTACGATGCGACTCGCGACCGGCGCTTTTCGGCGTCCGAGAGCATTGCTGACCAGGAGATCCGTGCCGTGATGGTCGCCCCGCTGATGCGAGGGGCGCAGCTGCTCGGAGTGGTTCAGCTGGACAGCAAGGGACAGCAAGGTGTGTTCGGGCGGGAGGAACTCGAACTGCTCAGCGTGATCTGCGAGGAAGTCTCGGTTGCGATCGAAAACGCCCAGCTCTATCGACGGTTCAAGGGGGTCGCGGACTACAACGCGTCGATTCTGGAGTGTCTGGCCGAGGGGCTGATCGTCGTCGACCGGGAAGAGCGCGTCACCACGGTCAACCGAGAGGCCGAACGACTTCTCGGACTTCCCTCGGCCTCGATTTTGGGCCATCTGCTGGGGCTGGAGCAGTGGCTCAAACCCCTGGCGATCGAAATTCAGCTCGCTTTCGAAGGGGACGAAGCCCGGCTGCGTCGGGAGGTCTCGCTGAATCCACCAGGTCGGGAGCCGATCTTGGTCGAGTGCTCGACCAGCCTACTCACTGATAAAGAGGCTCGTTCGGGCGCGGTGATGTTGTTGCTCGACTTGAGCGAGCGAAGGCGGCTGGCCCAGGCCACCGAGCGCTCCGAGCGATTGGCCAGCATGGGTCGAGCTGTCAGCGGCTTGACCCGCCGCATGCAGGAGCCACTGGCCTCGATCGAGGAAACTCTCGAGGAGCTGGCGGGACGGGTCAAGAGCCGTCGCCATCTGCGGGAACTCGTCGAGCAGGCCATGAATGGCGTCAGTCAGGCCAGCCAGCTGGCGCAGGAGCTGCGTGGGAGCATCGAGAACACGGAGCTGGTCATCTCCGAGGTGGCAATCGAGCGACTGATCGATGTCGCGCTCCAGGACTTTCAGGCCGAGCTGACCGAGCGCGGCGTCCGGCTCGAGAAGCGCTTCGGGCCGGTGGGGGTGGTCAAGGTCGACCCGGACAAGTTGACTCAGATCGTCACCCATCTGGTCTCCAACGCGCTCGATGCGATCCAGGACGGTGGAACGTTGACAGTCGCGACGGGCAGCACATCCGGACCGAGCCACGCAGAGCGGGTCTGGGTCGAGGTCGGCGATAACGGCGAGGGGATCTCCGCGGACGTGCTGCCCCATATCTTCGACGCTTTTTACAGTCACCAGAAGGAGGGCACGGGTTTGGGGCTGTACATCAGCCACGAGCTGGTCAAGCAGCTGGGTGGTGAGATTCAGGTGACCAGCCGCCCCAACAAAGACACCCGGTTCCATGTCTCGTTCCCTCGGCGATGCGAGTCCCAGCGGTCGCACTGATCGGTCTGCTGCTCGGCGGCTGCGGACTCGATCTGGAGCAAGTGCGCCAGCTGCGGCCGGGTAAGACCGACAAGCGGGCGCTGGTCGGGCAGTTCGGCAGGCCGGACCACGCCCGGGCGAGAGGTCCGGAGGAGGTCTGGGTCTGGATCGACGAGCCACCCCGCTGGCCGCTGTATGTGCCGGTGGTGCAGATACTCTACTCGATCTACTGGGAGATACTGGATGCGCCGATGGGGCGGCTGACCGTGTCGCTCGATCGCAACGGTTTGCTCCAGTCCGGAGTCTACGAAGGGCAGGAGGTGATACGCATCGGGGCTGGGCTCTGGCAGTCGGTGCGGCCGCGCTGACCGCGACTGGCGCAACGAAGTGCGCTGGGCCGGGCCGGCGGGGGAGCAGGGCTAGTGGGGTGTCCCTCAGGGGCGTTGTGCAGTTCTTGGGTCCCCCTGGCGAGGGCTGCTCTCTCAGGGTAGTCTCTTGGCAGGGGGCAGTAGCGCCTGAAGAGCTCGAGAATGCCACCCGGGCTGACTGGCAGGATAACCAGTGAATGGAGAATCGACGTGGAAAACGCTACGCGTTTCCACACGTCTCATTCAAACGTTCGCCATACAAAAATATGAATAACAAACCAATATCACCATGGATAGATCAGGCTGAGTGTAAAAGCCCTGACAGCACCATGACCGCCCTGTTCGAAAACGGAATGGAAATCGCAATGGGTGCGCCTACAAGTGGCGTTCTTTCTGTAATTCTACCAAACGGAAAGAAACACCTTATTTCGGACAACTCCGCTGCATCATTTGTTTGGTCTGATGATTCAAAATTTATCGCCTACTCAAGATGGACTAGGAGCAGAAAACAAAACCTCTGTGTATTTAAGATTGAGAGCCTATCAACCGATGTTTCCCCAGATGAATTTAGGGTTCTTGAATTAAATAGTTTTAACGAAGGTAAAGTTGAAGGAATTGACTCTCCTGTTCATCAACCCAGAACTTTCTCTCTTGAATACAAACAATGAAAATCGGCGAACCAGAAAATGGAGAATCGACGAGATAAACGCTACGCGTTTCTCGCGTCTCATTTAAACGTTGGACATAAAAAATAATGAATATTGGATTAATCATCACTGTCTTAGTGATCGCAGGATCTCTTCTCGTCTTGCGAGACAACTTGCGGCGACGAAAAATCCAAAAACAGATCCAGCATGAAATCCTGAATCGGTGCACACCGGATTGGATTACTCGTCGGAAGTGTGGTGGAAACCATGCTCAGCATACTAATCTGCCAAAGTTGCCACGTGCGTGTCCATCTGGGACGCGTCGGCTGGCCCCATCTGCTGTGTTATCCGCCCGAGCTGCTGGCGGGTCGAGACCATTGGATCTCGACGTTCCTCGTCTGCGCTGAATGTGGCTGCAACCATCGCTGTCGACAGAGAGTCCTGCCGGAGATGAGCTCCTGGAACTCCGCCTCGACGGGCAAAGCGCTCAGCAGGTCTCGCTATCTCGGCGAGTCCGGTCCGGCTCCAGCCGATCTGCAGGCTCTGGAGCTCCCTCGAGAAGTGCTCGAACGGGCGTCGGCCAGGCTTAGCAGGATTTTTCAGATCGTCCCGTTCGAGATCGCTGACGGCGTGGTCACGTTCGCGATACCGTCGCTGGAGGATCTGGAGCAGACGGGGCTGGATCTGGAGTGTTTGGTGGATGTCGACTTCCGACTCGCACGCTACGGCTCGAGCATCACGCAGGCGATCGACAGGCACTATCCTCGCTGCGCCCCGCTGCAGTTCCGACCGCGTTCCGGGGCTTCCGCGTCTGACGCAGCAGTCGTGATCGATGCCCAGTCCAGGCCGGTGTTCGACGGCTGGAACTTTTGGATCCGCCACGAAGCAGGCACCGCGACTGACGAGTGGGGAGAGATCGGCGACTGGCGGGAGCTGGCGGTGGGCGAGATCGTCACCGAAGAGGGGCAACGCGAGCGCGGCGCAGACCTGCTCGATGTGAGCCGGGAACCACCGATGTTTGATGCCGTCAGCTGCGGCAGTTGCCTGGCCCCGGGGCGTTTGACAGCCAGCCTCCCGGAGTCCTCAGAGGACAAACCGATCGCCTGTCTAGCATGTTCGCAGGAGCAGTTGATCGAAATGATCATCACAAACCACTAGATCAGTGGCCGGCAGCGGCCGGCCGTGCCCAGGTTGTTTCCTGTTATAGGTCATCTGTCCAGTCGTCCAGACTCCGCAGGCGCGCTGGCGAGGGGACGCGGCAAATCGAAAGCGCCAGGGCAGGCTCAGTCGTTGTCCAGCCGGGCCTGCCGGCCGAGGTAGCCCCCGTGATGGCGCAATCCGTACTGGTTCCGATCGATGTCGTTGGCCTCCATCAACACCAGCGCCAGTGTGTCGGCCAGCGCCATCATCACCAGAATGCTCGAGGAGAGCGTCAGGCCGAGCGGGCCGGGTTCTTCGATCTCGCCCATGTCCAAGATGACCTCCGCCAGGTAGCGCAGCGCCGAGTCGGGATGGGAGGTGATGCCGATCACCTTGGCCAGTCCCAGGTGTCGGCCGAGCTCGAGCATCTCGATCACCTCGCGCGTCTTGCCGCTGGTCGAGAAGGCGACGATCACGTCTTCTTCGGCAATCAGCCCTAGGTCACCGTGCGCCGCCTCACCCGGATGGATGTAGGCCGCCGGCGTGCCGGTCGAGCACAGGGTTGCGGCGAACTTGCGGGCGACGTGTCCGGCCTTCCCCATGCCGGTGGTCAGTACCTTGCCCTTGCAGTTGCGCAGGCATCCCACCGCTTCCGCGAACTCGGAGGTTATCTCGATGGCCTCGAGCGAGGCGATCATCGCCGTCAAGACCTCCCGGGCTCGTTGCTGGATTTCCATGGCCTTGTTGTACCGCCACGTCCGGAAAGCGCCACTCATTTGGGGTGGTGTCCACCGCAGGATGTTGACCGGACCATATTAGCCGACGTGGTGGCGCGCCACCGCTCACGACTTTCGTTGCGTTTAGTGACTGCCGGGTTGTGGCCGCGGGACCCCAGCACCTATAATTTAATCCAGTATGTCTGGCTCCTGTGACATCCTGCTGATTTCGCCCCCGCCGTGGGACGTTGACAATCCGCCCGTCAACCTCGCCGTGCTGGCCGAGTATCTCGAGCAGCAGAAGATCTCGGTCGCCTGTATGGACCTCAACATCTGGCTGTATCGCCGGCTGGACGAGAACCTGCGCTACCTCTGGCTGTTCGAGAATTCACCCTACTGGAAGAACCAGAACTCGTTCCAGGAGATCTGGCAGCAGATCCAGCCGGTCTGGGACGAGGCGATAGACACGATCCTCGCCCACGAGACCAACGTCTTCGGCATCTCCGTGGCGGACAGCCGGGAGTTCATCTGCGTCGAGTTGATCCGCTCGCTCAAGGCGCGGCGTCCGGATTGCCGGATCGTGCTCGGCGGACCGAACTGCGCATCACCGGGACCGCTGAAGCCGTTCACCGATGCGATCCCGGATCTGGTCAACTGCTACGTCGTGGGCGAGGGGGAGCTCACGCTCGAGGAACTGATCGAACGCTTCGGGGCGGAGCAGCCGATCGACGACGTTCGAGGACTCTGGCTTCCAGCAGGCAACGGTGCGGGCCCGCTGGTCGCCACGCCTCCCCGTCCGGCGATCCGGGAGCTGGACCGGCTGCCTTTTCCGACCTACGGACAGTTCGACCTGAGTCAGTATCGGAACAAGACGCTGGTGATGGTCTGGAGCCGCGGCTGCGTCGCGCGCTGCACCTTCTGCGACGTGCCCGGAATCTGGGGTCGGTTCCGCTTCAGAGGGGCCCAGAACATCTTCGATGAGATCGTCTACAACGTCGAGAACAACAACATCCGCGACTTCATGATCTATGACTCGGTCGTCAACGGCAACATCCGCGAGCTGGAGCGACTGTGCGACATGATCATCGACGCCGGGCTGCCCATCTCATGGCAAGCTCTGGTGACACCGCGTCGGCAGATGTCGCGTCGGGTCTATTTCAAGATGGCTCGCGCGGGCTGCCATCGGCTGGAGTTCGGTATCGAGTCGGGTGCGGACAAGGTGCTGGCCAACATGCGCAAGATGTTCAACAGTCGCATCGCGGCCAAGAATCTGAGGGATTCGCACGACGCGGGGATCCAGAACGTCTGCTTCATCATGGTCGGTTTTCCCGGCGAGACCGAACTCGAGTTCAACGAGACGATCGAGTGGCTCGACCAGTGCAAGGACACGATCGACACGATCAGCACGGTCAACACCGCGATCGTGCTCGAGAAGGCGGATCTGTCGGTCGAGTACCCCAAGTATCACATCGAGATGCCCGAGAACCGCTCCGACTATCACTGGTCGATGCCCGGCAATAACTATCACGTCCGGCGGGACCGGGCGGTGCGGATGGTGGAGGCGCTGGAACGCATCGGGATCCCGCTGACCAAGACCAACCTGCTCGAAGGTGAGAACCACTGCTCGATCAATACGGCCAAGACGGGCAGCATGGAGGTTAAGCGGCCGAGCCTGGTGCGCAAGTCGGAGTATTTTCGCAAGAAGCTGGAGGACGTCGGCAGCCCGGACTTGTTGCTGGTGATGTGCCCACCATGGGGCACCACCACACCGCCGCTCGGGATTGCTTATCTGGCGATGTTCGCCTCCCAGCAGGGTTATCAGGTGGACTGCATCGACTTCAACATCGAATGCTACAACCGTGTACCCACCGAGAAACAGGTGCTCTGGGATCCGAGCTACGCGCCGCACTGGACGCATCTGGCGACCTTCAGTGGACACACCCTGCCGCTGGTCGAGCAGCAGCTGCAGGAGCTGGTGAGCCGTATCGTGCGCCGGACCCCCGGCATGATCGGCTTCACGGTTCATTGCGACAACATGCTGATGGTGCTGGAGTTGATCAAGCGGCTGCGAGAGCGCCTGCCGTTCGTGCCAATCGTCTGTGGCGGGATGCAGCTGCTCGCCGAGGAGTCGCGCAAGAAAGTGCAGGACGCGGGGCTGGTCGACGTCTGCGTGGTCAACGAGGGGGAGCGGCCGCTGGTCCAGTTGATGGACGGTATGCGGGACGGTCAGCCGCTGAGCGGGATCAAGGGACTGCAGCTGTTCGAGGACCAGTGCTACACGCCGCTGACTCCAGCGCCGTTGCAGCGCGAGATGGACCAGATCCCGTGGCCCGACTTCGCCCGGTTCGATCTGGCCCAGTATGACAACCGGATGTTGCCGCTGCTATATTGTCGGGGCTGCATCGCCCAGTGCACCTTCTGCGACGATCGCGTGATCATGGGCGGGTTTCGAATCCGCTCGCCGGAGCACATGCTCGCCGAGATCGTCGAGCATGTCGAGCAGCGCGGTGTCCGGGATTTCATCTTCAACGACCTGCTGCTCAACTCGAGTGTCAAGGGGCTCGACCAGCTCTGTGACGCGATCCTCGAGCGCGGACTCGACATTCGCTGGATGGGCAACGCGATCGTCCGCAAGCAGATGACACCGGAGCTGCTGGCCAAGATGAGAGCGGCCGGGTGCTGGGCGCTGATGTACGGCATCGAGTCCGGATCGGCCAAGGTGCTGAAGCTGATGAAGAAGATGTTCACGCCCGAGATGGCCGACGTCGTGCTGCGCGACACGGCCGCGGTCGGCATCGAGGCCTGGTGCAACTTCATTGTCGGATTCCCCGGCGAGGGGGAGGCCGAGCTCGAGCAGACGATCGATTTCATCAACCGGAACAAGGCCCACATCGCTCGCATCGCGGTGATCAACAAGTGCAATGTCCTGCCGGAGACGCCGCTGTACAACCAGCCGGAGAAGTACCGGATCAAGTTTCCGGAGCGGGGGGAGCGGGATCACTATTGCTGGTACACGTCGGATGGCAACACCGACGAGGTGCGGGCGCTTCGCGTGGAGCGGATTCTCGAGTTACTCGATCGTCTCGATATTCCGATCGGCCAGACCAATTACAAGGCCCAGAAAGAAGAGGAGGCGGTGCGGGCGTCCAGGCCGGGCGATTTCTTGCGTAAGCGCAGCGCCTCGATGGTTCTGCCAGGGGCCAATGGGGGGCTGATTCCGATCGCCGCTGCCGGCAACGGCCGGAACGAGCGGGAGCCTGCTCCGAGCCCCCGTCCAGACGTCAAGCACCATGTCGGCGGAGGCGGCGGCAACAAGCACCTGGCGCTGTTCTCGGTGCCCCCGTGGGGCGTCGAGGACCCGCCGGTCGGAATCGGCTACCTGGGCAGCTATCTGCGTAAGCGGGGCTGGGACATTTCGATCTACGACATGAACGCGGAGTGGCATCACCGCTGTCCGGACGAGTTCAAGGCATTGTGGGCCGTGGACAACAAGAACTTCTGGAAGTCCGATCCGGCCTACGGCGAAACGCTGGCGATCTTCGACGACGAGATCAATGCGGCGGTCGACCGTGTACTCGAGTCGAACGCGCCCTACATCGGGTTCTCGGTGGTCGATCCGCGTGAGCGGCTGAGCTGTGAGGTGGCGGCGCGGATCAAGGCCAAGGATCCCTCCCGCCGGATCCTGCTTGGCGGTGCCTCCTGCTTCACACCCGAGTCGCGCGCCGAATTCTACGGGGATCACGGTCGGCCGATCGATGCGATCGTCGGCGGCGAGGGCGAGATCACGACCCTCGAACTGCTAGAGTCGTTGGAGGCGGGGAACTTCTCGCCCGTTCCAGGGGCTCAGTTGATCAAAGCGGGTCAGCCGTATGGCGAATGGGTCGAACGTCCGGCGGCGCGGGATGTCGACAGCTTCGGGTTTCCGACCTACACCGAAGGTTTCCCCTTCGACAAGTACGTCAAGCGTCGGCTGGTGGTGACCTGGAGTCGATCCTGTGCCGGAGCGTGCTCGTTCTGCAAGGAGAAGGCGATCTGGGGCAGTTTTCGCAGCCGAACGCCGGGCCATGTCGTGGAGGAGCTGCAGCACCACATCCAGACTCACGGGATTCGTGACTTCGCGATCTTCGACAGCGCGGTCAACTCCCATCCGGGCATCATCGAGGCGATCTGCGACGAGATCATCGCCGCCGGACTCGACATCCGCTGGCAGGCGATGGCGATCCCTCGCAAGGCGCAGACTCCGGCTCTGCTGGCCAAGATGAAGCGTGCGGGCTGTCACAAGCTGATTTACGGCGTGGAGAGCGGCTCGGACAAGGTGCTCAAGCAGATGCGCAAGATGTTCATGAGCGGGGATGCCGAGCAGGCAATTCGCAACACGCACGACGCCGGCATCAAGGCGGCGATCAACATCCTCCTCGGCTTTCCTGCAGAGGGTGAGCGGGAGTTCCAGGAGACCCTCAACTGGATCACGCGCAACGCGGACTACATCTCGATCATCGACTCGTTGAGCGACCTGCAGCTGGTCCCCGGGACGATCGTGTCGTGCTACTCCGAGACGTTCGGTATCGAGGTGCCGCAGCACGATGGTCACTACACCTGGACCTCGGAGGGCAACACGATCGAGATGCGCAAGGAGCGGATCCGGCGCGTGGCCGAGCTGGCCCGTGAGCTGGGGGTGCCGGTCCAGGCCTCCAATACCTACGACGAGGGTAAGGAGAAGCTGCTTTCGAAGCGTAGCGACGAGATAAAGCTCAACAACTACCACACGCACGTCAACAAGCTGCAGACCTTCAAGCGCAGGGGCAAGGTGCGGCGTGAGGTGCGCTTCGACAAGATTTCCAAGAGCCTGTTGATCGTCAGCCCGTTCTACCCGATGCGCGATGGGCCGGGGAATCTGGATGCGGTGCACTCGATGCTGCACTGCTACGACCATAGCCCGCTGCTGACCAATCTCAACACCAAGTACTTCCTCGACTCCAAGCAGGAGGATCGCAAGGCGCATTGGATCAATGCGGGTCGGGTGCTTGCGGCCGATCATCAACAAACGTACGAGGCCTTGACCGCAGAGATCCTCGATGACCTCGAGAAGAACTTGTTTACCCGAGATCTTCCGCGCTTCGCCTTTCACTCCCACCCGACGGGCAATCTATTTCTGGCCCGGCTACTGGAGCGGATGTCGGAGCAGATGGACGACCCGCAGTACATCCTCGACATGACCGGTCCGGCGTCCGAGGTGGTGCTTGCGGCTGCGAGGCGGAAGCCGCCGATGGAGATCATCACGCCCTGGGCTCTGGCGCCGCTGTTCGGAGCCGCGCCGGTGCAGGTCAGCCCGCACCAGCCGAACGAGAGCGCAGGGCGAATGGCGTCCGCCTCGCGTGGCGGACGTCGGGACCGGCTATTGCTGGCTGGGTTGCAGGAGGCCGGCAGCGATGCCCTGCTGGGCTTGATCAGCCAGCTCAGTGGTCTGTCGGTCGATCCGTGGCAGGCGATTGTGTCGCTGGACGATCTTCAGGGGGTGGCGCCAGAGTCGCTGGCCGCGGCCGGCTGCGATTCGGTGCTGATCCACCTCAACTCGGTCAGTGACTCCTTCTTCGACAAGCTCGGGGCGCCGTATCGGGTCGCAGGCCTGATGGATCTCCTCGACGGGCTGCGCTCGGGCGGTGTGGCGGTCGACGTGTCGCTCGAGATCGGCCACCCCTACGAGACGGACGAGCACTACTACGACACCTTACGGTTTTTTCGCGACGGGCGTGAGCTGATCCGTCGGATCAGTGCGCTGGCGACATACCTCATTCGACCGGGCTCCCGCTTCGACCCGAGCGCGGAGCAGGAGGGGCTGTGCTACCCGCGTATCTTGCCGCTGCACAACTGGCACGACCGCTGGGTCAGCAACTTCATGTATCGCGGCAAGCGACTTCGCGAGACCATCATCTATCTGCTCGGCCAGGGGTATGACTTCCCCAGCCGCTACATCCCGGGCAACGGTCCGTTCCTGCGCCATCGCAAGCGAATCGAGGCACGACTGGAGCGGGAGGTGGCGGGGGATCGCGTGATGGTGTCGGTCGGTCCTCGCTGACCGGTAGCCCCTGCTCGCCAGTGTCCGTGGCGTCTTTTGGGTCGGATCATCCGGGTCATTTGGCGTGGATGTTCGCCTACGATGCAGGCCCCTCTAGTTACTGTTTATGTCGCCAGCACTGGGCGGTCCAGGCCAGGACGCCGAAGAGCCCTCCGACGACGTAGAACACGAGGAAGTGCTCGACGGTGACACAGGCGACGGCGGAAGAGCGGGCGACGCCGTACAGCTTGATCAAGCTCTGGCTGCCGAAATAGTGGTAGGTGCCGACACCACCGATGGTCGGCGGCACCACCGAGCAGCAGGTGATGGCGAAGGTGACCGTCATCGCCTTGAACCCGAGCACTTCCGAGAGGTGGAACGCGTGCAGGCCGGCGAGGTAGCTGACCCAGTAGCACACCCAGATCAGGGCGGTCTCCAGGGTCACCATCAGCGCCTGATACGGGCTCTTGAGGAAGGCCAGTCCCTCCGCGCCTTGACGGATCAGTGTCTGCAGTTTGGTTCCTAGTCCCTGGCTGAGATTGTCGGCCAGCCCTCCCAGGGTCGTGCAGAGCCACTCCGAGGAGAAGGCGATCAGGATCAGGCCCAGGATCCCGACGAGCACCAAGACGAGCGCGATTGGGCCCGTATGTCCGATCAAGGGGAAATATTGGCCGATTCGCTCGCCCTCGATGGCCAGCGCGAGGATGAGCAGGAAGACCAACGCCAGCATGTCGAGCAGGCGCTCGGCCACCATTGTGGAGAGCAGCTTGGCCATCGGTACCTGGGTCATGCGGTTCATGTTGACCAGGCGCGTCACTTCACCCACGCGAGGCAGCACGTCGTTGACCGCGTATCCGATCATCACCGAGGTGAACGAGTAGAATAGCGATACCGGCTCGCCGATCAGTCGGCGCCAGCGCCAGGCGCGTATCACGTGGGGCACCAGAGACATCACCACCAGAACGACCAGTGAAGGCCAGTAGGCGGATCGGACATGGCCCCAGATCTCTCCAGGGTTCTCGATCTGGTTGAAGATCCAGACCATCAGGCCCGCGCTGATTCCAATTGGTATGACGATCTGAGCCGTGGACCTGAGCCAGGATGTTCTCGATGCGGGCTGTTGTGAGTTCATCGGATGAAGAGACTAACAGGACTATTCGGGAAGGAGTACAACCAGGTTTGAGCCACGGCGGAGTGGAACTGGTCGGTCCCGGCCGAAGCCCCAGGAGCGCCGTTTTTGCAGCCGAGCAGTTTGGTGAACCATCGGTGAACAGCCAGGTGGCTTCAATTAGCCCAACAGACAGCTGATGTGACTGTGACTCCAGACCGTGGTCCGTGCAGGGCCGCCGACCTGGAGCCGTCGGTCGAGCAGTCGTTTCCCGACCACGACCCCGAGTTCGAACTCCGCCTGCTGCATCAGGGCGCTGTCCAGGGCCTCGGAGAGAGACGCTTGATGGTTGTGCGCGGGCAGGTCGACACTGGTCTCTACCGGGTGGCCGTGAGTGGCGTCAGTCATCTCTGGAGCGGTGTGGCGATCAGACGGGAAGACGAGGAGCCTGAGGCCTCGGCGGGGCTTATGCCGCTCGGTGTTTGCGGTAGTAGGGGAAGAAGTCGGTTTCCCTCGCGTTATGCGTGCCACAGAGGGCGTTGTAGATCTCATGGTCGAAGGTGCGCCCACACAAATAGACCGGCCGGGTGTGGCTGGCCCAGCCCCGTTTGTATTGGCTCAGCCCGTCGGTCCCATAGCTCTCGATGCCTGCGCCCGCGCCCAGGTCGAGCCAGCGTTTGATGCCCAGATAGTGTTTGATGGCAAATCGGTGTAGGGCGTACGAGGCGTGGACCTCGTACGACTCGGGTGCCATCGCCGCCAGGTGGGCGTATACAATGTCACCCATTACGATGTAGGTGTGGCAACCTACCGGGCGTCCGTCCAGCGTAGCCTTCAGCATCATCGTACCGGTGGCCTGCAGCTGTTTCTCGAATGCTGTTGGGGAGAATCTCTGGATACCGCGGATGTCGTGGCGTGCGATCAGGTGCGCGTACAGGGTCAGCCACTGCTCTAGCATGCTGGCCGGATCCCGACAGATCTCGATCCGCACTTTCTTGAATCCGTACCGTGCATACTTGCGATGACGCCGGGTGCCGATGCGCTCTATGGGCTTCATCAGGTCGACGATGAAGTGCTCCTTGTAGGGTCTAACCCGGTCGAAGCAGCGATGCAGAAGAGAGGTGTCGTGCGGAGCAAATGGATTGGTGACCAGGGTCACGGTGACCATGGCCTTTCTGATCGCCTCCAGATCTTCGGGCAGACGGGTCCAATCGCGGCAGAAGAAGCGGGGGTAGAGTCCTGTTACATCTCGGTATCCGGTCCCGTCGATGTCTCGCTCCAAGATCCAGCCGCCACATCGCTTTAGCCACCGAACATGGCCGAACTCGCCAAAGGAAGCTGCATACAGAGGATCGAGGTATCCGGTTGGGCTGGTGGATTGCGCTGGAGGACGCACTTCACGGGGGATGCCCCGGGTGGGCAAAATGAGCCGCTCACCCCTCATACCATCCACCCCATTATTGCAGCAGGTGGTGTGGTTCGTGGGCTAACTTGGCTGATAATGATGCGTCGCATGGTGAATCCGCCATCCGTTGCGCTGCAAGCAAGCCCCATATAAACTTATCCTGCTAATGTGCTTGGGGCAAGCCGTTCATGCTGGTGCAGGATGTATTTCAGATGAAAACGGTAGCTAGCAGCATCAAATTCCGGAGCTAATTCATCGAACTCACAGGCCACGTTCAACCGGCTGCACTTCTTGCTGATCGACGTTCGGTGCCACCAGCTGCCAGTGATTTGGTTACCCGCCAGCCGGCGGGTCAGATCCCCCAATTTGTACCAGGGGGTGGGGTGCAACCCCACTTCTGCTCTCGGTCCGGAGCGAAGACGAGGAGGAGGCGGGGTTTGGAGAGTCGACGCCCAGCACCTCGTTGACGGGTCAGCAGCAGCCCTTGCTTTCCGGTGGAGGTAGGGCGCCAGCTTGTCACGCCCCCCCTTCAATCCCGCGATGTGGGCCGGGTCTGTCTGGGGTCCAGTGCCGGCAGTTCCAGGTCGCCTCTTTCACAATAGCAGACTGCGGGCGGGCCGTGAAAATGAGCGGTGGGGTCAATCCGCGGGGGAATGGGGCATGGGAGCCACGACAGGCTCCTTCTTGCGAACCCAGACCTGAGCCCCCCAGGCCAGCGCGCCAAACAGTCCGCCGACGACGTAGAACACCAGAAGGTGGACCACCGCGATGCAGGCCACCACGGGTGCCTGCGCCACGCCGTACAGCTTCACCAGACTCCCTTCGCCGAAGGCGTGATATGCGCCGATTCCGCCCACCGTGGGCACCAGCACCGAGCAGGACGTGATCGCGAAGGCGATCGTGATCTGCTCGAAGTTCAGTCCCGCCGTGAGCCCGAACGCGTGGAGGCCAAGCGCGAAGCTGGCCCAGTAGCAGACCCAGATCGCCACCGTCTCGATCGTCACCATCAACGCCTGATACGGGCTCTTGAAGAAGGCAAGCCCCTCCGCGCCTTGCCGGATCAGCCCCTCGACCTTCTCGCCGATGCCCGGACTGACGCGGCCGAACAGCCCGCCAAAGAAGCCGCAAAGCCACTCCGAAACGAACGCGATGGCCACCAGCCCCAGCATGGCGGCCACGGGAACGGCGAAGGCCAGCCAGCGCTTGTCGGCCAGCTGGACCAGCCGGGGGTCGATGCTGGCGAAGCGTTCGCCCTCGATGGCGATCGAATAGGCCAGCAGGAAGGCCAGCACGATCACGTCGATCAGCCGCTCGGCCAGCAAGGTCGAGAGTAGCTTGGCCAGCGGGACCCTGGTCATCCGATTCATGTTGACCACCCGCGCCACCTCGCCGGCGCGCGGCAGCACGTCGTTGACCGCGTACCCGATCATCACCGAGGTGAACGAGTAGAACAGCGAGACCGGCTCGCCGATCAGACGGCGCCAGCGCCAGGCCCGGATCAGGTGGGGCACCAAGCTCATCACCAGCAGTCCGGTCAGCGAGAGCCATGAGGCGGCGCGGATGCTGGTCCAGACCTGCTCCGGGTTCTTGATCGTGCTGAGGATCCAGACCATCAGCCCCACGCTGATCACCAGCGGGATGGCTATCTGAATTGCTGACTTGAGGGGTGACTTTTTCTGTTTGGTCTCCTCCTCGGGCTGATCGTCATTCATCGGGGCATCGGGATTCATCGGCGCAAGAGACTAACCGCAAGCTGGCGGATGTCCAACCGAAAGGGGAGGAGGTCGGCCCTCGTGTAGCACCGGTATATCCAGGACGATCCTCGACTCTCGCCAGGCTTGATAATCCCGGGTGGCGTCGCTACGGTTGCCTGACGTGTTGGGGGATGAACGAAAACCGGATGTCGGAACCACCTGGCTGGTGGGTCTGACCGTGCTGGTGCCGCTGCTGGCCGAGTGGCTGGCCCGAGACCATGACCGCCAGGTGGCCAGAGAACTCTGGGTCTGCTGGACGGCTGTCCTGCTGGTCCTTCTGCTCGTCGGCGCCCGTTACTGGCGCGGTCGAGTGGTGCCCGCGATCGGGCCGGGCGAGCGGACGGGTGGGGGACTGGCCTGTGTGTTGATCTTGCTGCTGGCCGGGTTCTACCGGTTCGCCGGACTCGAACACTATCCGCGGGCGGTGGACTGGGACGCGGGGCTCAACGCCGGGATGGCGATGAAACTGTGGGCTACTGGGCGGTTCATTCCGGTAGAGCCCGTGCACGGCGCCGAGACGCTCTTCTTCTACCTGATGGCGGCCTCGATGAAGTGGCTCGGGGTCTCGCTGTTCGGTCTGCGCTTCACCGGCGCGCTGGTCGGGTGGCTCACGGTGGGCGCGTTATTTCTGTTCACCCGGGAGCTGCTCGGTCGGCGAGTGGCACTGCTGGCGTCGTTGCTCTGCGCCATCTCGACCTGGGCCGTGGGCGCGTCCCGTGTCCCCAAGCATGCGCTGATGGTGCCCCTGGTGATCTGTCTGACCTACTACTTTCTGCTGCGGGGTTTGCGTGAAGGCCGCTGGCGGGATTATCTGATGGCGGGTTTTTTCATCGGGGCCAGCCTGCACACGTTCACCTCCTATCGCCATGGACCACTGGTCGCCGGGATGTTCGTGGCACTCTACTGGCTCGGCCAGCGGGGTGGTGACCAGCCCGCTGCTGGGTTGAGGGGAGGGATTCCGTGCATGGTTTTCGGGGCCTCTGTGCCGGTGGTCCCGCTCTACCTTCATGCCGCGAAGCACCCGCCCAGCGATTGGTGGAGTGTCTTCCGCGAGTACTCCGTGTTCAGTGACATCGCGGCGCAGGGGAGCCTGCTCCCGCTGCTGACAAACGTGTGCAAGACCCTCCCGCACTGCGTTCTGCTGCGGATCTCCCATGACCCGGGCCTGGGGCTTTTCTTCGGCATATTGGTGGCGCTTTGTCTGCCTCTGCTGCTGCGCTGGCGTGATCCGCGCTTCCTGGCCTTGGGGCTGCTGGCCTTGACGATGGTCGCTGCTCCTGTGCTCGGGCGATTCCACCTGGTCTCGGCCCGGCGCTATCTGGCGCTCTTGCCGGTGCTCTTCCCGCTGATCGCCTTGGCGGTTCTCGTGCTGTGGGATCGGCTTGGTCCGCGACTGCGTCCGCTGTTCGGCCTGGGCGTCGCCTTGTTCATCCTGGTCCTGGGTGCGCGTTCCTGGTCGGTCGTGCTTGCCACAGGAGACCATGACACGCACAAACAGGCCGTTCTGAGAACCGCTCTGGCGCTGGCCGACGGAGTTCACGGCGCTGACCGGGTGATCGTCTATTTGCCTGCGGGGTATGCGGCGGACCGGCCGGAGCTGCTCTTTTACTTTCTTCATCCCGACGTGCGGGAGCTGCCGGAGAATGACCCCTTCACCATCCCGGACGAGGGGCGAGACGTCATGTTCATTCCCGACGGCACGGTTCTGGGCCAGCTGGTGCAGGAGAGCATTCAGCAGACGGAACTCCACGAGTTTCGCTCCACCGACCCGCGGCTGGTTTCGTTGATGGCGGTCTGGAGACTGTCCCATGCGACATTCTCAGCCTTGCGGGAGCAGCCGACGGCGCCGGAGGGCTACATTCACGTCCCGCAGAGTGGTCGGTACCGTGTCTCGGGTCTGAGGCTCGGGGGAGAGCATAAATCTGGCCTGGTTCCTCTGGCGCGCGGTCTGATGCCGTATCAGCGGGTGCCCGGGCGGACCCCGAAGATCGAGGGCCACCCGGTCACCTTCTGGAGGCGTGGGGGGCGGTTCGGTCGTTTCCTTGCAGCACCCGTCGTGCCCCTCGCGGGGGGGGGCTTTGAATTGAGAAGGCACATTTCGGTGCCCTTGCCCAGAGGCGGTGTCTCCTGGGCTCGGTATCCACAGGATCTGGCGCTGACCGACGAGGCCTTCTATGAGGCCCATATCGACCAGACGGTGCGCATCTTGCGCGAAACCGGGCGACCGGATGGGAGGTGGAAGGGGCTGCGCACGCCGGAAGGGATCGACCTGCGTTTCCCGTTCGAGGACGAGCCGGGGCCAGCTCGTGTCTGGAGCATATCGGCGGCAGGCTCCGGTCTGCTATTGGTCGCGAATTCGATCGATGGCTGGGTCGCGGGATTCGATGACACGGGCATGCGAAAGGTGAGCTACGAGCGTCCCGGCGGGTGGCGCGAGCCTGTCGATGTCGCGGTCCGGCGGGATGGCGTGGTGGCGGTGGCGGATATGGGGCGTCGCGACGTGGTGGTGTTCGACACAGAGCGTCGGCTGGTGCGCACGCTCCACCTGCGACGGCCGGTGTCTGTTGCCTGGAGGGGCGATGAACTGCTCGTGCTGGATGCGGGTCTTTTCGAGCTGCTCTGCATCGGCCCCGACGGCGAGGTTCGTCAGTCTCGCTTCATCGGCGAGGTGCCCTTGCGCAGCAGGGTCGAGGTGACCTCGCTGGGTCAGCTCTCGGTCTGCCGGTCGGGCACCTCACAGAGCCGTCTGTACGGTCCCAGGCTGGGCTTGCTGGCGCCGGGTGGGGACCCACAGATCGAGCCTCGCATCGGGCTCGAGGCAGCGGCGATGGTCTGGGAACCCTCCCGTTCCGTGCTCTGGGTGCTCGACGAGAACGGACACCTGTACGAGGTGCTGCAGCAGTTTGACTCTCTGGACGCGGGACACATCGAAGGCATCGAGATGCCTGCTTCACAGATGGTCGCAGGTAATCTGAGTCGGTCGGCGCAGGAGTTTGGGGAGGGAATGGTGGTCGACGGGGGGCAGAAACCGTCCTACGGCGTCTGGCAGTTCGAGGCTCGCGGGCCCGGGCGCTACCGGTGCTGGGCGCTGTATGCCACCCAGGATTCGCGTCCCGTCGCAGTCCAGCTGGATGACCGGACAGCGCTGCGTCCCGTGACGCGCTTGACGGGCGGATTCACGCGACGGGATGCGCGCTGGACCGAGCTGGGCAGCCTGGTTTTGACCCGCGGGGTCCACCGTCTGTCTCTCAAGGCGGAGGGTCTGTTTCCGCATCTGGTGATGATAAAGTTGATTCGACAACGCTGAGCAGGTAGAGCTGGGGGAGGTTATGCGTGCGTTGATGATCCTGTTGATGTTGGTCCTGGGCCTGGCGTCCGGCCCGCTGGTTGCCGATGGGGATGAAGACCGGGTCGACCGATTGATCCAGCAGCTGAGTGAGCGCAGCTACAAACGGCGCACGCAGGCGTTGGAGGAACTGCTGAAGCTCGGAGTCGAGGCCTGGCCGCAGATCCGCAAGGCATTGGCGAGTGCGAAGGACCTGGAGAGCAAGGGGCGGCTCTCGCAGCTGGTGGCCGCCATCTGCTCGAAGCTGGCCCGTAATATTTTCAAGGTGGAGCGCTCCCTGACCAAGGCCGATCGACGCAGCGCGGCGGCGGTTTCCCCGGACGGCGGCCAGGTGGTTTATTTTGCGGGGCGCAAGAACTGCACGTTTTACCGCGTGGACACCGAGACCGGCAGGCAGTCCGAGCTGGTGGTGCTGCGGGAGACGGAGGACGAACCACTGGCCAGCTTGCTGGTCTACGGCGGAATGAACGCGGCGGGCCAGGTCAGCGTGATGGCCACGGTCGACGAGGATAACCAGGAGAACTACCGGACGGGTGTGTTGGGGCTCGACGGCCAGCTAGCCTGGTACTCGGTCGAGGGTGGACTGTATTACCCTTTTCTTCTCTCGGACGATGGCAAGAGCGCCCTGGTCGGAGAGCTGACGCTGAGTGACGGCCGGCCCGACCTCAAGGGTCCCTCCGAGATCTACCGACTGGATCTGTCGACGAACCAGAAAGAGAGGATCTGGAGCACCGCTCGTGGTGGATTCACGCTGCATCTGACCCGGTCGCCCGACGGCAAGCGGTTGATCATTCTGTACAAGGCCAGCCGTCAGAAAAGCCAGCTGGTGGTTATCGACCTCGAGACTCGAAAGGAGCTGGCCCGCTCGCCTGATTTTGGTTGGGACGATGTGGTTTTCGACGACAACCTGCTGATGGTTTCTGACCAGGCGGGCCAGCGAATCTACCTGACGACGCAGACAGGCAACCAAAATCGGATCAAGGTGTTCGAAGTCGCGAAGGGCCAGCTGATCGACGTGAGCGGCACGCCGTTGATCCTCTGTGGGATGCTCGACGAGGACTATCTGTCGGCCTACTCTCCGCAAAAGCGGCAGGCGTGCCTGTTGCATGTCGGGACGGGCAAGCTGCTCTGGCAGCCGAGAGGCTCCCCGGTCTTGCTCGGTCGTGCCGCCAAGAAGGCGGTTTTTGCACGCCTCAAGGCCGGAACAACCCTCGTGCGAGGGTGGCAGGGGTTGTCGGTCGGCTCGGTCGACCGGAAGATCCTGGCCCAACTGAAGCAGTGCTCTCGCTGAGAGCGAGGCGGCCCGACCCGGGGGGTGGTTCGGCAGCCATCACACGTCGTTCCTGCCAGTCGCGGCGTCGTTGATCCGCCCCGCGGCGGGAGCGGTCTGACCGATCAGCGGGCTCTCGCCGTCGCGAGCCCGTCAGGTTTGTGCTACTACTTGCGCCAGTGGCCGGGGACCCAGACACCGTGCCTGTTCTTGTGGCCTGACACCCAGTGGTGTCTGGGACCGGGGCGTGGGGGACGCTTGCGATTGACGGTTGTCTTCTTGACGTGGACCGAGCCCCGGCAACTCGCGGATGGCAGCAGGGCCAGGGTTGCGAGTAAGACGGCGGTCGTCAGGGATCGTGTGTTGCGCATCGGAGGCTCCTTGTTGGGGGGTATGTCAGTATCCATCATCCCCGCCCTCCTGGCCATTTTTCGGTCGATTTGATTGCGAAGGTGGCCATGCTCTGCCCAGAACAGGACAGCGGATCGGTCCTTACGGTACAATGTCCCATGATGCGTCTGTTCTACGTCGCCGATCCGATGTGTTCTTGGTGCTGGGGGTTCGAGCCGCAGCTGACAGCGGTTCTCGATCAGGTGGGAGACCGCGTGGCCTGCGAGTATGTGATGGGCGGCCTGGCTCGTGACTCGGACGAACCGATGCCGGAGGATACCCGGGCCTACGTTCAACAGGCCTGGTCCGAGGTCTCAGCGCGCACTGGCGCCGAGTTCAACCACGACTTCTGGACCCTCTGCAAGCCGAGACGGTCGACCTATCCCGCTTGTCGAGCGGTGATTGCAGCGGGACTGCAGGACAGCACTCGAAGGATGTTCCGCGCTATCCAGCGGGCCTACTACCGCGAAGCCCGAAATCCCTCCGACGTCAGCACGCTGACCGAGCTGGCAGCAGAGCTGGGAATCGATGTCGAGCGTTTTTCCACAGACTTGGCGTCCTCCGAGGTCGAGGAATCGCTGCAGCGCGGTTTCGATCTCCGCCGCAGGCTGGGGGTGCGGACCTTTCCGACGCTGCTGGTCGAGCAGGACGATCGGGTCACGATCCTGGCCAGAGGGTTCGAGGAGTTCGATGTGATGGCTCCGCCACTGACCGCATTGCTGGATCAGATATAGCGTCTGCGAAAAGCACTGCGCAAATGAGGTGAGTTCATCGAGGATTCGGGCTAGAATGCGGTGACGCACTAGACGGAGGGTTGCCCCATGTTCGCCAAGCTGGTCGCCAACTTCCTCGGGACTCGGTATTCGATAGTCGACCTCGAGGAAAAATACGAGGAAGGCTTTCGCTACCTGCACAGCGAGTCTCAGAGCGGGTACTTCATCCCCAAAAAGACGCTCGAACAACTCGCGTCCGCGCCGACCAGCAATCTCAACTCTTTGCTGACGCGCCGTCTGGCCAGTCTCTACGAATGGGAAGATCAGCACCCGGTGGAGCTGTGGGCCGCCCCGTGCCCGGTCAGTGGGGGCATGATGCATCGGGTCAACTATCCGATGATCAGTTCGCTCGGCTTTCTGCGAAGTGATGGCCAGGGCATCTGGATCACCGCTGGTGAGCTGGAGCTGATCCGACTGCACGATCCGGCGATCGCAGGGGTCTGCTCGGACAAGCCGGCCGGTGCGGGTGCGCCGGTCGCCGAGTCGTCCGGTAGCGGCGACGAGGACGAAGAGGGCAACGTGGTCGAATCCGGAATCGGCGGTTTTCCCGCGGAGAAGGGCGAGACCGGGCCGGTCAGCAAGGTCTGGATCATTCCGGGGTGTATCGTCTGCGACCTGTGCGAGAACCATGCGCCGACGGTATTCAACGTGACCGAGGTCACCAGCACGATCCGGATGGAGGGCAAGGATAACTGGACCAGTCTCTCCGAGGATATCATTCGCGCCGCAGTCGATTGCCCGGTCGAGGTGATCAAGTACGAGGTCGCCTCCTAGCGGCCCGGTGATATTCTGCGCGAGCGGATTCGTCGCGAACTGACCGATGCCTGACTTGCTGGAGCCCGCTACGCTGTCGCTGTTGCGCTGCCCGCGCACGGGAGAGGCTCTGGTGCGAAAGGACATGGCGCTGGTCTCGGAGTCCGGCCAGCATCAGTATCCGGTCAATGCGCAGGGCATCCCGCTGTTTGCCGACGAGTATTGCTCTGAAGATGCTCGTCGCCAGCAGCAGCACTACGATGCGGTGGCCGAGGGCTACCTGGAGAACCTGGGGTTTCCTCATACGCGTGTTTACTCGGACTACCTGCACCGCAAGTTGCTCGAGGCTTGTGGTCAGACGTCGCTGGGCCAGATGGCCGAGTTGTGCTGTGGGCGGGGCGATGCGATTGAGCTGGTGGCTGGTCGCTACAGCTTCGGCCTGGGTCTGGACGTGTCGGAGGCGATGCTCACGCGTGCCGTGCGCGATTCAGGTGAGAAGGCCTGCCTGTTCGTGCAGGGCGACGCCACACGGCTGCCGCTGGCCAGCGCGTCGTTCGACAGTGTGGTGATGCTGGGCGGGATTCATCACGTACCCGACCGGCAGGCGTTGTTTGGCGAGGTTGAGCGCGTGCTCAAGCCCGGCGGGCGCTTCCTCTGGCGCGAGCCGGCCAACGACTTCTTTCTCTGGCGCTGGCTGCGGGCGGTGATCTACCTGCTCTCCCCCCGGCTGGATGCGCAGACCGAGGCGCCCTTGCGCTATGCAGAGACCGCGCCGCTGCTGGAGCGAGCAGGGCTGCAGCTCGAGAGCTGGAAGACCTACGGATTCATTGGTTTCTGCTTGTTCATGAACAGTGACGTTCTGGTGTTCAACGGGCTGTTTCGGTTCATCCCCGGCATTCGCTGGTTGACCCGTTGCTGGACGGGCATCGACGACCTGATGGGGCGTCTGCCCGGATTGCGTCGTGCGGGCCTGCAGGTGGTCGGCGTCGCGACCAAGCCGGCTGGCAGTCGCTAGGCCGATCGTCCGGGTGAGACGATGTCACGCAAGCGATGCTCCAGCACGGTTGTGGTTCCGCGTTTGCTGAAGACGTTACGCAGCGTGCGGATAATACGAGCCGGGCGTATCATGTAACCGAGCAGGTAGTTGGTCAGCATGAAGGTCAGTCGGTAAAATGCCAGCTCGCGGGGCCCGATATGTGGGTTGACGGTGCCCTTGTGGACCGCCAGGAATGCGCTGTTGAGGGATGTCAGCGAGAGAAAGTACCTGTCGTCCAGCGTGACCTTGCCGTCGCCCACCAGCTGCTCGAAGATCTCGGTTCCGGGGTACGGCGAGAAGATGTTGATCGACACCTCGTCCACACCCCGGATGGCCAGATAGAGTCCATAGCGCAGAGTCTGGTAGAGCAGCCGACGGGTCTCGTGAGGGAAGCCAATGATCAGGTTGGTGCGCAAGGTCAGCCCCTGTCGCTTGGCCTCGATGACCGATCGGGTGAAGGACTTCAGTTCGATGCGTTTCTTGATCAACTCGAGCGTCTTCTTCGACCCGCTCTCCGGTGCGTAGACCAGGTAGTTGCAGCCGGTCTCGCGTAGCAAGCCCAGCGTCTCGTCGTCCAGCGCTTCGCTGCGCGTGCCGGACGGCAAGGACCAGTTGAGCCGGATGCCACGCTCGATCAGCTTTTTGCAGAACGCGACAGTCCAGCGTTTCTTGGTGATGGCGGTCAGGTCGTAGAACTGCAACGCCGTGATATCGTATCGCTCGATGTAGAACTCGATCTCTGCGATCAGGTCGTCGACATCGCGCAGCGTGTAGCGTGTGGTCCACATCTGGGGGCTGGAGCAGAAGGTGCAGCGGTAGGGGCAGCCACGGGAGGCCATGATCGGCATGTCGCGTGCGCTGGCCACGCCGTAGGATTTGCCCGAGTTCCAGAAACGCTCCATGTACTGGTCGGGCCAGTCCGGCCAGGGCAGCTTCGAGATATTGGGAATCCGTGGCGCGCGCTCGGTTCGGCAGTAGCCGCCATCGGCGTCCAGCATTGAGAGGCTGCCGACTTCCTTCAGGGGCAGGCCCTGGCGGTGTTGCTCTATCAGCGCGTGGAACGTCTGCTCGCCTTCGCCGTGCACGATCACATCCAGCTCGGGGCAGTCGCGCAGACAATATTCCGCCAAGGCGGACGCGTGCTCCCCGCCCGCCACCAGTAATGCATCCTCAAAACGCTCGCGGATCCGTCGGATCAGGTCGCGATTGATCGGCCATTCCCCGGAGAACATCGTCGAGAAGCCGATCACCTCCGCGTCGGCCGGAATGCGCTCCATCAACGCTTCGAAGGTCAGGCCCTGACACTGGAACCCAGGATAGTCCTTGGTCGGCCAGAAGTTGTCCAGCCCCTCCCCGATCGCGTCGACGATCGTGGTCTGATATCCACACGCCGAGAGATAGGAGGAAATGTAAGCGAACGCGATGCAGGGTGTGGCTTCGTTGTTTATCGACCCATGCTGGGACAGGATCGGGCCACGAACCAATGCGACACGTGGTGGGCATTTGCTCATCTTGTAAATATACTACCTTTTTACAGACCGTTTGTCGTATTGGAGTGGCAGGTGGATATCAAGAGCGGGTTGCACCGGGCGCTGGAGCATCCGCTGCTGTTCTGGATCAGCCAGCGGTTGGGTGCGCAGACCGTTCGCGGGTATCGGGCGCTGATCCGTCAGCACGTCTGTATTTCCGAGGAGGAACGCGTGCTGGACATCGGCTGCGGCATCGGCGGTTTTCGGCCCGACCTCGGCGGACGATATTGCGGCATCGACATCAACGCCGACTACATTGCGAAGGCACGCCAGAAGCATCACGGGGAGTTCCGTCAGATGGACTGCAGCCGGCTGGACTTCGCCGACGTCAGCTTCGACCACGCGGTGACGATCGCCACCCTGCATCATGTCACCGACGCACAGGTGTTGGCGACGATCGCCGAGGCTCGGCGTGTGGTGGGGGCCGAGGGGAAGGTCCACATCATCGAGGCGATCCTGCCGCAAAATTCCAAGGCTTGGCTCAAGCGTTGGATTTTCAAGAATGACCGGGGCCAGCACATCCGGACACTAGATCAGCTGACGGCCCTGCTCGAGCAGCGCTTCACTCTGTCCAGCGTTGCCGCACAGGCTGGTTTTCCGCACGACACCTGCTACATCGCGGTGGCTCCCTGACGGGCGTGTTGCTCCGGGTCCTGACCTGGAGCTTCGTTTTGGCAGGGTGGTGGTCATCAGGCTGCCTCGACTGAAGAAATGACCACTCATCCCAGGTTACCCGAGCCCTGATGCCACAGCCGGAAGGCGAGCAGCGTCCAAAGTTTTTTACGCTCGTCCCGCTTGCCCGACAGATGTGCGGCCACCAGCTTCGCTACCGTCTCGGGTGCGAAGATGCCCTCTCGTCGCAATGTGTCGGGGCCCAGCAGCTGTTCGATCAGCGGGCGCAGTGGGCCGCGGAGCCAGGCGGCGACCGGAAACGGGAAGCCGTGCTTGGCGCGCTGGAGAATCTCCGCGGGCAGCACACCGGCGAGCGCTTTGCGCAAGACCTGCTTGCCGCCGCCCCAGCTGCCGCGGCCGGGCGGAGGCTGCCGTTCGGCCCAGGTGACCAGCCGATGGTCCAGGAACGGCGTTCGCAGCTCGAGTGACTGCGACATGCTGGCCCGGTCGGCTTTGGCCAGCAGGTTGTCCTGGAGATAGGTCTGGATATCGAGCCGTCGGGACAGCTGCCAGTCCGGCCCGGTTCCAGCCAGGCGCCAGCAGTCGCGTACCTCTTCTAGTGGGTCGCCGATCTCGTGTAGATACTCGGGGGTCAGCAGTGCGCCCAGCTCGCTGGGGGCGAAGGAGCCCATCCAGAGCACGTGACGCTCGGGGTTCGTGCGGTGTGCCCCCCGCACGAACCGCTTGAGCTTGAAGTCCAATGAGAAATAGCGCAGCGAGGCTGGCAGGGCGCGCACCATCGGTGCCACGATGCAGGGGCCGATCGGGCCGAGACCCCGATAGCAGGAGGCCCAGCGATGGGCCAGATAGGTCGGGTAGCCGCCGAATAACTCGTCGCTTCCCTCGCCGCTGAGTGCGACGGTCACATGCTCGCGCGCGAAGCGGCACAGCAACGTGGTGGGCAGCAAGCTGGCGTCGCCCAGTGGTTCGTCGCTCAGCTGGTGCAGCTGGTGCACCAGCGCCAGCGCTTCTGCGGGATCGAAGCGCTGCTCGAGGTGCTCGGTGCCGAGGTGGCGGGCCACGCTGCGCGCGTGGTGTGACTCGTCGAATGAGCTGTCCTCGAAGGCGATGCTGAAGGTGCGCACCGGGTTGCCTTCGCGAAGCGCCATCGCGGCCACCGCGCTGGAATCGATGCCGCCGGAGAGGAAGACGCCAACCGGTACGTCCGCGACAAGCCGCCGGCGCACGCTGTCCTCGAGCAGTTCGAGCAGGCCGCGGTCCCCCTCCAGTGAATCGGGGGGCGGATCGAACGGCAAGTCCCAGAAGCGTCCCATCTGCTCGCCCTGTCGGTCGACGCGCAGCCAGCTCCCGGGGGGTAGCTTCTGCACACCCTTGAGGATCGCCCGCGGAGTCGGCACGTACTCCAATGTCAGGTAGCGCGAGAGTGCGGCGGGGCAGACCTCGGAGGAAACCTGAGGGTGTGCGCGCAGTGCCGACAACTCCGATCCGAACAGCAGTAGCCCAGGCGACAGGTCGTAGTACAGCGGTTTTTGCCCCATGCGGTCGCGAGCCAGCAGCAGCTGAGACGTCTCGGCGTCCCAGAGCGCCAGCGCGAACATACCGTTGAAACGGGACAGCCCCTCAGGTCCCCAGCGAATCAGTCCGTGCAGCAGCACCTCGGTGTCGCAGTGGGTGCGAAATGCAACCCCCTCCGCGGATAGCTGCGCACGCAGATCCGCGGTGTTGTAGATCTCGCCGTTGTAAACCAGCGTATGCCGGCCGCTGGGGTCGGACATCGGTTGCTGGCCGTGCGCCAGGTCGATGATGCTCAACCGCCGCATGGCCAGGATGACCGGGCCGCTGGCCAGCTGGCCCTGGTCGTCTGGCCCACGGTGGGTCAGTCGGCGGTTCATCTGGGCGACGATCTCGGGGTCGGGTCTTCTGCCGTCGCGCCAGAACCCGCCGGTGATGCCGCACATGCTACGACCCGCTGTGCTGGAGTACCGGATCCTGGCTGAGTGACTCTTTCAGCACGTAGACTCGCTTCCCCTGGGATTCGTAGTAGACCCGGACGATCAACTCCGCCAGCAATCCCATCAGCAATAGCTGTGTGCCGATCATGAACAACAAGACGGCCAGCAGTATCAGCGGATTTTTATGGACCCAGTGCCCGTAAGCCATTCGCTGGTAGAGGGTGATGCCGCCGCAGAGCACCCCGAGCGCGCAGGTCGGCAGGCCAACGCCACCGAACAGATAGATCGGCTTGGTGCCATAGCGGCGCAGGAACTGGATCGTGAACAGATCGAGCATCACCTTGAGACTGCGCTCCATGCCGTACTTCGAGATGCCCGCCGTGCGAGGCTGGTGGCTGACCGGTAGCTCGCACATCTTCGCCCCTTCCCAGGAGGCCAGCACGGGCAGGAATCGATGCATTTCACCGTAGAGTGGGATGCGCTGCAGGATCTCGCGCCGATAGACGCGCAGGGTGCAGCCGAGATCGTGGATCTTCACCCCCGAGATCCTCCGGATCATCCAGTTGGCCAGCTTCGAAGGGAGCACTTTGGTCAGCCAGGGGTCCTTGCGCTGCTTGCGCCATCCGCTGACCACGTCGTACCCCTGTTCCAGCTTCTCGACCAGGGCAGGCAGGTCTTTGGGGTCGTTCTGCAGGTCGGCGTCGAGCGTCACCAGCAGATCGCCCCGTGCATGTTCGATACCGGCTGCCAGGGCGGCCGTCTGTCCGAAGTTACGGGTCAAGAAGAGCACGCGAACGCGGGAGTCCTCTGCGGCGAATTCCCGCAGCAGTGTCTCACCGTCGTCGGTGCTGCCGTCGTCGACCAGCAGCATCTCCCATTCACGCCCCAACTCGTCCAACGACGCTTTCAGCCGCGTGAACAACTCACGGAGATTGGGTGCCTCGTTGTAGATCGGTACGATTGCCGAGATCTGTGGGTCGGCCACTGAACAAACCATGCCAGCAAGAGCTTGTCGTGTCAAGGGAAGCGGATAGTCCGCCGCCGGTCTCCAGGCCGCGACATTGACGCGCTGTCCGACCTTGTGCTAGTGCCCGTCGAATCTACTGGTCGATGCATCCCCTGGCTCACCTTTCGATCACCTTCGGCCGCAGACGGGTAAGCCGGCCGCGCTCTGGCCCCCCTCCCCATCTCGGGTAGAATGCTCACCTTCGATCATCCAGCCAGGAGCCACCGATGCGCCGATATCCTCGTCTCGTCTGTCTGACCCTCTTGATCTGTGCTTGCCTGCCGGCATGGGGTGAGGGGAAACGAACCTATCGCAAATTTTCGCTCGACAACGGGCTCAAGGTCGTCCTGGTCTGCGACCCGGGGGTCAATGTGTCTGCCGCGTCGATGGATGTCGCTATCGGGTCGCTGGCCAGCCCGAAGGAGCGACAGGGGTTGGCCCACTTCCTCGAGCACATGCTGTTCCTGGGGACCAAGAAGTATCCCACGTTGAACGAGTATGGTGAGTATCTCAAGTCACGTGGTGGCTACTCTAACGCCTTCACTGCCCAGGATCACACCAACTACCACTTCCAGGTCAATCATGACGGGCTGGATGAGGCGCTCGATCGGTTCGCGCAGTTTTTCATCGCGCCGCTGCTGGACTACAAGCATGCCTCGAGGGAGGTGAAGGCGGTTCACTCCGAACACCAGAAGAACATCCCCAACGACTTCTGGCGTTGGCGGCAGATCTACCGCTCGCTGCTGATCAAGGGCCATCCGGCCAACGGCTTCACCACGGGCAACCTCAAGACGCTGGAGGGAACCCGGGAGTCCGAGTTGCGCGCCTTCTTCGAGGCCTACTACGGACCACAGCGGATGGCGCTGTGCGTCGTGGCCAAGGCCAGCCTGGACGCGCAGGAGAAGCTGGTGCGGGAGTTGTTCAGCAAGATGCCGAATCGGAAGCTGCGGCCCTTCACGGCGCCGGAGAAGATCCTCGGACAGCGCAAGGCGCTCCGTGTGATCAAGGTCGAGCCGGTCAAGGAACTGCACCAGCTGGTCCTGAACTTCCCGCTCCCGCGCCAGCGGGCTGATGCGGGTGGAAAGTCGGGCAGGCTGATCGGGATGACGCTGGGCGACGAGGGTCCGGGCAGTCTGTTGTCCTACCTGAAGTCTCGTGGGCTAGCCACGTCGCTCTCGGCGGGGGTCCGCCAGGCCACCCGCTATTGGGGCAGCTGCGGTGTCACCCTGGGCCTGACGCGGGCGGGGGTTGCTCAATACCGCAAGGTCATCCGTCTTTGCCTGGGCTATTTCGAGCGGTTGCGTCGTTCTCCTTTCCCTGCGCATGTCTGGAACGAGATGCACCAGCTCTCCCGGCTGGAGGAGCGCTATTCGCCCAAGCCCGAGGGCACGGACGCGGCGATCGCAATCGCCTCGACCGCCAACCAGTATGGCCTTGCGCTGGCCGAGCGGATACAGCATCACTTCACCCGGCCCGACGAGCCCGGATACCGCAAGCTGCTCTCCCGGCTGGTTGCCAGCAACATGATCTGCGTTCTGCTCGAGAAGGGGTTGCCAACCGACAAGACCGAGCCGTGGTACGGAGCCAAGTACTCGGTCGAGGTGGACGAGAAAGCGTACGCCAGCCTGGTGGCGCCGGAGCTGCCTAAAGAAGTCTCCTTGCCGAAGCCGAACCCGTTTATCCCGACGCGGATCGAGGCGCTCGGCGAGCGTCCGATCAAGATCCTCGCCACGCCGGGCATCACCTTGTGGTATGCCCAGGACACGGAGTTCAAGCGGCCCAAGGTCTCGATCCAGCTGCACATCCTGACCCCGCAGGCATACGACTGCGCGCGTAGTCAGGTGCTGCTGCGACTGCATGCCGCTCTGTGCAAGGAGGCGCTCAACGAATACTCTTATCCCGCGTATGTCGCTGGATTGAGCTGGGGTTTGTCTGCAACGCGCCGAGGGATGATGCTCAATCTCGGGGGTTACTCCGACTCTGCGCTCAGGCTACTCGGTATCATCGCCGAGCAGCTGACGCGGTTCGACCACGCGCAGAAGGCCTTCACTGTCGAGAAGGCCAAGATCGAGCGGGAACTGAAGAACTTTCCGCTGTCGCAGGCCTACCGGGTGGCCGGTCAGCTTGCTGGCCGGGTCAACCTCAGGACCTACTACCCGCGTCAGGAGCTGGCGGCTGCGCTGGAGAAGCTCACGCTGGACGACCTGAAGCAGTACATCGGGACCCTCTTCGACCGGACCCATATCCAGGGCATGGTCCACGGCAACGTCACGGCGCCGCGTGTGCGTGGTGCGGTGCGACAGCTCGCCGCCTCTCTTGGCTCCCGGCCGCTGGACCGCCGCGATGCGTTCGAGGAGGAGCAGGTCTGGCTCGCTGCGGGATCGGACGAGAGCGTAGCCGCCGTCGCGCAGACCAACAACTCCTGCCTCCGGATGGAGTATCAGCTCGGGCCGGCCAATCTGTCGACGCAGGCCGCGGCCTGGATTCTCGCTCGCGCGATGCAAAACGGTTTCTATACCGAAATGCGGACCAAGCAGCAGCTGGGTTATGTCGTCTTCTCGGGCACCTACGACCAGGCCGGCGTACAGAAGCAGGTGTTCCTGATCCAGTCCGGGACCCACCCCGCACGCGAGCTGTTCAAGCGGGCCGACGGATACGTCGCGCAAGCCACCAAGACGCTCGGGGCCATTCCGGCACAGATGTTCGAGGCGGTTCGGACGAGCCTGATCAAGGACCGGCTGAAGAAGCCCAAGTCGATCGGCGCCAAGGCCGGTCTGTTCTATGGGCAGGCGTTCGGGCTCGACGAGGACTTCGATCGGCTATCCCGCGAGATCGTCGCGCTGAAGCAGGTGACCCAGCAGCAGGTCGTCGCCCTGGCCCACAAGGCGTTCGATCCTGCCAGCCGTCGCAGGCTGACGGTTCTGCTCAACGCCAAGCAGCACGGGCCGGAGAAGGGAAAGACCACGATCAGCGAGCCCCGCGTTTTTCTCGAGGGGAAGACCTTCAGTCGGCGATTGTCCTCGAAGTCGCGCTAGCACGAGCCGGACACGGCAGGGTGGGTGATGCTGACCTCGACTGGCGCTGCAATGGCGGTGCCATCGAGGAACCTCGGCCAGCGCCGGAGCGTGTGCCGGGCCGTTGGGTGGAACCCACTGTTGCGCGTCCCTAGCGCAACAGTTTGATCAGCTGGGCCGTGATGTCAGTCGGCGGATTTGCGTCGATCCGGATAGTGCCGCGCTCACCGATCAGATCGTAGCCGAGCTGCTTTTCGGCTTGAACCAGGGCGTCGTGGAAATCCTGGTTGGCCTTGCTGATCAGGATCCAGTATTGCGGCTGGTCCTTGGTCAGCCCCCGGTCGACGATCTCTTGATAGGCCGGAATCGCGTCGTAGATCTGATCGGCGCTGACGCAGGCAGCCTTGCGAAAGTCGGCAGGGTCGCCCCGGTACAGACGCTGGGGGTCGACCTGAATGGTAGTGTTCAGCAGCAGAAGGATGATTAGTGTTCGCATTGCCTGGTTGGATGCAGCGATCGAGGATAGCTCACGCGAGATTTCCAAATACAATGCGAAGATGGCCGTTGACGAATTCGAGAGCAGCCGTCAGACGCTGGAGACCCGCAACGAGCTCATGATCAACACGCTGCGCGGAACACTGCTGTTGCTCGGAGCCATCTGGCACACGGTCAACCACATCCGACCCGTGGGGCCTTTCCGCTCGCCGCTGCGGATGGTCGTCCTGCTGGGCATTCTTGGACTGCTGTGTGTCGGGCTACACGTCTATCTCAGGCGGGGACCGCGCTATATCTGGTGGCGCAAGTACGCACTGACCCAGTTCGAGGGGCTTCTGCCGCTGATCGGTGTGGTGGTGATGCGAGGCCAGGCGCCCCCCTCGGTACTGGTCTGGGTTTCGCTGGGGATCTCGACGCTGATGGTGGTGTTCAGCGGATTGCGTTATAGCGTGGGCGCGGTGATCCATGCGGGACTGAACGCCATCTTCTGGTACCTGCTGGTCATGGTGCCGATCGGTCTGCCTGTTCTCGGCTGGCTGCCTGCCGTGGGGATGCCGGCGCTGACCGTCGGGGTCTGTATCGTGCTCGGGTACATGGTGAGCAGCTTGTCGAAGCTGCATCGCGATTCGATCTGGAAAAAGCGGCTGGCTCGTTTTCTTGCGCCGGAGCTGGTCGAGGAACTGGCTCGCAAGCCCCAGGTGCTGGAGCAGCAGATCGAGAACCGCCGGGCGACGGTTCTTTTCACCGATATTCGCGGTTTCACCACGCTCAGCGAGCAGCTGAGCCCGCAGCAGGTGGTGGGATTTCTCAATCAGTTCCTCGAGGAGATGACCCTCGCGATCATGGCGCACCAAGGGATGCTGGACAAGTACATGGG
>PVBE010084342.1_pt1 | contig 32032 bp, 27 predicted proteins | sample 1631181 | NCBI WGS metagenome assembly PVBE01 (sample SAMN08397723, study PRJNA350692) | Marine metagenome, whole genome shotgun sequencing project. | isolation source: water | place: Pacific Ocean | collected 2012-04
GATGAACGAAATGGTCAATCGCAACAAGCAGAACCTGAGCCTCAATATCAACAGCGAAGAGGGTCGGAAGATCTTCATTAAGCTCGCCCTGAGCTGCGATATTGTGGTGGAGAACTTCAGACCTGGCACCTTGCACGCCTGGGGGCTCGGCTATGAACATCTTCGAGAAGCAAAGCATGACATTATCTATGTCTCAGTAAGTGGATTTGGGCAGTATGGCCCCCATCATGACCAGGCTGCCTATGACCCGCTTGCCCAGGCCTTTACCGGCTGGATGTCGCTCAATGGAGAAGTGGATGGTCCACCCGTCAAGGCACCCACCTTTCTCGCCGACGACCTGGCAGGTCTGCATGGGGCATTGGCAGCGCTTGCTGCCCTGCATCACCGGGACCAGACGGGTGAAGGCCAGCACATTGATGCCTGCATGGTGGACAGCGTCCTCGCCTTCAGCAATATACTCCCCAGCTCAGCGCTCCTTGGTCTACCGGTAGAAAAGCAGGGTAACGAGTTCCCGACCGCAGCCCCCCTCAATACATTTGAATGCAGGAATGGGTGGATCTATCTGGCCGTCATGCTGGATAGCCACTGGAGCAAGTTTTGCGAAGCCATGCAAAACCCGGAACTGGCTGAAGACGAACGATTCACAACGATCAATGCACGGCTCGCGCACCGGCAGGAGGTGAATCAACTGGTCAGCGACTGGTGCAGGCAACAGGATCAGGCCGGGGCAATAGAATTAATGGCAGAAGCCGGTATTCCCGTGTCCCCGGTGAACGACTTTGAGGCCGCTGCCCGCAGCAAGCATGTGTCTGAACGTGAGATGATCCAGGAAATTGAATTATCGGATGGAAGTAAGGCTCCCCTCACGAGCCCTGTCGCTAACTTCTCCCGCACGCCGGTCACCATACGCACACCGGCGCAGCCAATTGGCGCGCAGAACGGGGAAATATTGTCAGAGCTTGGCATTAGCGAAAAAGAGCAGGAGCAGCTACGTGAGAAGGGTATCATCTGACACCTCTTGATTTCTGCACCGGCTTCAGATTGACAGAAAATCACTGCTAACGCTTACAATAAGGGGAATTGATAGCGAATATCTGGCCGAAGCATCGGTATGCTATCCTAACCCGCTCTAGCGGCAATAATTTCAGCATCAGGACTTTTATGAAAATTGGCACCTTTTCAACCTTTATGTCACCCATCTGCTCGGCAGAGATGATCGGCAACTTCGCACGCGACGCGGAAAATGTTGGACTTGACTCGCTGTGGATGGGCGAACACGTCGTCCTATTTGATAAAACTGAAATCCCCTACCCCGGCTCCAAAGATGGCAAGTTACCAGTCCCGGAGGGCGGTGGCATGCTCGACACGGTAGCGACCATCGGTTATCTGGCCGCCTGTAGTAAGACTCTGCGATTTGGCACTGGCATAACGCTATTGCCACAGCGAAACCCATTGTATACGGCTAAAGAATTCGCCACCCTCGACTGGCTCACCGGCGGGCGTATAGATTTTGGTATTGGCATAGGCTGGTGTAAAGAGGAAGTTATCGCCTGCGGATACAAATTTGAAGACCGTGGCAAACGCTGTGATGAAATACTCGAAATGCTAAAAATTCTCTGGACCGAACCTAGCGCAGAATATCACGGCAGGTACTATGACCTTGAACCTTGTCACCTGGACCCGAAGCCTATTCAGAAACCACACATTCCCATTATCGTCGGTGGCCACAGCAAGGCTGGTTTTCGCCGTGCGGCAAAATACGGCAGCGGCTGGTACGGCTTCCAGATAAATGTGGAACAGACTGCACAGGTCATGGCTGAACTCGATGCGGCCCTCACAAAGGAAAACCGCAGCCGCGATGACTTTGAACTGGTCATTACGCCTCCCTACCGAGTCACCGCCGATATGGTGAAGTCTTACGCTGACCTGGGCGTTGATCAGCTAGTCGTGCACCTTGGCAATCAGGATGCCGAGCGTGTATCAGCACGCCTGGCTGAACTGGAAACCCTAGTCACGGCGGTTGCCTGACGCCAACGACCTACCATGCAACTGAAAACCAAAGAACTCGTTGCTTTCGCCTTGATGAGCGTCCCGCTCGCCATGGGCGGCCTGCCCCTTAGCATCTATCTCATTCCCTACTACACCAGTGAACTGGGCATTGGACTAGCTTCGATCGGTCTTATTATGTTGCTGACACGGGTAACGGATGTCGTCACTGACCCGCTTATAGGCACCCTGTCAGATGCGACACCAGATCGCTTTGGCCGTCGCGGCATCTGGATCATTATCGGTTTACCTATCATGGCTTTCTCGGCGATCGCGGTATTCGACCCGCCTGAACAGGTCAGTCATCTCTACCTCTTTATTTCAGTAGCCACGTTCTATTTCGGCTGGACGCTCATCAGCATTCCCCTGTCCGCCTGGGCGGCTGAGCTTTCACCTGACTACCACGAACGATCACGTATCACCGGCGCACGATCAGTGGCAATGAGCACTGGTTTATTGATCGTCATGTCACTCCCAATCGTGCTCGCCTACCTGGTGAGTCAGGGTTTTACTTCCCTTGCACCGGCCCATCCCGGCAGCCTGCAGCCAATGCTCCGGATTGTCGCCTGGTCAACCCTTGGATGCCTGTTTGTATTTGGGCCGCTGCTTCTTTTTGTCGTCCCGCACGCCAAATTCAGCCAGAAAAGTAGCATTAATCTCAAGCAGGCCCTGATTCTGGTGTGGAACAACAAGCCCTTCATGCGCCTGTTGGCCGCGGGGGTAACCAATCATGTGGGCTGGTATTGCATCAGCACCCTCTATGTCTTTTTCCTGTCCCGCTATCTGGGGGCCACGACCCAGCAGTGGGCTGCCCTGCTGATCGTCTATTTTTTCTGCGGCATGGTAGGTACACCGCTCATCGTTCGACTGGCACTGAAGGTAAATAAACATAAACTGATGGCAGCAATATCCCTCTACATGATCATCGTGTTCAGCACGGTCCTGTTCATGGCACCGGGTCAGTGGAAGTACTACATATTCATCCAGGTTTTTTGTGGCCTGGTTGCCAATGTCGGTAATGTTCTGGTCCCATCTATGGCGGCGGATGTCATTGATCAGGACACACTGGAAAGTGGCCAACAAAGAGGCGCCCTGTTCATGGCACTGTGGGGAACCGCTGACAAGATTGCTCTGGCAGTCGCTGCCGGCGTGACCCTGTCCTTCCTGCAATTCCTGGGTTTTGATCCCTCTACTGAAAATGACCTCCAGGGTCTCAAAGCACTGCAATACTGCTTCACCCTGATACCGATCTTTTTCCTATCCTGGTCAACCTGGATCATTTGGCGTTTTCCCATTACCAAGGAATACCAGGAAGCACTGCGCGCTCGAATAGCATCGGAGCAACTACGGGTTGAGTCTTGATACCCGGTGTGGAACCATAAATAGACCCGAACCTGAATTCAGTTAAAGCAAGAACAAAGGAAGCAAGACAATGTCCGAACCCTATTTCCCACAACTCCTGTTTGCCAGCCCTTCCGGAAATACACCCCGGGTCATGATCGCACCGCCGCGCTATATACAGGGGGACGGGGTCCTCGATGACCTGGGAAGGTACCTTTCCCTGCTCAAGGCCAGGCGTGCTGCAGTTCTGATATCGAAACGCGGATTACAGGCCGATGGCGTTCGTATTCTTGAAAGCCTAAAGGAAGCCGGCATCGAGTCAGTGACCAGCATATTCAACGGTGAATGCTCAAAGGAGGAAATCACACTTCACAGCGACAAACTTCAGGATGACTCAGTCGATTGCCTGATCGCGGCAGGTGGGGGCAAATGTATCGATGCCGGCAAGAGCATTGCTGACAAACTGGGCGTACCCGTGGCAGTGGTACCGACTCTGGCGTCCAATGATGCCCCCTGCTCGGCTTTGTCCGTAGTGTATGGCACAGGTGGTGAAGTAACCGACGTAGAGTTTTTCCGGAACAATCCGGCACTGGTCGTTGTCGATACGGGCGTTGTCGCCAGGGCTTCAGAACGTTACCTGGTCGCTGGGATGGGGGATGCGATGGCCACCTGGTACGAAGCAAGGGTATGTATTGAAAACCCGAACGCCATGTCAACCATAGGCGGTCGACCCACACTTGCGGCGTGTGCCATCGGTGAAGTCTGCGCAAAAACACTTTATGAAGAAGGTGTGGCGGCCTGTGCATCAGTACAGTCAAACTCTGTGACCGAGGCACTCGAGAAGGTCGTTGAAGCGAATACATTGCTGAGTGGAATCGGATTTGAAAGTGGCGGGCTTGCGGTTGCCCACAGTATCGCCCAGAGCTACGCCATGATCCCCGTGGTGCATGACAATTACCTGCACGGTGAAATGGTGGCAATGGGAACCCTGGCACAGGTAATAATGGAATCGACGGATGAAGCGAAGCGCATGTCACAATTTTTTGCTGAAGTCGGCCTGCCGATACATCTCGGCCAGCTTTCCCTTGATGCTAGTAACAAGGATGATATTGACCTGGTCGTCGAGGCCAGCATGGAAAATGAAATGGTGCACAATATGCTCATGCCGGTTACCACAGACCTCATGCGCTCATCAATTCTCGGCGCTCATGAGCTTGGCCTGTCGGTTGCCGCTGAAGCCGGGGATAAGGCCTATGGACGACTCCATGAATCCTGATACCAGCGGCCTTTGTTCGGTTAAACGGAACTATTAACAAGGCACGATACTAAGGAACAGATGATAAATCCGAACACACCCATACTCATCGGTGCCGGGCATTTGCAACACCGAATCAATGACCTGCAGGATGCCGTAGAACCAATCGATCTTATGCTCAAGGCCTGTAGACTGGCCGAAGAAGATACGCAATCAAGATTACTGGACAAAGTGCAGTCAGTCCGCGTTATCCGCGGCATGTGGACATACGAGAATCCTGCCCGCTATATAGCAGAACAGATCGGTGCAGTGGGAAGCCAGACAGTGGGAACGGTGTTTGGCGGTAACTACAACCAGGTAATGGTCAACCAGACAGCTGAAAATATTCTGGTGGGTGACTTGGACCTGGTACTGATTGCCGGGGCAGAAATAGGCTACAGCCAGGCCAAGGCCAGAAAGGCTGGAACGCACGTGAACATGCGCGACACGCCGGGTAGTTATGATGTGCTGTTGGGTGGGTCGCAACAACCTGAGCACCACGAATACGAGATCGCCAAAGGGATTCAGACACCGATTCAGGTCTATCCAATCTACGAAAATGCGATCCGCTTTCATCGCGGGGAAAGTATTGAAGATCACTCACGCAGGGTGTCGGAACTCTGGTCTCGCTTTAATGACGTAGCACAGGACAACCCCCATGCCTGGATTCGCAAAGACATCAGTGCCGAGGAAATTCGCACCATATCAAAGAGCAATCGTGCCGTCAGTTTTCCCTATACCAAGCTGATGAACTCAAACAATGCGGTGGATATGGCGGCGGCACTGATAATGTGTTCCGTTGAAAAAGCAAAGAAACTGGCCATTCCTGAACATCTTTGGGTATATCCACACGCAGGCGTAGAGGGTCGCGATCATTTCAGCGCATCGGTGCGCGATAACTTCTACTCCTCCCCTGCTATCCGGCTGGTGGGCGAAAGAATTTTAAACCTGACGGGAAGTAGCGCTAACGACCTGGACTATGTTGACCTGTACAGTTGTTTTCCATCTGCCGTGCAGATAGCAGCAGCGGAACTTGGCCTGTCTGAATCACAGCCTTTAACCGTTACAGGTGGACTCACCTTTGGTGGTGGACCTGTCAACAATTACGTGATGCACAGCATCGCCAGAATGGTGGAACTGTTGCGCGCATCCCCGGAGAAGAAGGGGCTCATCACGGCGAATGGTGGCAACCTCTACAAGCACGCCCATGGGATCTATTCCGGCCAGCCTCCTGAGAAAGACTTCCAGCATGACGACGTGCAGGATGATATCGATGCCCTGCCGGCGCGAGAATGTCTGCCGGAGTATGTGGGGGATGCCACAATTGAGTCCTATACTGTCATGTACGGAGCAGAAGGGCCTTCGGTTGCACACATCTCGTGTCTGACACCCGCAGGTCAGCGCCTATGGGTCAATTCCGAAGACGTTGATCTGATGCAGGCCATGACAAGGGAAGAGTTTTGCGGCAGGAAATTGACAATAGATCAGGCGCAACACATTAAGCGTCTGGGTTAACAAGTCCCACACCCGGCTCTGCTTGTTACAGGCATCGGTAACTTCTACAATCAATCCAGCCACTCAAACCAGACCACCTGTCTCGTTTTCAATTGAGGAGTTTCAATATGGTGTACGACCCTAGAATTCCAGCACGGGAAGAATGTGTACTGCGCAACCTGCTGGACAAATGGGCAGTGGAAATACCAGACCATGTGGCATTTGTCTTCGACGATGGCAAAGAATGGACCTGGTCGGAAACACTGTACCTGACTCGCCGCGTCGCCGCCGGTTTCCTTGCTGCAGGCGTCAAGCAGGGCGACCATGTATTGTCCTGGCAACCCAACTGCAAAGAGGCGGTTCTAACCTGGTATGGCCTCAGCTACATCGGCGCTGTCTATGTGCCGATCAATACCGCCTATAAGGGTAACCTGCTACAGCATGTGATCGAGCTATCCAATGCCAGCCTGATGATCTGCAACAGCCAGTTCGCACCGCGGCTGGCTGATATCGATCTCGGGGAGAAGTTGACGGACGTAATACTCATCGGAGAGATGGTCGAGCTCGACGGGCTCAAGATAGATTCCTTTAGTGATTTTATGGCTAACGAGGGAAAGATTGACCAGGAATTTCAAGTGGAGCCTTGGGACAGCATGTACATCATCTTCACATCTGGCACAACCGGCCCATCAAAAGCTGTCCTCTCATCCTATATTCACGCCTATACCACGTCGCTCAACGGGAATGGAGATACTGTCCAGGAGGACAGGATACTGACCAACCTGCCCCTCTTTCATGTCGGTGGCACGGTATTTCTATACCTCGCGGCTGTCCGGGGTTGCACTACTGTGCTCGTGGACAGCTTCCGAACAGATGAGTTTCTTCCCATCATTCGCAAACACAGAATCACCTATACCTGCCTGTTGGCAGCGATGGTGCCATTCCTCCTGAGAAGGCCGCCTGACGAGGGTGACAAGGATCATAGTCCGCTAAGGGGAATAGTCATTCCATGGAACGAAGACGCGAAGGCAGTCACAGAGCGTTATGGGTTTAAGATGAAGGTCGTATTCAACATGACCGAGATCTGCTCACCCCTTGGGTCAGATTACAACCCAAGCGCCATAGGCGCCTGCGGCAAACCTGTTTCTGGCATTGAGGTCAGAGTCGTCGATGCTAACGATTGCGAGGTGGCGCCTGGCGAAACAGGGGAACTGATTGTACGCACTGACCGACCCTGGGCAATGAACCACGGTTATTATGGAAACCCGGAGGCGACAGCAGAAGCATGGAGAAACGGTTGGTTCCACACGGGAGACGCCTTTCGCTACGATGAAGAAAACAATTTCTATTTCGTTGACCGCATTAAGGATGCCATTCGCCGCCGGGGCGAGAATATCTCTTCCTTTGAAGTTGAATCAGAGGTAACTGCCTCCCCTAGTGTTGGTGAAGCGGCAGCCATCGCTGTGCCAAGTGAATTTGGCGAGGATGACGTTATGATCGTCGTGGCACCTGCTACGGGGCAGGAACTTGATCCAACGGCATTGTTTCACTTTCTTGAACCGCGTATGGCTTACTTTATGTTACCCCGGTACATCAGAATTATGCCTGACCTGCCGAAAACTCCCACTCAAAAAGTGCAGAAGAACCTGCTCAAGGAAGCGGGTATCACAGCGGATACCTGGGATCGGGAGGCAGAGGGTATTAAAGTTAAGCGAGAAAGCCAGCGCTAGGTTTGAAGTGGTGTTTAGTATTGGGTCGCGCACGACGAAGCCGAAGGGACCGAAGTGGAGAAATCTTTGCCAGTAACCAAAAAGCGAGCCCCTTCGGCTTCGCGGTCTTCGCCGCTCCGCTCAGGGTGACAAAAAACAGTTAACGGCTTAAGTAAGTGGCATTCTACCCCGACCCTACTAACTTTTAGTTATTGCCCTAATTCCCCTTAAACTCAGGCTCCCTTTTTTCAAAAAACGCGCTTATGCCTTCAGCACGATCATCAGTCATAGCCGTCAGGATATTTTGATCTGAATCCATATGCATGATGGCATCATCCAATGCACCACTAACGGCATTGATACTTTGTTTGATCATTTGCACAGCGATAGGCGGCTGCCCGGCATATTTTTCAGCGAACGCCCTGGTCGCATTTTCGAGTTCCGCACGGGGAACAAGTTCATCGAGAAATCCCCAGTCAAGTAAAGTCTGCGCTTCCTCCCTGGCACCCAGCATGATCATTCTTTTCGCTCTGGCAGGGCCAATAAGGCGCACACAAAGTGGCAGCGAATGCCACTGCAGGTTAATGCCTAAATTGACTTCCGGGTAGCCGCAAAAACAGTCATCTGAGCCGATACGAAAATCACAGGCCGTTGGTATGCAGGCACCACCACCAAGGGCCGCCCCATGAATGGAGGCAATGGTGACCTGGTTTATCTCGGTAATAGCGCGGATCATCCTGCCACCAAGCGCTGCCGATCTTCTCAACATCACCATGCTCTGTTCTGCTGCAGGTTGTTTTAAGTCAGCTCCGGCGCTGAAATGCCTACCCTCCCCCCTGAATACGACAACCCGGGTCTGTTCGTCATCAAGGAAGGACCGGGATACCTGCTCAATTTCCTGCATGATTCCAGAATTCAGGGCATTCATGTTCTCGGGGCGATTCAACACCACCGTTGAAACATGCTCAGTTTGTTCAATCCTTATAAATTCATACGACATTTTGGTCACTCCCAATTCAGATATATTCAAACATAATTTTGGGGCAAGCGTAGAGTGCCTAAATATATCAGCAATCACTCTGGCACTTGACCCAGGCACTTGACTCTACTATCGATACTTGGTCTGCTTACTGCAAGATACAGTGACTGTCCAATTTGTCATGCATTCTGTGGTGACGCTTACCCTGGGGAATGAAATGAGTATTCGTGTTGCAGGTTGTGATCTCGGAAAGGCGACGGCATGTTTTGCAATTGCCTCGATAAATGATCAAGGCCAGGTCAGTATTGACCAGGTTGAGCGCCATGATCATGAGGGGGCACCCTTTGAATTTTTTCAGCGCTGGTACAAAGAAAACAATATCCATACCTGCGCCCAGCTGGGTGCTACTGGTGTCTATGCGGACGAGTTAACCGGGTCAGTTCTGATCCTCCCGGAGGATACCTGCCAGGAAGCTGCACTCTCTTCGAGCACGGATCTTGAGGACACGCTGAACCTGGTCAGCGTCGGTGCTAGGGGTTACAGCGTTCTTACGCGATCTACCGCTCAGTCAGACGAGGATGCGGACGGTAAGAAGTATCACTTCCAATACCTTGAAAATGATAAGTGTTCATCCGGCACAGGCGAAAATATTCAGAAAATAGCCGGGCGATTTGGTCTTGATCTGGAAGAGGCTGATGAGCTTGCAAAATCAGCCAGTGGCAGTATTCCCATCACCGCACGTTGTTCTGTTTTTGCAAAGAGTGAAATGACTCACTTTGCCAATCAGGGAAAAGACACACGAGACCTATTTAATGGCTATTTTGCTTCGGTGGCCCGGAACACCCGCGCCCTGGTTTCGCGCAATGAGGTCGACGGCCCTGTTTATCTCATCGGAGGCTGCACGCAAATCGAATCCTTCAGAGATGCATTTGCCGAGTTCATGGGGCGTGATGTAAAGCTACCTGAGAATGCGCTGACCTATGAGGCTGTTGGTGCAGCCCTGATAGCTGCAGGTCAGAAAACAGTGGCCCAGGAGCAAACGATGCCTGAAGACCCCGCTGATTTAATCTCCACCAGATCCGCCAGATTTTCAGTACTTGAGCCTGCCAGTAACTGGCAAGACCAGGTGACTATGATGGTTGATGAGCCGCCAACGGACGACTGGCAAGCCGAGCCAACGGTTCTTGGTCTCGACCTCGGCTCTACCGGCGCGAAGGCGGTTCTCAGCTCGATCAGAACCAGAGAACCGGTCCTCGATATCTACGATCAAACGCGAGGGAATCCAGTAGATGCTGGCCGCCGCCTGATTCAAGCCATCCTCGATATGGGAACGCCGGACATCAAGGCAATCGGTGTGACCGGCTCTGGTCGTGAGGCGGTCGCTACCCTGCTGCGCGCCGTATTCCCGGACCTGGAAGACAGGATTATCGTGATGAACGAAATTGTCGCTCATGCGACAGCCGCAACCCTTCTCGATCCGGATGGCGGTGAAGACCTATCGGTAATAGAAATCGGCGGGCAGGATGCAAAATTCATGAGCATCAAGGGTGGCAGAATCATCGAATCGGATATGAACAAGGCCTGCAGCGCGGGAACTGGATCCTTCCTTGAGGAGCAGGCAACCTTTTACAACGTCAAAGACATTCAGGAATTTGTTGATCTGGCAGAAGTTGCCAAGCGTCCACCTAACCTTGGGCAAATGTGTACCGTTTACGTGGCGGACGCGGGTTCAGAAGCACTCAAGGAGGGATTCGAGCTCTCCGATATCTTCGCTGGATTTCAATATTCAGTGGTCCACAACTATCTCAACCGGGTGATGGGTCAAAGGACCCTGGGCAAAAAGATCTTTTTCCAGGGAAAGCCTGCGTCTAACCCATCCCTCGCCTGGACACTGGCCGCCGTTAGCAAACGCGAAATTTATGTACCACCAAACCCTGGTGCAATGGGCGCCTGGGGAATCGGTCTTTGTGCTATTGATCAACTGGGTATGGACACGCTGGAGGCAGCGAGCCCGCTTAGCATTGCGACCGCTCTCAAAGCAGAAATTACTGAGCGCTCAGAGTTTCAATGTAACGACAAGGATTGCCAGATCCTATGCCCCATTGAGAAAACGGTTATCAAAGTTGGTGATGAGATAAGAACTGCTATATCAGGGGGTGCCTGTCCAAAGTATGAGGTTCCCACCAAAAGTATGCCGAAGCTGGACAAAGACGCACCCAATCCATTCGAACTAAGGGAAGAACTGCTCAAGCGTTTTATCAAAGAAAATCCGGAAGGAGCCGCTGTTGCCGTACCACAGACTGGTGCACTTGCCGGGGTGATGCCATTCGTAACCACATTAATCGGTGAACTCGGATTCTCTGTAAAGCTACTTAAATCAAACTCCAAGTCACTCGCCAGGGGCGAGCAGATGTGCTTCTCCTTTGATTCCTGTGGACCGGTTAAAATCGCTCATGCAATTTGCGATACCGATGTGCCGATCCTCTTTTATCCCAAGCTGGTCACATTGGCCGATCCCCGCGGCAGAGGTGGAGACACCTGCCTCACGGAGCAGGCTGAACCGGAAATCATCGAGCAGTCCCTGAAGGCTAGAGGCAAGGGTGTACGCGTCCTTCGACCGGCCCTCTCGTTCCAGGAAGGTATGAATACAGAGGACAACCTCGAGAATCTACAGGGCCTCATAACCGATCTGGGAGTCGATGCCTCGAGCCTTGAGAGCGCAGTTGCCAAGGCTAGTGCGGCACAAGAGCAATATGATGACACCCTTTTGCGATATGGCGAACAGGCGATGGCCTACAGCCGTGAACGGAATATCCCCATGGTCCTGGTGTGTGGTTCACTGCATGTCGTTCACGACCCTGCGATTAATGCCAATATTCCTAACTTGCTAAGGCAGAACGGCGCCATGGCAATTCCTACGGACTGTTTTCCAGTAAGCAAAGATGCACCAGCCATGATCAAAGTATATTGGGCAGACTCCAACCGCTATATGAGAGCGGCCTATACAGCTCGTCAGATGCTGGATGTTTTTCCTTTGCAGATTTCATCCTTCGGCTGCGGTCCTGCGTCAATGATGGAATCTGCACTGCAATCCCAGCTTGAAGGCTACCCGCATACAATACTTGAAAGCGATGGCCATGGTGGTGCAGCAGGTTTTGTGACCAGAATTCAGGCATTCCTGCAATCGGTCCGGCAGTTTATTGCCGAGGCCAACGCAGATCATTCGAGCCTGAGCCTGCCTGACAACGAAATGGCGGTATCGTATGTTGGCACCACTAACAGGCGCGGTGGATTTTTTCGGGACGATGTTAAATATGTGTTCATGACCGGTAGTAACTATCTCGGTGACTTGTACGCAGCCAACTACAGATCGCTAGGGTATGACGCCGATGCGTCGGAGCCTTTTTCAGAGGAAACCGTGGAAACAGGCAAACAGGATTGCTCCGGCAAGGAGTGCTTGTCCTATCAACTGGTATGGGGATCGTTCCGCCACTATCTTGAAAACAACGCAATCGAGAAAGAAACAAGATTGATGCAAACAACCGCTCGAAATTGTCGTGCAGGGATGTATTCCGCCAAGGACAAGATCAGCGTTGAAAAGATGGGTGTTGACCACATGGTTGTTGTAGATTCAATGAGGGTCTCCGCAACCATGCCTATGTTCTACCAGACCTACACGGGCATGGCCGCACTCGATGTGATGAACCAGCTATATTACTACCACCTACCGGTCGAAGCTTATCGAGGGCAGTCGAAAGAATACCGTGATAACTTCTGCGAGCAGGTGATCAAAGTAATCGAAACACCGATCGATGACGGGGAAGACATTACAAAAATTGAATGGAAGCTAGACAAACTTACTGAAATTGTCAGTGAAGCCAGCCAGGCGTATAAGAATATGGATAGTGCCTTTGCTGGGGACAAATCTTTCCGCACTGTTTTTGCGTCAGGAGATGGGCTGACTAAAGGCAATGATTTCGCAAACTGTGGCCTGTTTCAATGCCTGAGTGACAGGGGTATTCGCGTGGTTGTGGATGGAAATGGAGAGATGACGGAAGTCCTGTCACACACCCAGCCGTACCAGGTATTTGGCCGCTCCTCCACGCCTGAGTCGCGGCAGGAGATGAGAAAGACCTTTCGTACGCTTCGTGATCGAATCTACACGGAAGCTTTGAAAAACCACCCGTGGCTACCTTACTCAGCACCACAACCAATTCTGGACCAGGCAGCTGAGTTGATTGATATTCGTACAAATTCTGCTGCTGTATCCCAGATTGGCAGTGTTCTGCTTCGCTGGAAGCAGGGCTTTTATGATGGCGTAGTCATGTGTGGCCCATGGGGTTGTGACAGCGTACTTGTGTCCGAGAGTATCCTGCGTCATCAGCGCGATATACCATTCTTGTTTTTTTATGACGACGGAACACCACTTGATGAGCGCAGAATAAACAGTTTCGCATTCAGGCTAAACCGAATTCCGACGCTGAGTATGGACGTGGCATGACAGGGAATTTACTGACCCTATCGTTGCAGCACCTCCAAGGAAGAAGATGCCAGGGAAGCTAGAGGGTAAAGTGGCAATCGTCACTGGAAGTGGGCGCGGTGTGGGACGCTGCACCGCACTACTAATGGCCAAGGAAGGCGCAAAGGTAGTCATTGCAGACAATGGCAGCCAGGTAGATGGATCCGGCGCCAGCAGTGGTCCGGCGGAAGCGGTTGCAGCGGAAATTTCAGTCGCCGGGGGTACTGCAATGGCAGTTGCCTGCGATGTCTCGGACTGGGATGATGCAAAAGCCTTGATTGAAGCGCCAATCAAGGAATGGGGAAAGCTCGATATTCTGGTGAATAACGCAGGTAATTTTCGCGCGAACAACATCGCAAATGTTTCCCGTGCTGACTGGGACGCGCTGCGGCGCGTGCACATGGATGGCATGATGCACACAAGCCATTTCGCTGCTCAGCATTGGAAAGAGCGAAGTGAATATGGCCGCCTGATAAATTTCACATCAGACTCTTTCATGTCTGGCGTTCCAGATACATTCGCCTACGCGGCAGCCAAAGGTGCAGTCGTCGGAATGACCAGGGCTATTGCGAATGCAATGGTGAACTACAATGTAACGGCCAACTGCCTGACCCAGGCTTCTATGACTCGTATGGCAGACTCTTATTATCCAGATGCTGAAATCAAGCCAAGCGATGACGCCCCTCCGGATCAAAGACCTGATACGGTTCCTCCACTGATTGTTTACCTCGCCTCACCCGAAGCAGCCGGAATCAGCGGCCGAATATTCGGCTCATACGGATACAAATATATCCGCTGGAGCGAACCACGGCACGAGGCTGCTCTGAAAAGTCGGGACAACGAACCCTGGGATCTGGACTATTTGTTTTCGCACTTCTCGGAGACTCTTGGGAAAGATCTGGACTTGAAAAAGGACCTTCGGTGGCCCTTGGAAAGCCTAGACCAGGACACGGGCACAGCGGAAATCGACAATCGGAAGAAAACAATATGAGCGATGACCTGCAGGCACGGGTTGAATGCCTCGAAGCGCGTATTCATGAACTTGAAGCTATCGAAGGTGTGCGCTCAGCTATCCTGGATTATGCCCTTGCCCATGACTGCGGCCAATCAGACAGGGTGGCGGATTTGTTCACCGAACAGGCACAACTCGACATCACTGGATTTAGTCCGGACCTAGACACAACCATTAAAGGGCGCGAGGCAATCCGTGCAATGTATACGGCGCTTGATAAACAGTATGACAATAACCCACCATTCAAACATATGGTGACAAACTGCCATGTGACCCTGGAGAGCGAGACCGCGGTGGCAGTAACTTATCTACACCAGTGGGGTGGACCCAGGACCGATGCCGGCCCGGGCGGCGGGCTCTACCAGGATCGTCTCGAGTTGGAATCCGATGGCCAATGGCGCTTTGCTCATAAGCGAATTGTGTCAACATCAACGCAGACTGTAGGCGATGCAGTATCCAACGACTTAACGGTGGGGTCAGAGTAGAGCAGCAGAGTAATATTAATACCGGTCACAATCATTCTCCATGGAATCAAACAGACAGGCCTGGTCACTAGCTCACACTACTTTGGGACCAACAAGCCATTGCCAGATGCCATGAGTGTTCCGCAGAGTTTTCAAGGCGAACTCCGCCACTGACCAGTTTCGAAGGTCAGTTAGTTTTAGACCATCAGGCTGCAGAAGGCAGTCAACGATTTCGACTGGTTGTTCTGATATTTTTCTCCCAGGATCCGATCCTGCCTATACTGGCACTGGTTGGCAGTGAGGCCGCTGGAGCAGGTGAATTTCAAATGTTCCAGTTGAATTGACATGGCTTGTTATACTGTAGGCCATAGTTCCCACTACTTTGTCCTTTGTGACTGACTACCTGCCCTGAACCTGGCCTTTAATGCCGCCCACCACGCCCGTGTTCAAGGAAAACTGTGGGCACACAACGAGAGCGACTATAAACAAGAGCTGCTGTGGAGGTAAACTGATATTCAACCTGGGAAACCATCATGTCAAAAAAAATTCCAACACCAAAGACGATCACTGCCAACTGGTTGACCGATCAACTGCGCGCAAATGGCCATGAGGATGCCAGTGTAAGTGACTTTTCACTGGAGCGAATAGGAACAGGTCAGTCAGGCATGTGCATGCGAATATCCATGAACCTGCAGGGTGGAAGTTCCGCCCCCTCATCCCTGGTAGCCAAATTCCCTGCGGATGATCCAATCAGCCGTGAAACGGGTGTCGTAATGGGTACCTACGAGAAGGAAGTTACTTTCTATCGCGACCTCGCACCGCAGTTGGCCATTTCACTGCCGGCCTGTTAATACAGCGACATCGACGGTGAGGGACCGGACTTCCTGATCCTGATGGAAGACATAAATAAGGGCAGCCAGGGTGACCAGTTAGCTGGCTGTAGCCCGGAGGTTGCACACGCAGCGGTACTTGAACTGGTTGGTCTGCAGGCACCAACCTGGTGTGATGCATCAATGCACGACTACGTGGGCTACCTGGAAGACACGCCCTTCGCTGATATGAGAACGCTGTACAACGACGGCCTGCCTAAATTTCTTGACCGTTTCGAAACCAGCCTGGAAAAAGACGAAATCGAGATCATCAAGGGTATGGGTGCAGCCGAGTCATGCCCCATGTATGAACCATACCCGAAGGATCTATTCAGCCTGGAACACTATGACTATCGCCTCGATAATCTGCTGATCAACGAAGACCTGTCGCCACCGGATATCACTGCCGTTGACTGGCAAAGTATCAGAGTAGGCAAGCCGCTACATGACGTCGCCTTCTTTATGGGCAGTGGTCTGGAACCAGATGCCCGTCGTGCAGTGGAAGAGGACATCATTCGTGACTACCACACAGCCCTGATGAAAGCGGGAATGGATGATTTAAGTTGGGATCGCTGCTGGCGGGAATATCGCCGCGGCGTCTTTTCCGGTTTCGCCCTGACGGTGGTCGCCACGGCGCTGGTGGATCAGACCGAGCGCGGTGACCAGATGTTCCTCACCATGGCGAGGCGTCATGCCCGCATGGCTATAGATCTCGATTCATGGGCCTTCTTGCAATAAGAGGCTGAAATAGCGCCTGTTAAGAACCCCACGGCGTGCCTTCTCTACAAATCCACAAGAAAGCTGCAAACAAGCGCATTAAACTTCTCAGCGGTCTCAATGTTGACTATGTGAGTGCCTCCGGGGATGACCTCGTAGCTTGCATCCGGGATTTTTGAGGCCATGACCTCAGCGGCACGCAGGAAAGGCTTGTCAAACTCGCCAACCAGCACAAGCGTACGCATTGATATTTTAGCCAGGTCATCGATCACACCGGGCGCAAGGGCTGAAACCTGGCGTCCAAAGTGGGCGATGCCCGGTACGCCCTGGGCAATGATGGCTGCTGCCGCAGCCTTGGCTGCAGGAAGTTCTGGGTCTGATCCGATGCAGGTGGCACCGGCCTTGCCATTGACGAAGTCAACAAAACCCCGGTTTTCAAGAAAACTCGCCGTCCGCTCAACCTGAGCTGCCCACTGCTCCTGTGCCTCTGGCTTCTTAAAACCAGGACCGCTGTCCACCAGCAACAGGGCTTCAACCCGGTCTGGATATGTCAGGGCGAAGTGAAGTGAGCAAAGTCCTCCGAATGAGAGGCCGCCCACGACTGCACTTTGCCCCGGTGCCGCCCAGTCAAGTACTGCCCGCAAATCATCTACAACCTGCTCGATAGAGTACGCAGAAGCATTGTCTGGTGCATCGGAGAGGCCGTGACCACGATAATCCCACAGTACAACCCGCCTTCCGGCGGCAACCAACGGTTCAATCTGTCCACGCCAGTTCTCGTGGGTTGTACAGAAGGCACAAGACAGAATAATGGGTTTACCCTCTCCATGTGCTTCAACATACAGTTCAGCACCATCGCTTGCCTTGACCCTTTGCGTTTCCAATCAACCTCTCCCCTCCAGGTATCCACCCGGCACAATTCAATTTATGATGACTAAAGGCTCACCAATTACCTCGCCGCAATATACCGAAACTCTGGAAGTAAAAGAAGCGCCAGCAAGTGAACCCTTTTTCTAGCCTCAAAAAGGCAGCCTGTTACACAAGCTTCACAGGCTTGTCATAAAACTGTAACAACTCCCGCGTTATTCTATACGTCCAAACTAAGGTTGCTGTCCCAATACGCCTCGGTGACCGAATCACCGGATGGCGGCACCAAACACTAGGCTGGAGGAAAGATGAAAAACCACACCCTATTAAGCCTGATGATCGCGGTTTCCACCCTTATCACAGGCACTGATCTTCTGGCTCGCACTGCCATCCAGAACAAGGGCTCCGATACCCTGGTAAATGTTGCTCAGGCCTGGGCTGAAGCCTACCAGAACGTCGAGCCCAACGTCGTCATTGCCGTCAGCGGCGGCGGTTCCGGTACTGGCATCGCTGCCATGATCAATGGGACTGTGGATATCGCCAACGCCAGCCGCAAGATGAAAAAAAGAGAAATCGAAATGGCTAAAGGTCGTGGGCAGGACCCCATGGTGCATATTGTCGGTTACGATGCCCTGGCGGTTTTTCTCAACCAGAACAACCCAATCAAAACCCTGACCATTGCACAGTTGAACGATATCTATAACCGAAAAGGCACAGCCAGAAAATGGTCTGACCTTGGCGTTTCTGTTCCTGGCTGCAAGAGTGACCAGATAGTCGTTGTCAGCCGACAAAACAACTCCGGCACCTATGCCTATTTCAAAAAGGCTGTACTGGGGAAGAAGGGAAAATACCGCTCCGGCACCCTTGACATGCACGGGTCCAAGGACGTTGTTGACCTGGTAGAGAAAACCCCCTGTGCTATTGGCTACAGTGGGCTTGCCTATGCCACTGATCACATCAACATGGCTTGTATCTCAAAAGACGGCAAAACCTGTGTAAACCCAAGTGTTGCCACTGCCAGTGATGGCAGATACCCCATTGCCCGCCCGCTCTTTATGTATACAAACGGTGAACCGATGGGTGAAATTAAGACATACATGGAGTACGTAAAGAGCAATGTGGGTCAGTGCACAATTCTCGACAAGGGGTACGCCTCGATACGGGACGTTAGCTGCAACTAGGTGGTACGTCGATTGCGCCCCACACGGTCGCGAGCAGACCGGCCCTGTTTTTCGCTTTCCACAACGTGAGTTGACACATGAGCCACTATGAAAAACGTTTAGAAAGAGACCTAACGCAACTGCGGGACAAGGTCAGAACCATGGGAGAAATGGTAGAACAAATGCTAGGGAATGCCGTGCATTCACTGCTGACCGGCAATAGTTCCCTGGCTAACAATACCGTACTGTCTGACCATCCGATAAACCGCGCAATGCGAGAGATTGATCGCTTGTGTCATGCCTTTATCGCCTTACATCTACCCTCTGCGGGGCACCTGAGGTTCATCTCTTCTGTCATTCGTCTCGGCATCGAGCTTGAACGAATCGGAGACTATGCCGTTACCATTTGCCGCCAAAGCCTGCTTCTTTCCCACACACCTCAGGGACTGATGACTACCGAAGTAGAAAGCATCGCCAATGAGGCCCAACGAATGCTCCATCAGGCACTATCAGCTTTTCATGATGAAAATGTGGAAGTAGCCAAGGCCACTAAAGGTATGTCAGATCATCTCGAGACTACCCTGGACAGTTTGTACGGCAATCTCATGACGGGCGAACATACCAAAAGCAACCAGGATATGTTTGCCATTCTCAATATACTCTCGATGCTGAAGCGCACGGCTGACCAGGCAAAAAATATCTGTGAAGAGGCTGTATTTGCTGTTTCCGGTGAAACCAAAGCCAAGAAGACATACAAGATTCTGTTCCTAGACAAGGACAACAGTTGCCTGAGTCAGATGGCAGTTGCTATTGCCCGCAAGAACTTTCCGAATAGTGGTTCCTATTCGGGTGCAGGCCGGCGTAAGGCCCATGCACTAAACCCAGCTATGAGCAGCTTCCTGGAACAAAAGGGCTTCGACATGGTTGATGTTGAGCCCGTACAGTTGGAGTTAACAACCAAGGAGCTAGCGGAACATCAGGTAATCATCAGTCTTGAGGGACCCGTGACTGATCATATACCAGAGGCTCCCTTTCACACCGTCACACTGGACTGGGATTCGATCGAGGCGTCCGATGGTCTGGATGAGACCCAGACCACCCAGAGAATAGAAGAGATGTACCGCTATTTGTCCGTACAGATCAAGAACCTGATGGAAATATTAAGAGGAGAGGGAGCCGATTAAGATGAATCGATCCATCTCTGCTCCAACCCAGATGCCGGACAATTTTGATAAGCGTGACCTGGCCTGGTATCTCGACATGGCCGTTCAGGTGCTTGTTTTTGTCAGCGGTATCTCTGCCATCATCATTATTGTTGGGATCTTTGTCTACATTACCAAGGAAGGAATTGTTTTCCTGGTTGGCCCGCTGGACCTGATTGAGTTCTTCACTACACCCTACTGGGAACCAAGCGATGAAGATGCACCGGAATACGGCATACTGGCACTCATTGCCGGTACGGCCAGTGTCACCGGTCTGGCAATGATTGTTGCTATTCCATTTTCCCTGGGGTCAGCCATTTTTATCGGTGAATTCACCAGTGGCAGAACCAGGGAAATCCTGAAGGTTGTCATAGAACTACTGGCGGCTATCCCCTCAGTTGTTTGGGGGTTTATCGGTTTAACCATTATGAACCCCCTTATCATTGATGTATTTGATGTACCCGTGGGACTAACGGTTCTGAACGGTGGCATAATCCTGGGTCTAATGGCAGCACCCATCATGACCTCCATCGCCGAGGATGCGCTGAAGGCGGTCCCGGATCGATATCGGGAAGCAGCAGAGGCGCTGGGAGCCACTCGCTGGCAGGTGGTCTACAAGGTCGTGTTACCAGCGGCCAAGAATGGTTTGCTGGGCGCCATATTGCTTGGCGTCGGTCGTGGCTTTGGTGAGACCATGGCGGTTCTCATGGCGACGGGCCACGCCGTCAACACTCCCGGCAGCATCTTCGACCCGGTGCGTGCACTCACTGCGACTATCGCCGCTGAACTGGGAGAAACGGCAATAGGGTCAGATCACTATGGTGCACTTTTTACCATCGGCATTTTTCTGTTTCTAATAACATTCGTCATCAACCTAAGTGCCGACCTGATTGTGCGCGGCATACGCAGGAGCTAGCCTGAATAACTCATGAAAGCGGACTTTGAATATGTTTGAAACAACAGCAATCAACAGCAGGAACAAACAGGTGGAAGGGCTGTTTAGAATGCTTTTTATGCTTGTAACCACCCTGTTGATCATTCCGGTTGTACTCATCCTGGGCACCCTGGTTATGAAGGGTGGCTCGGTTATATCCATCGACTTTCTGTTTACAAGCCCGACCGATGGCATGACCGCAGGTGGAATTTTCCCGGCACTTCTCGGTACCGTATGGCTAGTGGTGGTTGCCCTTCTCATTTCAGTTCCGCTGGGCGTCGCCGCAGCTGTCTATCTCAGCGAATATGCCTCTGACAACTGGTTTACCCGAATCATCAATCTAGCCATTATCAATCTCGCCGGCGTTCCCTCAATCGTACATGCCTTGTTCGGCGTCGGCGCCTTTGTGATCTTCTTTAGTTTGGGAACGAGCATTCTTGCCGCAAGCCTGACCCTAGCGATCATGACCCTGCCCGTTGTTATTGTTTCCACCAGGGAATCACTGCAGGCGGTACCGCAGGCTTTCCGTGAGGCCTGCTGGAATATGGGTGCAACTCGCTGGCAGACCATCCGCCGGGTGGTACTTCCCAATGCAGTCAGCGGTATTCTAACGGGCGTCATCCTCGAGGTATCGCGCACCACTGGTGAAACCGCCCCCATTATGTTCACCGGCGCGGCTTTCTTCCTGCCATTTCTGCCACAGAGCGTATTTGACCAGACCATGGCCATGTCACTGCATCTCTTTGTCGTTGCGACACAGGTACCCGGTGTACCAGAAGATCTGCCCTTTGGTGTTGCCCTTGTTCTAATCGCAATGGTTTTGATAATGAACAGCGCCTCTATCGCCTTTCGCATGTATCTGAGGAGCAAGAAAAAGTGGTAGCCCGCTCTACACAAAAGGATGCACAACAGACCATAGAACAGCGCAATATCAAGAGTGCAGTCGATGATTTAACGATAGGCTATGGGAACTCCAAAGTCCTTCGGAATGTGTCACTGGAAATTTTCGAGCATGAGATCTTTGGCATCATTGGCCCTGCCAATGCCGGTAAGACCTCGTTTCTCAAGGCCCTCAACCGCATGGATATATTCACGCCGGGGATGAATGTAAGCGGGTCAATCAAATTTAATGGCCGGGATATTCGCAAGCTCAGGAATCTCTACGCCCTGCGCAGCCGAATTGGAGTGGTATTTCCTTTGCCGGTTGGCCTACCCATGACTATCTATGAAAACGTGGCCTTGGCACCACGCCTGTCCGGTACAAGCAATAAGGCGGAGCTGGATGTGATTGTTGAACGCTGCCTGTCCCGTGCTGCACTGTGGGATGAAGTAAAAGATCGACTGGACTCACTGGGTAGCCTGCTTTCCGGTGGTCAGCAACAACGTCTTACCATTGCACGAGCACTCTCCCAGGATCCGGAGGTACTGATGCTGGACGAATTCTCAATAGCGGTTGACCCGGTCACCACCATGCGAATTGAGGATGTTCTGAAGGAGCTCAAGAATGAAATGACGATCATTCTGGTCACCAACCTTGTACAACAGGCCAGACGTCTTGCTGATCGTACTGCCTTCTTCCTAGAGGGAGAGTGCATAGAAATTGGCGTTACCGAGGATCTATTCACCGGAGAAGTCCAGGATCAGCGCACAAGGGACTATGTTGATGGAAGATTCGGTTAAAGAAAGGCTTGCTTGAATACAACGAACAATCGATAAATATATGAACACAGATACCGACAGCTACGCAATTGCCACCAGTGTTCTGAACCTCTGGTATGGGACTTTCCAGGCACTGTATGATGTAAATCTGCAAATCAAGAAGGAAAAAATAACTTCCTTGATCGGCCCGTCCGGCTGCGGCAAGTCCACTTTCCTGCGCAGTGTCAATCGAATCAACGAGCGCCTTGGTTATACTCGCATTAACGGCAGCATCGAGGTTATGGGAAAGAATATCTATGACCCCTCTGTTGAACTGTTGCAGGTCAGAAAACAGGTCGGCATGGTGTTTCAGAAACCGAACCCGCTCCCACTTTCGATCCGCGACAACATCCTTTTTGGCCATACCATTCACACGGCGGGTAACAAGCTTTCCAGGAGCGAACAGGACGATATCGTCGAGCAGGCTCTGAGCCAGGTACTGCTTTGGCACAAAGTCAAAGATCGCCTAAAAGACAAGGCGACAGGGCTATCTCTTGAAGAACAGCAGAAGCTGTGCATTGCCCGCCTGCTGCCGGTAAAGCCAACGGTACTGCTCATGGATGAACCCTGCTCTGCCCTGGACCCAAAGGGTACGGAGGCGGTCGAGGAATTGATCTGGGAACTAAATGGACAATACACAATCCTTATCGTGACTCACAACATGGCGCAGGCGCGCCGTGCAAGTGAAGAGTGTATCTTTATGCTCATGGGAAAAGTCGTAGAACACCGACTCACGGAGCAGCTGTTCGTTGCACCTACTGAAAAAGAAACTGCAGACTATATCGAGGGGCGTTATGGTTAAGCCCACATTGAGAACCTATTCACTATGAAATTTACACAACTCCCGCTGGGTCTCCTGCCAGCCCTTGCATTGATGCTCTTAACCCAGCTTGTCAGCGCACAGGAAAAACGAATCCTTGTTCACAACCAAGGCTCTGACAGTATGACCATCGCCGTTATTGGCTGGACTGAAGCATTTCAAAGAACGCGGCGTCACAGGGGTATTTCAGTTAGTGGAGGTGGCAGCGGGACCGGGATCGCAGCCTTGACTAATGGAACCGTCAGCATCGCCAACGCCAGCAGGCCCATGACCAATATGGAGATCGAAAGAGCAGCGAAGCACGATATCAACCCAGTGGAACACTTCGTAGGACGGGATGCTGTCGCCCTGTTCGTACACAAAAACAATCTCATCGACTCGATCACCCTTGAGCAACTCAATGGAATCTTTGCCCGCGGGGGCAAAACGGAAAAATGGACCGATCTTGGCATCGAAGTCGCTGGATGCGAGGACCAGAAGATCATCCGAGTCAGTCGCCAGAGCAGTTCCGGAACACATTCCTTCGTGCGCAAGCAACTGTTAGGCGGAGGCCGGTTCAAACTTGGCACCCTGCAATCTCATTCATCAAAAGATATCGTCGAACTGATCGAAAAAACGCCCTGCGCAATCGGCTACAGCAGTTATGCGTACGGGAGTAGTGAGGTCAAGACACTCTGTATCGCTGAGGAGGATGGAGGACCCTGTATCTACCCCAGTATTGCGGCAGTCTCTGATGCAAGCTATCCACTTTCTAGACCGCTGTTCATGTACACCAACGGCGAGCCACAGGGGGTAGTAAAGGAGTACATTGACTGGGTTCTCGACGATGAGGGACAATGCATCCTGCTGCAAAAACAGTATGCCCCTATTCGAAAGGTAACCTGCGGAGGCTAGCCCTACCGCCAATTATGCCCACTATTCTCATAGTTGATGATGAAGCTCCCATAAGGGAGATGTTGCGTTTCAGCCTCCGGAACAAGGGGTTCAGCTGCATCGAGGCGGCGGACGCCTCCGAAGCCATCCATGAGATCAAAAAAGCAGATGTAGACCTCATACTGCTAGACCTGATGCTTCCGGGTCAGTCTGGGTTTGACTTCGCAGAGGACCTGAAGGCCGACCCCCATACACAGGACCTTCCCATCATCATGCTGACCGCCCGGGAGGGCGACGGTGACAAGATAAAGGGGCTCAATCTGGGCGCCGATGACTATGTCACTAAACCATTTTCTCCAAACGAGCTAGTGGCTCGCATCAATGCGGTGTTGCGACGAACCTCCTCCCTCGCCAGTGACCAGAGAATCCTGGAAGTAGCAGGGCTGAAACTAGACCCGACGACCCATCGCTTCTGGGCAAAAAATGAAGCTGTTGCCGTTAGCAAAACCGAGTTCAATCTGCTGTACTTTTTCATGTCCCATCCGGAAAAAGCCTTCAATCGCGATCAATTGCTGGATAATGTCTGGGATGCTAACGTCTATGTTGGAACACGTACCGTAGACGTTCATATCCGCAGGCTACGAAAAGCACTGGAACCAAGCAGTCTCGACCATCTTATCCAGACTGTTCAGGGCGTTGGCTATCGGCTATCCGCTGGTTGATCAGTCGAATATTGATTGGACCTTTGAGATTGAAGAAATTAACAGGCTGGAGAATCGAACTTGCTCTGATCGGAGTGATACTGCTTGCCAGTGTCTGTGCTGAACTGCTATTCGGCGACTTCGTTCTGGTACTGATACTAGGTGCTGCTTCCTACGTCGCCCGGCACCTGCTCAACCTTTGGCAATTGCAAAATCTGCTGACAAGGGGCGAGAAGACCTCTGCATTTTTTTTACCCGGCGTCTGGTCAGTACCCTTTAAGCAGGCAAGCTCCCTGCATAGCCAGCTTCGGGAACAGAAGCAAAAGAACAGCGTAACAATCGATCACTTCCACAATATGCTGGCCGGAATGTCTGAGGCCGTTGTGATTCTTGGGCCGCAGGAAGAAGTAGTCTGGAACAACCCGGCTGCTGCAAATCTGCTGGGGCTGACATGGCCTCCCGCAACATCCCTGCCCCTTAGGGAAAAGATCACACACCCGATATTTTACGAGTACCTGGAGAAGGGAGATTTCTCAAACGCCCTTGAACTGGAATCGCCAATAAACAGTACAGTCATTCTTTCAATCCTGCTGATAGACTTCACAGAGAGGAAGGATGAGCGCCTGTTGATAGCAACGGATGTTACCCAGGTTTATCACCTTGACCGTATCAGAAAAGATTTCGTCACCAATGTCTCCCATGAACTGCGCACGCCCTTAACCGTTATTACTGGCATGCTAGAGCCACTTGCCCAAGGAATGAAATCGGACCAACAATCAGGCCAGCAATGGGGCCGATCGGTGGAGTTAATGCAACAGCAGGCGCAGCGTATGAAGGAGATTATCGAAGATCTCCTGAACCTCTCCAGGCTGGACAAGAATGATTACCCGACATCGGATGAGACCGTGGAGGTGGCATCCATGATCAGCACTATTGTCAACGATGCACGAGGTATTGCAACCGCTGACCGCCATGAGTTTTTCCTGGAGGTTGAAGAAGACCTGGGGCTCGTAGGTGAAACAAAAACACTGCACAGCGCATTTTCCAACCTGATTTTTAATGCCGTATGCCACACACCGCCCAGAACAAAAATCACCGTGCGCTGGAGGCGAAGTGGCGACCTGGCATGCTTCGAAGTTCAGGACACGGGCGAGGGAATCGCCGCCCGTCACATCCCTCGTCTCACGGAGCGCTTCTACCGTGTGGAGGCAGGTCGCTCACGGGAATCAGGTGGAACCGGTCTTGGTCTCGCTATCGTTAATCGCGTACTGATCCGGCATGGCTGTGAGCTAAGGGTAATCAGTGAACCTGGCAACGGGAGCAGTTTTCAGTGCCTATTCCCCGCTCACCGCGTAACTACCATACGTCCGCAGGTACCTTCAGCTCTTCAACAGGCTCGCCATTCAACAGATGCTGATCAATAATTTTCACCACGTCATCTGCCGTTACCTTGCCATACATAACGCCCTCAGGGTAAACCAGAACGCTGGGACCATGCTCGCAGATACCCAGGCAACTGGTTGTACTCAATTTCAGTTTCCCCCACAGTTCTCGTTCACCCAGCTCATTGGCAAAAGCCTCAGCCACCGAACCGGAGCCACGCTGCTGGCAGGATCCCTTGGGATCGCCTTCTGGTCGTGAATGCGCGCACACTAGGATATGTTTTTCAGGTCTTGCCATGGTAATACTTCCAGTCAACTAATTTGATTCTAATATATCACGGCGACTCTTCTTTTTCCTCGGACCCAATGGTAATGCCCTTGTGCCGGCTGGACATGATCTGAGACACTTGCGAACCAACGCCATTGAACTATTTACTCCGCCTTCCAGCAGATGGCAAACCTTGAAAAGGAAACCAACATGACCGAAAACCGACAAGTGATGATTGATTCGCTGCCTGACGGGAAACTGCAGGAGTCCAATTACCGTATTGAGACGAGCCCCGCTCCTGAACCTGAAGCAGATGAGGTCTTGTGCCGTACCCTGGCTGTCACTATTGGCGCTGGTACAAGGGCAGGTTTGCAGGGCAGTGCAGGCTATGCAGGCGCACCAAGAACCAACATTGTCATGAACGGCCTGGGGGTTGCCAGGGTAGAAAAATCAAGGGCAAGTGGTTTCAGTGAGAGTGACCTGGTTACCTGCCCATCGGGCTGGCAGGACTATTCAGTTCACAAGGGAGAAATGCTATCCAGGGTCGAAGATGACATAGACCCTGCTCACTACCTTGGCGCCCTTGGTACCAATGGGCTTACGGCCTATTTCGGCCTGCTCAGGGTTGGTGAGCCAAACAGTGGTGAAACTGTCCTGGTCTCCGCTGCAGCCGGATCCGTGGGACACCTGGTCGGGCAAATAGCAAAACTCAAGGGCTGCAACACGGTTGGAATTACCAGCACGCCTGAAAAATGCCAGCTGCTCGAAGACAAGCTTGGATACGATTCATCCGTGTCCTACAGATCAGAGGACTTTCGCCAGGAACTTAAAGCTGCCTGCCCCGCCGGGGTTGATATCTACTTTGATAATACCGGTGGTGATATTCTCGGCCTTGCACTGTTTCGAATGAATGAACATAGCCGCATTGTCTGCTGCGGCGTTGTCTCCCAATACGACACCAGTAATCCGGCAGGTGGTCCACGGGGAATACCAGGTCTGCTGGTCAATAAGAGAATTCGTATGCAGGGGTTCCTGGTATTTGACTACCTGGCTGAATACGAAAACGCGAAAGATGAAATCAAAGGCTGGATAAAATCTGGTGAACTCAAGCCCATCAATGACGATTTCCAGGGGCTGGAGAAAGCACCAGCCGCCTTCGTTGACCTTCTAGCAGGTGGTAATGTCGGAACAAGGATTGTCCGGGTCGCAGACTAGTCCGCTTCACTATTGACTAGGTTGATTGACCAGGATAGCAAGCACGGGGCAGTTCGCTCCGCGCACGACCCGCTCGGTCGTGCTGCCGCGCAATGCATCGAGAAACCCGTCATGCCCGGTGGTCGACATAACAATCAGGTCCGCGCGACAAGCCTTTGACGCCTGCAAGATATTTTCCAGCGGGTCACCCTGGGTACACTGTATGTCCCAGTGCCAGCCTTCACGTTCTACCGTATGCAGGTCAGACATATCAGACTCACTGCCCACGTGAACAGCAGTGAACCGCACCTCTTCAAGGTTCAGACTGGCAGCCAGGGAAACTGCCGTATCAATAGCCCGGCCGGAATCAGGAACATTGTCGACCGGAATGAGTATTTCGCTCAGGGAGATCCCACCATCATCCAACGAAACAAAGCCATCGAAACCGTGGGGAAGAAAAAGCGTCACCTCTCCCGATTCTCTGGCAATCGGCTCTGCGATAGGTTTATTGAGCCACCGCATTCGCTCCTGGTATTGATGTGTGGCAATGATGATAAGGTCAGCAGGTTTGCGTGAAAGAAAATGAAGCACAGAAGCTACCGGGTCGTCATACCGGCCAATATTTTTTCAACCTTGACGCCAAGGTCCACAATAGCGCTTCTGGGACTATCCTTTGGCAGTTCTCCCCATTTCGCCAGCATTTCGCGAACACCGGGAAAAGAATCCCAGTCATATTCTCCGTTGTTGGTCTGCACATTGAGGATTTGAAATTCTGATCGGGCGACAAGGGCTAGTTTAAACGCATGGGCAAGCGCGACCTCTCCACTTTCTGAGAAATAAGAGGGATGAAAGATGCGTCTCTTATCGCTCTTCTGCTCCGTCATTGCTTCAGGTAGCTCCGACCTCAGCCCTGCTGGTCTAACCAGTCATCATCACTTTCTTCAGTAATATCAGCAAACAAAGGTGTGGACAAATAACGTTCACCCGTGTCCGGCAACATCACGCAGATATTACTGTTCGCTGGTGCATTTTCTGCAATAGTGAGTGCCGCTGACATGGTGGCTCCGGATGAAATGCCACAGAAGATCCCCTCCAACGCTGCTAATTGCTGTGCAGTGCTGATCGCATCCGCATCATTCACCGGGATGATCTGATCTATTACTTCCGGATCGAGAACTTCAGGAATAAAATCCGGCGTCCAGCCCTGTATCTTATGTGACGCCCAGTCATTCCCAGATAGCATTGCCGCACCTTCAGGTTCAGCACCAACAATCTTGATGTCCGGCCTCGCAGTTTTTAGCACCTGTCCTGCTCCGGTAACAGTACCGCCTGTTCCCCAGCCACTGACAAAGTAGTCAAGTTCCTGTCCGGCAAAGTCCCTCAGAATCTCAGGTGCGGTTGTATTTCGGTGATACGCCGGATTGGCGGGGTTTTCAAATTGCCTGGCCAAAAACCAGCCATGTTTGGTGGCAAGTTCACTGGCTAATCGAACCATACCGCTTCCTCGTTCCGCAGCCGGGGTCAGAATAACTTTTGCCCCCAGCGCCTTCATTATTTTCCGACGTTCTACTGAGAAGGTCTCAACCATCGTTGCGACGAACGGGTAGCCTTTTGCTGCACACACCATTGCCAACGCTATGCCGGTGTTACCGGAGGTAGCCTCTATAACGGTCTGCCCAGGTTTTAGAGAGCCATCCTTTTCAGAAGCAAGAATGATGGCTATAGCAAGCCGATCCTTGACTGATGCCAGGGGATTGAACGCTTCCAGCTTGGCGAAAATATTCTGATTAGAAGGACCCACGCGATTTATTTTGATAATTGGCGTGTTGCCTATCGTTTCCAGTATGTTGTTGTAGATCATCGTAATGCTCCGCCTTCCAAATTCAGGGTCGATTAGCTTATGCAAAAACAGCATTGGTGTCGAGCCACCCCCCTATATGACCACTCATGTCCTATCCCATATTGAGCAGCCTGGCAAAATGTGTTCTATTCCCTGTTCAATATTCAATTCAGGTTTAGATTATGAAGCTAATACCATTGATGACCATGCAGGCCGACCTTCGCCAACCATCCGACATGATTGGAGCCGTTCCCATGGGAACAAGGTCGATCGCCGAAGTAACTGGCGGATCGTTTGCAGGCGAACGCCTCAACGGAACTATACTGACGCCGGGAGCCGACTGGGTATTAGTGAGCGCTGAAGGCCTGGGGCACGTCGATGTTCGAATTACACTCAAAACCAACGATGATGTGCTGATCTACATGCAGTATTTTGGCAAATTGGTATTCAATGAAAAATTCGCTGAAGCCAGCAAGCAAGGGGAAGATATGCAGTTGGGGGACACATATTTCATGACTCAACCAAGATTTGAAACGGGTAGCAAAGACTATGCCTGGCTAAATTCTGTTGTCGCAGTGGCAGAAGGCCGCGTGCTGGGCGGGGCCAAGGGTGTCGAATACCAGGTGTACGAGTGCCAGCATGACTAGATTGAACAAAAGCCGGGTAACCATAATAATTTTACCATTAAGGATGAGCAGCAGGAGAGCAGTATGTCATCAATAGATTTCGAAACAGAACTGAGCGAGACCGAGCAAGCAGTGCAGGAAACGGTACACCGTTTCGCTGAGGAAGTGCTGCGACCTGTCGGACAGGAACTTGACAAGATGCCTGACCCGCAGCAAACAATCGATGATGATTCAGCTGTATGGCCGGCTCTGAAGAAATACGCGGAGCTGGGAATCAATACGCTCGGTGCAGATGATACCGGCCTTTCCCCCGTCGAAAATGCACGACTTAGCGCAATCATCCATGAGGAAATGGGTTGGGGCGATGCTGGCCTTGCCATGGTGATGACCGCCCAGGGGGGTGGAATCGTTACGTGGCTTGCGAATATTAGCGGCAAAGATGAACTGATCAGCCGTTATGGTGGCAGCGACCTGAGTGAATTCGGATGCTGGGCTATTACTGAACCAGATCATGGCAGTGATACTCTGGCTCTGAACCAACCAACCTTCAACGACCCGGAGATCACGGCCAACTGTATTGCTGTCAAGGATGGTGATGAATACGTTATCCGCGGACAGAAATCCAGCTGGGTATCCGGCGCACCCATCGCCACGGTAATGGCGCTTTATTGCACCATCGAAGGTAATCGTGGCTTCGAGGGCGGGGGCATTGCGGTAGTACCACTGAACTTACCCGGCGTATCAAAAGGCAAACCCCTCAATAAGCTTGGTCAGCGTTCCATGACCCAGGGAGAAGTATTTTTTGATGAGGTCAGAATCCCCGCAGACTATATGATCGTTGACCAGGATGCCTATAAGATGGCCCTTCAGGGAACCCTGACCATGGCAAATTCCTGGATGGCCACGACATTCGCCGGTGTAGCCCGGTCAGCCTTTGACCTGGCCAATGCCTATTCAAAGGAGCGTATTCAGGGGGGCAAGCCGATCTGTGAGCACCAGAGCGTCAAGCTACGACTATTTGATATGTTCAGAAAAGTTGAAACTGCAAGCACCTTCGCAAGAAAGGTCTCTACTATCAACAATGGGACGGACCGGGGCCAGTTGCACTACGCCATCGCCGCTAAAACCTATTCGACTCGCGTTGCATTTGATGTCGCCAGTGAAGCGCTGCAAATTTTCGGTGGTAATGGTCTTACCAAAGAGTATCCCATGGAGAAAATTCTGCGCGATGCAAGGGCATCCATGATAGAAGATGGCTGCAATGAGGTGCTCAGTATCGTCGGTGCTGAAGACCTTTAACAGGCAGCAACCTGCCCGTTTGGTGGTCGCTGGGCGTAAGAGGCAAGGCCTTGTCTGAAGTATCTGACCCAGATGTTTACACAGGAATTCAGATTCCTCATACTCTCGCCGAACTTACAACCCGCCGATCAGATTGGCCGGCTAATCAACAAGGGAATTAGATGGATATTAAAGACAAGGTTGCTGTAATTACTGGTGGCGCTTCCGGACTGGGAGAGGCTACCGCAAGGCGTATTACCGGAATGGGAGCGAAGGTTGCCATATTTGACCTGAACGAAGAGAAGGGCGAAGCACTTGCTGCAGAACTCGGTGACGATGCCGTATTCTTTAAGGTCAACGTTACCAGCGAAGAAGACGTGGAGCAGGCTATTGCCCAGACAATGGAAAATTTCGGTGGTATTCACATCTGCTGTAACTATGCAGGGATTGGCAGTGCAGTGCGAACCGTAGGTCGTGATGGCCCCTACCCACTTGATCAGTTCAAGTTTGTGATCGAAATCAACCTGATCGGTACCTTTAATGTACTGCGACTCGCAGCCAATGAGATGTCGAAGAACGAGCCCTTCAACGAATATGGTGGTCGCGGTTGCATTATCAACACTGCATCCGTTGCAGCTTTTGAAGGCCAGATTGGACAGGCAGCCTACAGTGCATCCAAGGGTGGCGTGGTTGGCATGACGTTGCCTATCGCCCGGGATCTTTCCAGTATGGGCATCCGGGTCAA